>Ga0302321_100002366_pt1 | contig 16203 bp, 10 predicted proteins | sample Fen_T0_1_FD_202505 | JGI IMG/M metagenome (GOLD analysis project Ga0302321, IMG submission 202505) | Peat permafrost microbial communities from Stordalen Mire near Abisko, Sweden - Fen_T0_1 | ecosystem: Environmental > Terrestrial > Soil > Wetlands > Permafrost | place: Sweden: Abisko...
CGCCTCGGCCGCGATCTTCGACCGACCTAGCCATTCGCGGGCCCTAGGGCGCCGAGAAGAGCGTCCGCACCCGCCAGCTTTCGCCGTGCAACTCCAACTCGTAAAGACGATTGTCGGCACCCACGTAGGCGACCGCGCTCGTGTCGTCTGCTCGCACGTACGGCACGGGCTCGCCGGCTGCCAGCGGGGCCCCGGCGGACTGCGAAAGGTTCAGCGAGGTCCATTTTTGCCCCCTCCGAGTCAGTTCAAAAATGCTGCCATCGGTTGCAGTGTAAACGACGGCGTCGACATCATCGGCACGAATGTAACCACGTGGCGCGCCTGCTGCGTCGGGGGCGCTTGCCGCGGCACTCAAGTTGCTCGCAATGAAGGCGTGGCTATCGGCGGCAGCAGACAGCTCCACGACTTGGCCGGCCCCGGCGCGGTAGACAATCGCATTGCGATTGTCACTTCGAACATAGGGGTGGGCATCGAGAGAGGCTTCCGGTGCGTCCTGAAACGGTGCAATCGAACGGAAGACCCACGCGCTCCCTGCCTCCAACGATAATTCGTACAAGCGGTTGTCCAGCCCTCGATAGATCACTGCGTTGTCATTGTCCGCACGCACGAAAGGCTTCGGGTTGCCGTTCGCGGCGGGGCTGTTCGCCAGCGTGGAAAGGTCGGACGTATACCAGACGCCCTTCACCAGGTATGTTTCGTAGATGTGCTGGTCATTCCCGCGATAGACCATGGAGTTGTAACCATCGCCGCGCACGTACGGGGACACCTCTCCGGCACTGTCCGGGCCGTTCGTATACTGAGCGAGGCTACCCGCGCGCCAAGCGTTGTTTTCACGATATACTTCCGAGCTTTCGCCATCGAGGGCCTGGTAGACGACTGAATCGATGCCCTCCGTTCGGCTGTAGGTGAGCGGATCCGATTGGGCAAGCCCGGACGCGGCAACAACGCGGCTGAGATCGAGAAAGTCCAACTTGCGCGCGTCATTCAAGCGGTAGATGTGATTGTCCGTTGCGCGAAAGGTCCACACGTCTTCGCCCTGGCGATCGACGTGAAACGAGGGAGTGCCCACCGGTGCCCCGACGAAGGGACATTCGCCGTTGCATGCCTCGGCGCACTCACCGCAGGTCTTGCCCGGGACGAAGCACGGGCGCTCGTAAGGCCATGAGCGCAGCCATACCCCCACCTCTGCTCCCGCTACGACTTGCGCTGCGACGTCGACGTGGGGTCGCGAAGTGCTTCCGACCGCCGCCGGTGAGCCTCGCAACAAGCCTCCGCGATCACGCCATTCGTTCCATTTGCTACCGTCAGAGCGCCGCTCGATCAGGTGATGACTGTTGGCCGCGTGCGCGTAAAGGTAGAGCTTGCCCGCCGACGCGGCCAGAGCTGGCGAAGTCCCGATCTCGATCTCCGATTCACCGTCCAGCCGTCGAAAGTCGTTTGGCCACCAGCCATCGAAGCTCAGTTGCATCAGCTCACCGCTCTGGTCTGCCAGGACGACATCCAAACGCCCATCGCGCATAGAAGCGACGGCGGGAGTTCCGGAGAAGGGTCGATTGCCCAGCTTGACCCAAGCTGACCAGGTACTGGCCTCGAAGCGCGTCCAATACAGGTAGTCGTCGCCGCCGCGCACGAACACGTCCAGGCGTCCCCTCGCAAAACTGGCCACCGCGGGGCCAGACGCGGCGCCGACCGCGGGTGAGCCGATGCTTCTCGACTCGCTCCAAGTCGGAGGGTCGTTCCCCGCGAGCGTCAGCCAACGGATGGCTCCTGTCTCGTCACGAGCGAATAGGTCAGCGCGCAGTGAGGACCAAGCGGTGGCGGCCGGATCAGAATTGAAGCAGCAGCCGAGGGAAGTCCATTCGCCCCACTCACCGTACAACTCCGCGTTGCCCCATTGAGCTTTGATGTAGATGCTCTTGTCGGAGCCAAGCACGTAGACCATTGTCTGCGACAGCAGCAAAGACGACAGAGCTGGGTTGCCTGCCACGAAGACATGCTCGGCGAGCGAGTATTGCAGGGGCTTCTGCGCCCCCACGTCCCTGCCCAAAGGTGCGAATGGACTGAAACCGAGCAGGGTCTGATACAGCTCGATCAGCGCGGACGAGTCGGCGGCCGTCGGCAACGCCCGCGCTGGATCGAGCTCCTCGCCTTCGCATACATCCGATCCGGACAAGTTCATCGCAGACTTGAAATCCATCGGGCCGAAATAACCCGTCGACCGTCGCGTTGGCTGCGTATTCCCGTCGAAGGGTCCAAGCGTGCATTTGGAGAACTCGGCGTGAGCCTGCGGTCCACAGACCGCCGACTCGTGGAGCCGCACGTACCGGTCGCGATCAGGTCTGCGCCACAAGTCGGGCAACCCCAGCACGTGCCCAAGCTCGTGGGCGATGCGCTCGTTCGTCACCGCCGCCGGGAGCGAGAGGACCTGTGCCCCGCTCGGAGACGCTGGCGAGAGCGAAACCTCGGAGGCGAATGCCACCTCGAGCCAGCGCTCGCGCCCCGAACAATCGTCGCCAGGGCATTGGCTAAAGCGAACCACGGGATTTAGGGACCAAGCGTCGGCGACGCGCAACATCCGCTCAACCAAGGCACGTGGAACGTTCGCGTTGATTCGGAACGGGACTTCACCACCCTGCCAGAGGAACCCGCCGCAGGGTTGCTCTGAACACGCTTGCGAGCTCGCGCACGAAAGTAGGGGCCCCGGGGTACAGTCAGCGGTGCTGGAGCCCCCGCCGCCACCTTCGCCGCCACTGCCGACCTCGCCGCCACTGTCGACTTCGCCGCCACCGCCAAGCTCGCCGTCACCGCCAAGCTCGCCGTCACCGCCAAGCTCGCCGCCACGCCCGCCGACCCCGCCCAAAGCGTCATCCGCCGCGCGGCCTCCCAATGCCGTGGCGAAACCGGCGGTGCTCCCGCCGGCATCGGAAAACGTAATGTTGTCGACCCCGATCAGTTGTGCGCAGTTCGAGGCTGCCAGCAACAGAATCCAGGCCGTTCCCCGGAACGGTCGCGCCAGAAAGAAGAGTGTGCGTGGGAGCCGCTTCACCATCGGAGCCTCGCCTTCACCATCAGAACCTCGCGAAGACACTCCCCGCCCTGGCTTAGGGGCCGACGTGCGCCCCCTAACGAACGAGGATATACCATCCGCCGTGAACGACCAGACCCGAACTTACGGCGTTCAACCGAGCCGGGCGCCTCTTCCGGTACAGATTGTGGTACTTGGCGGGAGCGGTTCTGTCTATCGGCTGGATCAGGGCAGCTGCGTGATCGGTGCGGGAAAAGGCGTGGATTTGACACTAGTCGATGAGACGGTGTCGCGCCGCCACGTCGAACTCACGCTCGTTGCACAGGGCGTCGAAGTACGGGACCTGGGCAGTCGCAATGGTACCTTCTATCGCGATCAGCGCGTACAGCAAATGGTGGTCTCGCCCGGTACCCGCATTCGCCTGGGTCGAGTCGAGCTAGCTATAAATACCGACGAGCGAAGCCTAGAAGATCTCGCGCCGGGCAAGGCCGATCATTATGGTGGGCTGAGCGGCAGCTCTGAGCCGATGCGCCGCATCTATGCGCTCCTCGAAAGGCTCGAGGGGTCGCTCGTGCCGGTGTTGATTGGCGGGGAGTCCGGAACCGGCAAAGAGGTCGTCGCGCGAATGCTGCACGAGCGTTCGATGGTGAGCCAAGGGCCGTTCGTGGCGGTCAACTGTGGCGTACTCGACCGCACCCTAGTACGAAGCGAACTCTTTGGTCATGCCCGAGGTGCGTTCACCGGTGCCAGCGAGGCCCGAGGCGGAGCCTTCGAGGCCGCCGCGAACGGCACGCTGTTCTTGGACGAAATCGGCGAGTTGCCGCTGGAGGTTCAGCCCGTGTTGCTGCGCGCACTGGAAACAGGCTCGGTTCAGCGCCTGGGAGAAACCCAGGAGCGCCCCGTAAAAATTCGGCTCGTCGCCGCTACCAACCGAAAGCTCGAAGAGCTCGTGAAGGAGGGGAAATTCCGCGAGGATTTGTACTACCGGTTGTTGGTCGTTCATCTGGAGCTGCCGCCACTTCGCGCGAGACCCGGCGACATCCCTCGGCTCGTGCACACGTTCGCAGTCGAGCTCGGCACGGAAGAGATTCCAGAAGCGGTGATGAAGCAGTTCGAGAGCAAACGCTGGCCGGGCAATGTTCGCGAGCTAAAAAACGCCGTGCGTGCCTACCTGGCAATCGGTACGCTTCCACAAACTGTCGCAACGCCAGACGTCGGGCTCGACGCTGCTTTGCGAGCTGGGATCGATCTGTCGAAGCCCTACGCCGAGCTCAAGGAAGATTTTCTGGAACGCTTCCAACGCTTGTACCTCGAACAACTGCTCGTCACGACCGCTGGCAACCAGTCGGAGGCTGCTCGCATTTCGGGGCTCGAAAGAAGCCACCTGAACAAGCTGTTGAAGCGCCGCCTCGCTTGAGGCGTTGAGAGTCCCTGGCGGCTGTGCGGTCGAGCGCACAGTCTGTGTTTTCAGGCACCACTTCAGGGCTGGCGTAGCTGCTCGTGGACGGCTCTCACTTGCGTTTAGCGCCGCTTCTAGGCCGATCCGCATCCACCGTGACGCGCGAGCCGAACTCGCAACGATACGGCACATCGCTTGCACGGGCTCCGGCAACCCGAATGGTGGCAGGGAGACGGACAAATGAAGTTGAAGTCATTGGTGGGCGCAGCGGTTTTTTCACTTTTGCTGGCGAGCGCGTGCACGCAAGAGACGGGTAGCGACGCAACGGAAGGGGTGGCAAAAGCGGGCGAAGCGTTGTCGTGCACGACCGGTGGTATCTGCACCGCAACGACGACCACTGGTCATCTGGGAACATGGCCCAGCGGTATCATCAAATATCAACTCTCCGGTAGCGCGACGTTCGTGGCGATGGTTCGCGCTGCCATGGTCGACTGGCAGAACGTGACGAATCACATCATCACGTTCCAGGCCGCAAGCAGCGGCACCCGAGTGAGCATCGTCGAAGGCTTCGATGGTGGAGCGGCTCCCGGTTACAGCGGTTGCAGCGGCGTGTGCAACGCCAAGATGAGCGCGAGCAACGCCTACCACGAACTCGGTCACATCATCGGGCTCAAGCATGAGTGGCAGCGCTATGACCGGCTCCACTACGAGATCATTCACACCCTGCAGCACGACGGCCTCACTCCCGATGGCTTGATTGCCACCAACTGTAGCGATCCCAACAACGTTGCGCGAACCAGTTCGAGAACGGTGATGGGCATGCTGGGGCCGTACGACTTTCAATCCACCATGCAGTACGGTGTCACCCACCCAGATTTCACGCGCTTCGATGGTAGCCCGATCGTGGCCGGCGCGACCTGCGGCACGACCGGCACCTTGCCGCTGCCGCCTCAGTGCATCAACAACGACCCGACCTGTGCCGGGGCGAATTGCGACCCGAGCAAAGGCGTCTGCCCGACTTGCGCTGATTGCAACAAGACGATGCCCAACGGCTTCCCGACGAAGGGCGACGGCTCGGCGGTGGTGGAGATGTATCAAACCGCCGCGACGGCGCGTTGGGGCGTGTTCAAGCGCGCCGTAAACGAAGATACCGGTGCCGGCGCGAACCTGCCATTCGATTACACGCTCAACGGCGCAGTGACGATCGCGGCATCGCGCGGCCTAGACGCAGCTGCTTACCCGAACGGCACGATGGACATTCACGTCACCGGCTCGGACTCACACGTCTGGGAGCGCTTCAAGAACGGGATGTCGTTCGGCGCCTGGACGGATCTCGGCGCCGTTCCCGGTAGCGGGACAGTGAGTGATCCCTCCTCGGTCTCCTGGGGCAGCGGGCGGCTCGACCTCACCGTCCGCCGTGGGTCGACGATCTACATCAAATCGTGGACCAGTGCCGGAGGCTTTGGTGCCTGGCAATCTCTCGGCTCGCCAGCCTCGGCGCCCGTCTCGTCGCCAGCCATCGCGAGCTGGGGTGAGAACCGGCTAGACGTGTTCATTCGTGGTTCCAACGACCAACTTTACTGGAAGAAGTGCACTGCAAACTGCAATGGCAACGGCGGAACGTGGAGTGGCTGGAGCGCGATCGCCGGCGGCACCTTTCGCGGCAAGCCGAGCGCCGTCGGTCGTGAACCAGGCATCGTCGACGTCATGGTCCACGGCATGGATGACGAGCTCTGGGGCGTCGAAAATATCAACGATACGTGGAGCGGCTTCTACCTGGCGAATTCGGGCGGCACGCTCAAGTGGGATCCGAATTGCCCTGATTGCAGCTCTCCGGCGGTGATGTCCCGCGGGCCAGGCAAGCTCGACGTGATCGTCCGAGGCACGGACGACCAGATGTGGATCACGTCTTGGGCAAGCCCCGCGACGAGTTGGAGCAGCTATACGGCGATCGGTGGCGTATTGACCTCGAGCCCCACCGGTATCGGCAAAGCTCGCAGCACCGACCGCATCGACACTTTGGCCGTGATGGGCGAGCAACGTCAGGCCGGAGTCACGGTCTACGGTCCGTGGTGGAAAGAGTATACGCCCTGAGCGACCACGCCGTTCCGCGTTGACGCAAGCTAAACCCAGCGTGCGTTCTTCGGAGCGGGAGCCGGGCGGGCGGCTCGGGCGGCTCGCCCTAGTGACGAAGCAGATACGACAACCAACGCTACCTTCGTGTTCGTCGACTCCCGCGTTGCCGGAGAGGCTGCTAGCCTTTGCCTCATGGGGCTTCGCACTCGCTTGGATGTGTTCAGTACGGCGCTGCTCTCGCCCCTGGGCGTCTCTCAGCTCGTCGCTTGCGGAGGCAGCGCCGGCGGGGGCGGCTCTGGGGGTCTTGGCTCGGGCAGCACCGGTACGGGCGGCGCGAGCCCCAACACAGCGGGGACGAACAGTGGCACCACCGGGCTCGGCGGTAGCGGGCTCGGCGGTAGCGGGCTCGGCGGTAGCGGGCTCGGCGGTAGCGGGCTCGGCGGTAGCGGGCTCGGCGGTAGCGGGCTCGGCGGCAGCGCAGGCGACGTCCACGGCGGGGCGAGCAACCTGGCGGGCTACGGGCAAGGCGCGGCGAACACGGCCGGCAACGAGCAGGGCGGAGCAAGCAGCGCGGGCGCGCCCAGCAGCGGCGGAGCAGGCATGACGCTCAATCGCTTTCCGTGCCGGAACCCAAAGGATCTAGGGAATGGTCTCGTGCAGTGCGATGGCTTCAAGCATCGTCAGAAGGCGCAGACCTGCGCTTCACATGTGCCGCGGCCGGACTCGAACCCATACGGTACCGGGTGCAAATCCGACGCGGAGTGCACGGAAAAGGCGCACGGCTTCTGCGACACGGATCCGAGCAGCGGTGAAGGAACAGTCTGCCAATACGCTGCATATCGAGCGACGAATGCAAAGCGGGTGAGCGGTGCGAGTGCGGAGACGCCATCGGAACCTGTAAGCGGGCGAACTGCATGACGGATGCCGACTGCGGGACCGGCTTTTTGTGCAGGGACTACGAGACTTCAATCGGCTGTGGGACCACTTACTATTGGTGTCAATCCGCCGCGGACGCCTGCGGGAACGACGCGGACTGCACTTCTGCGCGGTGTGGGCACGATCAGACGCAGAACAGCTTTCAATGCACGACCCGGGTCTGCGCGTCGGGCCGCCCGTTCCTCATCGAGGGAGTACAGCGGATCGCTAGCGTCGCGACGCGCGCGGACTGGCATGAGCTGGGCTTTTCGCCGCACGGCGCGGATCGTGCTCAACACGATCCGCGAAGGCTGCGTGGGCGAAACTGTGGCCGCCATCGAAGCGCGCGAGGCCGCCGAATACGCGGCGGATCCCGGGCGGCGTGCGCTGCTGCTCGAGATCAGCGAAGACGAAACGCGGCATGCGGAGCTCGCATACCGCTTCGTACAGTGGGCGCTTTCGCAGGGCGACTCCGCGCTGGGACACGTCGTGCGACAGGAGTTCGCCGCGCTGGCCGCGGCGGCGCCGCCCCGAGGCGGCCCGCTGACGGAAGGTGACCACCAGTTACTCCGACACGGCGTCGTGCCCGAAGCGCTGCGCGAGGTGATCCGCGGCCAAGCCGTTGCCCGCATCATTTTTCCGTGTTCGCGGGCGTTGTTCGGAGCCGAAACCGCGTCGCGCACAGGGTCAGCTTCAGCCGGGAGCCGCCAAGACGCGATCTAGCGCCTGATAGCTTTGGTTGGCGCCGCCTTCACGTTGCTCGGGCGGTGGGTATCGCCCGAGCCTCACGTCGATGCGACGCCGTCAAGCGGGGACCTTGTTCGTCACGGTTGCCATGGCGGCCAGTTTCGCCGCCTTCCGAGGGGCAATTGCTCGATTTTTCGCAAGATGGGCACCATCCATCCAATGGTTCTCTATCGATGGCCGGGCTACGAATCACGGAAGTAGTTTGCGTCCGTCAACTGAGTTACTTCTGAAAATATGAGATGGCTTCTCGGGTTATTGGGGTGCTTCTTGGCTGCCAACGCGGGCTGCGTTCCCGGCAATGACGCTCCGAGGTGGTGCAGCTCGGACAGCGACTGCGCTTCCGGCGAGGTCTGTGGTTCGCCTGATTGTCACACGGTAGCGATCTGCCTCCCTGCCGGTTGCGCCTGCGTTCAGTCGGAGTTTGGCTACTCGGTGCCCGGTGATGCGTGCAGGAACTCGAATGCGCGCGAGTGCAACTGCGACCACGCCACGTGTGGCAACCCTCGCGACAGTTGCGGCACCGGCGTCTGTCTGGGGGTGTGCCCAGTGGGTGAGTCTTGCGCCGTGTGTCTCGACGACAAAACTTGTGACGGATTCGAGATTTGCGCGAGCAGCTACTGCATCGCCAACGAAGCGCGAACCGAGGCCGTCTGCAGGCCGACCGAGTGTGCATTTGCCCGGTTGGTGCCGCCGCTGTGCGGAACGCCCGACGCCCCGTGTGGCCAAGAGTGCTGTAAACCGGATTGCACGGGGCGAGTGTGCGGCGAAGATCTTCGCTGCGGACTCTCGTGCGGCACGTGCGAGCCGGAGAGCTTCTGTACGATTGACGGGCGATGCCAGCTAGACTCGGGAGTTGCCGCCTGCGCCGGTGATTTGCGCGCCACGCCGCCTCTGATCCAGGTCGAACGCTTCGCCGGTGATTTGCCCACGCCGCGGGGTGGACTGATCACAGATGGCACTTACGATCTGGTTGCGACGCGCCAGTACCAGCGCGATCCGTTCGCGGACGTGTATCAGCGCGCCGCACTGCGCTTTTCGGGGGGCGGTACGCAAGTGGAGCAAATTTACGACAACGACCCCAACTACTTCGCCGATTACGATACTCCCCATCGCTTGATGTCAGTCGCAACCGAAGGCACGCTGCTGCATTTCTCGGTCACGTGCCCCGACACCGTGATCTCGATTTATCGCAATTATGACCGCGGCTTCACCGTGCAGGGCTCCGAGCTCTGGTTGTTTCAACCGAGCTTGATCGAGGTCTATCGAGCGCGTCAGTGACGCGCGCTGGACTCAGCCTCAATTGCACGGATGAGGTGTCACTGAAATAGTCCGCCCACCGTCGTCGAGCGCACCTTGTCGGGCGGGCCTCCGCTCGCGCTCGTAGCGTTGGGCCCGCTGCCGACGCACACGCCGGCCTGCGCTTGGCAGTGCTTGGCTTGAGCACAAACCGAGGATTGCTGGCAGTCACCCGATGTGGCCGCGATGCACGCACCGTCCTTGGGCGAACAGGCGCCCTCGAGCTTGCAGCGCGCGGACTTCCGGCACTCGGCGCTGCTCGTTGCGACGCACGTTCCGTTGCTCGCGTCACACTTGCCCGAGCTCGAGCAGGCGCTGGATTTCGCGCAGTCTTGAGCCGTTGCGACACACACGCCGTCTTTGGCGGCACAACGCGCCTCGTCTTTGCAGGCCATGGAGCGCGCGCAATCTTCGCTTTCGGTAGCCGTGCAACGACCGCTCTCGGCGTTGCACCGGCCTTGCGTCGCGCACGGGCTCGTCGGTTCCGGCTTTGCGTCCATCGTCCCGGCGCAGTGTAGGCGCGACAGCGCCGCGCACTTGCCACCCGACATCACGCACAGTCCGTCCGTCTCACAGCGGTTCACACACTCGGCGTGCACGGACTTTGCTAGATCGACGCAGCCTCCCCGGTACGCCTCGCAGGTCTGTTGCTTCTGGCAGTCCTGCGAACCTTTGCAGTCCGCGTCGTTGGCCGCGGTGCACGCCCCTTGCACGAAGCTGCACCGGCCGTGAAGCCTGCACAACTCCGACGAGTTGCAGTCGTGCGGCGAGCCAACGATGCATTTGCCCGCGTCACTCGCGGTGCACTTGCCCTGCTGGTTGCATGCCGGTGCGGACTTGCAAGAGTCTGCCTCGTTACAAGCGGGTAACATGCCGAAGGCCAACCACAGCCGCCAGCACCATCGGACCAGTTTCAATCGATTGAGCATGTTTGACCTCGCCCGCGGAGCGAGCTCGCGCCGACACTAGCGCACTGGCCACGGCCCCGTTATCCTTTGCGAATGCTGGGAGCTGCCCGCCATTGGGCGTATCAGGCGTTATTTGCCCTGCGCGCAGCCCCTCTTGCTCGGTGCCCGCGGGATGTGCAGGATCGTTGCGCGCGGATTGTTGGGCTAGCGACGTTCGTGCAGCGTACCAGAGCGGTCCTTGTCGTTTGGAGCTAGTAAGGGTAAAGCGTGGCGCTCACGCGGTTGGGACTGAACGGGCCTACCGCCTCGGGGTCATGTGAGCGAGATGGGGAGCGTAACGATTTTGACCAACCTGAGAGACAATTCGCGCACTGGGGATGCTTCTGGCGTCCACGTCGGGTTGGGATGGGCCCCGCTGGCTTGGCAGGTACGCTGGGCGTTGTGCGCGATCTTCCTGCTCGGCTGTTACGTGCAGTATCGCCATTGGTCTTACTTTCACGAGGCCGGCGGCATGGCGCTGGGCCTCGACGACGCCTATATTTCCTTTCGCTACGCACGAAACTGGGTCGACACGGGTGAGCTCTCTTTCAACGTCGGGGAGCGTGGCGTAGCAGGATTTTCCAACCCGCTGCTGGTCTTGTTGAGCGCCCTCCCGTATCGAGCGCTGGGCCAGGATGCGATCTATCCGGCCATCAGCCTGCTCTCGGCCGTGTGCGGAGTTCTAACGCTGCGCTTTCTGCATCGGCGTCTGAGCCGGCAATCGGGCGGGTTCGTAGCCCTCGGCGGCGCGCTGGCCTTCGCTGCCAGCCCTTCGATTTGGCTGCACACCACGTCAGGCCTGGAAACAGGGCTGGTACTTTGTCTTCAGTGCTTCGCCTGGATCTTGAGCCGTGAGCTGCTCCGCGCTCGAGATGACCGACTCCTGCCCGCCCTTCTGTGTGTGCTCGCCCCGCTCATGCCGCTGCGCATCGATGGCTTCGTTCTTCCCGCCACTCTGGCTGCCTATTTCTTCTTACAAGGCCGTTTGAAGGTATCCTTCGCGATCGTCCTGGTGACGTCGATCATGTTCGCTTCGGTACTGCTCTTCTACTCCGGCTACTACGGAGATCCGTTGCCAAACACGGTATATGCAAAGGTCTCGGGAACCTTGCGCGAGAGGTTCTGGTATGCGCTGCCATTTTTGCCGGATATCGCGGCCAGAGAAGGCATGTGGCCCAGCGCGTTCGGGCTGCTGTTGGCTCCGTTCGTGATGCGGCAGCAGGTTCATTCACGCTTGGAGCGATCGAGGTACGTGCGCTGGGCTCGCTCACTGCCGCTCGAGGCGTTCATCATCGCGAGCTTGGCGGCGTATTACTTGCTCGTTGGCGGCGACGTGTTTTACGAACGATTTTTGGTGTTGGCCTTTCCTGCCGGCGCTACCTGCTGGCTCGAGAGCCTGCGCGCCGTGCGCGTTCCGCGTATTGGTCAGGGCATCGCCTTCGCCGTGATGGCGCTTTGGCCCATCGGCACCATCGCGGCTGACTCCAGGTTCACCTGGGTCGACGAGAAGTACGATGAATGGATAACGCTTGGCCGATTTCTGGGCCAACACGAGAGCGGCGCGTTCATGGCCATCGACGCGGCCGGCAAAATTCCGTTCTACTCACGGCTTCGCTCGCTCGACATGTTGGGCCTATCCGACTACCACATCGCGCGCATGGCTCCGCGGGCGGACGGCCACCAAGTACCCGGGCACAACAAGTACGACCCGGACTACGTCCTCGCTAGCCAGCCGGATCTGGTCGTTGACTGGATCTTCGGTGACGGCAGCCTCGCCTGGGGACTCACGCGGCAGAAGCTCGACCGCGCGGGGTATCACATCAAGTACCTACTCTCCACCGTGAAGCAGGCGAAGCCGGCGGACTCGGTGATCGACGTGAGCGGGATCCAAGACCTCAATCTCGACGCGCTGACCAAGCAGGGATATCGTCACGCGGTGCTCACCCGACGATCTCCGCCGCGCCTGGACGCTCAGGGGACACGCGCGCCGAGTTCGACGACGACGCTACCTCCGCTCGTAGATAGCGTGGTCGCCGCTCGCGACCTTTAGAGACCGGGTCGCGATGAAGGGGTTGACGACGGGGCCCGGGGCGCCACCATTGTTGCCGGTCGCAGGGCGAGTATTCCGTGCTCTCGCCATCACTGCCGCGTGTTATGCGCTGCTGGCGACCAGCTACGTGATGCTGTCTCGCTTCTGCTTTCCGTTCGATCTGGAGTGGATGGAGGGCGGCAGTCTCCAGCACGTGCGGCGCGTGCTCGCTGGGCAGCCGCTGTACACGGCCCCTTCGCTCGATTGGACGCCATTCATCTATACGCCACTCTACTGGTACGTGAGCGCCGTCGTGGCAAAACTGCTGGGCGCGGAGCTGTTCGCGCTGCGCCTGGTGTCCATCGCGGCGACGGCGCTGACGCTGTCGGCGCTCTGTCTCAGCGTGCGGCGCGGAGGCTCGCGCGTCGCGTCATTGCTCAGCGCAGGCCTATTTGCCGCCACTTTTCGCGCCGGTGGGGCTTGGTTCGACATTGCGCGACCCGATATGCTCGCGTGCGCCCTGGCCGCTACGGCCGTTTGGCTGCTCAGCGGCGATCTGCTGACTCGCGGCCGTGCGGCGCTATGCGGACTATTGCTCGCTGCCGCGCTGCTCAGCAAGCAGAGCTGGTTCGTCGCCTGCATCGGAATCCTCACTGCGGCCGGCCATCGCCACCGAAGGCAGGCTATCCTCGTGCTGCCCGCGTTCGCGGTTCCGCTCGTCGTCTGGTGGGTCTGCGCGCACGTCGTGAGCAGCGGTTGGTCGACGTTCTACACACTCGAGTTACCTGCGGAGCATGAGTTGATGCCGAACTGGCTGTGGGACTTTTGGCTCGACGACGTGGTGCGAAGTGTGGGGATAGCGTCGTGCCTGGCCGGTCTGGCCCTGTTCAGCCTGCCGCGACGTGACGCGATCTTTTTCGGACTAGTGGGCGCAGGCTGCGTGGCCACGGCCTGGTCGTCACGGCTGCACACCGGGATGTACGACAACGTGCTGATTCCAGCCTATTTTGCGCTCGCGCTGCTGGCGGGGCGGTTCGTGGCCTTCGTCGAGCAGCTGGATCAAGCCTCGCTCTCGACAAGAACCCTTTCGCTCTTGGTCTCGGGCGGCCTGTTCGCGCAAATCGTCGGGCTGCACTACGCGCTCGAGAATCAAAAACCCAGCGCCGCTGACCGCGCCGCGGGCGATGCCGTGGTACGAGCCGTGGCCGCGGTTCGCGGTGACGTCTGGATCCCGTGCCATGGTGGCTATTGCACCGCCGCGGGCAAGCCCTGCCATGCGCACTGGATGGCGCTTTCCGACGTGCTCCGTGCACGCCACGCTCCGGCGACCCCAGTGCTCCGTGCCGAGCTAAAAGCAGCGATTTCTGGCTCGCGTTTCGCGGCGGTCGTGCTCGAGTCGGACCCGACGCTGATGGCTGAGTTCGTGCCCCGTATCGAGCAATACTTTCCTACACGCGCGCCGCTACCCACCCGAGACGCGCTCGCGCCGGTCACTGGATACGCGACACGCCCGGCCACGCTCGCGAAAAAATGAGCATGGGCCCGGTTTTTGAGCGAGCGCGTCAAGACGAGAATCTTCTCTTGCATGGCTCATGGCCTCGCGACCGAGGCGCGGACTGGACGAGACATCCGCGCCAGGTTTGTAGCGCTCAGACGCGCGCAATGACTCAGGGGTTGTAGAAGAATTCCCAGCTCTGATATCGACCGTTATTGGCCGGCAGGGTGTACACATCTCCACTGTGCAAGGCTATCGTGCGTCCTGAGGGATTGGCGATGACCAGCGCTGGCCTGGCGATGCTTCGTAACTCAGGGCACGAAGCGCCGATTTGGCGCCGGACATTCGTCAGTCTGTCGCGAGTGCGGCGCGCGCGAGCGCGAACGTAGCGGCGAGGCTCGTGGCCTGCTCGAGTATTGCCGCTGCTCAAGGGGCAGCTTGAAGGCCGAGGCCGGTGTCTTGTGCCACTGTGCCACTCTCTTGCTATGACGCGCCTAGGAATTGCCCGAAATCCGGAATTAAGCTCGCGGCATGACCATTGCTATGACGCAGCGATCATGAATTGTCGTTCGAAGGCTGTCGTCGGATCTCTGGTGTTGCTGGCCCTCGTCGCTTGCGGTCGCACCCAGGATGACAACGACGGGCGCGCCGGTAGTTCTGCGGGGGGCAGCGCCGGCTCGGGCGTCGCGGCATCTGGCGGCAAGCTGGGCGTCGGCGGAAGCTCGCTGGCCGGGGCGGCGGGGAAGGGCGGGAGCACCACGGCGGGCGGCGCCTCCGGTGAGGGCAACGCAGCGAACACGGGTGGGAGCATCGTTTTGGAGGCGGGTGCAGGCGGCACCGGGGGCGACTCCGTTCCGCTCGGCGAGGGGTCGTGGGACACGACGCTCGCGCTCACCGTCACTAAAGCGCCCTCCAACTCGACCTTCAGCTGCGCTGCGGCCAGCTTCACGCTGCACTTTTCGCCTTCGGGCAGCAATCTGAAAGCCATCCTCGGTCGAGACGGCGCCGTTCAGCCGGGGGAGCTGATTCGCGACACGCTGAGCAGTCCCCGATATTCCGTTGGTCAGACGCTGTCTGTTCCCACGGGCCCTGCCTGCACTTTGAGCAGCGTTCGCATCACCGAACTAACGCTGCAGGGTTGGGACGAAAGTGGCGATGGCATTGCCGATCGCATCGCAGGCAATGGCAAAGCCAATGGCACTTTCATCCTGGGCGATCAGGGGCTCACGGTCGAGTTCAGTTTCACACTGCAAGCAGTGCCCGACGTGACCAAGCCGTCCCTTTTGGCGCCCCAAAATGTACACCCGCTCGACGGCGTTTCGCTTCGCACGACCGAGCCAGTAGTGCTCACCAGCAGCGTGACCATGACAGATACGGGCACGGGCACCACGAGCTATCCTTTGAGCGGCTACACCGCGAGCAATGGCGCGTTCGGCACTTTTTCCTCCTCGCTGATCTTGCCGTTCGGATCGAGTTGGAAACTAAGCGCGACGGGTGGCGATCTCGCGAATCTTCCGTTCGACATCGGGGCATTGCCGCCGCTCGCCGTGTTGGCCGATCCCGGCCTTTTCGCGCAAGATGGCTTCGAAGGCACGCCTCTGCTGACCCTCACCGGAGATGCCAAGATCGTAACGTCGGTCGGCACGCTTCCGGCAATCCAAGGGAAGAAGTCGTTGTTCGTGTCCCCGGGTTCTTCGGCCACGTTGCACCTTGCCAGGCCTGCCGGCGCCAGCAGCGTCCGTTTCACGGCCCAGCTTTTGATGAACGCGTCCGGTGCAAGCCTCGGCGGCTCCTATTTGCAAGCAGGCGTCATTGGCGGCAGCGAACGCGTAGGACTGGCCCAGGAGCTCCCGACCACGCCTTCCACGAGCACGAGCGACAGCACGTGGATGTACGCCGGCCCGACGCAAGAGGTCACTTTGCCACTGACGGAGAGCGGCGCTGACGTTGCGATTCGCTTCGCGCCGCCAGCGTGCCAGGGTTTTTGTCCGCCGGCGCGAGCTCTCTTGATCGACGAGCTAGGCACCGAGTGAGCTCTGGCAACCAGCGCTCAACCGTTCGCGGTCGTTCCTCGCGTCAGGCGATGGGTCATGGCGGAGCCGCGTCACGACCCCTGGCCGCGGATCGTCTTCGATTCGATCGGGTTCAGCCTTGGGTTCGAGAATAGCAACGCGCGCCGGCGAGCACGAAGTTCGAGCCTGCGCCTTTGGTCGTGCGCAGCACCCAGTGCTCGGCGCCGCGCACGAATTCATGGCGGATCTGCACCGACTCGTC
>Ga0302321_100002367_pt1 | contig 16199 bp, 10 predicted proteins | sample Fen_T0_1_FD_202505 | JGI IMG/M metagenome (GOLD analysis project Ga0302321, IMG submission 202505) | Peat permafrost microbial communities from Stordalen Mire near Abisko, Sweden - Fen_T0_1 | ecosystem: Environmental > Terrestrial > Soil > Wetlands > Permafrost | place: Sweden: Abisko...
TTCCCCCAAGTTGCTGGTTCAGCCGTTAGGCTATTGACCAATATTCCCCACTGCTGTACTATACGTATTGGGGTTTTTTCAGACCCAATGTGATCGATCGACCTCTCAGCCTCGACTACGGAATTTTAGGCTGGTTAAGCCATTACCTTAACTACTACCTATCCGAAATATTTATTGTCCTCTTAAAGCGAAAGTTTCCTTCCTTTATAACTATCGGGCATTGAACCCTACATATTTATATGGTATTTATCCACCATACTTTAAGGCAGCCAAAATACTATATACTCACCTGTACACCACTTCTAATGAAATAAATACTTCTATTATTTATCAAATCAGACGTTCGATTAGCATGTGTCAAGCACTTGGACAGCGTTCATTCAGAGCCATCATCAAACTCAATTTAATAGTCAGAAAACGGACAAAGTATCTCCCGTCCTCTTTTAAATTAATTAAATTTTTATTTATTAATATTGACCATTACTAATAGACGATAAAAGCTATCTAGATAAAAAATAAATCTTTATATGATTTTTTTTTATCTTTATTTTTTTTTTGGATATATTTAAGCCGGATCCTGTAATAGTTATTACACTAAACTAAGGCCTGACATAAGGGTTGCGTTTTCATTAAATTTATTGTACTATATAAGGGTTTAAATCTTATATATTTAGCTATATGGATAAATATAGAAATAATTTAAATATTTTCTCTACAATACCCTAGTTTTTACTTAACACTTATTATTTATGTGTTTATGCTTGATAAGCTACGGACTTTCCTATGTTACGCTTTATAACACTTCACTATTTATATCACAGAACAAACCATACGTTTATATTTTTAAGTTTTTTTTTGCCCACTAGACCTTGTTAGTTTATATAACTAAACTTTTTTTAATTTAAGTAGGACTTTATAACAGCGAATATATATATATAACAATGCCCCCCCAAAGGGGACAATGCTAAAGCTACGATTACCAAACCCTCCTATAAATAAATTGTATAGAAGAGGAAAATTACTAAGACGTTTAAAGTTAACTAAATAAAGGATAGATATATAGCTTGTTTATATATCTTTTATTCCTTTAATATTGGATACATTTGTGTGTGTTTTATATGCTTACACTTATAAAGCTCACTTTATACCTAAAAATTATCTTATAAATATATGAGAGATTAATACTGCTTAATACAACTTGCTTATAAGCAAATTATACATTAAATACTTATAAACTTATATTTACTAGCTAACTATTTCATAAAATAATTTATAATTTGCATGCATTGTAAAATTCTTCGTCACAAATTAATGTAAATCTAAGGCGTCTTTAATATAACTACTAGTTAAAACTACAAACACTTGAGCTTGTATGAAAGCAATACCTAATTCTAAACCAGAGAATGCTATAATAAATGCTAAAGGTATTAATCCTAAGAAGAAGAAAATAAATCCACTTGTCATAATATTATAAGTAAAGCCGGCTAAAATGTTTAGTAACATATGTCCACTTAATATATTAGCACCTAATCTAAGTCCTAATGAAACGTTTCTAGATAGATAAGAGATAAATTCAATTAAAACTAGTAAAGGTAATAAAGCTAAAGGACAACCGGCTGGTACTAGTAGAGAAAAGAATTCTAAACCGTGTTTTTGGAAACCTAGTATAGTAGCACCTAACACTACAGTAAAGCTAAGAGAAAAAGTGAAAATAAAATGACTTGTTGAAGCGAAACTGTATGGAACCATACCTATTAAATTATTTACTAAAATAAATATAAATAAAGTATATATAAAAGGAAAGTAAACTTGCCCTTTTGTAGGGTTTATTTGGTTAGTAACTATACTATGTATAGTAGCATATATAGACTCTTGGCTTATCGATCAGCTATTACTTACAACTTTGTTGTAATTAGTTGCTAATACGTTTAAAGTTAAAACTGAAAAAGCACCTATTGTTAGGTATAAACCAATATTAGTTAACGAGATATGTAAGTTACCTAATATAGGAGCATCTAAGCTTAACAGGTTCCTTATCTCAAATTGGTCTAAAGGACTTGTGATATTTGTGTATGAAAAATTTAACATTTTTATACTTCTTTATTTTTTTTTTATTGAAATAATGTATTAATGACATAACAAAAGAAACAGTTAATATATATTTAGACTTTACATATAATATACGATAACTATATATAAACGTAAAAATATAGGTAATATATTTTAATGACATAAAAGAAACAATGAATATTACTTATTATAATTTGCTTATAAATATACGAGAAATGAATAAACGTACAAATCTAGGTAATATATATTTTGAAAATACATATATCATTATTGTAAGTAATACAAAAGCGAATGTCACTTGGTTTATAAAGTAAAAAGGTACTAATTGTGGCATGTGGGTTTTATTAAAAGTTTCAATGTTATATTAACTATTTAAGCTAATATTGTACATTACTATACAGTAAAATATAGAGATTCTTGAGGAAATAGGTAAATGTGTATATATATTTATATTGTTTTAGACTTGTAGAAATAAAAGGTATAAAAACATTCTATAACTAGATCTCTCAATAATGTATTTTACTTGTCATTTAACATAGAAATGTATGTAAACATAAAGTAAACTGATGGCAAACAGTATTATACTATTATTATCTACACTGCTAATGTTTCTAAGAGTTAATAGAAAATAAAATCCAAAAGAAAAACTTAGTTAATTTGTTATATTTAAAAAAAGTTATTGTTTTTTATTATCCTGATAATCTTTTATAATTGTATTTAGTTCTCTTATCCTATCTAAAATAATATTTAATAAAGTATAATGAAGCTCAGTATTACTCTCCCTAAAAAGTTTACCCAATAAAACTTTAATATCAGAATTTTTTTTGGTTCAACTTTTAATTAACTCAATATCTTTACAAGAGGTCTCTTTAGTTATAGAAGGTATTATAGGTATATTTATGGTAAAATATGCTTTATCATTCTTGACTGGTAAAATATATTTTTTCAGTCAAAAATAACAGGTATTAAAGCAGAAATACCTTTTGTTAAACATAATTTTTTCTAAACCTAAATTTAACTTAGTTAAAGCTAAACCCTTTACTTTTAATAAAATATTTACAATTCACCCTATAACATAAAGGGTCAGAATAAATATTATTATAGAGATTAATATATCTAAATAATAACCTAGAATAAAATTAGTTTTAATCTTCATATATAGTAAGGATTTATATTTATAAATTAACAATAAGAATAACTGAATAAAAACAATATTAGAAACTTGCATAGTATTAGGGCAACAGCTAAATATAAATTTAAAAAAATTTTTAAGAAGCATCATCTGAATTATCATTAGGTCCCAGACCATTTGTTGCATTAGATACTTCTGCAGCTTCCGCTGCATCAAGTGCTTCTAATGCGGCAACGTTTACATCCAATCTATCCTCGATTTCTACTCTGTCTTCTGCACCTTGATATATAAGGGCATCATTATGAGCAAGAGCAGTGTTTTTGGCTTCCGAAGCAGGAAGATCATGAATTCTGCTGTCGTTAACGTAAAGATGATCAGTACTCCGATCGTGTGCGTCCATTTCATCTTGAATTGACTGGTTTTCGGCCATCAATTCATCACGTCTAGAATTTAAAGAAGTAGTGCTATGAAAATTTCTACTTAAAGTAGTAGTAGGAGTAGCTAATATAAATGGGGCTGAATTGATAAAAGGCTGATAACAGTGAGCTAGCAAAATATTAATTTTCTGACGCCCCGTTCTAGAGATAAATTCTCACGAGGGTAGACATTTATTTGTATCTATATCTTAAAAAAAAATAACTATCTTAAAAGGGAAGTAATCCTTTATCTTTTAGCTTTCGCTATATATAAGAAATTTAATTTATTTTTTTAGATTAAAAGGCTGATAACAGTGAGCTAGCAAAATATTAGTTATGTGACGTCCCGTTTAGATATATTATCACGAGGGTAGATTTTTGTATGGTCTGTTGTTATTATTTTTGAATAACTACGATATTAAGGAATAGGTGACTTGAACACCTAACCTACCGTGTGTAAAACGGTTGCTCTACCATTGAGCTAATCCCTTTGTCACATAAGACAAGAAAAATTATTCAGGATCGAGTCCTGATCTCTCCATAATGTAACCATTTAATCTAGGGAATACCATATCTGGACCCCCCTACTTTTTTTTTGTATTAAAAATTACAAAAACTTCCTATTAGGGCAAGGCTTTGGTAATAAATAATACCAAACCTCCTATTTGGGTGGCATAACCATAAATAATATCATTAATATAGCATGAGCAGTAATTATACTATTATATAATTGGTTGTCGGCAATTAGAACTACTCCATTTTCACATAAAACTGTTTTTTTTTGTTTTTCTACCTCTTACTAATAGAAAAGAATTAAAGGCAAGCTTTTTTAAAAAGCTCGTTAAAAAAAAATATACTTATATCCTCAGATAGTTTGTCAGGAATTTATTGTTTCAGCTGATTGGCCTGGTAGCCTTAAAAGGTTATATCTAGATATTAGTATTTCTAGTTTCTAATTCTATTAAACTATTTTCTAATAAACTTATGAAAGGCACTATTATTAAGAAGTGAGAAAAGTATAAAACTGTACTTATTTGCCCAAATTCTATAAAAGGTGATTCTACGTGTTTAGCACCTAATTGCATTAAGATTAAGAAATTACCTACAAAGATATAAAAGGCTATTTTACTTAATGGCCTAAACTGTATACCTCTAGATCTACTTAAATCTGTGAATGGCATAGCTAGTAATATTAATATAGCGCTAAGCATTGCAATAACACCTAATAATTTGTTAGGTATAGATCTTAGTATAGCATAGAAAGGTAATAAATATCATTCAGGTACTATAGCAGGTGGAGTTTGCATAGGATTAGCCATAACATAGTTATCACTATCACCTAATACATTAGGCATGAAAAAGACAAATACACTTAATATTATTATAAATATAAATATAGTTATTAAATCTTTAAATAAGAAGTAAGGGGCAAAAGGTATTCTGTCATAGTTACCTGAAACACCTAAAGGATTACCTGACCCTGCACTATCATGAAGTGCAATTAGGTGCATTAATGCTAAAGCAGCTAGTATGAAAGGTAATACAAAATGAAGAGCGAAAAATCTGTTTAAAGTGGCGTTGTTAACACTGAATCCACCTCAGATAAATTCAACTATATCTTGTCCAATTCAAGGTATGGCACTCATAAGGTTAGTAATAACTGTGGCACCTCATAATGACATTTGACCATAAGGTAAAACATAACCCAGGAAGGCTGTAACTATCATTAATATAAATATAACTGTACCCAATGTTCATACCAATGTTCTAGGAGCTCTATATGATCCATAATATAAACCTCTACCTATATGTAAATATACTATGAAAAAGAAAGCTGAAGCGGTATTACTATGTAAGTAACGTATTAGTCAACCGTTATTAACATCACGCATGATATGTTCTATAGAGTTAAAAGCTTCTAATACACTAGGGTTATAATGCATTGCTAAAGTTACACCTGTGATTATTTGTATAACTAAACAAACACTCAGTAAAGAACCAAAATTTCATAGGTAACTTAAGTTAGATGGTTGTGGTGAATCAATTAAATAGGAATTAACCAATTTTAATAATGGATGACTTTTTAAAATTCTCATTTTTTTTTTTATTATATTTCTGTTCTTTTTCTAGAAATTAATCCGACAGACAAATTTAAACCTAAGTAGTTAAAGTTAACTAAACAAAGGATAAATAAAAACACAAGATTTATTTGGTTCCTTTCTTCCTTTACTAATTTAATATACAGAATGGCAAGCTTTTTATATATAAAGCTTGCGGAAATTTTAAGCGTTGAAATTATTTAGGCTTCTTACTATCACTAGATTCTACGCCAGATGATTCATCTAATTTACGCTTAAAGTTATGAGTTAATGCCCTATGCAAGGACACTGGATTAGGATCTACACTTACTGTAGGCTCTGTAGGTGCAGGGTTAGGGTTTACACTTACAGGAGGCGGCGAGGACTCATAGAGGTCTTCCTCTAGACCTGGTTGTGTAGCTACTGGAGGCGAATTTACTCCTTCTATTCCCTCTGTAGATTGAGTGGCGGGTTGTTCTACCTCTATGGAGGGAATAAGGGGTTGACTATCCGGGGCTGGAGTATGCTGAGCAGACATAATACTAGAAGTACTTTCAACGTTATGGCTAGAACCACCGTTATTCATCTCAACTAAGGGATTATTAGTATTAGGTCTACGCATAGTTATTCTCTTTTCTACGACACCAGTCCTTGCTTCCCTTGCTCCTTTTAGCTTTTCAAATTTCCTCTTAAGTTCAGACACGTATGTATCATTATCGGGTCTTTCATCCCCAATGCTGTTAGGATCAAGACTCACTACTCCAAGCTGCACTGTCCTGCTATCAACATTAGCTGGACTAGAATCAACATTAGCTGGACTAGAATCAACATTAGCTGATCTAGGTTTGTTAGAAATAGAACCTTGATTATTAGGATTAACACTAGATCCATTACCATCCGGAAAGGGGGATGATAAATTTACGGTAGAACTGGTCGAACACTGTTGATAATTTACCTTATAAGTGTTTATAATTAACTTATTAGAAGAATCTAGGGGCGAATAATTAAAAAACTTTTCATTAAAGAAAAAATATCTATATAGCTGATAAAGAGATGGTAAATATTCAAAGAATTTTTGTTGCTCCAACGCTATGTAAGATACAGCTAGAAAAGTGCTATTAAATATAACGGCTATGCTACTATAGTCTTTAAAATCAATATTTAAATCCATAAAACCACTAACATACATAATAAAATGCCGTAAAAGTACCATAGTAATAGCTCTATAGATAACTTTTGAAGTAAAAAAACTAGTGAAGATATTTATCATATTAAAACCAAAAAGAGATACGTGTGAAACTAGTATGGGTTTTGAACCTAAAGAATCTTTTGTGTTGCTTACTATAGCGAAAAGCGCTAATAGTAACAGCAATAATAAGCTGTTATCTGCAATGGATAAATAAGGTATTAATATATAGAAGATAAGACCAATTAAAATATACAAGGCATAACTTGTAATAACTCCTGTATCTAAACTAGCTATATTTCTACTTAAGTTTATTAAACCCTTTTCTAAACCATATGGTCCTAATAACTCCACGCTACCTTTATCTATAATTTTAGTAGTCTGGCCTCCTAACTTTAATACAAGGCCGGTAATATATTTATTATATAAAAGTTCAATTAAAAAACGTTGATTGAAGAATCCAAATATGTTGTAACCTAGTCTAGAAAATTTAAAACTAATAAGCATCTGAGCTAAAAACTCTGATAGTATTAAAGCTAAAACACTAAAAGAAATAGTAAATATCAGAGGTAATAATTTAAAAAAAGTAGGCACACCGAATTCCGTATCCAGCATTATTTCATGTGTAGGGTGAATAAAAATACTATTATCTGCAAAGAAAGGGCTAGCTAACCCTATAAACATATCTTTAGTGATATAACCAAAGAAGATTGAAAAAATAGCTAATATAATAAGGGGTAAACTCATAAAAATATCACCTTCGTGAGCATGTTTATAATTAACTATAGGTCCATTAGGGTTAGTTAAAAAAGTAAGATATAATACTTTAACAGAATATAAAGTAGTAAACATTGCACCAATAGTTGCAATAAAGTATACCACAGTACCACTGAAATAAAATTGTCCATAGGCGGATTCTAAAATAAAATCTTTACTATAGAAACCCGTCATAAACGGGAAAGCTAGTAAACTAAGACTGGCTATTAACATAACAGAGTAAGTTAAAGGCAGAAATGGTCTTAACCCTCCATATTTTCTGAAATCTTGATTATCCGCGACTGCGTGTATTACAGCCCCCGCACCAAGGAATAATAACCCTTTATAAAAGGCATGATTAACTAAGTGGAATAAGGCTATGTTATATGAAGATAATCCTACTGCTATAACCATCATCCCTAATTGACTCATAGTGGAATAGGCGATAACTTTTTTTATATCTTGTTGGAATAGACCAATAAGGCTACTAAATACAGTAGTAATAGCACCTAATCATAGACATAAAATTAACACAGTGCTACTATATTCTATTAAAGGACTGGTACGCATTAGTAAATATACACCAGCTGTAACCATAGTAGCAGCGTGTATTAAGGCAGAAACAGGAGTAGGACCTTCCATAGCCATAGGCAATCAGACATGTAATCCAACCTGTGAACTTTTAGCCATAGCTCCAATTAATAAACATATACCTATAATCGTCACTATATTTTCATTAACAAAAGGCGCTAATGAAAACACTGTACTATAGTCAATGTTACCAAATGATCATAGGATGGCAAACATACCAATAGTTAAAAAACAATCTCCCACTCTATTAGTTAGAAAGGCTGACATAGAGCTTTGGTTTGCTGCTATTCTAGTAAATCAGAAACTTACTAAAAGATAAGAACAAATACCTACACCTTCTCACCCTACAAACATTAAAAGAAAATTATTAGCAGTAACAAGTATAACCATCATGAAAGTGAATAAACTTAAGTAGCTGAAAAATCTTTGGTTATGTGGGTCATGACTCATATAACCTATAGAGTATATGTGTACTAGAGAACTCACAATTAAAACAGGTATTAACATAGATACTGTTAAACTATCAAAATTAAAACCCCACAATACGTTAAGCGATTCACTATCTATTCATCTAAATAGAATTATGGATACTGGTATGTTATTTAAACCTACTTCAAAAAAGGCAATTATTGCTAACAATGTTGTAACAATTACGCTCGTACATGTTATTATTTGTGCTCCACTAACACCGACTTTTCTACCAAAAAAGCCGGAAACTATTGATCCTAATAATGGTAAAGTAATTATAGCTAAATACATTATTTATATTCTATTGCAATACTACCTCTTAATCTGTAAAATGCAACTAGAATACCTAAACCTATCGCCGATTCTGCCCCAGCTATTGCTATTATGTATATAGCATATGTTTGACCTAATATATCATCAAAGCTTAGTGAACTTACCAATATTAGGAAAGTAATAGCCAATAGCATTATTTCAATTGAAATAAGCATTAATATAATATTTTTCCTGTTCAATACAAATCCCAAGATACCTATTAAAAAAAGAATTAATGATAAATTCATAAACAATAATGATCATGTAAATATTTATTATAGAAAAAAAAATTAACGTAAATTTATATTTTTACTCTGGAGGAAGCACTATAAAGTAATATAAAGGTTTTTTGTGTGTTTATGCAAATAAGTATACTATGGCATATAAAGATCCCTATTAATGGGTTGATATTTACCTCTTTTACGTATTTCAGGATATTCTGCGGCTGGCTTATCGGAGTCACCATCCTCACCGGAATCATGTGTGTGCTCGCTAGGAGCCGGACTGTAAACAGTCTGGCCATCTGCTTTAGCAACACTGTCCACAACTGTTTTATATCCTAGATATTTTCATACCATAAAATGGGCACTTTTATACCTTTCAGGATCATTTTTCCATAATTCTTGCCTATAGCCTTTGATACCTTCAGTTCTATCAGATGGAACTACTTTTTTGGCTGCCTGATCAAAATCCGTAGAATTATCCGAGGTTTCTACATCAAATACCCCACTGTCATATGCCGCAGGATCCGTTGTGTCCTGGCTATCCTCTTTTTTTCATGTAGAACCATCCTCTACATGAAAGTGCTCACGCTTTAAGGGCATACCATCTACACTGTTGTCACTATCCTTCTTTTTATCTTTGATTAACTTAAAGTGAAAATCAGGTCTATCTGGCTCGGGGTTAGGTTGTGGATTACTTCCACCCGGCTCAGAGGATGGATAGTTAGGACCTCAGCTAGAGCTATTATGGTTCGGCTCTGTAAGGGTGTTATTTATTATATCTAGAGGAACAGCTAAAAAAGATAATAAAAGCCCTGAATCTAAAAGATGACATACTAAGAATATACCAATAAATCATACTAGTCTTAATACTAATATTAAAGGCATTCAATAAGTAAATCTTTCAATAATATATTTTATTTGTCATTTAACATTTCTATGTATGTAAACATAAAGTAAACAGGTAGCAAACAGTAATATACTATTATTATCTGCACTACTAATATTTGTAAAAGTTAATAGAAAATAAAATCCAAGAAAATAAAAACTTATTTTTATACTACCTAGCATAATATTTATTCAACTATTTAAGTTTAAAGTAGTAAATCTTTTAAAGCCAAGGCTAGATGCCTCCATAAACCCTAAAGCTATAGGGCTATGGTATTCATTATCCTTTTTAAATATAAACCTATATATCTTTTTTACTGTTCCTCTAGTCAAGACAAAAACTTTTCCATACTTACAGATTCTATTACTATAGGCATAGAACTATGTAAAATACCACATATTTCTGAACATTGTCCATAAAATGTACCTTCTCTGTTTATAAGAACAGATACTTGGTTTAATCTACCTGGGTAGGCGTCACATTTAATACCTAAAGCTGGACAGGCAAAAGAATGTATAACATCAGCAGCGGTAACAATAAATCTAACATGTGTTAATTCAGGAAGGATAACTCTATTATCTACTTCCAGCATTCTTAATGCACCATCCTCTAGATCGGATTCTGGTACTAAGTATGAATCAAACTCTATAAATTCATCATCTGTATTTAAGAAATCTGGGTATTGGTAACTTCAATATCATTGATGCCCTTCTGCTAATACAGACATAGCAGGATCACTAACTTCATCCATTAAATATAATAATTTAAAAGAAGGGAAAGCTATTAAGATTAATATCAAAGCAGGTGTAATTGTTCAAATTAATTCTATTAATGTACCATGATTCAAATATTTATGAGATATAGGTGAATTAACGCTAGTATAATTTCTAACTATAGAAATCATTATTCAACTTACACCAAATAATATTATAACTAAATAGAACATAATATTATCGTGTAGTTCAACTAATCCTTCCATTTGAGGTGTAGCACTATCCTGGAAATAGAGACCTCAAGGTCTAGGACTATCACAGCTATTATAATTATTAAAAAGATTTAACATTTTTATATTTATTTAATTTCTTCATACTTATCTATAATGAAACAAAGTTATTTTATTACTTTAAATATGAACCTGTGGGTAGATTATAATTTATTCTAATATAAATTATTTTTATAAAATATTTATCCACTGCATAATAGAAAATAAAAGTAAATAGAAGGTATTAGCTAAGTTTATAAAGCTAGATTTTTATTTGTCTAGCTAGCCTAAAATATCTAAAAAAAAAGGCCTAACACTAATACCATTTTACTTCTATTATGCCTAAACCTTTGTTAATTAGCGAATAGAGCTTATAAAAGTTATTTATACAGAATATAAAATTATATTATGGTAATATGTAAAATAGTTTACATATTATGTAGTGAGATAGTATAAAACTAAATATCACTAGAGCTAAGTGCGTGTACTAACTTTAATTTCACATAAATTAATTACTAGATATGTAAAGAAATAAGTATGCTCTGGATTTTTTTTTTTCATTAGATCCTTGTTATAAACACTTACATTGATTACTTTTATGAAAGTAATTTAAAAACTATATCAACTTTAGTTTAACCATTGAAATAAAAGAAAATACGTTAAGCACAATAACAATGACAACTACACTAAATAAAAGTAAAGCCTAACTAAATTATAAAATTTTTATACTTTAACTATATTATTTATATCATTGTTGTTTAAAGTAATCGTCTGTCTACTGTCAATTTTTAATGCGTTTTTACCTAACTCAAATGCAAAACCTAAGGTTAAGGCTAAGAAAAATATCAACATAATTACTAAACCGTATATACCATTTGTATATGCACTAACAACATAAGGATAAACTAAAAGTATTTCTAAATCAAATAATAAAAAAAGAAGTGCAAATATGAAAAAAGATATGCTGAATTGTGTTCTATTCTGACCTAAGAAAGAGTGGAAACCACATTCAAATGCACTATCCTTCTCCTGATAAGGATTATGGGGAGCAAAAATTAAATTAACAGCTAACAAAACAACCGCTAATATTGGCACAAAAATGAAGAAAAAAGTAGTACTTGTCATTTAAGGGTTAAATATTATTAGTGTTAAGATATTAGCTATGTTTAATCATTCTTGCGGTACAAATATAAATAAAAGAATAACTAAAGTTAATATACTTATAGTTATAGTTAAAGAACTAGATAATTTAATACTATCTACTTTAAAGCTTAATTTTTTAATTAAATTATTGTTTTTTATTAAACTACCGTGTAAATTAATATCTAATAAGACAGGGTTAATATAATATAGTGGTTTGTAGAAAAATACTTGTTTAATTATATTTAAATAATAAACGGCACTAATAACACTAGTTAATATTGCTACTAAAGTAAGGAATACATAACCACTATCAAGTGCAGCACTTAAAACCATCTGTTTAGCAAAGAAACCTATAAGTGGAGGTATACCCACAAATGAAAAGATTGTAATAGCTAAGCTTAAAGCTAAAACCGGGTTTATATAGAAATATCCTTTCAGTTGACTTATTAACTGTATAGGTGAGTTGTTTTTATCCTCTAATGCCTTAAACTCTTCGCTATCGTTAACATAGTAATAAAGAGAAAACCCTATACTTATTAGTATAACAAAGGCGTTTAAATTACTTATAGAGTATTGCATTAAATAAAATATGAAAGCTTGAATAGATTCAATGCTATTTATACTCAATGCCAACAATATAAAACCTACGTGAGAAATAGTACTGTATGCCAACAATCTTTTTATTCTAAACTGAGTTAAACCTACTACTGTTCCTATAATTAAAGAGAATAAAGAACTTACAAGTAAACTTGTCGTTCAGCTAAACTGGAAGTTAAATAAACTATTACTTGTGTAATGCACCAGCTCTAATAAGAAGATGAAAATGGATATTTTAGCTACTATGGCTACAAAAGTAGTAACTATGGTAGGTATTGCATCATATACATCAGGTGATCAGAAATGAAAAGGTGCAGCACTTACTTTAAATAAAAATCCTACACTCAATATAAGTAGAGAAAAGTTAATATAGTGAGATTTATACCAGTATAATATGTTATTACTATCGTTAGCCAAATCACTCAAACTTGTTATTACGTATATTCCATCCAAGTTAGTAGTACCTGAATTTGCATATAATAAACTTGTACCCAATAGTATGAAACAAGAACTTAAACCACCCAACAGGAAGTAAGTAAGTCCCCCTGATGTAGCAAGTTCTGAATTTCTGTATAGGGTGCTAAGTAAATATAAACCGTAACTCTGTAGTTCTATAGAAAGAAATATGGATACTAAATCACTAGTTGAAACTAAAAATGTTGCCCCCGTTATAATAAATAATAATATAAGGGGATATTCTATAATTTTAAACTGTTCACCCATCTTGTTAACAATTTTTGTTCTGTAGTAAAGAAAATGGTATAAAAATAACTTATTCAATGATGAATATTCTGCTATCCATACCTTTCTAGGGTAAAAAGCTGTAAGTTGTAATATAGCTGCGCTGATTATAAAAATAAAAATATGAAATATGTGCGTAGTACTAGTTGCATGGAATAAACCTCCAAATAAACCAATACCCGTGTCCAAAGAAGATACGTACAAGCTTGACATAGCCAAGAATGTACAATATAGTAAAACTATAATAGCTAATCTACTATAAAGTATAGATTTGTCCCGTCTTAACGTAACGGCGTTCGATAATAATATAAATAAAATTGTATAAATTAACATAAAAATTTAAAAGAATCGAACTTTTGTATTTCTAAAAATAACCGGAAGCTAGTTAAGAAAACGCTTTCCATAAAGCAAAATTTTTATTATTAGCCTTTATAACTTCAGGTGCGTTAGAGTTGATAGTTACTTCTACTAATTATTGTCTTGCTTTTATAAAAAGCAAGCAATGATATACTTTCGATCGCACCGATTACGGTGTTTAGATTATATCAGATAAATCTAAACGTTGAAGTGCCCTAGTAATACGTTAATCTCAGTAAATCTAAATCTACTCCATTTCCCTAAGCCGGGAGGGAAATTTGAATTCCCATTCTTAACGCATGAAATTAATGTTCTAACCAATTGAACTATCCTGGCTTATAATGTAGTTCTACTTATAAGTATTAAATTATACACAATATTAAATAAGGGTGAATACCCTGACTTGAACAGGGAACAAACTGTGCCACATACAGACGCTCTACCGATTGAACTACATTCACCGGAAAATAAAGTAAAATAAGATATTTATACTAAACATATAACATATATTATGTTGGAGTGATTCGAACACTCAATAGTAAATACCAAAAATTTATGACTTACCGATTAGTCCACAACATAAAAGAAATAATTGCAAAATATATATAATATTAAGAAGAAACGTAGGCAAAATAAGGTAAATCCGACTTGAACGGATAAGATTGTAATAATCAAATAGGCCTAAGCTATTCATGTCTACCAATTCCATCACTACCTTTATGCTCGAGACAAGATTTGAACTTATAACCTAAACATCTTCAGAGTTTCGCTCTACCAATTGAGCTACCCGAGCTAGATGAAAGATGCAAACAACATTATACTTTTTAATATTATATAAATACTAAGATGGCAAAGACAATACCATATAGATTCATAATATATTTATTATTAAATGTGCTATAACTAATAAAATAAAAAAAAATTATTCTTTTATAATTAATTTATTAATTATGCACAAGATAGCCTAGCCAAGATATATCTAGCTTAATTATAAATTAAGTACAATACCAATATATTATGAGATAAAGATAAAAAAAAATAAGGGTTATAATAATATAATGTATATAGTTACAATATGGAGACATCAGGACTCGATCCTGAAATAACGATATGCAAAATCGCAGTTTTACCAATTAAACTATGTCCCCTGGCTAAGTTAATTAACGCTTATCCGAAAAACGACTTGAACGTTCACGATGTTATATCAATAAATCTTAAGATTATCCTGTCTACCAATTCCAGCACTCGGACATTAAGTAATAAAAGTCTAACTTAGACTAAGGCCAAAGTGATTTGAACACTCATCTCAGCTGTCATGAGCAACTTGCTTTACCAATTAAGCTATAACCTTATATATATAATCAGATTATACTGTGCGGACAAAGGATTTGCACCAATATATACTGATCATGAGTCAGTTATGTTACTATTACATCAATCCGCATATCTATATATTATCCTGTTTAAAAGGGAATTATTAATAGATAAAATAGCCCCAGAGGGGTTCGAACCCTCGCGTGTAATGACGAAAACATTATGTCGTAACCTCTTGACTATAAGGCCAAAGATTTAATAAAAAGGGAAAGGAAAAACAAACACATAAAAAGTATTATAAGTCCAATGCAAGTATCGCACTTGCTTCAGCTGGTTACAAAACAGCTACATTACTTTTATGCTAATCAGACAGATTAGAAGTTATGTAGTTGTTTTGTCATATAATGTTGTATTAAATCTGGAGATATCGTGTAAAATAGTTATATATAAAATTAGTACTTTATGCCTAAAAACATTTAAATCCTTTCAGCTAAAGCCTATTAATTGTAGTTATTACAAAATCGTAGTGTTCTACTACGTATATTTAAGAATATCTTAAAGTAAGTTTCGTGCCTAGATGCATTCAGCACTTATCTTTAACTAACATAGCGTTCCTGCCGTGCCTATGCTATAATCTACTTAAGTGAAAGTAACATCCCAGTGTGTATAAGTCATAGCTAAAGCTAAACATAATACATTAATATTGGGCGCAATAAACAACAGGTAAACCAGAGGTTAATATACCCAGCTCCTTTCGTACGAGGGGGCTATCCTTATTTTATTCTAATTTCCTCTAGAAGATAGAAACCATACTGTCTCACGACGTATTTAACCCAGCTCGTGTAACTTATTAATCGACGAACAGTCGAACCCTTCATGATTCCTGCATTCATGTGGATAAGTTAAGCCGACATCGAGGTGCCAAACTGCGCACTCAATTTGTACT
>Ga0302321_100002368_pt1 | contig 16187 bp, 12 predicted proteins | sample Fen_T0_1_FD_202505 | JGI IMG/M metagenome (GOLD analysis project Ga0302321, IMG submission 202505) | Peat permafrost microbial communities from Stordalen Mire near Abisko, Sweden - Fen_T0_1 | ecosystem: Environmental > Terrestrial > Soil > Wetlands > Permafrost | place: Sweden: Abisko...
AATGCTCTTGCGCGAGCGGCGAGAGAAGACACGACGCTTCATCACGCCAAAGAGTGCGGGTAGCAAAGTCAGCGAGGCTGCCATCGTCACTAAAACAGTCGTTGATGCGGCAACCGCGACTCCATTCAGGAATGAGAGGCGCAAAACGAATAAGCCCAAGAGCGCGATACAGACTGTGGCACCCGCAAAAAGTACGGCGCGTCCCGATGTATCAATCGACTTAGCGGCAGCCTCTTCGGGATCTACACCTTGCGATATCTCGCGGCGGTAGCGCGAGACGATAAAGAGCGCATAATCAACGCCAACTCCTAAACCAATTAAAGAGCCCAGGATCGGTGCAAAGCTTGCAATGCCTATCGCATGTGTCAACAAGGTCACGATTCCCGTTGCCGTTCCTAGCGCCAATAAGGCAACACCGAGCGGGAGCAACATGGCAAAGAAAGATCCAAACGATATAAAGAGAATGATTCCGGCGGCAAAAATGCCGATCAGCTCACCTGGACTCCCCTTGGGGGCATTGAGCTGGCCAACCGCTTGGCCACCAAATTCAACTTCAAGATTTGATGTCGCTGCAGCCTTGCCAATGTTTACAAGTGATTGCACATCCTTACTCTTCAAAAGCCGGGCATTGACCGAGAAAACAACGGGTGCATATGCCGTCGTTTGATCTTGGCTAATCTGCTGAGCGTTCGTTGGATCGTAAGGAGACTTCACGATTCCAACTGAAGCGATCCCAGATACTTGGGTAAATACATTTTGCATTGCGCGCTTCACCGAAGGATCGTTGACGGTTCCGGTCTTAACGTGGAAGACGATGGTTTCGGTATCACCCGCCTGCCGCGGAAACGCCTTCCCGAGCAAACTCAGCGCTTTGGTCGAGTCAGTTCCAGGCAATGAGAAAGAGTCACTGAAATTGGAACCAACTGACTGAGCGATGGCGGTGATTCCAAAGAGTGCGATCAACCAAAAACCGATGACATAATATTTTTTGCGGAAGGCGAAACGGCCGAGTGACTTCATGGGTCCCTTAATTACTTGTGAGAATTAGTGAATTACTAGGCCTTAATCTTACTGACCTAGCATGGGAGCGCCTCCCGAAGAATGTATGACCCCAAATTTGATCATTCATTCAGGTACCTGTTCCGCGCACTTTCAAAGAATTTAAGGTAACGAGCTAATAAGAATTGTTTTCGTCCGAGCGGGAACATCCGGAATCGCAGGTCTCCACTTACCTAATGGTCCCTGAGTCAATCCTGTGAGTATTTGTATAGTGACCAATCGAGAATCGGTCTGCGTATCTTTTGAAATATTGGGATGCCATGGGCAAATATTGTCGATAGCGCAGGTCCATCCATTAGTGCCGATAGCCAAAACTCCAGCGCCTTTGGAATTCGTGTAATAAGTCGCCATTGTGGTGACTTTTTTACCGCTAAAGATGATATTCGCACGAGCCAAAGATTCAACTGCTGGACCTGGCGAGTAGAGCGGAGAATCCACTTCTAGCCCCACGATGCTATTCATCATATTTGGATGTCTCTCGGTATTAAAAGGCCAGCGGGTTGGGAATTGAATCCGGTAATTGCCATCAACCCCCAGACCAACATATTGAGAACCCAAGAGCATCGACTCTGGTTTCGAAATTGGAGGTGCCCGCCATTCCGTCGTTGCTAACAATGGATCAAGATTTGATGGATCTGATTTTGAACCTCTCCACATGATCATCTCGCGAGTTTTTACATCGTAACGTGGGCGATTGTAGATTTCGTTCCCGCCAAATGAAACAAGGTTTACTCCACGATCCAACGCTGATTGCAAAGAAGTTCGCATTACTGTCGTCCAATACTCAGCGTGACCGCCTAGGACCACTGAACTAGTATTTGCAAGGGAGGAGGCGTTTTGATTGAGTTCAAGATCGGTAATGTAATTTAAGTTGATTCCTAGTTGTTCTGCCAATTTCAATATCGGGTATTCCATATATCTAAATTGACCGTCTCCAGCACCATCGTATGGGCGGTTGAACGAAACCACATTTGCCCTCGTGGCGCGATTTCGGTTAGGCCCTTTATAAAGCGAGTAGCCCCCCCATTGATTGTAAGACTGCCAGGTCAAAACAGATGAAACCATCGTAATATCGCTTTTGGCCTGCGGATTAGTAATCGTTAGCGGCACGAGGGATGAATCATTTCCGCCGTCATCGAGTCTTACTAGATACTGTCCGGGTGGCGTTGCTTTGGTTACTTTCAAACTCCAAGAAACGGGCCAGTTTGTAGTCACTGTAGACAGTGGCGCTGGTGCGAGATGAAACTTTAGATTTGTTGGAATTGGTTTCGTAACAAATGTTTGTACCAACCGCGCACCAGCGCCCCTGTAATAACCCATCCTAAAAACCTTTATAGTGACCGGTTTGCCATTGGCACTCATGTGTAGACCAACCGAGTCTCCGCAAACGGCGCTCGACTGATCGAACCAACCTTCGACCGGCTTCGCGTTTGGATTCGGAACTGGAGAGATCACCGGTGCCTTCTTCTCAACAACCGTATAGTCGCCGCTATATTCAAGAGGAATGCCGGTTGCCCATGCAGGTGCACCAGTTTTCAGATTTTCTCGCAGAACCCAACCTGTAGACGCATCCCATCCACATTTCGAAGGAGATGCAGACTTTTGTATGGCGTCGGCCAACGGAACGGAAACTAGCCAAAGTAGTAGCGAAGATGCCACAGCTATAATCGAAATCTTCCTAAATTTCGTAGGCATTTCCAACTCCAGGTCATTTGAGTATCAAACTCTTATGACTCTAGCCCTAAAACTTCACACCATCCGAGGGGTGCCCCCTTTGGTTTATGTATTTATCCTCACACTTTGAGCGAGATTGCGACCCCTTCGGCGCGGTTTATAACATCACCTTCTGAAAATTTGGAAGGGTGAAACTCTCTTTGAGTATTCAATTGACCCATATCTAAAGAGCCTCATTGCAAGTTTTAAGACAAGGAATCCGAAAATGAAGAGTTCGGCAATTACGATGGAAGCTCGCCCTGTTCCGAGAGAGCCCAAACCATTTCTCATCATCGCGGTCACCGTAGCCGAATATGGAAAGTAAGTGAAGATTTGTACGATCAGCGAACTTGGATCGGATGCAACCAGAGAAATCACCCAAAAAGGTGCAAAGAGCAGAGCCATAACGACACCAAATACATTGCTAGCCTCCTTTGCCGTCGGCATAATCGCGCCAACTGCCACCAAAGTGCCAGTAAATAAAGTAAATCCACCTACTAATAAAAGGAAGCCAATGATCATAGGTGCTGCATGAAAATTAAGAGAGGATAGATCGATATTGGGTAGCCGCAGATCTTTTCGGAAAAAGGTATACCCGAGTATCACAGGGGATGCAAAAACCGTTATCTGAACGACCCCGATGACAAAGAGCGAAACAATCTTTCCGAGAATGAGCGTGTTCGGATTAAGAGTTGTCAAAATTATCTCGGTTACTCGGTTCTCTTTCTCTTCTTGAGTGCTGGTGAGCATCTGATTTCCCAATAGAAGTAAAACCAGATAGAAAATTAGGAGAAAGAACATGGGCGGAATTACATCACCTATGCTTCCAGATTCCTTACCCTTTAAAAATGAAGTTGAATTAATACGCACTTTCCCCGCAATTAAAGTGGCGATTTCCTTATTTCCAACCTTGTTTATAACGCTAAGTTGTAGCAATTGGGTAGCAACCGCCGCATACTTTCCATTGTCAAAAATCCCCTTATCAATTCCAAAGACGCCGACCGTTTCCGTTGCAGGGTTTTTTGGATAGTTGAAGAAGGCAGCGATCTTTGCACTCTTAACAGTTGCAACACCAAGAGATGAGTTAGTAATTTCACTACCGCCTAATGCGCTGGCTATTGCAGAATTGATAAGTCCAGAAGCATCAACATAAGTAAATGAGAATTTGGCATTCTTTTGGGTATCTACCTTATTTGCAGTCGTGGTGTTGGAAATTACGCTCAATCCAAGAATCAGCGCTATCGCAAATGGGACGGTCAACGTACCCAGCCAAAATTTCTTCTTCTTCAATGTTCTAGAGACCTCGAAGGAGACCACGGTGCCGAGATTGCGCCTGGACGTAATTAACCCGCCTCCCTGATAGATTCATCTCCATAAATCTGAATAAAGATTTCATCCAATGACGTCTTCTTCTCCATGAAACTCTTGACCTGCACGCCTCGTTGAACTAATTCTTTGAGAATAGATTCTGGTGAATTACCCACATTCGCCATGATTCGGGCATCGTCGGGGTTGGACCGAAGGACGCGATAACTATCGGAGGTTGGAATTTCGCCTGACAACGCAATATCGATCGACGTCGATCCGAATTCATCTTGAACTTGTGAAACCGTTCCATAGGCTCGCGCCACGCCATTCTTGAGAAGAAGAACTCGATCGCAGAGTCTTTCAACCTCTTCCATTTGGTGCGTAACCATTAAAACTGTTGTACCGGCAGTTCGTTGCTCCTCAATAATTTCCATGAGCAAACGTCGATTAACCGGATCAAAGCCCTTCGTAGGTTCGTCAAGGATGAGCAGAAGCGGGTCATTCATGATTGTTATGCCTAACTGAACTTTCTGCTGTTCGCCGCTCGAAAGTTTGTCCAGCCTGACCTTAGCTCTCGATGCAACCCCGACGCGCTCAAGAAAATTCATGGACCAGTTGACTGCATTGACTTTTGAAAGTCCCTTCAACCTTCCGAAATAGACCATGACATCAAGAGTGGCCTCCTTTTTATACAAGCCACGTTCCTCTGGCAGGTAACCCAAACTTATATTTCGATCTGGGGCAAATGGAGCTCCCCCGATGTGCAGCGTCCCAGAAGTGGCTTGGTAAATACCTAATAGTGACCGAATCGTGGTCGTTTTACCTGAGCCATTAGAGCCAAGAAAGCCAAAGGTTTCGCCCTGTTGGACGTCGAAAGAGAGATTTTCAATAACCTTGGTGGAGCCAAAACTCATCTGAAAGTCCTGAACATGAACTAGCGGTTCGCCTCGTCCTAGATCCATTTCAGTATCTTATTCGGGAGATTTCGTAATCCGTGGGTAAGTAGGAGATCGGGATGGTGGCGGGTGAAGGATTTGAACCTTCGAAGGCAGAGCCGGGGGATTTACAGTCCCCTCCCATTGGCCGCTCGGGCAACCCGCCAGGGCTATCTTTGAAGCAGCCTGCGTAGATTACCTCATTTTGAGGGGGCTAAAAATCGGGAGAAATTCACTCGATTCAAGTGTGAACTACTTCTAGCCCGCATCATTTACGAAAGCTTGTGCCTCAAAGAGGTTCTGATACAGCCCTCCGGCAATCGCTAAATCGGAATGGCGGCCACTCTCGACCAACTCGCCTTTATCCAAGACCATAATTAAATCTGCTTTCTGTACTGTCGAAAGACGATGAGCCACAATAAAAGTGGTTCGATCTTGCATTAAAAATTCAAGGGCGCCTTGAATTGCACTTTCGGATTGTGAATCAAGAGCCGACGTTGCTTCGTCAAGTATTAGAATTCGGGGATTGCGAATGAGCGCACGTGCAATTGCTAGCCGCTGCCTTTGTCCTCCAGAAATTCTGGCGCCCCGTTCCCCCACCAGAGTGTCGACACCGTCAGGTAATTCGTTAACGAAATCAAGTGCATTAGCCGCTCTTAAAGCCTCCAGTACTCGACCATCAGTAACTTCACCGAGGCCGTAGGTGATGTTATCTCGAACGCTCGCTTCAAATAAGACTGACTCCTGTGGGACTACGGAGATGAATTTTCTAAATGATCTCAAGTCAAATTTAGAGAGATCATGTCCATCCACAGAGATCACGCCTGCTTGAGGGCGCAGAAAGCCAATAAGTAAATTAACAAGAGTCGACTTTCCTGATCCAGATGGACCGACCAGGGCAATCATTTGCCCAGGTTTTGCGCTAACATTGAAATTGCTAATCGCCTTTCGATTGCTATTCGGATATTTAAACGAAACTCCAACTAAATCAACACCACCTATTACCTCCTGCATCTCCGGTTTGTTGGCATTCTCTTCGACATCGGGAGATTCAAGTACTTCACCTAAAGAGCGGATTGAAGCAAAGCCTTTTGCGATTTGGGGCATAAGACTCGAGAGCAAAATTACCGAGCCGATTAATTGTCCAAAGAAGGCGGTGAGAAGGACAACATCTCCGACACTGACTCCAAATTTCCCTTTTAGTGCGCAGTAACTTGCGACGGCAAGACAGAGGACGTTTGCCAGTTGGAAAGTTACCCAGGCAAGGGCATTGAATTTAGCGTTGAAGATGTCAAGCCTCAACCCCGCCCGCTTCACATTTCCAAATGAGTTATACATCGTTTGAAGCGCACTCTCTTCCAACCCATGCGCCCTGGTAATCGGCATCAAAGTAGTCATTTCATTGACTCGAGCAGACATAACCTCGATCTCTTCCCGAAATTCTTCGTTTCTCGCGCGAAGTCTGAAGCGTAACTTCGCAATAAAGATTGCGATGATTGGAGCCAGAACTAGAAAGAAAGGTAAGAAGATTGGAACCTTGATCGCGGTAATAAGAATCGCACCCACAACTCCATTGATGGCGGTGGAGCCGCCATCAGACAAATTTCGCACCATTTGTTCGATATTCTCTACATCACGGACGATCTTGGTCTGCAGCACGCCGGCATTTGATTTTAGATAGAACCCCATAGTGAGTTGCTGCATTCGTTCGACAAGTGATGATCGCAGTCGATTTTCTACTTCACGTATCGCTTTGCTCTGAAGTTTCACGTAGAGCAAGTTCATGGGCCAGTTCTGTAAAGTGACGACTGTAAGGATTACAACATTGATTAGTAATTTAGAAAAGCTTTTATGTGAAGCGATCACATCAATTGTGTTAGCCGTTAACAGCGGTACCACCCATGTTGGCGAATGTTTAATGCTAAATACGATAAATGCAAGAAGTACCCGAAGTTTCTGTTCTTCAAAAAGATAGAACAAGGTTCGAATCGGACTTTCGCCTATAAAGCGATGCTCTAATTCACTCGTATGCACCCGGCTTTTACTCACAGCGCTACGGTAGACCAAATCAGTTTATAGGAAGTAGCGCTGTAGCAATTGCGCTCTTCAGACGCCCGGCAAGGGCTTGTGAAAATGTGGCAGTCATATGCCCCGGGTCGAAGTAGGTCAAGATATTGCCTATTACGACAGGACATGGATCTGTGGGACAGACCCAGAGTTGAGGTTTGATGAGTGCGATCGAATTCAAGGCGGCTATCTGAGATTCGAGTGCGATCCAGTCAGCGGAGATTGCCCTCGCCACAGGTGTTGCGCAAGCCAAAGTGCTATTTGGATGGGCGGAGAGACAGACCAGCGGATCCTGCTTGAGAGCAGGAGTATCGGACATCATCAGGATTTTGGCACCACTTGTTTTCAACTTCGTGATGGTTCTGGCCATTCCTGAAACGAACGGAGCCTTTCGCGAATCCCCGGTGGCAACGACACCGTTCACCTCTGTTTGAAAACCGCTGGTTGAAGCAACTAGGACTAGGTAAGGGTGGACCGCGATGATTCGTTGAATAGAGGCGGCGCGCCAAATAGGGCAATTCTGCATCAGCGCGGCGGTGCCCGGATTGTAAGCAGGTATATCCGCTGGTGAACAAGCCGACATCGTTAAGGAGAGGAGCTTCCAGTGATTCTCCTTTGCTACCTGGTTCATCGCGGGAAACCAAGCAAGTGCATGGCTATCTCCGAATAGAACTACTTCGGTAGTTGAGGTGGTGTCACCGTAAATACAAGGCATAGTTGAGGCCCGGAGATTCATTTGAGTATGGCAATGATCTGTATAAGAGATGGGGCGGTCATTACCAGCGCTGAGTAAATTGGGTTGTAAATTTGCCGGAACTGGAAAGTCAACTGACTTGGGACGCGCTGGGACAGTATTTGTAGGAGTACTTTTTATAACTAATGAATCAATCAAACTTCGTTCGTCGGCGGCGTTCGCCGAACCGTGCTTACCCCGTAAATCTGCGGTTGCCGCATAGTCCGCGCCGAAGGAGATAACCGCCAATAACGAGGCAACCACGCCCGCAATAGCAATATTGCGGAATGGTTTCAATGAAATTATGAAGCCTTTACGGAAAGGTGCTTCGATGAACTTTTCAGTTAGTGTCGCGAGAACTATCGAAAGTAGCGCCAAGAGCGCTCGTTCAGTAATGGAAACGTTTTTACCTGCAATGACCTGAGGAATAACGAGGACGGGCCAGTGCCACAAGTAAAGGGAATAGCTGATCTTCCCCATCAACTGCAATGGTTTAAAGGCAAGAATCTTTGAAGGAAATGTTAACTTCTTTGTGGAGCCGGCTAAAATGATTAAGAAAGCTCCGAGCGTTGGAGTCAGTGCAGGGAACCCCGGAAATCTCTGGGGGTCGCTTTGAGTTATCCCAGAAAAAAGAACGAGGCCGATACCGGCTAAACCCGCAACAGCCGAAATTGGCCGCGGTAGCTTAACTACCCACTGCGCTACACATGCAAGAATTGCACCCAGGATTAATTCCCAAGCACGCGTGGGAAAGGAGAAGAATGCCCACGGTTGATTCCGTGGCAGCAACCAGTTTGCAAAGGTCAATGATGAGGCGAAAACAACGAACGCCACGATCAATACTTTGATCGCTTGGTTCTTCTTACGAATAGTTGCAAGAGCGAGAATCAAAGGCCAGAAGAGGTAGAACTGCTCTTCTACGCCAAGGGACCAAAAGTGCAGCACCGGTGACGGAATTGTTGAAGCTGCGAAATAGTCGGTCGCGCGTACCGCGAAATCTATATTTGATGCATAAAAACCTGCACTGGAAATGTCGACTGCAAGACCTGGCAGCAGGAGCGGTGGAAACCAGATAACCGCGGCGATGAGAGTGGCAAGCAGAACGAATAAAGAGGCGGGCAGCAAGCGACGGATTCTTCGAGCATAGAACACTCTAAATTTGATTCGCCCTGTATGTTTGATTTCTCGAAGCAAATTACCCGTGATCAAATATCCGCTCAAGACAAAGAAGATATCGACTCCGACGAATCCACCTTTGAAGCCGGGGATCGAGGCGTGGAAGAGGAGAACTAGAAGGACCGCAATGCCGCGCAACCCTTGAATGTCACCTCGAAATTGCTTTTCCGATATCTCCTTCTTAGGTGAAGAGAGATCGGCCTTTGTCATACATTGATTTTAAGTCAGGTGAAGGACCCCGTCTATGCCGTTGCGCGAGTTCTCCGAATACTGACAAGTTAGTGGGAACGCGCTGAGTTAACCTTTTGCATGTGATGCTTGCGGCAGAGAACTTCATATCCGACCGTCTGAGGCGTGCCAACATCTCCAGGCAAGATTTGATCACCTTCGGTGACCATCACACCATTTGCCACACGTGCATTATGGGTTGCGCGAGCGCCACACCAGCATAGGGCTTCTACTTGGAGAGGTAGCACTCGATCAGCTAATTCAATCAATCGCTCAGACCCGGGAAATAATTTAGTGCGGAAATCTGTCAAGATTCCGAAGGCAAATACATCAATACCCATTTCATCGACAACGCGGGATAGCTGTTCGATATGAGCGCGTTCAAAAAATTGCGTCTCGTCGCAGATTACATATTCGATTTTGCGACCGTGCGCTTTCTCATTAGTAATGTATTCAAAAATGTCGAATTCTGGACTCACTTCGTGAGCACTTGCTTGCAAACCCAATCGGCTGGTAATTACACCAGATCCGCCGCGATCCCGATTAGTTAGAATTAATCCTTCAAGACCTCGACTCTTGCGGTTATGAGCTGTTTGCAGAGCAAGAGTGGATTTTCCGCTATCCATCGTTCCACAGTAATAAATTAATTCGGCCATGCGAGAAAATTAGCGCATAACCCTGGAATGGCCAGCCATTGGACTAAGTTACGGCTGTGACGGCACCAACAGCGGAGCGGATTCAGCGCGCAAAATGGGGCTTGCGAGCAACCTTCTTCTTTATGGGCGTTGCAGTCGCAGCGACTTCCGCCAGGTTCGCCGAAATTAAGGGACATACCCATACTTCAGTCGCCTTATTTGGCTATTGCATCATGGTGGGAAACCTTGGGTCGATCTTCGGAAATTTATTCGGCTCGCGTTTTAGCCGCAAAATCGGCACGCGTCGAACCGCTCAGTTAATTATGTTCGGAATAGCTGGATCTCAGATTGCCTATGGATTTGTAAATCGGATTTGGGAGATTCCCTTTGTAGCCTTTGTCGCTGGTGCAAGCTATTCACTCATGAACATTGGTTGCAACGCCCAAGGATCCATGATCCAAGAGAGTGTCGGACGCTCACTCATGCCCTCTTTTCATGGGGCTTGGTCTATCGGGGCATTTAGCGCCTCATTTGTAGCTGGAGCTATTGCGAAATATATTCCGGTGGAATGGCATCTGCTTGGAAATTCTTTGATTGCCCTCTTCGGTTGCTTAATGGTCTCGCGTGCTTTGTTGCCGCACTCTGCAGATCAAAATGACGCTGCAATTAATTCCAGAGTTCCTCATGGATTACCTATCCCAGTCGAAATTAAGAATTTCATCTGGATGGTGGCTATCGGATCATTTCTGGCGACCATTGCCGAAACCTCTGTCGGCGACTGGTCATCGATCTACCTTAAAGAGGATTTGCATCTTCCAGTTGGAGTTAACACGCTGGGCTATACCTGCTTTGTCTTAGCGCAAATACTCGGCCGTTTCTCCGTTGGCCGCTGGATTGATAAATATGGGATCCCATTTGTGATTCGCCTGGGTGGATTTCTTGGTGGATTTGGTTATCTCGTTGGTCTGTTGATCGCGAACGTTGAGCGAACCCGTCACCCATATACTGCACTTGCGGTTATGTGCATTGCCTATGCAATTATGGGCTTTGGGGTTGCCCCTATGCCACCTTCATATGTATCAATCGCTGGAAGCATTCCTGGAATTCCAACGGCGCGCGCGCTTTCACGCCTCGCAATCATCGCTTCCGCTGGTTTCTTGGTTGGTAGATTCGCGGTTTCTACGTTGGCCGGACTATTTGGACTACCAGTTGCCCTGCTCTTCCCCGCAACCGCGTTAATCGGCTGTGGGGTGCTAGCGCAATTCCTGGATATAAAGCGGATCAAAGTAGCGCGCTAGCCGAATCCATCCGCCGTTAGAATCCACCAGTGAATATTCTGAATTCTATTGAGCCGCACGGAACCGACTTCATATCAGAGAGCGAACGTCACGGTATGGCGCGATCACTCTTCTGGCCCTGGGCCGCTGGAAATGTCTCGCTGCTCGCCCTTTCGTATGGTTCATTCTTTCTAGGATTCGGCATCTCATTCTGGCAGGCCACCTTAGCCGCGATGATTGGCACCGTCGGCTCCTTCTTTTTAGTTGGTGTTAGCTCGCTGGCTGGAAAACGTTCCAACGCTCCAACAATGACGCTCTCTCGGGCGGCCTTTGGGGTCAAAGGAAATATCTTGCCCGGCTTTCTCTCCTACCTGATTTTTGTGGGTTGGGAGACCGTGCTCGTTTCACTTGCCACCCTTGCCGCACAAACGGTTTTCGCCAGACTCGGGCACATCAATCACAATGTTGCCGGAATCTTGGGATTTGTGGTTGCGGCTGGTTTGACGGTCTTTGGTGGAGTATTGGGTTTCCACACGATCATGCGGATCCAGCGCTGGCTTACAGTCGCGACCATCATTCTCACAGTTGGATATATTGCATTAACAATTCATAAAGTAAATTGGCATATGGTGCAATCAATTCATGCGGGTAGCAAAGCTGGATTTATTGGAGCAATGATTCTCGGAATTACCGGCATCGGGCTTGGTTGGGTTAATTCAGCGGCTGATTATTCGCGTTACCTACCTCGCAAAACTTCGAGTCGCGGAGTCATTTTTTGGACGGTATTTGGCTCATCCATCGTCCCGGTGATCTTGGTTATTTATGGCGCACTGCTTGCTGGATCTTCTAAGACTCTGAGTAACGCGATCGGTTCAGACCCAATTGGTGCGCTTACAACTATCTTGCCTACCTGGTATCTAGTCCCCTTCGCCATTGTTGCGATTTTAGGACTTGTTGGTGGGGCAATTCTCGATCTTTACTCTTCTGGAATCACTCTTGTATCAATCGGACTTCCTGTAAAGCGACATGTGGCAGCATCTATCGACGCAACGATCATGTTGATCGGAACAATATATTTCGTCTGGATTGCGCCAAATTTCAGCACCCCGTTTCAGGGCTTTCTCATCACCCTTGGTGTGCCTATCGCCGTCTGGTCAACTATCTTCGTTGCGGATATCTTGATGCGTAAAACTGATTACGCTGAAAGCGAGCTCTTCTCAACGACCGGACGTTATGGAATCTACAACCTGCGCTCCATCGGACTCGTCGTCTTCGGAACGATCGTCGGATGGGGATTTGTTACAAACTCGTTGGCTTCCTGGCTCTCGTGGCAGGGTTATTTCATGGGCGCCATCGGTGGCAAGAACGGGGCTTGGGCAGGTGCCAACGTAGGAGTTATCGTCGCCCTGGTTATAGGCTTTGTAGGACACATACTCTTATCTCGTACCAGCATTAAAAAGCAGGAGGCACCAAATGGCTGATTCAAGTTTTGATATCGTCTCTGAAGTTGACCATATGGAGGTCGACAATGCGTATAACTCGACCGATCGTGAAATCTCCACACGATTTGATTTTAAGAATACCGGCACGTCAATCGTAAAGTCGGGCGATAAATACAATATTGAAGCCGATACCGAAGATCGCGCTAAGGCTGCGCTGGAAGTATTTAAAGATAAATTAATTAAGCGCGGAGTTTCCCTAAAACACCTTGACGCTTCTGCCCCACAACTGAGTGGAAAGATCTACAAGATTTCTGCGGCTTTCAAAGAGGGCATCAAGACAGAGGATGCGAAAAAGATTGCCAAACTTTTACGCGATGAAGGACCTAAGACGCTCAAAACCCAGATCCAGGGTGAAGAGTTGCGAGTCTCAAGTAAGAGCCGTGACGATTTACAGATCGCAATCCAAATCGTAAAAGATCATCCCTGGGAGTTCTCGGTTCAATTCCAAAATTATCGTTAAGCGCAGGTTATGAAGAATTATAAAGTTGGCCTGCTCTTAGGTATTGGGTCGTACCTCATTTGGGGACTCTTCCCGCTCTATTGGCCGCTACTCAAACCTGCTAACTCGATAGAAATAGTTTCACATCGGGCAGTATGGACTTTTGTCTTATGTATCATCCTTCTCGTCGCCATGGGAAAACTTCGCTCTACCTTCTCTCTACTCAAGAGTCGGCGCATAGCATTACGCCTTTCCATCTCGACCGTTTTAGTTTCAATCAATTGGCTGGTTTACATCTGGGGGGTTAATCACGGTCATGTCGTTGAATGTGCCCTGGGCTATTACATAAACCCACTTATCATCATCGCCTTTGGAGTCATCTTGTTAAAAGAGAAGATGCGAAAATTGCAATGGGTCTCTGTGGGGATCGCCACGGTTGGCGTAATTATTTTGACGGTTGATTATGGTCGCCCACCTTGGATCGCAATTGCCCTTGCCGCCTCGTGGGGTAGTTACGGTTTGGTCAAGAAACAACTTGGATTGGCTGCTCTCGATGGATTAGCAATCGAAACCACACTCTCCCTACTTCCTTATGGCGGCTATCTACTCTGGATGGGCCAGAAGGGAACGGGACAGTTTGGGCATCACTTGGGATTAACGGTCCTGCTTATGTTTGCTGGCGTGGCGACTGCGGTACCTCTATTAATGTTTAACAGCTCGACAAATACCTTGAAGTTCACGATCATCGGACTGCTTCAATACATCACGCCCTCTGTGCAATTTATAATTGGTGTGCTTGTTCGCCACGAATCAATGACAACGGGACGCTGGGTTGGATTTCTGGTTGTGTGGGTCGCCTTGATCACTTTGGGTTACGACCTGGTTAAATCAGGAAGTTCTGGTGATAATAGTTTCGCAGAGTTCGATTAAAGCGCGCTTAGCAGCGCCATCGGGCAATCCGACAAGCTCTAAACGAGCGTCATCTGCATAATGATGAAGTAAGTCTTTGGAGGTTTCCATTGCCTTGTGCGTCCGAAGCGCCATTAGAGTGTTCGTCACAAAAGCTTCGTCAGAAATAGGAGCGGAGAGAATCTCCTTTAGCGCGGCATCTGCAGGATCATTCGACTCTAAGACGAAGAGAGTCACTAACGTTGGAACACCCTCGCGAAGATCAGTTCCTGGAGTCTTCCCACTTTCATTTGATTCAGAAGCGATATCAATTACATCATCCGCCAATTGAAAGACAACACCGATCTTCTCTCCAAAGCGCGTAAGTGACTCAACTACGTCAGCAGGTGCGCCCGAGAGCAGCGCGCCAAACCGCGCAGAGGTCGCAATAAGTGAGCCGGTCTTATCTGCCACCACGTTGAGATAGTGATCAAGCATCGACAGGCCGACCGTTGAGCCTTGAGTTTCAGTTATTTGGCCAATTACAAGCCGTTCGAAGGTTCGGGCCTGCAGCCGGACTGCTTCTGGTCCTAAATCTGCCAACAGGTCCGATGCTTTTGCAAAGAGGTAATCACCAGTCAAAATAGCTACGGTATTGTTCCAACGCGCGTTGGCGCTTTCGACCCCACGGCGCAATGGCGCTTCATCCATAACGTCATCGTGATACAAAGTCGCCAGGTGGGTTAACTCGCAGACAACAGCCGCTTCAATGATCTCAGAACGCTTCGGATCCCCAAATTGTGCTGCCAATAGCGTGAGCAGAGGTCTTAAACGTTTACCTCCAGCTTCTACAAGATGGCGGGAAGTTTCAATGACGAGTGGGTAGTCACCCTGAATTTGCTTGAGAAGAAGTTCTTCAACGCGCTTCATGTCAGAACGGATAGAAAGCTCTAACTTCACATCAAGATGTGGAATTCCAAATGCCATGGATTAATTCGCGTCCTTGAAGGCGATATGAACTGCGACGATCCCAAATGTAAAGTTCTGCCAAGCAACGCTGCCCCATCCTGCACTTTGGATCTTTTCAGCGAGTTGCTCCTGAGTGGGCCAAGCCTGAATTGATTGGGCGAGATAGATGTAAGCATCAGGATTGGATGCTAATTTGCGAGCCACCTTTGGCAAGAAGCCCATCAAATACTTCATATAAATTGTGCGGAATACCTTATTTGTCGGATGTGAAAATTCGACTACAACGAGACGACCCCCGGGCTTTGTTACGCGTAGCGCCTCTTGCAGCGCTTTGTTTATATCGTTGGTATTACGCAACCCAAAGGAGATGGTTGTGACATCAAATTCGCTCTCTTCAAATGGCAAGTTGAGAGCATCGGCCAACGTAAAGTGCAGGTCTGGATGGCGCTTCTTTCCAGCATCAAGCATGCCTTGAGAGAAATCGGCCGGGATAACTTCAGCCCCAGCATCCGCCAAAGGTCGACTTGAAGAACCAGTTCCTGCAGCAATATCTAATATCTTCATTCCGGCGTGCGGTGCGATGATTGCGGTTGCCTTCTTGCGCCAAGCCTTGGTCTGTCCCAGGCTTAAGAGGTCGTTCATAATGTCATAGCGCTTTGCGACGCCATCAAACATCGAGGCGACTTCCTCTGGCTCTTTATTTAGATCTGCCGACTTACTCACGGGTTTATTCTTTCGATAGTAGGCTCGTATTACAACTTCAGACTAGTCCAAGGCGCTAACAGCGACGGTTCGAGAGGGATAAAGATGTCGATTTCTTCAACTGCAACACTACGCGGTGCACTCGTTACCCGCAGTACGGTTTCAACTAAAATTGCACTTGTCGTCGGTGGCGTAGCCTTTTTGGCGCTCATGGCGCAGATAGCAGTTCCAGTACCGGGCTCGCCGGTTCCAGTCACCGGGCAGACCCTCGGCGCGCTACTTCTTGGAAGCGCATATGGAGCCTCACTTGGATTTACAACCTTCGCTTCCTATCTTCTCGTTGGATTTATCGGAGCTCCAGTCTTTGCATCGGGAGCGCACGGATTCTCTCGAATCACGGGAGCAACTGGTGGATACCTCGTTGGAATGTTGCTTGCTTCCCTGATTACTGGTTACCTCGCAGGTCGCAAATGGGATCAGAAGATTTTCACGGTAATTCCAACAATGTTAATTGGGGATTTAGTCATCTTCTCCGCTGGTTTGCTCTGGTTGCACC
>Ga0302321_100002369_pt1 | contig 16184 bp, 13 predicted proteins | sample Fen_T0_1_FD_202505 | JGI IMG/M metagenome (GOLD analysis project Ga0302321, IMG submission 202505) | Peat permafrost microbial communities from Stordalen Mire near Abisko, Sweden - Fen_T0_1 | ecosystem: Environmental > Terrestrial > Soil > Wetlands > Permafrost | place: Sweden: Abisko...
GCTGAAGACGAAGGTTTCGCCTTGTTTCGCCGCTTTCAGCCGTCCGCCCGGGGTATCGGGATCCGCATAACCGACAAAGAAGATCGCCTGCCGCTCGTCCCCGATCATGCGCAGGGCCAGGTTATGCGCGGCCGTGTTCTCGCTCATCATGCCGGCAGTGATGACAAAAATCCGCCCGCCGCTCAGCCGCATGGAATCCGCCGCGCCCTTTTCCAGCACGATGAGTTGCAACGCCTCGTTCAGATTCAGGTTGGTGTGCTGCCGGTGGGTGCGGTGCGCCTCGATGTCGTAGATTTCGGTGAAGACGCGGCCGAGCCCGCCAATATAGATGGGCTGCTTCTTGAGCTTGCCCTCGCGCATGAGCAACGCCAGCAGCGCCAGGATCTCCTGCGTCCGCCCGAGGGCGAAGGACGGGATCATCACGCAGCCCTTCTTTTTCTGCCCGGCGTGGATCGCCGCCACCAGCCGCTCGATTTCCTGTTCGCGCGTGAACCCGGCCGGCACCCCGCGGTTGCCGCGCGTGGTTTCCATGATCAGCACGTCGGCCTTGACGCCTTCAAACCGCGCGCTGCGCAAAATGGTCTGGTCGTGAAAACAGACGTCACCGGTATAAAACATCGTCTCCTTGGTGCCACGCAGCAAAATGCCGGCGGAACCGAGCGTGTGCCCGGCATCGAAAAATTCCAGCGTGGGCGAGGGAAACCCGGCGCGGGCCTTGTGGTAGGCGGCCCATTCCACTTCGCGGTTGTATTTAAACCCCTGGAACCGGGGGGCCATGTCGTCCAGTTCATCGTGGGTGTAGAGGGGATATTCCCGGATGCCCAGTTCATCGCGCTGGCGGGTCATGACATTGACGGAATTGTGCAGCACGCGTTCCACCAGCAGATAGCTCAGCTCGGTCATGAGCACATGCGCCTTGGGATATTGGCGGCAGGCAATTGGCAAACCGCCGACGTGATCATGATGGCAATGGGAGATGGCGATGGCGTCGACGTCATGCGTATTCACCTGGCCAAAGCGGGGCAAAGCATCGCGGCCTTCCCGCTTCGGGTGCATCCCGGCATCCAGCAAAATGCGGTGCCCTTCCAATTCCACCAGCCACGCGCTCGCGCCGATGTCCGTATCGGGGTTTAAATTCGTGATATTCACAGGCTAATTAAACCACGGATGAACACGGATGAACACGGATTTCCCGAAGCTTTTTTGAACCGGCAAACGACTTGGAGCTGGTCCGGGGTTTGATTCCGCCCAGACCGGCATCCACTGGCATTCTCGTGCCCGCGATTGCCAGCGAAAATTTGTGAGGGCAAGCCATCCCCATGCCGCCGGTGGTGCGTCAATTCAAGCCGGCGCTAAAAGCCGGTGATCACCACCCGGTAGTAGTGCGGCTGGTTTTGCTGACTGGCTGAAGTGTCCGTCATGGTGGCCATTGAGCCATCGCCTAAAATCGAATCACCCCAAATGGTCCAGGTCTCCAGATCGGTGGAATACAGCAGCACATACGTTTTGCCAGGCACGGTTGGCCACTGAATTTGAACTGCCCCGTTGCCACTGAGCAAGGCACAGTCAAGGGCCAGCACTGAATGGGGATCAAGGGGATCCGTCCCGGCCCAGAATTCCTTATAATTGCTCATTCCGTCCCCGTCCGGATCGGCGTTTGGATCGATGCCGATGGAGCCGAAATGAGCCCGCTGCCACTCATCGGCAATCCCAATGCCGGCGGTATCCGGGGAGATTTCGCGAATGCAATTATTGCGGCTGTCCGCCACAAAAATATTCCCGTTGGTGTCGGCGCACAGTGCGGTTGGGGTATTAAATTGCGCCAGGGGCCCGGGACCATTTTTATAACCAGAGGTTCCATCGCCCGCCAGCGTGCTGACCCACCCCGTGAAACCAATTTTTCGAATCCATCCGGCATCGGTCACATAGACGTTGGTCCAGCCGTCCACCCAGGCATCGAGCGGGGCTTGAAACCGGGCGGCGGCGAGTGGTCCGTCCGAAAAACCTTCCGTTCCCCCGGCGAACAGTGTGGTGGTGCCGTCCGGAGTGATTTTCCAAATCAAAACCCCCGTGGCCGCATAAATGTTGGTTGCGGAATCAATGCCCGGACCGACGGACTGCCCCCACCCATCCAGGCAGCAAGTGTGCGGCCCGGCCAGTCCGATGACCGTGCCATGCGCGTCGATTTTTTGCACGCTCGCCGAAGAGCCGACGTACACATTGCCCGCCCGGTCAGCCATGAGCTGCCAAAGATCCGGACTTTGGTTGCAATCGCCGTAAATTTCCGCCAGCACGCCCACCGTGCCATTGGTGTCGAGCAGGCAAACCCGATTGCAATTGATGCCATCCGCCACATAGAGATTCCCTGCGGTATCGACACAAACGCCGCTTGGCTGGTCAAATTGCGCGTTGGTGGCCGTCCCGACCTGCGATCCCGGGACACCAGTGCCCGCAAGGGTGGTGACCATTCCAGCCGGCGAAATCTGCCGGATAACGCTGTTGCCGGTATCGGCCACATACAAATTCCCCGCCTGGTCGATGCAGATGCCTTGGGGACCTGAAAACATCGCCCGAGCGCCCAAGCCGTTGGTAAAACCTGCTGCGGGCCGACCGGCAAAGGTTGTGACCACGGTTTTTTCCGGACTAAACAGCCCATAAAAGACACTGGCCACGGCGCTGTCCTGGTACCCGGCGGCAGAGCCGACCGCATTCAAGGTGACCCCACCGTTATGACCATCAAACACCAAGGCGCCCGTGTAAACGGGCGAATTGCTGGTGGGCGGCGTACCATCCAAGGTAAGATGGATGACAGCCCCGGTTGTGGCGCAGGAAATTACCAAACGCGCCCCATTGGTAAGCGGCCCGGCGGGCGGATCAAAAACCGGGGTCGCGGTTTGCGCCAGTTGATACAGGACGCTTTGCACGGGGCTGCTGACATAGCCAGCGGCCACCGCCATGGCACTCACCCGGGTCTGGCCGCTGAGGTTAAAGGGACCGGAGTAGACCGGTGAGTTGGTCGTGGGCGTGGTGCCGTCCAAGGTGTAATAAATCTTACTTGCCGAAGTGGCGCACGAAATCGAAACAGGGGTGCCGTTGGTGACGACGGCCACCCCGGCGGGAAAAGCGCCGGCGGGCGGATTAAACACCGGGGATGCCACCCGGGCCAGCGAATAGGTTCCGCTTAACACCGCACTATTGCTGTATCCGTTTTCCACCCCGAGCACTTGGAAAGTAGTCGCCCGGCTGATGGTAACGGGCTCTGCGTAAACCGGCGAGTTGGTGGTCGGGGAGGTACCGTTGGTGGTCACAAAGAGTGTGGCACCCGGAGTGATCGTGCTGATGGTCACCACCGTTCCATTGGTCACCGGGCCGGGCGCGGGCGAAAAGGAGGGCAAGGCCACCTTGTTCGTGAAAACCGCACTGGTGACCGCACTGGGGCTCAAATCCGCTCGAAATGCACGCAGTTTGTTGGTGACGCCGGTGCTGACCACAATCGTTCCGCCGGCTGGAACCAAGGGGTCCGCCTGCGTCGGGTCAATTCCATTGGTGGTGTAATGAATGTCCGCATTGAGGGTCAGGCACGCCACCGTGACAAGATTTGAAAAAATCACCGAGTTGGTTGCCGAAAAGGTCGGGGCCCACGTTTGAAGCGAATCTTGGATTTGGTAGATCCGACCGAAAGGATAATCCGCCCAATAAAGATTGCCCTGGTCGTCCTCGCCCAGCGCGCTGATTTCATGGTAAACACTCGTACCCAGCGGCACATTTTGCCAGTTGGTGCCCACCTGCTTCAGGGTCCAAATCCAACCAGCTTGGAAATCGCCATAGAAATACATCCCGTTCATGCGCGGCACGCTGGGCCCGCGATAAACGTAGCCGCCGATGACAGCGCTCTCCCACAAAGAATGAGTGTAAACGGCCACCGGCGGGGTAAGACTGGAAAAATTCGTGAACCCGGCGGGTACTTTGTAGGTATTGGTTCCCTCCATGATCTTCCAGCCATAATTCTGTCCCCCGGCGGAACCGGCCGGTTGAAAATCAATTTCCTCGTAGCGGTCCTGGCCCACGTCGCCGATATAAAGATCGCCGGTCAGACGGTCAAACGAGAATCGCCAGGGATTGCGCAATCCGTAAGCCCAGATTTCCGGCAGATAGCCCGCCTGCCCCACAAACGGATTGTCAGCGGGAATTGCGTAAGGGGAAACGCCGTTTTCCACATCAATCCGCAATATTTTTCCCAACAGATTGGTGGTGCTTTGCCCATTGTTAAGCGGGTCGCCTTCCGAACCGCCATCACCGACGCCGATATAGAGATAACCGTCCGGCCCGAAAGCCAGCTGGCCGCCGTTGTGATTATCGTAGGGCTTGGCAATGACCAGGAGGATTTGTTCACTGTGCGCGTCCGCCACATTGGCATTGGTGGCAGTCACAAAAAACCGGGAAATCACGATTGCCCCATCGGGTTGGCGGGTGTAATTCGCATAAAAATGGTGATTGGTGGAAAACCCTGGTGAAAACGCCAGCCCCAAGAGTCCGCGCTCTCCGCCAGCCGCCACCCGATTGGAAATTTCCAGGAACGGCCGGCTGAGCAGGCTGTTGCTCTGAACGATCCAGATCCGGCCGGGCTGCTCAACGACAAACAACCGTTGGCTATTGTCGCCCGCGTGAGCAATCGCGACCGGCGAAGGAAAGCCGAGGGTAACCACCAGGGTGGAACTCAGGGTCGGCCAATCAACCACCTGGTCGGCGGCGGTCAACTCGGCGAAAAAAACGCCATAACAAACAAACAGAACCAAGCACTTCGCCCAGCTCCATGCCGACTTATACAAGCGATTCCCATACCTCATCGTCGACATTTCACCAGGTGTCGTTTTTTGTCAAGGCGCGACGAGGATTGCGTTTGCCCGGGGGGCGGCGGGTTTAGGGCATTTTAAATTACAGAACCGCCCTCTTTCCGGTCATTTCAATCTCTTGGGGATTTGGCGGCACGGCCATGAATTTTACAAAATCGTCGCTGGCCAAGAAAATAGAGGGACAGGGAAAGAGTGGACGTGAAGAGCCAGAAAAGCCAGACCAACAAATTGGGGTGGGTCCACGACAGATCGGTGTACGGCGGATCATGGGCGGAGGCCTGCCAGCCGTAAACCAAGACCACCACCACACAGCCGAGCAGCTTCATGCCAAACACGGCGAACAGCGTGAACACAATGGCGGCAAGTGGTTTCCCGGTCAGCAGCGTGAAATAGGGAACCACACAGAGCGAAGGAATCAGGAGGAGAAACGCCAGGGCGACGGCGACGAAATCGCGGACGTCACTCAAACCCAACAACAGCAGCGAGACGCCGGCAAAAGCAGCCATGAGCGCCAGACTGAGCGTGCGCATCCGGCTCCGCCAAACCTGCTGCGGAGGCTGCTCGTCGCCGGTAATCGCCTGCTCCGAAGTTTCCCGAAACGCCGAGGCGACGAGATGCGCGCAGGCGATGAAGAACAGACACAGCGAAATGGTTCGTCCGTAATGGGAACGCCAGAGCACGATGGCGGGCAGTGGCAGCACAAGGCAACCAAGCCAGGCCGGGGAAAAATGGCGCAACCATTTACTCATGTGTTCGTCGTGCCGTTCGCTCGATGATGGACGGCTTCAGTCTGGCTGGAAGTCAAAGCTTTTGGCCACGGCATCGTACAACTCAAACATTTCAGCTTTCCGGGTGGTGCCAAAACCCAGGGTGTATCGCAGCGTGCCATCCGGGACAAAATAATGGCGGCAACTCCAGGTTTCATCGTCCATCGGTTTATCGAAATCAAGCGTGAACACAGCCCTGGTCCCGATGGTGGTCTGGCCAGGAACGAAATTGCCAAAACCGTGAATGGCCAGAATCTTTTGCACGGCTGCTGAGAGCGTTGGCAAGGTTTGTTTCGGATCGTGAATCTCCCGAAAGACGATCAACAGGTGCGTGCCGTCTTCCTTCGAGGCGAACCGCATCACCTCGTTTGGACTGTTGGTGCATTGGGGTGGCAGCGCGTGCCAGCGCCGCGGAATATCCAGGCTGAAGTTCCACTCGGAACTGCGGTAGTGCTTCAGGTCGGCGGCGTTCATCATGAGGTTGGACAGACTGGTTTGCGAACCGCTCAAAGAATTGTGGCGGCGCTGACAGATCATAAGCCACCCGTCTCACACACATCACAAAATTGCTGCTTAGAGCAGATCTCTTATGAATGCGAAATAAACGAAGGCAGCGACAATCACCAGCCCCGTTATCACGCTTAATGTCGGCTGATCGATCGCAAATGCAAGCAGCGGATTCATGTTCTAATGTAGGTCAGGAAACATCACCAACGCCAGTTCCGGCTGCTTTGACCCCGCAGCAGACCTATCATAATGCGGAGACAATTCCTTTAGCAACGGTTTCATTTTGCGACGCGATCCCGGCCGGCACCTGCCGGCGGACACGACTAATCGTCAGCACGGCAACAATGGCGAGATAAACCAGAGCGGGAAGTTCAACGAAAAACAAACCACCGCCACCACCCGCCAGCAGCAGGCGCGAGACCACGAGAAACAGCAGCAGGCCAACTGGAATAAAGCGGCGGCGAACGCCTGACCGCCACACCGCAACGCCGGCGGCAATAAAAAATGCCACCCAAACAAAGTCGGCATACAGCCACCAGCCGGGCATTTCTTCATGGTAGAGGTGGCCATCCTTGCAAATGTGACGCAGGCCACACCAGAGGCAGCCTGGAATCCCGGCCAAAGCGAGCCAGGCAAACTCAGTGCTGCGTTTGGAAGTGGTCATGGGCGAAGCGGCCTAAAGGCTATTTGACGACATGGTCATGGCGCTTGGGTTTGGGTTTGCAAAATATGCGGCAGGCAAAGAACACCACCACAAGCAATGCCAGCATGGAAAAGCCACACACGGCGATTTGCAGATGGGCGTGTGACAGGGAACCATGATACCGCTCGAACTCCGCCTGCCAAGCCGCACCATATTTCTGCCGGTAGCGTGACTCAAGTGACAGCTCGCGATAAACCCAATAGCAAATATAGCCAATCACACCCAACATACCCGGGATGACCACGACCAACCCGGCCACAAATTGGAACGCGGAATCGGCGTCGGCGCGATCCTTGCCATACAGACTCCGGGCGATGCGATTGCCAAAAAAATAGATCATGAAATTTATTTGTCGAGGGTCTGCGGCCGGCTCAGATCAGGCGGCTGGTTTATCAGTGTCTGAGTTCGCCGGCGGTTTGGGGATGATATCTTTGACAAACCAACTCACGATCCGGTCGGCATACCGGAGGCAAAAGATGCCAGCCGCGAGATGCAACGCCACGCGCGCCACGATCAGGTTCGCACGAAACGTAAAATGAACGTCGGGGAGCAGATAATCCGTCAGATAAGTGGCATAAACGACGGCATCGAAAAACAGCCAGGCCGACTGCAAGCGGATGAAGAAAACGGCGAATTGCCGGAAAGTCATCCGCTCCCAAAACCGCTCCTCGGCGGGTGAAATGATATGACCCCACGCCCCGGGTGAAGTGCTAACAAAAGCGTCGGTGCTGCACGACGGACAGCTAATCGCCTCGTCGGGACTCTCACAACCACAGTTGGCGCATTTTTTCATAAAGTTAGAGACGGGCCATCGATAATGAGCAAACGGGTTTGCAGCGGATTCTGTCTGGAACATTTTCCAAAATTTCGCATTTGCCCATAGTGATTTAACGGCGACAACGGACTGAAAACATTGCCCGGTCACAACCGTGCCGGTTGAGGCAGCATGAGCCGACGGCGAATTTTACGCCAGAGATTTTTTCGTGGAACAGTTCCAGCAATGCTTTTGGAGTCGGCCTTTTTTAAATGACGAATGTCGAATGACGAAATCCGAAAGAAGCACGAAGGGCAGAGCGCACCATCCCGGTCAAGACGGGCACAGAGGAGGGATTTGAACAATAAGCAAAGCCGGATTTAACCGCGGATAACGCGAATGACACGGATGGGGACGGGAAAAGGCCACTTCCCGTGAACCCGTCCCGGACGAGGCTGCCGAGGCGGGCCGGCGGTGGCTCAGGCCGGGTGGACGATCAGCTTGAGGGTGATCCGGCTGGCTTTTTCGATGCCGGGCACGTTACGGTTGACGTAGACGCTGTTGACGGGCGCATCCGGGTGGTCGGTGCCGAAGACAACGGTGTGTTTGCAGTCTTTGGTTTTGGTGAGGATGAATTCAATTTCTTCCATAGGATGAGGTGGGGTTCACGTTTTCGCGCCGGGGATGAACCAGGCAAGCGGTGGCATCATCTTCTCAAAAGATAGCGGCCGCGAATCTCCCGAACCAGGGCATCTGGTCCGATGACCGTCCCCGCGCTCCAATTACTCCACTCAAACCTCAAGTTGGTGCCGTCCTTCATCAACACCACGACACCTTCATCATTATAATCGTCGGCATCGTCATAGTCCCCGACCTTGGTCCAGCCAGAGGCGCGCAACTCTCTCAGGATGCGGTTAAAGGTCTCGGTTTCAATGTTGACAACTTTCATAACACGGCATGACGGCGACAGCTGGTGGGCGGCCGGTTTTGCAGTCCATGCGCTTTTGATCTTTCACGCAAGAGTCAGACTTTCCCGCCGGCCCTTCAATTTTTAACGATGGCGAAGGGCTGAAAACATGGTGCCACAGCCAGCCACAACTGTGCCGGTCGGGGCATAATGAACTGACGGTAAAATTTCTGCCAGCGTTTTTTTGAGGGCATTTCCAGCCAGGTTTTTGAAGGCCGGGGGTGGACGGCGCATTGATGGACAAACTCAAAAATCCCTTGCTGGACAATGACGAAGGTCAAATGACGAAACCCGAAAGAAGCTCGAAGCAAAAAAGACGCAGCGCGGGACGATGGCTGAAGGCGGACTCCTCCGCGCGGAGCGCACCCTCCCGGTCAAGCCGGGCACGGAGGAGGGATTTGAACAACCAAACGAAGGGGGCAAAGTAAAGCACCGGCAGCCGGCGGGAAACAGGCAGGGAGCGGACGCCGGGCGACGTCCGCTCCCGAGATTTTCGACGGCGTGATTATTCCGTCCGCGTCTGCATCTGGGATTCGAGATGCACCAGGGCGTTCACGTCCAGAATCAAACCCACCAGGCCGTCGCCGAGAATGGCGGCGCCCGCGAGGAGACGGTTCTTGTGGACCATCATGTCATTGAGATTTTTGATGACGACTTCCTGCTTGTGCAGCAGGCCATCCACGAGCAGACAGCGGGAATCGGTGCCGGCTTCGACGACGACGACGATGCCTTCGGTCACGTTTTTCTTCACCGCGGACAGGCCGAACACCTGGTCGAGGCGCAGCAGCGGAATGATTTTCCCGCGGACATTCACGACCTCGGCCTTGTTCTGAATTTCGGTGACCATGCCGGGCTGCGGGCGGAACGATTCACGCACGGAGAGCGTGGGGATGATGTAGCGTTCCTCGCCCACCTTGACGATGAAGCCGTCAATGATAGCGAGCGTGAGCGGCAGGCTGATTTTAAACAGCGTGCCCTGCCCCAGCTTGGAGGAAATTTCGACGCGGCCGCGCAGCTTCTCGATGTTCCGGCGCACCACGTCCAGCCCGACGCCGCGGCCGGAGAGATCGGTGATCACCTCGGCGGTGGAAAAACCGGCGGCAAAAATGAAATTGAAGACTTCCTCGTCGGTGAGCTGTTCATCGGCGGTGGCGAGGCCGCGCTCGATCGCCTTTTTCAAGATACGGTCGCGGTTCAAACCGGCGCCGTCGTCCTCGACTTCGACGATGATGCTGCCGCCCTGGTGATAGGCGCGGAGGTTGAGGGTGCCGGTGCCGGACTTGCCGGCGGCGGCGCGTTTCTCGGGGGCTTCGATGCCGTGATCCATGGAATTGCGGATCATGTGGAGCAAGGGGTCGTTTAATTCCTCGACGACGGTGCGGTCGAGTTCGGTGTCTTCACCGCTGGTGACGAAATTGACCTTTTTGCCCTGCTTGGCGCCGACATCGCGCACGACGCGGGACATTTTCTGGAAGACGCCGCGGATGGGCACCATGCGGAGCGCCATGCTGACGCGCTGGAGTTCCTTGGTGATGCGGCCGAGCTGGGCGATATTGCGGGCGGACTGGGGATTGACGGCGGCGAGTTCGGTCATGTTTTGACCGACGAGCGACTGGGCGATGACCATTTCGCCGACGAGATCCAGCAAGCCGTCCAGCTTGCCGGTGTCCACCTTGACCATGGTGCTTTGGGTCTGCTGCGAGTTGGCGGCGCGGGCGGAATCCACGACGAGATCTGCCACCGCGTTGCCGGGGGCCGCCGTGTCAGCGGCTTCGCTGCGGACGACATGCCGGCCCTCAATCACTTCCTGCGCCTCGGCTTTCAGGAGGGCGGTGGGAATGGTGATGGGGGCGATGGAGCGCGTGCCGGCGAGCTGGCCTTCGATTTCATCGAGAAACTGCTTCAGCACATCGCGCCCGCGCAAAATCAGCTCAATCACCGTGGCGTCAATCGCCATCTTGCCCTGCCGGGCGAGATCCAGGAGGGATTCCAGCACGTGGGCGAGGCGGTTGATGGGGATGAGGTTCAGGAAACCGGCGCCGCCTTTGAAGGTATGGAACGCGCGGAAAATGGTGTTGAGCACTTCGGCGTCCTGGGGCGAGTTTTCCAGCACGAGCACGCCCTGCTCGATGTTGTCGAGATGCTCGCGGGACTCATTGATAAACTCGCGCAGCAATTCCGTGTCTTCGCCCAGATTCAAATTCAACGGGGCTTCTTCCGCGAGCAGGTCCGGTTCATTCGCGGCGGCGGCGGTCGGAGCCGGCATGGGAGCCGGTGCCGGCGCCGGAGCGGGGGGCACCGCGGTGGCAACGGTGGCAGCAGGAGCTGGCGGGGGCGCGAGCGGCGCCGGAGCAGCCGCGGCTGAGGAACAATCAGCCGGACTGCCCGGCACCTGCACCTGGGCCAGCAAAGTTTTTAACCAGGCGATGTCAGCGGCGCTAAAGTCCTGGCCGGACTCGACAATCTTCACCATGCGCTCCCAGGCCTCGGCACAAAGCGTGGCCAGCGACTTCAGCGTGGGGATGCCCCCGGCCTCGTCGCGAATATTACCGATCAAATCCAGAATGGGGAATTGACCCTGGGTGTCTCCGGCGCGTGCGGCACTGATTTCCGCCTGCAAATGGCCAGCCAATTTTGTTAGCCTGCTAAGGTCGCTCATGTTCCTGTTGGTGGAGACAATGACCGCCGAACATTTCGTCGGGCATGCCTCTGCCCTCACCTATCGGAGTCTGGATGAAATACTAAAACAAAAACATGCTTTCCGGCGTTTAACAGAGGGTTGCCAGGCGGCGAAAAACCGGCGATATCTGCTGGCAATCAGGCATTTATCACTTAAAAACCAACCTGGGTGTCCGCCCGTGTCAGGCTCGCACCGAGGTTGGCAAGGCCGCCAATTCCCGCCGGACCCGTTCGATCACTTCCGCCCAGTCGCCCGGCTGGGACTGGCGAAACAGCCGCATGGTGGGATACCAGGGGCTGTCCGAGCGCCCCACCAGCCAGCGCCATTCCGCTTCGTAGGGCAGCAACAGCCAGACCGGCTTGCCCAAGGCCCCCGCCAGATGGGCCACGGCGGTATCGACGGCAATCACCAAATCCATTTGTATGATGGCCCGGGCGGTGTCCCCAAAATCGTTTAACTGGCCTTCCAAATTGGTAATCGTATTCCGCTCCACCAAGGCGGCTAATTCGGCGGCTGGCGCGCCCACTTGCAGGCTGAACCAGTCGACCTCCACGGTCTCGATCAGGCCGGACAAAGCGGCGAAGGGGAGCGAGCGGCGGCGGTCGTTGCGGTGGGTGGGCCGGCCGGCCCAGACCAGGCCGATCCGCCGCCGGTTTCCAGCCGCCGGGCCGAGGGTAAATCCTTGGGACGGAACGGTCAGGTAAGGTATGCCGGCCGGAATGGTGGCGAGCGTGGTTTTGAAAATGAACGGCAGGCTCATCAGCGATGCCTGCACCTCACACGGCGGAATCTGCGCCGGATTGGTCGCGACGAGTTCAACCCCCGGCACGGTTTCAAACAGCGAACGCAACGGCGCGGCACAAACCAGAACCACCCGGCCGCCGCGCGCCGCCACCAGGCTGACGTAACGGACGAACTGCAGCGAATCACCGTAGCCTTGCTCGGCATATAACAAAATGCGGCGGCCGTGGAGTTCGGCGCCCTCCCAGCGCGGCGCGGCGAGCCCGGGAATGGGCGTTTGAAAATCCGGTTGCCGCCAGCGCCATTCGTATTCCGGCCAGCCCCGTTCAAAGTCCCCGGCGGCCAGCAGCGTGGTGCCCCATTCCCAGCGGGCTTCGGCATTTTGCGGGGCGAGTCTGACGGCGGCTGCCAAGTGGCTCAAGGCCGCCGGCAGGTTCACGAGGGCGCGCTCCAGGGTGCCGAGGTTGATCAACGCATCCACAAAATCGGGCCGCAGTTCCAAGGCGCGCCGATAGGCGGCCGCCGCTTCGCCGGGCGCCGCGAGATTTTGCAGGACGAGGCCGAGATTGTAAGGGCCATCCGCATTGTTGGGCGTGATCTCAATCTCCCGGCGGCAACACTGCGCCGCCTCCGCAAACCGCCCGAGCTTTTTATAGACGCCCCCCAGCAGCAAATTCAAGTTCGGAAACCGGGGCTGCAGCTGCAGCGCCCGCGTCAGACATTCCGCCGCCTCGGCAAATTGTCCGGCTTGATTCAAAATCGCGCCCAACTGCGCCTGGGCTTCAAAACAATCCGGTTGCAGCCGGATGACGGCCAGGTAGCTTTGCGCCGCCGCCGGCAGTTGGTTTTGCTGGATTTGCGCGCGGGCAGCCGCCAGCAGCTCCCGGACTTTTTGCTGCCCGGACGACGAACTGGATGCAGGGGAGGCTGACATGGGCACCATCACCGCATCCTACCGCGAGTCCGGCGGGGATGCCAGCCTGCATAACCCGGCCGGGGAAAACGTTTTTAACGAAAAGATGTTGAAAACCTGAAAGAATTCCGCGAAGGTCTGCTCACAATCATCCGATTCAGAAATCAGAAACACCCAATCCAATCTGGCTGATGGAAAAAATTCAAGAACTGCTTGCCAAAGTCGAGGTGCTGCCGCCGTCGCCGACCCTCCTGCCCAAACTGCTCCCCGCCTTGAGCGATGTGGACAACAACTTCGAAGAAGTCGTCGAGGTCATCGCCATGGATCCGGCGCTCACCGCCAAACTGCTCCAAATCTGCAACAGCGCCTTTTTCGGCATGGAAAACCCGGTGACCTCCGTGAGCGAGGCGGTCAGCCAGGTGGGATATCAATCAGTCTATCTGCTCGTGGCCCTGATCAACGGCAGCAGTTGTTTTCCCTGTCCGGCCCCGGCTGGCGTGGATCCCGGCCGGCTGTGGCGCCATAGCATCACCACCGCCTACAATGCCAAGTTCGTGGCGGAATCCATTGGCGAGGACGGCAATCTCCTGTTCACCGCCGGCCTGCTGCACGATCTCGGCAAAGTGGTGCTGGGCCAGATCGAGCCGCTCAAGATGATGGCTTACCTGTATGTGCCGTTCGATGCCAAGCTGGCCGCCCGCGAACAGAATTTATTTGGCTGCACCCATGCCGAAGTGGGGGCCGCCCTGCTCGAAAACTGGAAGCTGCCCGAACCGATCGTCGCCGGGGTGCGGTGGCATCACAATCCCGGTGAGGCGACGAATTTTCAACCCGTCGCGGCCTGCGTGGCGCTGGGCAACCTGCTCACGCACAGCACCGAGCACAGCGAACTCCTCGAGCGGGATGATTTCAAGGCCGGCCTGGCGCTGCTGGATTTGAGCCCGGACACGATCCGGATCTGGCGCGATAAATTGCGCGACCAGCAAAGCCTCATTGACAGCATGAGCAAACTGCCGGTTTAACCTCCCCCCCCCGGCAACGCCGCCGCCCTGCGATGCGCCGCCGCCCTCAGTCCCCCAGGCAGATGCCCAACGAACGGGTCGCGCGGACAAAGCCTTCATCCAGCGGCACCGTACGCAAATGGCCGATCGCCTCCGACAGCGGCACGCTGTCCACAAACTTGCCGTTATGCGCCACCATCCGGCCAAAGCGGCCCTCGGTGATCATATCGACCGCCTTGGCCCCGAACAGGGTGCACAGCACGCGGTCCATGTAGGTCGGACTGCCGCCGCGCTGCAAGTGGCCCAGCACCATGGCGCGGGTTTCCTTGCCGGTGCGCTGTTCGATCTCCGCCGCCACCGCCGCGCCAATGCCGCCCAGCCGGGCTTCCCGGTTCAACTGCTGGGCGCCCGAGGTGACAAATTCGCCCCCCATCGGCTTGGCACCTTCGGCGGCCACGACGAGCGTGAAATGCTTCCCCTTCTTTTCGCGTTCGTTGATCGCCGTGCAGATGCTCTCGTAAGAAAAGGGGATTTCCGGGATCAAAATCACATCCGCACCCCCCGCCATGCCCGCGTAAATGGCAATCCACCCGGCGTAGCGGCCCATGACCTCCAGCACCATCACGCGGTTGTGGCTCTCGGCCGTCGTGTGCAGGCGGTCCAGGGCGTCGGTGGCGCAGGCCACGGCGGAATCAAAGCCGAAGGTCGTGGTCGTGGCCGCCAGATCATTATCAATGGTCTTGGGCACGCCGACGATGGGGATGCCGTGCTCATGCATCTGCTGGGCAATGGTCAGGGAACCGTCGCCGCCGACCGACACCAGCGCGGAAATGCCCAGTTTGGCCATGCCCGCCTTGGTGGCCTCCATCAATTCCTTGGGCAACTGCCGGGTTTCGCCATGGCCCGTCTTGGCCGAAAACTGGCCGCGGTTCGCCGTGCCCAGAATCGTGCCGCCGCGCACCAGCAAGCCATCCAGCGCCTTGTAATCCAGCACGCGAAAATTTTGCGGTTCCAGCAAGCCGTCGTAGCCGCCAATGATGCCCAGGGTTTCCCAGCCGCGTTTGGCGGCCGTCTTGGCCACGGCACGAATCACAGCGTTTAAGCCGGGGCAGTCGCCGCCACCGGTCACAATTCCAATTTTCATTATTTCTTATCGGTCGAAGTGGTTGGTTGCTTGACGCCTGATTTTGGCACGCACGCGGAACAGCAAAAGCAAATTCTTTCCCCGGAGCAATTTTCCACCCGTCGAAATCATTCAGGCTGGCGCCCGTCAAAATCCCGGCGCCGGCCGGACACCTGAATTTTTTACCGCCTCCTAAACTTGTAACCCGGCGGGCGGACCGCTATTTTAAACCCGTCCGCACTGCTCCTGTAGCTCAAATGGATAGAGCTCGCGTTTCCTAAACGTGAGATCCCAGTTCAATTCTGGGCGGGAGCACCACTTTCACCGCGTTCACCACCACCCGGCAACTGCAGCTGCGCCGCTTACGGATTGGTGGCGGGCACGGACGGTTGCGGGGCCGGCAAATCCGCCGCCGGCTGCGCCGAGATTTGCGTGGCGGACTCCGGGGTCTGCATCCCCGAGGCCGGCGCGACCGGCGCCACGGGCGCGGGCACGGCGGGCGCTTCCGCCGGCTTGAGCCGCCGCACGCCGCCCACCACCGTCACATTCCCGTCCTGGGTGACGCTCAGACGCGGCCGCGTATTAAAATAATCGTACGTCTCCCGCGACGCCACCAGGCCGTCGGGATTGATGATGAAATAGCTGAAATTCTGCCCGCCCGCCTGCCACAGCACGTGCAACTGGCTGGTGCGGTCCACCTGCGCCTCCGGCCGACCAAACGAAACCATCGGCCCCAGCGCCGCCGCGCGGAACACATGGGTTTCCGAAGCATCGGTCACCATGACATACAACCGCAGTTGTGAGCGCAGGTAGTTCGCCTGTTGCAGCGTGAATTTGCGCATCTCCGGCGGCCCGCCGGCCACCGGCACACCGAAATCCTGTGTCCAAATCGCGGCCCCGTTGATCACATCAAAAAATGTCGGCGCACTGGAAACCGTGATGGACCAGTCCTTGATCCGCACCGTGGCGACCAGCTTGTAGCGTCCGGACTTGGTCATCGAGAAGTAGGGCTGGAGATCCACGCGTTTGATGCCCAGTTGCGACGATTCCAGATCAAATTCGCCCAGCACCGGCACCTCGGATTTTTTGACGACCACAAAGCCGTCCGATGATTCCACGCTGAAGGTCAGCCAAGTGGGCTCCGCTCCCAGATGCACCGGCTGGCCCGAACGGTT
>Ga0302321_100002370_pt1 | contig 16176 bp, 12 predicted proteins | sample Fen_T0_1_FD_202505 | JGI IMG/M metagenome (GOLD analysis project Ga0302321, IMG submission 202505) | Peat permafrost microbial communities from Stordalen Mire near Abisko, Sweden - Fen_T0_1 | ecosystem: Environmental > Terrestrial > Soil > Wetlands > Permafrost | place: Sweden: Abisko...
CCCGGCCTGAGACCGTCCTTCCCTTCGTCGAGTGGGCAACCGCCGATGGAGAGAACTTGCTGCATGAGTTGCGGCGGGAAGGATTGCCCTCCCCCCATGCAGCAGCACTGGTCGATAGTTTCTTGAAGGCCTGGGGAGGGGAAAAACAGGGATTCCTTCACGAATTGCAGCATCTGCTGAGTCGGATGGATAGAGAGGACCTGCCCCCTGGCATGCTCCATTACCCCCTTTCGGTGATTCGGAGGTGGGTGCTCCATGCCAACGAGACCCCCGCCCGCCGCGCATTCACCGAAACGGCGATCCACCAGGCCCGGATCCTTCTGGCCGAGGTGCTCCACACCCGGTCGATTCGGAGAGAGACTCACCAGCTTCTGCTCAAGGATCTATTGAACGAATTGAGCGAAGGCCTGACCTATTCCCGAAATTTTGCGGAACAGGCCACTGTCATCCTCGACCTTTTCCCAAAGTTCGGGTTGGGGAGTTTCTGTTTGTTCCTGGAGAACCACCGGTTGTCCCCCTACCCGACACCGGTCTTGTCCCATAGGGGGCTGGGAGTGGAGGAAACTCCCCCGCAGAACGAGCCTTGGGCCATTTTGGGACAGTCCCTCATCGACAGAAATGCCCCCCTGGGCTTCTTGCTCCTGGAGGTTGGCGAGCAAGCCGGTGCCTTGTCGGTTTTTGACCAGCTCTGCGATCGGATCACCCGGGGCATGGCGACACTCCGGAGGATCCAGGATCTGGAGGACCAGGTGGCCCTTAGAACCGAAGAACTTCAGTCGGCCCTGCGGACCCTGGAGGAGAATAACGTCAGGCTAAAGGATCTAACCCTGCGGGACGAACTGACGGGACTCTACAACCGAAGGGGATTGCTCGCGTTGGCCGAGCACCTGCTCAAGGCCCAGGCCCGGCGAGGGGCACCCATGGCCCTATTCTACGGCGACTTGGACGGGTTGAAGATCATCAACGACACCCAAGGTCATGACGCCGGCGATCAGGCCATCCGGACCGCCGCCCGGATGCTTCTGCACACGTTCCGGCTGGAGGATGTGGTGGCCCGGTTGGGGGGAGACGAATTCGTCATCCTCGCCCCCAACTGCACCCCGGAAGACGCGGCGAGTCTGGTGTCTCGGCTCGCCAGGGCCTTCCTCCAGGATGGCGGTGAATACACCCTGAGCCTTGGATGGATCAGCATCGATCCCAAGGCAGGAAGATCCCTGGCCGACTCAATGAAGGAAGCCGACGAGGCCCTTTACCGAGAAAAACAAGCCAGGAAACCCGGTCAGCGGAGATAGGCTCTCAGGGCCTCCCCGACGGTCTTGAAAATCCACCCGCGCTTGGCATCGTTGCTTTCCAGCAAGGTCATCCGGAACCCTGGTAGCTGACTGCAGAACCCGGTGAGCGGCACCGTGCAAATCCCCGTGGACGCGAGCAGATGGTAGACGAAACGCTTGTCCGGGGCGACCTTGTCGACAAGGGCAGCGACCAAGGCGCCAACCTCGGCGTTCACGGGCGGTAGACTCCTAGGGCCGTCCAGGGCACCAGGGCTAAAAAGCACGGTGAAGTACAAGGCACCTTGGGGCAGTACCACCTTCACCCCGGGGATACCGTCGAGAGCCTCAAAGGCCTGCCGGGCACGGTCTCCGAACATCCGGCGGCGGCGCTCCAGATGGGCTGGGTAACGAGAATCTCCCATGATCCGGGGTATGGTCAGTTGGGGAAGGCTGGTGGAGCAGACCTCCAAGCGCTTGGCGGCCAACAAACTGTCGATATACTTTTCAAATTCGGGATGCCCCCGCTTGTTGAACACTTCGATCCAGCCGCACCGGGCTCCGGGCCAGGGGTATTCCTTGCTGATGCTCCGGAGGCTCAAGCCGGGCACATCACCCAACACTTCGCTGAGCGAACAGGATTCGGCACCGTTGTAGGTGATGTTTGCGTACGTCTCATCGGCGATCACGAACAATCCGTGGCGCCGGGCGATGTCGACCATTTTCTCGAGCATGGGTCTGTCGTAGACCACCCCTGTGGGGTTGTCGGGGTTGATGAGCAGCAGACCGGCCACCGCGTCGTTGTACTTCACCTTGTTTTCCAGATCTTCCAGGTCGGGGAGCCAGCCCCGGTCGGGATCCAGCTGGTAGGTGAGATGTTCGTACCCCGAATGGGCGGCCTCGGCCGAGGAAAGCGTGGAATACGCCGGTGAAGGACCGATGACCCGGGCTTCGCGCTTGAGAAAACCAAACACCTTGGCGACGGCATCACCCAGCCCGTTGAAAAACAGGATGTCTTCGGCGGTGATCTGGCTTCCTCCCCGGGCGTTGACCAGATCCGCCAGAAACTGCCGGGTGGGCCGGATACCCTGGGTGTCCGAATAGGCGTAACTGGTATCCTGGGTGACCAAGTCGGCCAGGATCTCCTTCATCCAACCAGGAAAGGCCTCTCCCTTCTGGATGGGGTCGCCAATGTTTTCCCAGGTGACCTCGAGCCCCGCTGCCTCCATCTTCTTGGCGACGGCGACGATTTCTCGAATTTCGTAGGTGAGCTGGCCGGCTCCCTCGTGCACAATGCTACGACGCATCCTGTTACCCCCTCGTTGGCTTTATGGCTACTGCGGAGCCCTTTGGACTACGCCCAAAAGCCAACTCGAACGGCTACGCTGCTGGTCATCGGGCTGAACGGAGAGATAGGATTTTGGATTTTCTTGAAAGAAAGGTCCGCAGTCCTGTTTTCCGGTTCCCCGGTGGACTGCGGCGTGCGCGGTTCAGTTCGCAGGCGTTCGCAAGGCCACCGGGCGGCTAGCCACGGCGGCTGCGGCGAGACGAGTCAAAAGACTGTCGGACCTACGAAAATACATACGTACAGCATCAGGGAATCCGGTCCTTCGTGTCAAGCTCCGTTAGCACCCTTTCCCGGATGGTGGCGCCCGGCGGCCCTCCCAGATCCTCCAAGGCCCAGAGGACGGCACCGGAGACGGGAGGTTCTCTCAAGAGCCTGAACCGTGCCCTATCCCCTAGCACCCGGGTGACGGTCTGTTCAAATGCTTCCACCAAAAGGCGAGAGTCGGCTTTCACGTACAACGAGCCGGCTAAGACCACCTCGACTAATTCGGTTTCAGGGAAGCCGGCCTGGAAAACCGCCCCGAGGACGGTCTCCGCCCCGTTCCTCCCCATGGCGGACAACAGTTCGCAAGCCACAACATCCCCCGCGTTGGCGGCTTCAAACCCGGCCTTGGAAGCCATCAGCACGGGAATTTTTTTTGTGATCCACTGCTGAAACAGGCTGCCGACTTCGGTCAAACCCCGGGCTTGGAGGAGAAGGTCGGTGAGGGCCGTCCGCGGTCCCCGCCGGTACCGGGCGTCGTAGATGGCTCGGATGACCCGGTCTGCCAGGTACCCGCCTCCTCCCTCATCTCCGGAAACAAAGCCGTGCCCCCCCACCTGGACCATGGTCCCCGAAGGGCCGATGGCGGCGGCCACGGTTCCGGTTCCATTGATGCTGCAGGAACCGATGCCCCGGGAAGTGCCGGCCTTGACCCCGAGGAAGGCGTCGTTCACCACCCGGAAATTCCCGAGACCAAGGTGGACCAAGCGGCCCGAAATCGTCCAAATCTGCTCGTCGGTGTCGGCTCCGGCCAAGCCGAAAACCGCCGCAGCCAAATCCCTGAGTTCCAACCCGAGGGGATCCAGCAGTTGGCGGAGGGAGTCTCCCAGCTCTGCCTCCATGGCATCGAATCCGCCGGCGAGGGCCTCGTGGCTGGCAGTGCCCCGGGCGAGGAAGGCACGCATCCGTCCGACCTCGTCGAAGAGAGCGTAGTGGGTTTTGGTGTTGCCGCCATCGACCCCTAAAACGAACCGACTCACCGTCTCCCCTCGGGAAAAAAGCCGGGAAGCCAGACCCGATGGGCCTCCAGGAGCTCTTCGAAGCAGACGAGGCCGCGGTTCCAGTCCCCGACCAAAGGATGGGCCAGCAGGGCCTTCATGGCGGCGCACCGGTCTGAGCGGACGGCGGCATCGACGGCGTGGCGCTCGTACACCTTCACTTGACGCATCAGTCCGATGATATGGTCGTCGTGGAAACCGGGAATGGGAATGGGACGGCACCCGTTTTTATCGACCAGACAATCGACTTCCACCACATCGTCATCGTCCATGAAGCTCAAGGCCCCGGCGTTGCGCACGTTGACCACGTGATGTTCTTTTTTGTCGTTGGCAATGGCGTCGATGAGGGATACCGCCACCTCGGAGTAATAGGCGCCGCCCCGTTGTTCGAGCTGGGCGGGCTTCTCCTTGAGCTCGGGCTGACGATAAAGGTCCAAGAGCTCGGCCTCCAGTTTCTGGCAGACCTCCCCCCGGGAAACCGTTTCGGCTTGCAGTTTCTTCAAGGTCTTGTCTCGATAGTAGTAGTACGTCAGATACGAGGACGGCTCGGCGCCCAGGCATCGCAACAGGTCGGGTTCGAACCCGAAGTTCGGTACGTTGGCCGGCCGATACACATCGCTGCGGTCGGAAAGCTGCTCGGCCAACCAGTCCCGGCCGTAGGCCTTCACCGAAGTGATCCAGGAGAGGTGGTTCAGTCCCAAATAGGTGATTTCCACGGGACCGGCTCCTTCCGGCACCCGGCGGCGGGACTCCCTGAGCATATGGTAGGGCGCGTTGCACAGTCCCAGGCTTCGGATGGACGAATGTTTCAGCAAAGCCTCGGTGACCAGCCCCGCCGGGTTCGTGAAATTGATCAGGAACGCCCGGGGACAAAGCATCTCCATCCTCCGGGCAATGTTCAATAGAACCGGAATGGTCCGCAGCGCCTTGAAAAAGCCTCCTATCCCCGTGGTTTCCTGGCCGATCAGGCCGTGCCTGAGGGGGATTTTCTCGTCGAGGATCCGGGCGTCCAGGCGGCCTACCCGCAGTTGGGTGAGGACGAAGTCGGCGCCCGACAATGCTTCGTCGAGGTCGAGGGTGAGCAGGACCCGGGCGGGGTGGCCCTGGCTGGCCAGCATCCGCTGAGCAAGTCCGCCGACTACCTCGAGCTTCGGCTTGTCGATATCCATGAGCCGGAGTTCGGCCACGGTCAGGCTGTCCCGGCGGCGGAGGAAGCCTTCGACCATTTCGGGGGTGTACGTGCTGCCGGCTCCAATGACGGCGATGATGAGAGGTTTCATAAGAACCTAGCCTTTGATTCCAGAGACGACGGTGCCCTGGATGAAATATTTCTGACTGAAGAAGAAAATGATCACCGGCGGGAGCGCCAACATCAGCGACGCGGCCGCGTTCAGGTATCCGAAGTACCCATGGAGGGAGTTGAACGTCTGCAGACCCAGGGAAACGGGGTAGAGGTTCGGATCCTGAAGGTAGATCAGGGGATTGAAGAAGTCGTTCCAGACGTAGATCACCGTGAACAAGGCGACGGTGATCAGGATGGGCTTCAACTCGGGCAGGATGACCAGCAGAAGGATGCGGATGGGCCCGCATCCGTCGATCTTGGCCGCCTCGTCGAACTCCTTGGGAATCCCCATCAGGAACTGCCGGATGAGGAACACGTTCCAGGCGTTTGCAAAGAAAGCCGGAAGGATGAGGGGAATCCAGCTGTTGTTCCACCCTAGCACCTTGAACATGACAAACGTCGGGATCAGCGTCACTTGGCTGGGAAGCATGATGGTCGCCAGGAGGATCACGAAGAGGATGCCCATCCCCTTCAAACGGAACCGGGCAAAACCGTAGGCCACCATGACGTTCGAAACCAGCGCTCCCACGGTGATGAGGACGATCATGATCACGGTGTTGATCAGGTACCGGAGCATAGGGATGGTCTGGTACACAGTGGCGAAGTTGTCGAAGTGAAGGGTTGGAACCAGAACCCGGGCTTCGGGTCCCAGAGCGGGCAGTTCCTTGCGGTCGGCCGGCCGGTTCGGGTCGGCGTAGACCCAGGTTCCCTGCTTGCGGTCAACCACGGCCATTTCCCGTTCCCTACCGGCATCGATGACGCGGTAGACGAACCGAGGCTGACCGTCGATGGTGATCCGCTTGGCCTCGAAAGGGATGATGCTTTGGGGCGAAAGCAGGGCCGTGTCCCGGCTGGCGAACGACCCTCCCACCATGTACGCCACCGGAATCAGGATGGCCACGGCCCCCAACGCGACGAGGACAAAGGCCAAGAGGATTTCCCTGGCCTCACTGCGTTTTTTGGAAAGGCTCGATCTCATCCTTTGACCTCGTTTTCGTAGTAGACCCAGGTGGAAGAACTCTTGAAGACCAGGGCCGTCAGCGCCAGGATAAGGAGGAACAGCACCCAGGCCTGGGCCGAGGCGTAGCCCATATTCTGGTATTCGAACGCCGTTTTGTAGAGGTAGATGTTGAACACCTCGGTGGAGCTGGCGGGCCCTCCCTTGGTGAGTACCCAAACCTGGGTAAACAGCTGGAACGTCCCAATGATGCCGACCACCAGGTTGTAGAAGATGATGGGGGACATCAGTGGGAGGGTGATTTTCCAGAGCCGGTGAGTTGGGGACGCCCCGTCCAGGTCCGCGGCCTCGTAGAGTTCGGTGGAGATGGACTGGAGTCCGGCCAGATAGATGATCATCCCGCCTCCTACCCCCCACAGGCTGATGAGCATGACGGCGTACATGGCGTATCGGGGATCGAGGAGCCAGTCGGGCCCCGCGACCCCGGTCTGGGCCAAAAGGTAGTTAATGAGCCCGTGGCGGGGGTCGAAAAGACCGATGAAGAGCGTGCCGGTGATCACGGGAGTGACCACCGCCGGCATGTAGTAGAGCGTCCGCCAGAACCGGGCGAAAGGGATCTTCAGGTTCAGAAAATAGGCCAGAGCAAACCCCAGGATCAGCCCCGCAGGAACGGTGACCCCGGCGTACAGAAAGGTCACCCCGAGGGAACCCAGAAACCGCGGGTCGGCGGTGAACAGTTTTCCGTAGTTGTCAAAGCCCACGAAGACTGGCGCCGCAGGAAGGGTGAAGCGGGTCACCGAGAACCAGAGGCTGGCAGCCATCGGCCCCAGGGTGAAGACCAGAAAGCCTATCAACCAGGGCCCGAGGAAGAACAGCGCCCACCAGGTATCCGTTTTCGAAGGGGTGGTCTTCATGGGATTCGTCTTCATTTTCCGGCCGTTTTCCAGTACTCGTCGGTGTAGCCCTGGACCTTGGCGTTCAAGGCCTCGGCCACGGCGGCTCCGTCCGCGGCACCGCCTGAGGTGACCTGATCCATGGCCTTCTGCATTTCGTCCCAGACCTGCCGGTAGGCGGGGTTCCAAGATTCCGCGTTGGGCTTCTCGGCATAGTTGTTCGACTCGATGAACACATCCCAGTCCACATTGGGGTTCGAGGCCTTCATCTCCGACAGCCATCCATCAGCCAGGGATTTCCGTCCCGGGATGGCGCCGTAGCTCTTGGTCAGCTGGGCCATTTGTGGAGGATCAAGGAGCCACTTCATCACTTCCCAAGCCTCCTTGGGGTGCTTGGAATGTTTGGAGATGGCGAAAGTGTCGTCGTTGGCCTGGGCGATGATGGTCCCATGGGGCCCTGCAGGAACGGCGGCGACGTTCCAGGTGAAGTTCTTGTTCCAGTTTTCGTAGAGGTAGCTGGCCCAGCTGTAGCACTCCCAAAGGGCCACTTTGTTCGTTCCCAGCGGGTCGCCTGCCGTGAATGTACCCGTGACCGCGGCCGTGGACGAGAACTTCGGTGTGATCTTCCAGACCAGGGACGAATCGGCCATGAACTGGAGGGCGGCCTTCCAGCCGGCATCGTTCATGATGACCTTCTTGTAGTCGTCCGAAAATCCGCGCATGTTGCCGTCGAACTTGCCGACCACGCCCCGGAGCTCCCCTCCTTCCCATCCACCAAAGCCGTACTGAACGATGGATTTCCCGTCAAACTCGGGGTCGGCGGCGTTCTTGCCCTTCTTGTCCAGGGTCAGCTTCTTGGCCATCTGGACCAGCGCGTCGTAGGTCCAGCCGGGAGTAGCGAACTTCTTCGGCGGATACGACACTCCCGATCTGTCGAAAAGGTCCTTGTTGTAAAAAACCACCTGCGGATACACGCCGATGGGCAGGCCGATCACCCGGCCGGCGTAGGTGTGGGCCTCCTTGGCTGGACCGTAGAAGTCGCTGGTGTCGTACTTGTCGGCCTGGATGTACGGTGTCAGGTCGATCCACTCGTCGAAGAATTCCGCCACGCCCTGGACGCCTACAGGCATCACGATGTCGGGAACGGTGTCGCTGGCCAGCATGGTGGTGAACTTTGTCACGTGGTCGGCGTTCAGCACAGTCTGGAACGAGACCTGGATGCCTGGATGGGCCGCGTTGAAGGCCTCGGCCAGCTTCCGGTGTACCTCCACCTGCGCCGGGTCGCCGCCGGTGCCGAAGCCGACAAAGATGGTGATCTTGACCGGCTCGGCCGGTCCGGCGGGGGCAGGGGCGCCACAGGACGCCAACAGGACAAGACTCAGGACACTGGAAAGCAGGATGGAAACTTTCACGGGAACCTCCTCTAGGATTTCCCTTTAGTCTCCCCTCGGACGGATGTCCTGACTGACGATATCCGACCAGGTATGTTCAGAATACCGTCATTCTCCGGGGGTGAAGGATCCGCCGTGGTATGTTGGTGTCATGAAGTCGTTCCGTAGCTACCCCGTCGGTTCGACCGAGGACCTGCCCGTGGTCGTCGGCCGTACCCGCGGCATCCATCCAGGTTCGGTCATCCTTCACAACCACCCGGGCATAGAGGTCAACCTCATCGTCGAAGGGCACACCCAATACATCATCGGGGGCAAAAACTACCGATGCAGCCCCGGGGACATCGTGGTGATCGGGGAAGGCGAGGTGCACCGGGCCTGGGATGCCGACGACGCCACTTTCTTGGTCATCATCTTCCGACCCGAACTCCTGGTGCCGGCCCAGACCGGAGGGTACGAGCAGAAATACTTGGCGCCGTACTGGGCGGTGACCCACGGCGCGGCCCACGTCATTACCGCCGCCGCACCCTACTACGCCGAACTGTCCCGGGAAATCCTGGCGGTGGAAACGGAAGCCCAGGAACGACCCAATAGCTACCAGCTGATGATCAAGGCCCGACTCCTGGCGTTTTCCGCCATCTTGACCCGCACCTACGCCATCGGTGACGGATCCGCCCTCCTCGACGGAGGCATGAAGAGCCGAAAGTTCACAGCCCTCCGGGAATTTCTGGAAGAGCACTACGGCCAGCGGCTCCTCGTGTCCGACCTGGCCGAACAAGTCCATATGAGCGTGACCAACTTCACCCGCTGCTTCAAGGCTGTCTTTGGCAAGACACCCCTAGAGTACCTGATGCAGACCCGGATCCGCCATGCCGCCCGCATCCTGGTCGCCAGCGACCGGAAGGTCATCGACGTGGCCATCGACTGCGGATTTCCTAGCATCTCGCACTTCGTTTCCAGCTTCCGGCGGATCACAGGAGTGGCACCCCATGTCTACCGGAAACAGCAGCACCTCCACGATCTATGAGCGGAGAGAAACCGAGATCCCCGGAGGGGTCCCGGTCACCCATGAAGGCCGGAAACACTCAGTTGCCGAATGCTTGCACTTCCGATACCGAACCGCTCCACGAGTTCGCCCCGGTTTGGCCGACAACACGGACCCCCTTCAGGCCTGAAAGGGCCGTTCCGGTGAACGTGTAGGACTGGCCGTAGGCCGAGGCCGAAGAGGGGTAGCCCGGGCTGGAGGTCCAGGAGGAATCGGACCACGAGACCCCGTCGGTGCTGGTCTGCAGCTTGAAGCCCGCCTGGAAGTATCCGTTGCCGTTCCCATCGTTCTGCCCGTTGATGAATTTGACCGAGGTCAAGCCATGGGCCGCGGTCCAGACTACCCCGGCACCTTCCCAACGGGCCGCCCCGTTCTCACCCGTGGCATTGAGGACAGTCGAGGCAGTCAGATTTCCGTCGTTCACACCGGACCCCGCCACCCGGTTTGTGTTAGCCGCGGCCGAGGTGTTCTTGGTCCAAATGTATCCGGTTCCCGACGGAGCCACGTTGCCACCGTCCGAGCCCGAACCGGATCCAGCGGGGACAAACTGGAAGTCGCGGATGACGATGTCGAGGGTCTTGGTGGGTTTCGATCCGTAGGTCCACAGGTTGAGGCCCACGGGCAGGGCCACTTGCGGAACTTTCGCGGTAGGGTTCGACGGCGCATATAAACCGCTGGGACTGATGACATTGGCCGTCGTTCCCACGGCCTGGAGCCCGGTCATGATCTTAGCGTCGATGCTTGCCGGTCCCCAGACGATCCGAGACGTGGTCAGCGTCGCGCCACCGAAATTCACGGCAAAATTGCTTTCGAACGACGGCGTATAGTTGCTGTCGCCGTGGCCCGTGGGCGGGTAGTAAGTGAAATCGGCGTTGTTCCCGGTACTGGGATCGTTCCACTTGGAAAACTCGATGTCGATCTCGTTCTCACCATCGACGCCGATATCGTTGGTGGGACCATAGGGGAACAACCCCAGCACCACGCCTTTTTCCAGGTTGGCCAGGTCACCCTCGATCTGGAACTGATACGTTCCAAAACCCAGATTGTCTGTGGTGAACAACTGAGCTCCGGTGAAGGTTGACCCCGCCTTCGTGATCTTCAGATGGAGGTAGCCGTTGGCGTCCACCGAAACGTTGGACTGATTCCCGTTGATTTGGCCCGAACTCGGGGCACCGATCGGCTCGGCGCCGGTGACGTCCCAGACGTGCCCCTTCCAGGTCACCGTCGCCGCGGCGGCCCGGGCCACGCCCTTCGACGTTTGGGTGGTCGGTGATTGGCATCCAACCACCAGGACCAGAGCAGTCAAAAACAAAAGTCTCGTTCTCATGCGTTCCTCCTCGAAAAGACTCCCTATCAGGGTAGGACGGATACGCAAAACTCCTCACTGAATCTGACCACATAACTCCAGAATCCAACCGGTTCGGGGGGAAATTTGCTAACCGAACACGATCTGGCCGAAGGTCGAGGGACTATGGAACCAAACAGGGGCTTCGGCGGCAATGTCGGAAAACGTCGACAAAGACTGCCGTCCCTGTCGGTCCACATCGATGCGGTTGAAGGTGGCACGCCAAGAGTCCCCCCGTCGGGGGACCATTCCCAGGTCCTTTGAAAACGGGATCTTCATCTCCAAAACCCAACCGGCGTCGTGCCGGCGGGCTTTCCAACTGGCGAAACTCTTCCACTTGTAGTCGAAATTTTTCTCTTCCACCGCCCCGGAACCCCACCCTTCCACCCTGTACTCCAGGAGGGTGCCCAAGGCGTTGACCTCCCAACCAAAGTACCGCCCGGTTTCGGGCATGAGGAAGACTTCGAGGCAATCGTCTTCGAACACCCTCCCCTTGGGCTTCCTCTCCCGGGCCGTGATCCAGCTGTCCTTGGCCCAAAGATGTACGTAGAGGAATTTGTCTGTCCAGCCCGACCTAACCTCCGTGAATTGACGTTCCATAGTCCGAGGGGGCCATGGAAAAATCAACTCCCGGATCGCCGCGCACCGGAAATACGCCTCGGGGACGATGTCACCGGTCAGGTCCCGGTCCCGGTCGAACCTCAGGACGTTCAGGGTGTTCAAGGCGGGGTCCTTAGAATTTCACGCTGGGGGCCGGAGGAAGGGCCTTCTTCGCGTCTTCGGCGGCCTTCGCTGCCTTTGCAGCGGCATCCGCAGCGGCAGCCGCTTGGGCTGCGGCCTGATCGGCGGCGGCTTTCCTTACGGCTTCGGCTTTCTGGGCCGCCTCAGTTTCGGCAGCCTTCTTCGCGGCCTCGGCGGCGGCTTGGGCTTCTGCCTGGGCCTTGGCCAGGGCGGCCTGGGCCTGGGCCACGGCCTCATCCTCGAGCTGCTTCCTTTTCTGGGCCACGAACGCATCGATCTGGTCGTAAGGAATGGGCACTTCCACTTCAATGGGGATGACGACAGGCGTCTCCCAGGTCGCTTTTCCCAAGAGGATGGTCACCCAGAGTTTGGCTTTGACACCCAGTTTCTCGGGCCGGTGTCCCAGGGTCTTCACGATGCCACCGAAGGGCAGCCGCACGGAAATCGGCTCGGTGGAAGAAGCCTTGGGGGCAATCCGGACGAAATTCTTGTGGGCCACGTCGAGGATGGGATTCTTGTCGAGGAAAAAGGACACTTCGGCGTGGTCGAGGGCCACGTCTTTCTCGGTGGTGTCGGTAATCTTGACGGCCACCTCGAAATCCACAGAGTCGACCAGAATGCCTGAGGCAAAGGTGACACCGGTGACCTTGGTGCTGACGTATTCGAACTTGCATTTGGCCAGGTAGGCCCGGGCGTCGATGTTCTGCTGAACAGTGGCACAGGAAGCCGAGAGGACTGCGACGAGTCCCAAGAATAGGAGGGGTTTCTTCATCCTCCCAGTCTAGCGGAAAATCCCTGGGGTCGCCAACCGAGGGGGAACCCGGGAATCCCGGAGAAAATTCGTCAAACCGAGGCAGGCGGCCCCGAAGGCTACGGCGTCGGGCCCATGGCTGGAAAACCGAACTTCGCAGGGGCAGTCTCCCTCGGGCCAGGCCCGTTGCTTGGCTTCATCCACGGCCGCAGAAAGCTCCCCACGGAAGGGATCGACTTCTCCCCCAAAATACAGGTGGTTGAGGTTGAACACCCGGCCTAGGAAGAGGAGATGGTCGGCAAGCTCGCCGAAGAATCGGCCCCGGAGGGAGGCATCGGACTTGAGCCGGGCCATCTCAGGGTCGGTCAAACCGAACTGGAAGGTGTGCCCTGGTTTCCAGCCCAAGCTGCGGAATTCCCCTGCGGAAAAGTTTTCGCCGTAGTGGATTCGTCCGTTGATGACAAAGCCCAGGCCCACCGACCCGCCCGAGGGAACCAATCCAGGCTCCTGGTGGAACTCCAACAGGCAAAAAAGGAAACTTCGCAGATCATGGTGCAAGCTCTGCTGCTGGACCACTTCTCCCCAGCAGGCCGCGTTCGCGTCGTTTTCCACGCACACGGGGAAATCGATCCCCGAAGTGAGGCCGGGGAGGACGGGGTGCCGGCGCATCCCCAGACTTGTGGATTCTACCGTACCTGCAAAAGGGTTGACGATGCCAGCCACCGCCAACCCGACGCCCAGGCAGCGGTCGAGGAACTGCGGCTGACGACGGCCCAGCTCAGTCAGGATGCCGTGGAACCGTTGGGACAATCCTTCAGCATCGGTGGGAACCTGATCGGTGAGGGAAAAAACCGAATCTCCCTTCAGATCCAAAACAACCACCCGGTAAAAATCGGGCTGGATCTCCATGCCTGTAGCGTAGCCGAAATCCCTTCTGAGCTGGAGTTTGACCGGTTTCCTTCCTCCTTGGCTGGAGGCTTCGGCCTGGTCGTACTCCTCCAGAAGCCCTTCGTGGATCAGGTCGCCGACCAGGTGGCTCACCGTGGACTTGTCGATGCCGAGGCGTTTGGCCAGGTCGATGCGGCTCACGCCCTCGTTCATCCACACGGTTTCAAGGATGCTGGAGGTGTGGCCGGAATTGATGCGTTTCATGGAGGTTCCGAGGTTGGTTATAGTCCGGTGCCTGGGTTCCGTCAACGACAGCGGCCAGGGGGTTCCCTTGGCGGCCCTTCGGTCCTATTCTGGAACCATGAGTCAACTCAACCTGAACGGAACCTGGACCCTGGAAAGGGTCACGGACGGCAGCACCTGCCCCGTCGTCCTTCCCGGCGACAACTATTCGGCGCTTTTGGCCGCCGGACGAATCCCCGACCCTTACGTGGCGGCGAACGAACTCGCCGTCCAATGGGTGGGTCGGGAAGACTGGGTATTCCGCCGGACCTTTTCGGTTACCGCCGGCTTCCTGAAGAATCAGAACATCGTCCTCGAGTTCGAATCGGTGGACACCATCGCCGAGTATTGGATCAACGGGACCAAGGCCGGAGAAAGTCGCAACATGTTTGTTCCCGTCCGCCTGGCCGTCCAGCCACTTCTCCGGGAAGGAGAAAACGAAATCCGAGTGGTGATCCGGTCCCCGGAGAACACCGCGGTGACCCTGGGTCAGGCCCTCCCGTATCCCATCCCCCACAGCGGAGCGCCTGTGATGTCCCCTCACCGGAACCTGATCCGCAAGGCTCAGTGTCATTCGGGCTGGGATTGGGGTCCATGCCTCATGGTCAGTGGCCTCTACGGTTCGATGCGGCTCAACGCGACCCCGACGGCGTCCCTGGCCCGGGTGTGGATCGACACGGTCAAAGGAAATTCCGACGTTTGGACGATACGGGTCTACGCCGATGTCGATGCGGTCAAAGCGGGGCCCCAGGTGCTCCATGTCACGTTCGACACCCTACCCGCCATCAAACAGAACGTTGTCCTGGCCCCGGGACGTCAGACCGTCTCGTTCGAGATGGCCGTCAAGGGTCCGAAACTCTGGGCTCCCGCTGGGTACGGGGACCAGCGGCGCTACGTGGTGAACGTGGCCCTGGGCGGCGACACTTGGTCAGGGAAGATCGGGTTTCGAACCCTCGAATGGAAGAGCGACGAGGACACCTGGGGAAAAAGCCTCACCTGCGTGGTGAACGGTCGACCGGTGTTCGCCAAGGGAGCCAACTGGATCCCTGCCGACGCCCTCCCCTCCCGATGGACCCCGGCGGTCTTGACCAGGCACCTCGAAGACCTGGTCGCCGCGAACATGAACCTCATCCGCGTCTGGGGCGGAGGTATTTACGAGAGCGACTGGTTTTACGAAGAGTGCGACCGGCTGGGCATCCTGGTGTGGCAGGATTTTATGTTCAGCTGCTCGATGTACCCGGCATCGACCGAGTTTCTCGCCGACGTGGCCGCCGAAGTGGAGCACCAGGTCAAACGCCTGAAAAATCACCCCAGCCTGGCGCTGTTCTGCGGAAACAACGAAGACGTCGGGGCCATGAAATGGTACCCCGAAACCCGTGAGAACCCCGCTCGATACCTCATCGACTACGACCGCCTGAACGAAGGAACCATTGGACGGCTGGTCCGCCAGTTCGACGGCCCGGGCCGGTGGTGGCCTTCGTCCCCCAGCGGCGGCGTCGATGACTTCACCGACGGGTGGCACGTTCAAGGCAGGGGCGACATGCATTTTTGGTCGGTGTGGCACGAAGGAAAATCCTTCGACGAGTACTACACCGTCATCCCCCGGTTCTGCTCGGAGTTCGGGTTCCAGTCCTTCCCCTGGCCTTCGGACGTCGATACCTACGCCGGGAAGGACCAACGCAACCTGACCAGCCCCGTGATGGAGCACCACCAGAAGAACGCCCGGGGCAATCAGATTATCTTCGAATCGTTCAGCCGCTATTTCAGGGTCCCCGAAGGCTTCGAGAACCAGCTTTACCTCAGCCAGGTCCAGCAGGCCCTGGCCATCCAAACCGCCACCGAGTTTTGGCGCAGCCATCGGCCCCAGACGATGGGCGTGGTGTACTGGCAGCTCAACGACCTGTGGCCGGTGGCCAGCTGGTCCTCGGTGACCTATTCCGGGCGTTGGAAAGTGCTCCATTACGCGGCCCGGCGCTTTTTTGAACCCGTCCACGTGGCCGGGTTCCGGTTGAAGGACGGCACCGTGAAAGTCACGCTGACCAACGACACGGCGACGTCGGTGAAAGGCTCCGTCACGCTGGCCTGGTATACCCCCGAAGGAAAAGCGGTAGCCACGGAGGCGCTCAAGACGGAAATCGCAGCCGACAGTGCGAAGGAGGTCCGGGTCTGGACCGCGGCCGAACTCCCCGAAGCTACCGGCCATTTCCTTGAGATCACCTTCCAACACCCCGGAGGCACCAGCCGATCCACTGTGTTCCTCACCGAGCCCAAGCGTGTCGAACTGGCCGACCCCGGCCTCATTCTCCGGGTGGAAGAAAAGGACGGCGGTCTCGAGGTGCTGGTGAAAGCCGCCAAACCTGCGTTCTGGGTCACCCTCGACCAGGGCGACCTTCCGGGACGGTTCGACGACAACGGAGTCACCCTCTTGGCAGGAGAAGAGCGCCGGTTCCGCTGGATTGGAAAAAAACTCGGGGCCCAGACCCTGAAACGCAAACTCAAGCTCTTCGACCTGTACGGAAGCGCCTTCCTGCGATGACCCGTTGAACAAGCCTCCCCTTTTCTATATAAAAGGGGAGGTCCCAACAAACGAAGCGAAGTTGTGGATCGCAGGCCAGCGTGGCGAAATGGTAGACGCAGCGGACTCAAAATCCGCCGGTGGCGACACCGT
>Ga0302321_100002371_pt1 | contig 16172 bp, 19 predicted proteins | sample Fen_T0_1_FD_202505 | JGI IMG/M metagenome (GOLD analysis project Ga0302321, IMG submission 202505) | Peat permafrost microbial communities from Stordalen Mire near Abisko, Sweden - Fen_T0_1 | ecosystem: Environmental > Terrestrial > Soil > Wetlands > Permafrost | place: Sweden: Abisko...
AGTTCTGCACCGTAGCATTCGAGGCTTTTTGTAACTTCTCGATAGTTAAGAGAACATCCTTTGACATGGCATCTGAGACGAAGAAGGGCTGGTTTTTCAAGTTGAGGTGGATTTCCTTGACCCATCCCTGATTTATCAGAAAATCGGTCAATGCAAGATCAAAGAGCAGGTCGCTTCCCACGTTATCGCAGATAAAATCAACCCGAGAAACACCGTCCGAAAGCAGTTTTCGAATATCCTCCGTGTGGTCTATCAGAATCAAGTGCCGCTCCGTGTGGGCTGTTAATCCGCCTCGCCCTTTTTCTGTGACTGTGAAATTGCTCAGGTCAGCGCGGTTGCCCCACAGACAGGAATGGAGCAGAGCCTCGAAACGCATTTCAGATTTCAAGGCAGATAATTGCTCCCATTCGATTGACAGTTTCTGGATGTCGCTGTCTATTTGTCCGCGTTTTTGTTTTTCGAACGGGTCGCGCTCCTGCTTCACGCCCGATTGGAAATAACCTATCGCTTCCAGCACTTTTCGATAGAAATAGGTTTCTGCAAAATACCACGGTATCTCCAGCCAGGTCTTGCCCGCATATTTGAAAACTTCTGCGTTCCAGAAGGCAATATCCGCAGCAGATTCGCGTAGGGATTGTATCGGTTGGCTGGCGATCTCATTGCGGAAATTTTCCAAAGCAATTGTGACTTCGGGTGGATAATCATTGTCGGCAATCACCTGGTGGATAATTTGCGGCTTGCGCTCGAGAATCGTATGACGCGCAAAAGAGTCTGGGTCAGATGTCATCAAGTAGGGCGGTAGAGTCTGGTCAGGCATGATAAAGGTCTCTTTTTTAGCTGACAGGTTTGTCGCGCTCGGTCAAATTGACTACGATGGCATTGCTGGCTTTGATCAAATTCTCAGGCGTGATCATGATCTCTTCACCCCATTGACCTCCGCCCGTGCCGAGGATAGGTTCGTTGAGTAGACTCGCTTCGAGGAAGGACCTGAAATTAACTGGCTGCCAGCTAAAGGCGGGGATCGAGCCGATGATATATCCCGTTGTTTCCTTGACCACTTCTGGTGCCGCCATCTGGATGTTGCGCGATCCAATCGCTTTCTTCAAATTTCCAGAGATTGCATTCTGGTCGCCGCCAAGCATGACAAGCACTCGTTCGCCTGTGTCCACTTGAAAGATAAGTGTCTTCACGGCTTGCCGTTCAGAGAAGCCCAGTACGTGCGCCACGTTTGCCGCGCCTTTTTCTGTTTCAGATGAGAAACTGCGGGCTTCGTACGGAATGTTTAGGTTGTCGAGGTAGATGTGAGACGGGAGTTTCATAAATTCAATCCTTATTTTGATGAGCGTGAAGCGAGGTAAATTCCCGCAAGAATAAAAACGCCGCCGACCATGGTTGCGAAGGTTGGTGTTTCACTCAAAATAAAAAACGCCAGGATCGCAGAGCCGATCGGTTCGCCGAGCGTGGTCACGGCGACGAGTGCGGCGGGCATGTATTTCAACGCCCAATTATAAGTGGAGTGACCGATCAGTTGCGGAAGTGCTGCGAGCAAAAAAATCCAGCCGTAGGTTTTTGGCGCGTACCCGAACGGGGAGTTGCCGCTAGCGAGCATAATAACAATCAGTGCAATTGCGGCAAAGCCATACACCATGAAAATATACGGGACAAGCGAAATATTTGCGCGCAATTTTCTACCGATAATGAGATAGCCCGTCACCGTCCATGCGCCTGCCAATGCCAGGAAGTTGCCAAACATCGCGCGACCATGCAGGACATCCTGCAAAGCGGGACATGTCAATCCATGATTCCAAGTGCACGCATCTGACAACCCGATAATTGTCCCGCCTGCGAGTGACAGTACCAACCCGATAACGGCTGTCCGCGCGAGATGTTCCTTCAACAACATTGGCGAGAGCAACGCCACCCAAAGCGGACCTGTGCTCACAAATACAACCGAACTCGCGACGCTGGTGTACTCGAGAGATGATATCCATGTGGCAAAGTGTAAGGCGAGGAAAATGCCTGAGAAAGCCCCCATCAGTATTTCGTTAAGTGTGAAGCGCTTTAATTCCTCGCGATGTTTGGTCAATGCAATCGGCACAAGGATCAGAGTCGCAAAAGTCAAACGTAAAGCCGCGATCACAAGCGAGGGTGCGCCGTCATTTTGCGCGAACCGAATAAAAATGCTCGCGGTGGAAACTGCAAGTATGGCGATCAAAATTGCGAAAGGAAGCATGACGCGCGCACGTTGATTCATAATGACGTAAAGTTTACCGCAAGTGGTGTTGCGCGGGTGGTAAAATAAAGTTAGTTAGTGTCTTTGCGAAATACTCAATCAATAAGGAGAAAAATAAAATGTCTAGCGTTAAATCTGAAATTGCAGGATTGATCACCAAGAAGGTTGGAATTCCCACTGATAAGGCTCTTCAGGCTGTGGATGTAGTCCTGAACTTTGTCGAGCAGAAACTGCCGCCCGCGATTGCCGCTGAGTTGAATGCTGTCCTTGCTGGAAATATCGACCTGAGCGATGGCATTGGGCTTGACGATGCAGCTGGTCTGCTTGGCGGCTTGCTTGGTGGAAAGAAGTAAATTCCCAGTTGAGTAAAGTAAAAAGATAAGAAGTAATAAGTTCTGACGGAAGCGATATTGCCGCCAGAACTTATTGTTTAAAGATACTTCTCACGTCCTTCATTTTGAATTGTATGATATTTGTATAAAAATTATCCAATTTCTTGCGAGTATTCCTGCTTGGGGGTAAAATGAATCACGTATTCAAAAGTTGCAATTCTAAAAAATAATATGACCAATTTCAAAGGAGATTAAAATGGCTTTCGAACTTCCCAAACTTGCATATGCGTATGACGCATTAGAGCCGCATATTGATGCGCGCACGATGGAAATCCATCACACCAAGCACCACCAGACATATATTACCAATTTGAACGCAGCTGTCGAAAAGACACCTGAACTTGCTGGTAAATCACTTGAAGCTTTGCTTGGCGATCTTAATGCTGCACCCGAAGGCGTGCGCATGGTTGTCCGCAATCACGGCGGCGGCACATTCAATCACAATTTGTTCTGGGAAGTCATGGGACCCAATGCAGGCGGCGCACCGAAAGGTGAATTAGCCAAGGCGATTGATGCTTCCTTTACTTCATTCGATGCTTTCAAAGCCGAATTCGAAAAAGCTGCTACCACTCGCTTTGGCTCAGGCTGGGCATGGCTTGTAAAAAAGGGTAGTGGACTCGCCGTTGTATCCACAGCCAATCAGGACAGCCCTCTTTCCGATGGCCTTGCTCCGATCATGGGGCTTGATGTCTGGGAGCATGCTTATTACCTCAAGTATCAAAACCGCCGCCCCGAATACATCACCGCCTTTTGGAATGTAATTAATTGGGATGCGGTTGCCGCTCGTTACTCAGCAAAATAAAAAATTAAGGCAGGAGTATTCCCTGCCTTAATTTTTTTATTCCTTCATAAATTTTCCACTAGGAGAAGACCCACATGACTCACATTATCACCAGTTTGTGCGTTCGTGATCGTGGCTGTATTGAAGTATGCCCCGTGGAGTGTATTGTCCCGGGTCAGCCCGTAGCCGAATGGCCCATGATGTATATTGACCCCGACACCTGCATTGATTGTGGCGCATGCGTGCCGGAATGCCCGTTTGCGGCAATTTACCCTGAAGATGAAGTTCCCGCTGCATATACAGCTAAAGGCGGTGAGTATATTAGCAAGGTCGGCCTCACTGGTCACTTTGAAGGCACCAACCATGAAGGCAAAACAGTTGTGCTTGAAGCTACAAGACAACTCGCCGCAGGTGAAACCGTTGACCTCACCTTGGAAATCAAATCCAACTATGATTTCTTCAAGGCGGGTCCCGGCTACTCTGCAAAAGACAGCGATCAAGGTTCGTAGGATATATTCAATAAAATAAAAAAGGTCAGGCACGCGCCTGACCTTTTTTGATTCGTATTTTGTTATTGATTCAACGCCTCATCAAGAATTGTTTCCCCAATGTGCCTGGCGAGAAAAGTGTTATTTTCTTCCAACGTGACAACCAGCGCCAGCGGCGTGCCTTTCCAATCAGGCAGTGTGCCGGCGAGCAGCCATGTGATAATGTTTTTGTCCGTGCTTGCCTGCCCGACATGACTCCAATACGACTTGCCTTTTACGATGAATGACAAAGCCGCTTCATTCGCCGCCTCAGCCTGGATCACATCAATGGGCATTCCCTCCGCTGAAAGCACTACCCATCCCTGCTTAGGCGTGTTGATTGCTGTGGCGATGTGTGGCGCAGGCATAATGCCATCGTGACTTAATATTGCCGCGGCGAGACTTGCCTGCAATGGACTAATTTTTGTATTTTCTGTCAAGTTTCTGTTGGCATCAAAAGCTACGGGCATATTTAGTGCGGGTGCTTTATACAAACCAAGTTTTTGATAATACGTAATCAGCTCAGAATCCGTCGGTTGTGTTTCCCCAAACTTTGCCTGAATGAGCGGCAAGAGGGCTGTGCCGATTGGATATAAACCTTGCGTCGCGCGGTTCACCAACGGCGAAGATAAATTTTGTGCGAGCGCTGCACCTTCTTCACTCAGCTTGTTCGGGTCATACGTTGGGTGGGATGCCATGGAAAGGATCTCACCTGTTTCAGCGTTCATTAAAACAATTGCGCCAGTATGTCCGCCCAATAGTTGATCTGCTTTGGATTGCAAGGCAAGGCTTAAACTCAGGCGCACATCCAACCCTGGCGGGGGAGTGCCGTAGAGCAAATGGTCCCACCAAATGAGGCTGGGTGGATTTCCCTGCAAGCCTCGTAAATAATCGTCAAGGGTTGCCTCCAAACCCGCTTGACCATAAACGGGTTGCGTGTAACCAGTAATAGGTGCAAGGTCAGGATATAGATAGTTGCGCCGATATGTTCCGCTTTCGCCTTCCGTAATACTGATGGGTTGGTTGTTTCTGTCCAGTAATTCCCCGCGAGGCACGTATCGATCGGCGATGGAACGGCGTGCGTTGTCTGTGCGGGTGAGTAAATCTGGCGCGCGGACAACTGCCCACCATACGCTGGCTAAGGAAACGGCAGCGAATCCCAGGACGAGCATTCCGGCTAGAAATGTGTACGGTTTTGGATTCTGCAAGGTGACAGGTTCATTGTCTTCCACGTTACTGATGGCAAGCAGGAGAAATAGGGCGATATAGGATGTCAGTAACGATGAGCCGCCATAGGAAACGAAAGGTAACGTTACGCCTGTCAGCGGGAGCAGACGCAAATTTCCGCCAATGATGAGCAGGCTTTGAATGCCGAAGTAGGTCACTATGCCAGCCGCCAAATTGCGGCGAAACTTGTCCATTGCACGCAGAGAGGCAACCAAACCTCGAGCGAGGATCAGCCAAATGAGGGCAAGCAGGCCTATCGTCCCGACAAGCCCCGTTTCTTCCGCTATTGCCGCATAAATAAAATCCGATATTGCCACCGGCACGAGAAGCGGATTTCCGAGTCCGCCGCCGCGCCCGATGATGCCCCCGTTTGCAACTGCAAGAAGCGACTGCACGATCTGATAGGATTTGCCCGAAGGGTCAGCCCAGGGATTGAGCCAGCCATCCACGCGAATCTGAATGATGTCAATGAAAAAGTATCCTACTACAAGTGCGCCAGCCAGTAGTAGGATTGCACTGAATAAAACGCGCCGCTTGCCGGTATGCAGGAATATGGCAACGGTGAAAATGCAGACAAAAATGGAGGCTGTTCCAAGGTCGCGTTGAACGAGCAGAAGTAAAAGTGCAAGCCCTGTGACAACCAGTGTTGGTATAAGCAAAGGCAAGGATGACAGGTGTAAGTCAACGCGGTCCGCGAGATATGCAGAAAGGTAAATAACCAATAATAATTTGAGCGGTTCAGAGGGTTGAAAATAAACGCCGCAACAGCCAAGCCATAAGCGCGGACCAGCCCCAAGCGGGTTGGCTCCAAAAATGAGCGTGAGCGCAGTGATGAGCAATCCGCTGCCAAGTAATATATATTTGTAGCGTTTGAGAAAGGTGATGATTTTTTGCTGGGCAGATAAAGCCAGAATAAAAACGATAATGCTTACGCTGAGCCAGATTGTCTGGCGTATGCCAAAACTTTCATCCAAACGCCAAATGGTAAGCAATCCCCATCCGCTGAGCAATGCCGCGGCGGGAAGCAGGTAAGGGTCGCGCTCTTGTAAATGTTTGACAGTTGCGCGATGCGCAAAAAACATTAATACAACCCAGACAAAGAATCCTATCCAGTGCGAGAATCTATAATCCACATCCCATGTGCGTTCGCGCACAGCTGGAGATAGTGTGAGGATTACAGATTGAATAAAGAGGAAGAATGCCGCCCAACGCAAAAGGAGGCTCTGGGTTTTGTCATACATATTTGAAAGGATGAAGGTTGAGGGATGAAGGATGAAGTGTCTTGTAGGTTACGTTTATGGCGTAACTATATTTGAACGAGCGACAGGGTAAATCCCGAAGGGGCATCATTTTAGATATTTACTGACCAGCAAACCGAGTTTGTTGCGTGTTTCAGCAGGGATAACTTTGGGGTCTGTGATCAGTGCCGTGGATAGGGCTTGCCCGCATTCACAGGAGTGTTCCACTTTTAATCCACGCACCAAATTGCGGATAGCTTCCTGCGCTTTTTGCGTATTCTTATTGAGAGTCTGAATTACCATTTCAACGGTCACTGGCGATTCGTTTTCATGCCACACATCATAGTCTGTAACATGAGCCATGGTTGCGTAACACATTTCCGCTTCACGGGCAAGAAAGGCTTCGGGGGCGGCTGTCATGCCGATGATGGACATGCCCCATGCGCGAAATGCTTTTGATTCTGCTTTCGTGGAAAAACGCGGACCTTCTATCACGATGAAGGATCCGCCGCGATGTGTGGTCGCGCCTGTTGCGCGCACTGCCACTTCGACTGCATTGGAGAGGTCATTGCAAAACGGATCAGCAACGCCCACATGTGCCACCATCCCTTCGCCGAAGAAAGTGCGAATACGATTTTTCGTATTATCGAAGATATTGTCTGGGATTACGATATGCCCAGGCGCATAATCTTCACGGAGTGAGCCGCAGGCGCTGATGCTGATCACGCGTTCCACGCCGAGAGATTTCAACGCGTAAATGTTTGCGCGATACGGAACCTCGCTGGGCGTTAAGTGATGTCCGCGCCCATGCCGTGCGAGAAATGCCACACGCGTATTTTCCAACGCGCCGACCACAATGGGCGCGCTGGGTGTTCCAAATGGAGTATTTACTTGATATTCTTTTGTGTCCTGCAAGCCAGCCATGTGATACAGCCCGGAGCCGCCTATGATCGCGATGGATACTTTTTCAGCCATCAGCTATTCTCCCGTCTTTGCGTGGGCGACACAACGGTGTTTGTTGAAAGATTCACGATCAACCGTGTATCGCCGCATTTGATTTCATCGCCGGCGGTCAGCACGGTTGGCATGGTTATGGCTATTTGATTGAGTTTTGTTCCGTTTGTGGAGGCGAGGTCTTCCAGCCACCATTGGTTGTGATGATAGGTTAATTGTGCGTGGCGGGTGGATACAGTATCGTCAACAAGAGGGATGTCGCAACCGGGATCGCGTCCAAGCGTAATCTCAGACTGGATAAAGTTTTTTACAACGGGCGATGCGCGTCCGTGGCGGATCGTGAGGTTAATGCTCATAACGCGGCGGTTTGCAAGCGAGATGCCCTGACTTCGTATGTCACGCCATAACATTACCAATGCCCAGCCCAAAAAGCCGTACAAGGCAAATGCCAAAACGAGGCGTAAAACCAGCATGATCGTGCCGCTCATTTTTTCTTTAGTCTAGCTGTAGAATGATCTTTCAACACCGCGGTTGGTCTGTCGTTTGCGGCGTTGGACAGGGGGGCGGTTTCCTTCAGGTCTGGGCGGGGAGGTGGATTATCCTGTCCAAATATGAGCGCCACACCGGCTAATGAAATCACGTCGCCGGGATACAGTACGGTCTGGCTGGCGCGTTGTCCATTCACAAAAGTCCCCCCGGTAGAATTCAGGTCAAACACCACAAACCTGCCTTTAATTGCGCGCAATTGGGCATGGTTGCGCGAGACGCGCGGGTCATCAATAACGAGTTGGTTATCCAGCCTGCGACCAATATTAATGACGGGAAGTTTTAATGGAAAGACCTTCACGCCTTCCACGATCAGAAAGGCATTTTCAGGTAATTTGCTGTAATCTTCAAGTTTACCGGTATCAAGGGGAGTTGCGTTTGTTTCAGCCATAGATTCAATCCGATGGGATGCCACAACTTGGGCATCGTTTAAAGGGAGTTTTTCATCTGTTGCGATGGTGATTGTCGGTGATATTGTAATCCGAAATCCTGCTTCCTGCGTTACTGTGGTGATGGAATGCAATAAGATTGCAAGTAATTTCTGATCCTGCCATTTGGATGATTCATCGGGGTGCATGACTAAAGTATATATATTTGGCGCGACAACCGAACCGTCATCCTGGGTGGCGGTATTGAGTTGGATCGCCGCCGCCAGTTTCTGGACGATCACATCCTCCACTTTTTTGCCTGGCAGAATGTTTAATAAATCCACCTCAATAAGAGATTGTAGTCGGGCTTCAAGTTCTTGTAGGTTCATGTTTGCTCAAGAGAAATCATTAAAGGTCCTGGTTGCAATTTTTGCATTTTTTATCACCAGGCTGGACAACATAGCCGCAATTTTTGCATGTGTGGGGTTGCATTTTCCCGAGTGGTGCGCCACAGGCAACACAGGATGGCTCGCCAACAGGGTTAGCTGCACCGCAATAATTACAAGTTACTCTTTTAAGACGATCTGATAGCTCGGTGGATACTCCAGCCGCCCGCGCAGATTGGGCGATCACCTGCCAGATGCGTTCGCTGATTTGCAGGTTCTCAATATCCTGGGCAATATCATCCAACCGCCCAAGCAAGTTGAAAGGGTTGCGTAAAGCTGTTAGCGCGCTCATCCCCAGGCTAGCCGCCACACCAAGCCATGCCTGTTGTCCCAGCTCCACCATGATGCCATCTTCCAATTTTTGAATGGTGACGGTGATTGCTGTTTGTCCCCCAGACGTTGCGCCCGGCTGTGTGCCTATCTGGACAACCATCTTGTCGCTTTGCCCAAGTGTTTGCGCACGCAAGTTGCCTTGATTGAATTCGCCGAGCAATGCCTGAGCAATATCCACAGGTTTTATCTTTCCGTGATAAATTTGGCGTTCCATGAATTAGATTATAATCGCCTTTGCGATTCTCCTTAAGAGTGACTTACGAAATGAAGCAAACCTGGTTTCAACACATTCTCTTGACCATACTTACAGCCCCAATTTCTTTGGGGATATTTTTCGCATCCGCTTCGACTCTTGGGCTGGCTCTGCAACTGACAGTGACTCCCACCGCCGATTCAGGCATGTACGTCACAGTGATTACAGAGGAGCCGCAGATCAATGTGCGTATGGGACCGAATTCTTCCATCTATCCTATTGTAGGAAAATTATTGACAGGCTCAACCGCGCCTGCACTGGGTAGGTCGTTGGGCGGGGATTGGATTAAGATTGAGTACCCAGGTGCGCCATATAACGAGGGCTGGGTATATTCTCCGCTTGTACGGGTTTCAGCAGGGACATTGCGAATCGTACCCCCGCCGCCTACGCCGGTTCAGCCTGCAACTGCCACAATTGACCCAACACTTGCCGCACAGTTTGATATTGTACCTACCAATACACGCCTGCCAACTTTTACCCCGCCACCTTCATTAACTGTTCCATCTTATACTCAGGTGTCAAATGTAAATTCCAAAGACTCTGTCCCGTTGGCTATTGTGATTATTGCTCTTATGGTACTGGGAGGTATCGGATTCCTACTCTCTTTGTTTTTGCGGCGATAGTCAGATGACATTCACGCGCAAGATCAGTTTTTTTGTGTTTTTTCTGTTAATGCTTGGGGGCGTGGCACTGGCGTTCTATTCGCCTTTGCAATCCTCTGTTTCTGCGCAACAACCGACGGGATCTATTCCGACAGTCACCGGCACGCCGCAGGGCGTAATTGTTGCCTTATATCTTGACCGCGCACAGGAAGATGTGTACTCTGGACCTAGTGATCATTTATACCCACGCGTTGGTGTATTGCTGGCAGGGCAGGAAATGCCAGCATATGGTGTTTCTGAAGATGGGAATTGGTTGCAAATCTATTACCCCGGTGTTCCCGGTTCTGTTGCATGGGTGTATGCGCCATATGTAAAAATAGTAAAAATAGGTCAATTGCCCAAGTTGGATACACCCCCAACGCCGACACCAGCCTCCACACCCGTAGTTGATATTAACCCGACATTGCTTGCAGCGTTTGTTACCCCAATTGTTCCCACACGTCTGCCAACCTTCACGCCTCCGCCGCCGCTGATTGTTGCGGAGTTTGCTGATGATACATCTGCCGCCAACAACATTCCCATGGGCTTGTTGATCTTTGGCTTTGGTTTTATCGGCGCATTGGGCGCGCTCATCTCGTTCCTGCGCGGAAGGTGAACCAGTTTATCAGCTGTTACTCCCGCCGCCTTTTGTGGAAAAAAATGACCGTGGATATCACGGTCATTTTTTTATCGGAGTTTTGATTAGTTATTACAAGAACACGAACCGCCGCCACAGCCACAACTGTCGCCGCCGCTGCCGCAAGCACAACCTTCACTGCCGTGTTCGTGGCTTTTTCCTTTGGCATTCGGGCTGTTGACAGCGAATCCAGCGCCATGTTGGGGGTCATTCACGAAATCAATTGTGGCTTCGCGTAAGTAGTCAATGGATACATTGTCCACAACAACTTGCACGCCATTTGAATCGAAGGTAGTGTCTACATCGCGGAAGTTATTATCGAGCGCCATGCCGAAGCTTACGCCTGAACATCCGCAACCGCCGCCTGCAACATACACACGCAAGGCATAGCCTTCAAGTTTGCGTTGATCGAGAATATCTTTCACTGCCTGGCTGGCTGCTGGGGTTAATGTAAAAAATTTTGTTTCAATTTCCTGGAGCATGTCTTTCTCCTTATCTAGGTAGGTCTAATTTGGATAAATATTATCAGATTTAGGGCGTGCTGTCAAATTCACAGCGAAGCGCTCTCTCGTCTTTTCGCAATCTTTTGTTGATGATACCTGAAAACCCATATCGAACGGATCCCAGCCAAGCCAATGGTAAAAATCAGCATGGCAATAAAAGAATATGACCAGACCGGCACAGCTCGATAAAACATGTAGATGGCAAACAAATGGATAAGATCACCAAACAACAACGCTTCCACGGCAGGGGCAAGGATGCGATTATCGTTTGCAGGGAGGATTCGCAAGACATAGAATGCCAACACCCAAAGCAGAACTCCATACCAGCGGATGAATTCAAGTGCCGCCGCTGGCATTTCATTGGAGCTAAACTGTGAAGCGAAGAAGCTCGGCGCAATCAGGCACATTATCCCTGTACCGGCATTAAGTACAATCGCTTCAAAAGTCAAAACATATCGCATGAATTTGTTGTAGGACATTTTGATATTCCTTATTGGATGGTTGCGATTTTATTTGGATCGCTCAAGATCGTTTGCAGTTCCAGCATGGTAGCAAACGGAATGGCTCCCGCCTGCCGCAAGGACTCGCTGGACGTGAACGCGGCATGACCGTAAACCTGCATTCCCGCACAGACAGCCGCTGTTACCCCGGGAATGCTGTCCTCAATCACGACACACCGATCGGGAGACACATTGTGAGCTTTTGCCGCAGCGAGATACACGTCAGGCGCAGGCTTGGGGTGCGGTACCTCGGTAGCACTGAAAATTGCGTCACCGAAATGTTCTGTCACTTGGGCGATCTTTAGCCGCAGTTCGATCTCTTCGCGGCTCCCATTTGACGCCACACATATCGGCACAGGTAAACTTTCAATCAGGGAACGAATGCCGCTGACAGGTTTGAGTTCAGCTTCCGTTCGAGCCGAAAGCCGCTTGTTGAAAATGGCCAGAAAATTTGCAGGCGGAGTCCAATTTAATTTTCTGGAGGTCGCATCCAGTCTTTTATACATGATCGCGCCGGAAAACTCGCGCAGATATTCATCGGCATCCACTTGAAAGCCAAACTCGCCAAGCATTTGGACATAGATCTGATTGACAAGCGGTTCACTGTTTACCAGCACACCGTCGCAATCGAAAATGACAAGATCAAAGGAAGAAGTTGTTTTCATAAGAGCGGGGATTATACATGAATTCCCCGCAACTGTTTTCCATGAAAACCTCTTATTACCAAGCGATTGTTGAGGATACTCCGAGAAAATCACCAAACTTCTCCGCCTCATGTTCGATGGCTTCCTTTTCGTTCTTTGTAGGCTTGTTGATCGGTTTTAATTCAAGGATAACCGTTTCTTTTTTGAGTGCTCGTCTCCAGCCGCCGATTACTTGACCATTAAGCAGAATGAGATTTGCGATCAGCATAGAATCGTCTTTCGCAAGGTTTGCTTTTTTTATCACTTCCCCAATGGCACTGCGATCTTTGAATCCAATGAAATATTCATCATAATTTGGCAGCAGATGAGCGGTAAGTAACTTTCCCGCCGGCGTGGATTTGGGTTCACGAAACCAAAGCGTTTGTCCGTTGATGTCTTCGCTAATGAACTCAGATTTGACCATGTCCATGCCATTCTTCGCATCTGCCATGGTCAACCCAGACCACCAGATGAAATCCTGTAACGTGGCAGGACCGTGTGTCGTAAAATAGCGTTTCATAAGTTCAGCCAATGCTTCTTCACGCGCCCAAACTTTGACTTGCGGCACGCGTTCTTCCAGCAGGGCATAAGTGAATTGTTTTCCTCGTCGTGCACCACTGCAAATTACACCATCCAATTCGGCGTACATCATGATGTAGATCAGACGAAATTCGCCGCCTGTGGGGATTCCAGCTTTTTCGAGCACTGATGCGATCTCCGTCCGCGTCAATTGATTCCCGCCTCGTAGGGCTTTCATGATCGTTGCATTTGTGCGTTTGAATGTCGCGGCGTCCAGCCCTGCTTTTCGATAGTAGGAAGCATTTGCGGTATGGACCCGCGGCGCAGAAATCAACAGCATCCAGTGAATATCAGCAGGCGTGACAAAATGCCAGGTGGGGCGCAGAATGTGCGTCCGAAGGAGCTTTCCTTTATTGAAAGCATTCTCTATCGCGGCGTCGGAACAATCCGCCAAGCGCTGACCTAAAGCCCATTTTGCGCCTGCATAATCCTGAGCCTGAACAGCGCCCAACTGCGTAACTGCGTCAACTGGGTCTTTGAAGATTTTTTGGGAAAGACCCTGATTGTGAAGACGTAATTTTGCGATCTCTGAATTTTTCATATGTGAATTTTATCGTTGATTTTATTCCAAAACTTCCAGCAATTCGTGCGGCGAATAGACAATGGTATCAGGTTTAGCGCGGATCAATGTTTCGGCGCTTTGATGTCCCCAACTGACCACAATACTTTTGACAGATGCCTCTCTCGCCGCATGGATATCACTGACAGAGTCGCCTACCATGATCACCGCTTCGCCCTCCGCCGCAAGTTGACTTTGCGCGAGCGAGATTTTCCTAGCCTTTGAGCCTGGCGAATCCACCCCAAATATTACGCGGATAAATCCATCCAGTCTGTGCTCAACGAGAAAAGCCTTTACATTCTCTGATGAATTGCCTGTGATAATGCCGACCGTGTTTCTTGCAGACAACTTCCTCACCACCTCATCCAGCCCTTTGAAGATATCAGGTGGTGACTTTTTCTCTCCGAATTTCTCCAAACAGCGGCGGACAAACTCGTCCACCAAATATTCAGGAACTTCCAGTTGCCGCCCGTATGTCGCAAAGGACATGATTTCCAGTGAGTCCAAATCATCAGGCATCGCGATATGTTGTACACCCAATTCGTCGCAGACCTCCTGCCCGAATTGAAGCAGGTCGCCAAGTGTATTCGCAAGTACGCCGTCAAAATCAAATAGGATCAGTGCCATGATCGGCGTTTATTATATTTGTTTATTAGGGTGTAAAACCACTGCCTCTGGCAGTGAGTGGAGTAAAAAGGTTATACCGTGAAAAGTAGTTGAGAATGTTGGGTATGATGAGCGCAACTGGAAGGCGTGCAACCTACCAAAAGGAGGCTCATCATGACCCAACGCTTCAGGAAGTTATCACATTCTCTGTACGAGTGCAAGTATCATATTGTGTTCTGTCTGAAATATCGATATCGAATCTTCAGAGAAACAATCGGAGAGACAGTCAGGCAATTAGTATATCAACTGTGCAAACAGAAAGAACAAATAGAAGTGCTAGAACTGAATGTACAGCCAGACCATGTGCGTCTGGTGGTGTCAATACCGCTAAAGTATTCAGTATCGGAATTCATGGGCTATCTGAAAGGAAAGATGGCATTGCGATTGTTTCAACAATATGAATGTCTGGGACGGCGGTATTGGGGACGTCACCTATGGGCGCGGGGATACTGTGTAAGTACAATTGGACTGGACGAAGAAAAGATCAGGAAGTACGTTCAGTGGCAGGAAAAACAAGAAAAGCAAGTTGAAGTCGTGCAAGGAAAGTTGTTCGATTAAGAGACGCCAGCAAGAGCGCGCCTTCCAGGCGCATTATCCCAAAGCCGCCGCCTCTGGCGGCGGTAGTTTACTGATTTTTCTATAAGCAAGTTTGACCCCAGGCGACCTGCGAGACGGCAGATAAAATCCATCATGAGCGCGGCGCGACCACATAGCGTTTTCCGCGCGCTTTCAGCAAATTACAGTCAGATTCAAACCCGCAAGTTGTGCAACACTTTCCGTCGGGACCGATCTCCATTAACTTTCCTTTTTGAACCAGCATTTCGATCATGGACATGACCGCAGATGGCTGTGCATTCAATTCACGGCTGATCTCTGAAAGGCTCAATCCGCTTTCCTTGTTTTCCAGTAATTTTACAAGTTGTGTCAGCATGGATGTTTTATCCGAAACCCAGCAGCTTTCCGCCTTGATAAACAATGAAGGCAAAAATCCATGCTACGGCAGTTTGGTAGACGGCGGATGTGACTGCCCACGAAGTTCCAAATTCATGTTTGATCGCTCCCAGTGTGGCGATGCACGGGACGTAAAGCAATACGAATACCAGCAATGCCGTCGCACTTAGCGGTGTGAAGTGTTCACGCAGGGCGTCGCTCAAGGCTGTGTTTTCGGATTCTTTTTCTTCTGCGACCAGATGTACGCCAGGGATGATGTTCAACAATATCCTGCCAGAACTGACCGTCGCCTTGATAAAGCCCTGACCAATGCCGTGCAGGTCTTCGCTGAAGGTGGTTGGCTGTTCGACGAGCTGCACTTCCTCGCCGCCGATGTAAATTTGGCTCATGGTACTGACGACGATCTCTTTGGCGATGAAGCCTGTCACCAGTGCGCCGCCTGTTTCCCAGTTGTCAAATCCCAGCGGAGCAAATACCGGCGCGATCGCGCCACTGACTTTGCCGAAATATGAATCGCGTTGATTGGTCACACCCCAGGGCAGGTTGAGCAATAGCCACATGATGATCGATGCCGCAAAGATGACCGTGCCTGCCTTGCGGACAAATTCCTGCGTGTTCTCCCACATGTGGATCAGTACGCTTTTCAACGCGGGCTGGCGGTAGGGAGGCAGTTCCAGCACAAAAGCAGATGAAGCATCGGGTTTGAGTAATGTGCGAGTGAAGACCATGCCTGCCAGCATCGCGACCAGAATGCCAAGCGCGTACATTGCCCAGATCACCGTCCCTGCGTGAGAGCCGAAGAACGCCAAACCAAACACCACGTAGACAGGCAGACGCGCCGAGCACGACATCAACGGGACGAGGAGCGAGGTCAGGATTCGATCCCGTCGGCTGGCGATGGTACGAGTGGCATATACCGCAGGGACAGCGCAGCCGAATCCCAAAATCATGGGGATGAACGACTTGCCATGCAAACCGACCACGCGCATAAAGCGATCCATCACGAAAGCGGCACGTGACATATAACCCGAATCTTCGAGCAGGGCGAGGAAGAAATACAGGATCAGCAAGCCAGGGACGAAGACGAGTACGCCGCCAACGCCCGCGACGATTCCTTCAATGACGAGGGAATGTATCCACGCGGGAGCCAGCATA
>Ga0302321_100002373_pt1 | contig 16171 bp, 15 predicted proteins | sample Fen_T0_1_FD_202505 | JGI IMG/M metagenome (GOLD analysis project Ga0302321, IMG submission 202505) | Peat permafrost microbial communities from Stordalen Mire near Abisko, Sweden - Fen_T0_1 | ecosystem: Environmental > Terrestrial > Soil > Wetlands > Permafrost | place: Sweden: Abisko...
AACTATTATCAGGATTGGGTTAAAGACCGCTGGACACCGGAAAATACCAATGCAAAGTGGCCGAGAGTCTTTAACAGAAGTAATGAATACTGGTCTCCGGGTGCCAATAGAAACACATTCTGGGATTTCCCCAATGACTATCTTCGTGTTAAAAGTCTGGAGTTGGGATATTCAGTTCCAGTCAGTCTTGACAAGAAAATCGGAATTGAGAAGCTTCGCGTATATATCAGCGGACAAAACCTGTTAACTTTCAGCAAAATGAAGGTAATTGATCCTGAAGTTGATGCCGGTACATCTTATCCTCTGCAAAGAGTATTGAACCTTGGAGTAACTTTAACCTTCTAAAAATTAAAGTAATATGAGAAAACTATTATATATTTTAAGTGCTATTGCTTTAATAGGAATAGCTACTTCCTGCAAAAAGGACTTTCTGAATACGTCGCCGCTGGGAGCTTATTCTGACGATGCCGTATGGAAGGACCCGAATCTCGCTTCCACTTTTGTTAACAACATATATGAAAATGCATTGGGATGGCCTTTCGCTATCGAAAGACTATCTGATTATGTTGATGAAACATCATTCACACCTGACTGGGGTGTATTAGACTTCAATAAAGGTGTTGTAACACAGGATAACATTACAGGTTGGGAAACCGACTGGGGCACATGGGATCCTACGAAACATACCCGTCATTATCTCTGGAATAATCTTTTCTCCAACGTGAGAGCATGTAACCTCTTCTTCTCGAAAGTTAAAACTGTGGCATTTCAGACTGATGCTGCAAAAACACAGATGCTTGGGGAGGTATATTTTCTCAGAGCTTATACATATCATTATCTGGTAGCCATGTATGGCGGTGTGCCGATTATTACAAAGCCATATGGATTGAATCAGGACTACAGTGTCGCCAGAAATTCATACGAAGAATGCATTAATTACATTACAGGACAACTCGACTCTGCGGCTATGAATCTGCCGGATGCATTCTCAGGAGATAACCGCGGACGTGCAACCAAGGGTGCTGCTCTTGCCCTCAAGGCAAGAACTCTCTTATTTGCTGCAAGCGACCTTCATAATACAACATCATATGCTCCTGGCTTCTCAAATCCTGAACTTTTAGGATATACCACCGGTACGCAGGCAAGCCGCTGGGCAGCAGCCAAAGCAGCTGCAAAAGCTGTCATAGATCTGGGCACATTCAGCCTTGTTAATCCAACACCTGCTCCTACGGATTCCGTTGCCAAGAATTTTGTAAACTATTTCCTCTCTTATGGTTATACTTCTGAAGACATTCTTCTTCAGTATTTTACACCTAAAACAGGTCAAAGCTGGTCAGACTACAATCCTGCTTTATACAGTGGACCGAATGGTTACCATAACTGGGGGAACAACACTCCTCTGGGAGATCTGGTTGATGACTATGAAATGAAGAATGGAACAGCATTCAGCTGGTCAAATCCAGCCGAGGCTGCCAATCCTTATGTGAAACGAGAAGCGCGCTTCTATGCTTCTATTCTGTACGAAGGCGTTCCATGGAGAAAACGTCCGCCAGATGTACAGGCAATGGATCCTTTTGATAAAATACAGATTGGCCATGTTTATAAGCTTGATGGTACAACTCAGCTTGTTCCAGGAGTTGATACACGTGAAGGGCCAATTGAAAACTGGAACGGAGGAAGAAGCGGTTACTATATGCGTAAGTTTATTGATATGGGACCAGATCCTCAGTTTACAAAGCAGGATATTCCATTCCGTCACATCCGTTATGCGGAAGTTCTCCTGAATTATGCTGAAGCCTGTATAGAATTAGGCGACGGTGCAAATCTTGCCGAAGGCACAAATTATATAAATATGATCCGGACAAGAGCAGGTCAGCCCAATCTTGCTTCAGGTATGAGCCAGGCTGCTCTTCGTACTGCTGTCAGACATGAACGCCGTATCGAGCTTGTCTTCGAAGATCATCGTTTCTGGGATGTACGCCGCTGGGCTATAGGACCGGCTGCTTACCACCAGATCCATCGTGTAGATGTGAAGTACTTAACCGCTGCAACTCCGGGCAATTACCGTCAGCCTGATGGAACAACATGGGGTGCACCTCAGTATTCTAATATGGATCTTACCAATGAAGCCAGGGCATGGAATAATAAACTCTATTTTATGCCTATTTACAGAAGTGAGATTAATAAAAATTCAAAGCTTATCCAGAACCCCGGATATTAGTTTCGGTTGTTTTTAAACATAGTTAATGAAGGAGGCTGGCTATTATAGCCGGCCTCCTTTTTGTTGCCCAATCTAAGCTTGTGCCGTGTTTCCATGGCCGTGTTAAAAAACATTAAAAGGACCCATTTATTTGCTTTTTTGAACGGCTATATTTATATTTGATTACATTCCTAAACTAACTTACCCGATTATATTTCTTATAGTCATTAACCTACACAAATATGAAAAATTCAGGCATTTCAAGACGTAATTTTCTTAGTAAAGCAGCTACTGTTGGGGTAGCAGGTGTAATCGTTCCATCAATAATAACCAGTTGTTCAAGGGAAACCAAAAAGGTAGTTCCGGTTGCAGCTATGCTTGACCAGGCACCCGACGGCCCTGTAATTAAAGCCGGAGTGATTGGATGCGGAGGTCGAGGTACTGGAGCTGCAATTAATTTCCTGAGTGCCGGACCAAATCTTAAAATTGTAGCTCTCGGAGATACCTTCCAGGATAGGGTTGATTCATGCAGGGCAGAAATTCTTAAGCAAAAAGGACAGGATGTCCCCGCTGATAAATGCTTTGTTGGCTTTGATGCGTATCAGAAAGTGCTTGATGCCGGTGTTGATCTGGTTATCCTGGCAACGCCTCCATTCTTCCGTCCTGACCATCTCGCTGCAGCCATAGCAGCTAAAAAACATGTATTCGCTGAAAAACCTGTCTGTGTAGATCCGGTGGGCGCAAGATCAGTTATGGCCACTGCTCAGAAAGCAAAAGGTATGGAATTATGTATTGTTACTGGAACACAACGCCGCCACCAACGCGATTATTTGGCTACATGGCAGCAGGTAGCTCAGGGTTCAATAGGCGAAATAACAGGCGGTAATGTTTATTGGAACGGAGGTAAACTATGGCATCGCGATCCGAACCCAAAATGGAGCGAAATGGAATATATGATACGCGACTGGGTAAACTGGACATGGCTATCAGGAGACCATATTGTAGAACAGCATGTTCATAATCTTGACGTAATGGATTGGTTCACAGGAATGCATCCTGTTAAAGCAGTCGGCATGGGATCAAGATTACGCAGGGTAACAGGTAACCAATATGATAATTTCAGTGTTGACTTTACTTTTGAAAATGGAATGCATTTCCACAGTATGTGTCGTCAGATAAATGGTTGCGTAAACAATGTTTCTGAGAGAATTCAGGGCACCAGGGGCTCGAGCAACTGTCAGAATTCTATTGTTGACCTCACCGGCAAAGAAGTCTGGAAATATGCATACCCTGCAGATAAAGATGGCAAGCCTACGACAAGTGTAAGTGTTGATCCTTACGTCCAGGAACATATTGACCTGGTTACTGCCATCCGGACCAGCAAACCAATCAATGAAGCTGAAAATACTGCAATATCAACCATGAATGCGATCATGGGACGTATATCGGCTTATACCGGGAAAGAAGTTACTTATGAGGAGTTAATGAACTCCGATCTTAAACTTGGACCTAAGGTATTTGATTTTGGTCCGGTTGATGTTGACAAAACAGTACCTGTCGCCGGATTGGCATATGTTCCGGGCCAGGATTAGTCTGATAACAATACTTCTCAAAACATATATATGGATAGTTCAAGAAGGAATTTTTTAAAAAAAGCCACTGCTACAGGAGCCGCTATATTAGCTGCTCCTGCAATTTTTGGTAATGTTGCTTTCCCTAAGAATCAGAAAGTAACAGACGCTGTTGCTCCGTTCAAACTGAAATATGCACCAGGATTTGGAATGTTTCACGAACACGCCGGCAATGACATCATCGATAACATCAAATTTTGCAATGACATGGGTTTTCGTGCCATGTTCGACAACGGACTCATGGAAAGACCTGTTGAGGATCAGGTAAAAATGGCCAATGAGATGCATCGTCTTGGTATGGAGTTAGGTCCCTTTGTGCTATATGCTGATTTTAGTGTGACATCCTTTGTGCTTAATAAACCGGAAGTGCGTGAGATGCTGGTAAATAAGATGAAGGAGGGTGTGGAAGTGGCAAAAAGAACGGGAGCAAAATGGGCTCTTGTTGTTCCGGGAAGATACGATGAACGGCTTCACCGCGATTATCAGACTGCAAATATAATAGACAATCTCAGGTATTGCTGCGATATCATGGAACCGGCTGGATTGACAATTGTCCTCGAACCACTTAATACAATTCATGATCATCCCGGATTATTCCTGAATGGAATACCTCAGGCTTATTCAATCTGCAGGGCAGTTAACAGGCCTGTTTGCAAGATTGTTGACGATATCTATCATCAGCAGATTACCGAGGGGAATCTTATCCCCAACATTGATGCTGCATGGAGTGAAATTGCTGCTTTCCATCTTGGTGATAACCCGGGAAGGAATGAACCTACAACAGGTGAGATTAACTTCAAAAATGTATTTAAATATATTTATGGCAAAAGGTACGAAGGTGTTCTCTGTATGGAACATGGATTGCATATTCCTGGCAAGGAAGGTGAAACACGTGTAATTCAGGCGTACAGGGAGTGTGATAGTTTTGAGGTATAATTACACCTGATTTTGTGTTTTCGACAATTACATTTACATACATATTATGAAGAATTACTCTAAATCGGTGCTGGCTATTTCAATACTTATTGTGTTACTTACATCATGCCAACCAAAGCCTGTCAGGTTGTTCGCATCAAGATACAATGATGCCGGTGAAAAAGGGTTAGCAGTCTTCGATCTAACCGGTGAGAAGGGAATTTTTAAGCTGCTTTCAGAGACAAATGCCGGGCCTGATCCTTCATATTTTTGTATTTCAGCTAAGAAAAACCTCATCTATGCAGCGAATGAAGTAATGGAATTCAATGGTGTAAAAGGCGGGGGAGTAACAGCCTTGAAGTACAATCCTGAAACAGGGATGACTGAAAAAGTTAAAGATCTCATGGTACCCAAAGGAGGGCCTTGTTTCATCTCATTATCACCTAAAGAGGACTTCCTGTTGATGGCGAGTTATTCAAGCGCATCAATCGCGGTTGTAAAACTCGACAAAAAAGGCATTCCCTGGAGTGTCGCAGATACTATTTCATTCCCGGCAACAGAGGGCAAGGTGTCTCATCCTCATATGATCTCCTCTGATCCTGCAGGTAAGCGAGTATATCTTACAGATCTGGGACTTGACAGGATAGTAATATATGATTTTAATGATGAAACGGGTAAGCTGACACAAAAACCCGATGGTATTGTGAGTTTAACGAAAGGGGCAGGTCCCAGACATTTTGTATTCAATTCATCTGGCACAAAAATGTATGTAATCTGTGAACTTAATTCAACTCTTTCAGTATTTGATGTCAATGAGAATGGAGGCCTTCGTTCTATTCAGACTTTGACAACCCTTGGCGATAGTTTTACCGGTGAAAGTGCTTGTGCTGATATTCACCTCTCACCCGATGGGAATTATCTTTATGGATCGAACCGCGGAGAAAACACTATTGTAGTATTCAAAACCGGTACCGACGGGAAGCTGGTTCTTGCAGGAAGAACTTCATGTGGCGGGAACTGGCCAAGGAACTTTGTGATAGATCCGTCAGGGAAATTTTTACTTGTCGGAAATCAAAAATCAGGCGAAATTTCTTTATTTAAAATTGATGGGAAAACAGGAATTCCTGATTTCAGAGATGATTACAAATTCGGAACACCTGCCTGCCTGAAGTTTATTAATTAGCTTTTGAGTGAATTTAGGTCACCTTTTTAAGTATTCTTTCGTGCTTTCAACGACAGCATAATTTTTAAGAGTGCTTAATGTTGAATAGTGAACATCCTCAGCTTTTACCGTTTTATCTCCGAATTTAACATCTTTTGTTGCACAGGCATCGTGGATTAAGATGCACTTAAAACCATAATCACTGGCTGCCCTTGTTGCAGCTTCAACACACATATGGGTCTGCATGCCACAAATTACCAGGGAATCCACTTTATTTGTTTTGAGATACTCAAGCAGCGAGGTTCCTATAAAGCAATTCACTGCATCTTTTGAAAACACTTTCTCTGAGGATAGTGGTTTTACAATATTATTAATTTTCCCCCCTGTCTCAGCATTATGGCGTACATGTATGACAAGAAGCTTCCTGCTCCTGAAATCTGTGAGCAGCAGAGCCGCATTAGCAGCGGCTTTTTCAGGATCTACAAGCGCCGACCTGCCTCCGGGGAAATAAAAGTCCTGGATGTCAATTATTAACAATGCCTTATGAAAATTTTGAGCTGAAAGATTAATAAGGAAAAGAGAAAAAATCAGTATGGCCAGGATTACTTTTTTCATGTTAACAGTCCGGTTTGAAAGTTTTAGATTCATTCATGTTATCGTAAAGGTATTCAATTTTTCAAAATGAGTCAGAAGTCCGAAGACCGAAGCCTGGAGAAAAGAAATAATATTTTTAACTTCCCGCTTCCGACTTCTTATTGTAAAACATGTCATTCTTCAAATGTTCAAGTTCAATTTCCTGTATATTTGAGAAAATTTTAAAGGTGATTAAAAACATTACTTTGTTTTATCATGGTTTTCCTTTTTGAAATCCTTTATGACCCTTCGTTGTTAAGATATAATTTTTTGCTACCAGGGAACACGAAGGCAATCACTAATTAACACGAAGTAATAAATATTATTAGATTTAGAAATGAAGCAAAGAACCAAGTTGAAAACAGACGCACTTTCTGCCAGATCATGTTTATTGACCTTAATTTTATTAATCAGTGTTCCTGTTTTGCTATCAGGATTCAGGAAGGATTCCAGAAAACCATTTAAACACTATGTTCTGATGGTATCACTTGATGCTTTCAGATGGGATTATAGCACAATCTACAAAACCCCTAATCTTGATAGACTTGCTCATGATGGGGTGAAAGCTGACAGAATGTATTCATCCTTTCCAACGGTAACATTTCCAAACCATTATTCAATTGCTACAGGATTGTATCCCGATCATCACGGCCTCATAAATAACAGTTTCCCAGCCTCTGATCTTGGTCTGTTTTACAGGATGGGAGACAGAACGGCCGTTGAGAATCCTGCTTTTTATGGAGGCGAACCAATCTGGGTCACTGCCGAGAAACAGGGTCTGAAGGCGGCATCATTCTTCTGGGTTGGATCTGAAGCTCCCATTGGGGGCATGCATCCCACGTACTGGAAAAAATATGATGAATCAGTAACCTTCGAAGCCAGAATAGATACAGTTGTAAAGTGGCTCGGTTATCCTCCGGAAAAACGACCCGAACTGGTGACACTATATTTCGACGAACCGGATGCAACAAGTCATGTTTCAGGACCGGTTTCGTCGCAAACAGGGAAAGTAGTTGAACGTCTTGACAGCCTTATGGGCGTATTGAGAACAAGGCTGTCAGCATTACCTGAGGCAAAGAAGATTGATCTTATAATATTATCTGATCATGGTATGGAAGCAGTTTCCCCTTCAAGATACATTAATATTAAGTCGCTGGTGCCAGATAGAATGATAGCATCAATATCCGGAGGGAATCCGGTTTATCTGATCAATCCGTCACAGGGAAAGAAAGATAGCGTCTTACTTCTCCTTAATAAATCAAAGGGACTTAAAGCTTGGAGCAAATCAGAATTGCCTCCTAAATGGCATTATGGTACTAATCCAAGAATCCCGGAGATAGTTGTTGTAGCTGACAGTTCATGGAGTATAGGTACAAAGCCGGACGGTTCATCGCTGAGAGGAGGTGCACACGGCTATGATAATTCAAATTCCGATATGTTTTCGATTTTTTATGCCGCTGGACCCTCTTTCAAAAGAAATTATAAGTTCAGGGAACTCAATAATGTTGATGTCTACAATCTCATTTGCACGATCCTTAGAATAAACCCATCAAAGAATGATGGTGATCCGAATCATTTAAAGGGGATGTTGAGATAGACAAAGTCCTTAACCAGTAAGATTAATACAGTCGATATTGTAGAGACGGGTCTCGGGCCTGTATCTAAGAGTATTAATGGTGATTTAGATATTGTCACAGTATTGACCCCCCATTGTGGAGCAAAGGCTGAAATTCAATCAAACGGCTCTGAATTTTTATTTGTATTTCGGATTTTTCTCCGTATAATTATTACCCAAATCAGATCGGATATGAATCGCCGGAAAAACATCGAAGATTTAAGAAATCAGTCAGATATTATTTGGGATCTAATAGTTATCGGTGGTGGCGCTACCGGACTCGGCGTTGCACAGGATGCCGCTTCGAGGGGCTATAAGACTCTTTTGCTTGAACAGTCTGATTTTGCCAGGTCAACATCCTCACGCAGCACAAAACTTGTTCATGGAGGTGTACGTTATATGGCACAAGGCGATTTACTGCTTGTCATGGAAGCCTTACACGAAAGGGGAATAATGCTTCGAAATGCTCCTCATCTGACCTTCAATCAGGAATTTGTAATTCCTGTTTATACTTTGTGGGACATTTTCATGTACACCGCAGGGCTTAAATTCTATGATCTGCTGGCAGGGCGCTTAAGCATGGGCAAATCATATTTTATCAGCAGAAATAAAACACTTTCGCGATTGCCTCAATTGAAACCTGATGGACTGAAAGGCGGAGTAGTATATCATGATGGACAATTTGACGACTCAAGAATGGCATTTGCATTGGCAGAATCATGCGCCGGCTATGGTGGAATTGTTCTCAACTATTTTAAAGTTACAGGTTTGTTGAAAGGAGACAGCGGGAAAATAAATGGTGTAAAAGCGACTGACACAGCTACAGGTGAAGAATTTAATCTGAAAACGAAGCTTGTAATAAATGCAACAGGGGTTTTTGCAGATGAAGTATCCAGGTTGGACAAACCTGATTCTAAGACGACAATTAAGCCAAGCCAGGGTGTGCATATTGTTCTCGATAAATCATTTCTGAAGAGCGATTCGGCTATTATGATCCCTAAAACTACCGATGGCAGGGTGCTGTTTGCTATTCCATGGTATGATGAAATTGTGATTGGTACTACAGATACCCCGCTTGATACGATAAGCCTCGAACCGGTTGCTCTTGAAAAAGAAATTAATTTTATATTGCAGACAGCTGAAGCTTACCTTGTTAAGCCTCCGCGAAGGGAAGACGTTCTTTGTATATTTGCCGGCCTTCGTCCGCTGGCAGCTGATCCGGATAATCCGGCTTCGACAAAGGAAGTATCCCGCAGGCACAAAATAACTCTTTCTGATTCAGGGCTTTTGACAATTATAGGGGGAAAATGGACAACATACAGGAGAATGGCTGAGGAAACAATTGACAAAGCTATAAAAGAAGGATTCCTGGCAAAATCAAAGTGTTTAACATCTGGTATTAAACTTACTAAACTGTCAGACAATAGTATCCCGGGAAGACTTCATATATATGGAGATCACTATTCCGACATACAAGCAATCATTTCCGGGAACCCGGAATCAGGATATAAGATCGATCCACGACTCCCTTATACAAGAGCTGAAATTATGTGGATATGCCGGAATGAGATGCCGTTAAATCTCGATGATGTACTAGCTAGAAGGACACGGTCATTATTTCTGAATGCCCGTGCCAGTGCAGATATTGCTCCCGAGGTTGCACATTTGATGGCTGCAGAATTTGGGTTTAGCCAGGAATGGGAAATATCTCAGACAGCATCATATAATCAGTTAATGAAGAACTATTTATAGGTCTTAAATATTTATCTAATAAGCCGGCATATATGAAAGAATTCATTTTAGCACTCGATCAGGGTACCACAAGTTCAAGGGCAATTGTGTTTGATCGTAACGGATTACCTGTTGCAACAGCCCAGAAGGAATTCACTCAATTTTATCCGAAGCCGGGATGGGTTGAGCATAATCCTGATGAAATATGGTCCACACAGGCTGGTGTAGCCATGGAGGCTATTACAAAAGCCGGTCTTGAAAGTGTCAATATAGCAGCAATTGGCATAACAAACCAGAGAGAGACAACTGTTGTCTGGAACCGGAAGACCGGCATACCCGTGTATAATGCTATTGTATGGCAGGACAGACGTACAGCTGATTTCTGTGATAAGTTGAAAGCTGAAGGCAAGAGTACAGCGATACTTGAAAAGACGGGGCTCATAATTGATGCGTATTTTTCTGCTACGAAAATCCGGTGGATCCTCGATAATGTAAAAGATGCAAGGAAGCTTGCTGAAGAGGGGCAGCTGGTCTTTGGAACCATCGATTCATGGCTGGTCTGGAATCTGACGCGTGGCCAGCTGCATATAACAGATGTCTCAAATGCATCAAGAACAATGCTCTTTAATATTCACACACTCAGTTGGGATAAAGACCTGTTGGAAATTTTCGGGATCCCTTCATCTATGCTTCCGGAGGTCAGATCCTCAAGCGAGATCTATGGAAAAACAGCCGGTCAGTTTGCCTCGTCAATTCCTATCGCCGGCATTGCAGGTGATCAGCAATCGGCTCTTTTCGGGCAGATGTGTATCGAGCCGGGTATGGTTAAAAACACCTATGGGACAGGTTGTTTTATGATGATGAATATTGGTAATAAACCTATTAAATCAAAGAGCCGTCTTCTCACAACAATAGCCTGGAAGATTGGCAATGACACTCAATATGCTCTTGAAGGAAGTATCTTTATAGGGGGTGCAGTTGTTCAATGGCTTCGTGATGGACTGGGGATCATAAAAAAATCAGCTGACGTGGAAAAACTTGCAGCAAAGGTGAAAGGAAGCGACGGGGTCTATTTCGTACCGGCATTTGCAGGTCTGGGTGCTCCCCACTGGAATCAGCATGCCCGCGGAACCCTTGTTGGTATTACCAGGGGTACAACTTCCTCACATATAGCGCGTGCAGCACTTGACAGCATTGCGTATCAGACCCTTGAGGTACTGCATGCGATGCAGAAAGATTCAGGAATAGATATCCGTGAATTAAGAGTCGACGGCGGAGCAACCATAAACAATCAGCTGATGCAGTTTCAGTCAGATTTGTTACAGACTAAAGTTGTGCGTCCAAAAATCACTGAAACAACGGCACTAGGTGCAGCCTATCTGGCCGGACTAGCGGTGAAGTACTGGAGTGATATTAATGAAATAAAGCAGCAATGGCAGATCGATCGTTCCTTCTCACCTGAGATCCCTGAGAATGAAACTCATGGGCTTATCAAAGGATGGCACAGAGCCGTAAATGCGGCAAAGGCCTGGGCGGATGATTCGGAATGATAATCAATAACCATATGTAGGGATATAAAATTTTATGTCCCTACGATATCCATTTTACAATAGAAATAATTATTTAATAATTATCAAATAACTAACCATATGAATGCATTTTTTGCTGAATTTTTTGGAACTGCAATAATCCTGGTATTCGGAGGAGGCGTTGTAGCAAACGTTTTACTCGATAAGACAAAAGGTAATAACAGCGGCTGGATAGTAATTACTTTCGGATGGGCTGTCGGAGTTTTTACAGGTGTATTAATCGCTGCACCATATAGCGGAGCTCATTTAAATCCTGCTGTTACACTGGCTCTTGTTATTGCCAATAAATTTTCAATAGAACTGTTGCCAATGTATATGTGCGCCCAATTATTGGGTGCAATGTTTGGAGCTTTCCTGGTATGGCTGGCATACAAAAAGCACTTTGATGCCACCATGGATGCTGATTCAAAACTGGCGGTTTTTGTAACGGGTCCAAATATAAGAAGCTACGGATATAATGTTATGACAGAAGCAATAGGAACATATGTTCTGTCTTTAGCCGTTCTTTACATGGCAAAACCCGAGGTTGGTCTGGGAGCATTGAACGCATTGCCCGTTTCCATAGTGGTACTTGGACTTGGTCTTTCTCTTGGCGGACCAACAGGTTATGCAATAAATCCTGCCCGTGACCTGGGTCCAAGGATAATTCATTTCCTGCTCCCTATACCCGGGAAACGAGATAGTGACTGGAAATATGCCTGGGTACCAATTCTGGGCCCGCTGGTTGGAGCTTCACTGGCCGCAGCGATGTTTCTTATTTTTAACAAAGTCTAAAGGGCGATAAAACACTGACATATTGTGGAGCCATATTCGTCGTTTCTTTTACAGATTTCATCAAAAAAAATGTAAAAAATCAGAAGCATTCTTCTTTTCTTGAATTACAATTCGTAATTTAGCTTTAGGTTTAAGATTTCTGCCTGTATCGCAGGCAAGGTTTGGGAGATGACAAATTGAATAAATACTTTTAATTATTAACAGGTTTTTATTGCAAGCAGTTTTGAGATAAACTATTTTGCGGGATTTGTTTCTTAAATAATTAAATTTTGGTAAACAAAAATCAAACAAAAATGTTAATACTCACAAATGACTAAAACTTAAAAATTATGAAGAAACTTTTACTTGTATTACTGGTTGCAGTTATATCCTTATCGCAACTTTTAGCTCAGGAATCCACCTTCAAGCAGGGTGATAAAGTTCTCAATCTGGGAATTGGTATTGGATCTACTCTCTACACTGGCTCCTATTATAAAGCCGGAATTCCACCTCTTTCAGCTTCTCTGGAATTCGGAGTTAAGGATGGAATCCTTGATAAAGGAACAATCGGAATCGGTGGCTATCTGGGCTATTCCTCCCATAAATGGGATTATTCTGGCTGGGGTTGGAAATATACTAATATTGTTCTTGGCGTAAGAGGAGTTTTCCATTATCCGCTGGTAAATAAACTTGATACCTATACCGGAATATTACTTGGGTACAATATAGCAACATCAAAGGAATATGGCAGTCCAATTCTTGGATACAACTACAGCGCTTCATCAGGTGGTCTGGTAGGAGCATGGTTTGTAGGTGCAAGATATTATTTCAGCGACAAATTTGCAGTTATGGGTGAACTTGGTTATGGTATCACTTACCTGAACCTTGGTGTCGCTCTTAAATTCTAACGCTCAGTTACATCTGAATTTCAGGAAAATCAGAGTTTAAGATATTATGAAGAGCAGTCCGGATTCCGGGCTGCTTTTTATTTTAACATATTCCGAAAATCCAAAAACAGGATTACCTTTAGAAAAAAAGATTATGAAAGAAAGCATTATATCGATCCTGCTAAAGATTAAGCATCTGCTATCCAAATCGACTCAGGCAAGAATATCCTTCATTGCTCTTGGAATTTCTTCAACAATCTGGTTCCTGATAAGGGTTATCCCGAAGCCACAGAGGGCAACATACCCGTGTATGAGGGCAGCGGCACCGATAATGTCCTCATTTGTGATTTATCTTTTGACATTAACAGGTTCTGTTTTTGCATTTAAACAGGCAAAATACCATTTAAGTAAGACAAAATATATTTATGCCGTTGCATTTTTTACTGTTGCCATAATATTTATGGTGATCGTATTTGCCAGCAAAACTGAAACGGTAAAAGCCAGTACAAAAGACATGAATAGCATGTTATCAAATGCCCCGATCGGTGTCGGACATGGTATTTTTCCGGGACGCGTTACCTGGATCTTCGATCCTAAAGTTGCGACCTGGGATGGAACAAACAAGTACTGGTGGGATGAAAGAAGTACATCGCAGACAGAAGCTGATAAGATGATGAAAAGTGTTTTGCTTTCACTTACCGGTAAAAAGACAGAGATGCTGGCATGGGACGCACTTTTTATAAATTTTAATAAGGAAAAGAAAAATATCAGCTCCGGCTATTCAGTGAATCAGAAAATAGCTGTAAAGATTAATCAGAATAATACTAAAAGCCACGCCGACACAACAGGTCTTGACGGCACTCCTCAGCTAATTTATTCTTTGATAGCCAGTCTTACAAAAGAGGGGAAAGTTTCACAAAAAAATATTACAATTTTTGATGCAAGCCGATTCATTACCGATAATATCTATAATAAGTGCCACAAAGACTTTCCGGAGGTGCTTTTTGTCGATAATGAAGGCGGAGCCGGACGAATTAAATCGACCTATGTTGACAATGCGATTCCTTATTCGGTTGATAATGGTAAGCTGGCAACCGGCCTGGCTACCTGTGCCGTTCAGGCTGATTATATAATCAACATGGCATTGCTCAAAGGTCATATCGGACAGGGTGTGACCCTGTGTGGAAAGAATTTTTACGGGGCTACAAGCATAGACAGGAGCTGGAGGAAAAATGCACATGATAACTTTAATCAGGATCCACAGGGAATGGACAAGTATATGACTTTTACCGATTTTCTCGGTCATAAAGATCTTGGTGGGAAAACGATACTTTTTATGATCGATGGTTTGTATGCGGCCCGTTCACAGGATGGTCCTCCTTTGCTCAAGGATAAATGGAGAATGCCCCCTTTCAATAACCGCTGGTGTTCAAGTCTGTTCGCCTCTCAGGATGGAGTTGCAGTGGACGCTGTTGGCATAGATTTTTTACGAGCCGAATGGCCTGACCTGCCTGACATATCTTATACAGAAAAATATTTGGTGGAAGCAGCTCTCGCAGGAAATCCTCCCTCCAAAACAATATATGATCCGGAACGTGACGGAACACATTTAAAAAGCCTGGGTGTGTTGGAGCACTGGAATAATGCAACCGATAAGAAATATAGCCGGAATCTGGGTAAAAAATATGGGATCGAGCTGGTGTATGTTCCGATAGGTCTTACACCCTAAATCCTCCATATTAGGGAACTTAAAACTCTAGCCCCCTGTTTGTGGAGCTGGGGCGTTGTTACAATCCTGTTCCACCCTGATGATAGTACTTACGTCATAACCATTATCCACTGCTTTCTGAAGGAGCATTTTATAGGTTGCTTCATCCATCTTCTTCTCCCTTGCAAGAATCCAGAGGTATTTGACTGACGGGTCACCTACCAACACATATCTGTAATCTTTATCAAGATCCATGATCCAGTAGTCACCTGAAAAAGGCCAGAAAAACTGCACTTTAAGTTTTGCGGGACTGTTTTTGTCAGGTATCCAGGCAATCCCCCTGGAAGAAGTGGATTTGGAGGGATCGGATATGTAATTTCCCCTGTTTACAACGGTTATTCTTCCATCATCACGCAGGGTATAGGTGGCAGAAGCACATTTTAATTTTCTTTCAAAAAAATTAGGCAGACGTGCAATCTCATACCAGAATCCTTTGTACCTGTCGAGATTAACTGATGATACAACAGAAGGTAGTTTTTGAGAGTGGGATGAACTGAAAATCATAAAGGCAATCAGGGTTAGTGCGGCTTTCTTCATAAAGAGCTTTAATCAGAGAACAATTAATCAGGGATTCAGTTCGAATCTTAATACACTTTTCACCTCATTAATTCCTCTATTTTTAGTATATTAGAGAATAAATATTGAGGGTGTTCGTATTCTCGTCTAATTTAATCATTTTAAATAAGAATTCTTCCGGAACTTTTAGAATCTATTTTGGTTTAATAATATGAATAGAAAGTAAACTTTTTGACAACAAAATTGCGCCTGGTATGAAAAGATCCTTTCTGATTGTAGTTCTTGCGCTCTTTTCCATTAGCGCAGGATCACAGTGCGTCTCTGTCAGATCTGCTGTAACTATTTGTCAGGGGAGCACACTTGCATCTCTTGGTGGATCCATGCTTGGAGGTACAACAAGTGTATTCTGGTCGGATAACGGAGTCGGAGGTTTTTTTTCTCCGAATTTAAATGTACTCACAGCAGATTGGACTCCCCCGCCTTCCTTTGCAGGTACCGCTACTTTAACACTGACGTCAACGGCAGGATGCATAGGATTAATAAAGAGTGCCTCCTTCAATGTAACTGTACAACCTTTGCCCTCTGCAACTATTTCATATTCAGGCACTCCTTTCTGTAAGAGTGTTACTTCAGCCCAACCGGTTACGAGAACAGGAACGTCTGGAGGGAAATATTCCTCAGCCAAAGGATTGACCATCAATGCTAATTCAGGTGCTATAACGCCATCAACAAGTACTGCGGGCACTTATATTGTAACTTATACTATATCAG
>Ga0302321_100002374_pt1 | contig 16170 bp, 17 predicted proteins | sample Fen_T0_1_FD_202505 | JGI IMG/M metagenome (GOLD analysis project Ga0302321, IMG submission 202505) | Peat permafrost microbial communities from Stordalen Mire near Abisko, Sweden - Fen_T0_1 | ecosystem: Environmental > Terrestrial > Soil > Wetlands > Permafrost | place: Sweden: Abisko...
GTCGTTGTTGCCCTTGTCCTGCGGCAACGAGCCGCGCTGCTACTTCATCTTGTCGGCGGTCTGCCAGGTCCGGATGATGACTTCGCCCAGCCGCCCCATCGCCTGCGAATCCGATGACATCATCGACAGCGCGCCGAGGTCGTGCAGGATATCTTCCGCCGCGATGGTTTCCTTCCGGATCCGGCTTTCGGCAAACGCCAGGTCTTCGGCAATCGAGGGATCGAGATGGTGGCACACCATCAGCATGTCCAGATGCTCGTCGATGGTGTTGCGGGTAAAGGGGCGGGTCGGATTGGTCGAGGACGGCAGCACGTTTTTCAGGCCTGCGATCTTGATGATGTCAGGCGCATGGCCGCCGCCGGCGCCTTCGGTGTGGAAGGCGTGGATGGTGCGGCCCTTGAACGCCTTCACGGTGTCCTCGACAAAGCCTGATTCGTTGAGCGTGTCGGAATGGATCATGACCTGGATGTCGTGATCGTCGGCAACGGAAAGACAGTTGTCGATCGCCGCCGGCGTGGTGCCCCAGTCCTCGTGCAGTTTCAAGGCGCAGGCGCCGGCCTTGATCATCTCCACCAGAGCCGCCGGGCGCGAGGCGTTGCCCTTGCCGGAAATGCCCAAATTGACCGGAAAAGCGTCGAACGACTGGATCATCCGCGCCATGTGCCAGGGGCCGGGCGTGCAGGTGGTGGCATAGGTGCCGTGCGAAGGCCCGGTGCCGCCGCCCAGCATCGAGGTGACACCGCTCATCAGCGCGTGCTCGATCTGCTGCGGGCAGATGAAATGGATGTGGCTGTCGAACCCGCCGGCGGTGAGGATTTTTCCCTCGCCCGCGATGATGTCGGTGCCGGGGCCGATCACGATGGTGACGCCGGGCTGGATGTCGGGATTGCCGGCCTTGCCGATGGCGCTGATATAACCTTCCTTGATGGCGACGTCGGCTTTGACGATGCCCCAGTGATCGACGATCAGCGCATTGGTGATGACGGTATCGGCCGCCCCCTGCCTGTTGGTGACCTGCGACTGCCCCATGCCGTCGCGGATCACCTTGCCGCCGCCGAATTTCACCTCCTCGCCATAGACGGTAAAATCCTTCTCGACCTCGATGATGAGATCGGTATCGGCCAGCCGCACCCGGTCGCCGGTGGTCGGCCCGAACATGTCGGCATAGACGGAACGTTTGATCTTGATCGACATCAAGAACTCCTGATCAGTGGGACGCAGGCAGCAGGCCGTGTTCTTCGAACACTTTCCGCAGCTTCAACTGTGCAAGCTTATGCCCGATATCATGACGCCGCTGGATGCCCGCGGCCGAAAAATCACGGAAGGCGCCGGACTCGTCGGACGACAGCGGGTAGCCGGCTTCCGCCATCAGAGCTGGATCCGTCAGATCGATGTCGGTGATCTCGCTGAGCACCTTGAACTGCCGGGCATAGAGAATCCCGTCCTTAAGCCTTTCGAGCGACCCTTCGGGGACCGCGGTCGCGAGATCGTCGATGGTCCGCACCAGCCTGTTTATCGTATCCGCATTCTTGCGATCCTGGCGAAGCCGGTTGCCGTAGCGCAGTTCATCCAGGCGATCGTTGACCTCGATCATGTTTTTCGGCGGCGCGCGATTCTTCCGGAACAGATTCATCACGATCAGGATGCTGTCGGCGTCCTCAGCTCCGGAAAACGCATCGATGGCGTCGCCGAGCGGGGTGTTATCGACGATGCCGCCGTCCCAGAAAGCCTTTCCATTGATCGCGGTCGCCGGAAATCCCGGCGGCAGGCTGCCGCTCGCCATTATATGGCGTGGACCGATCTCGGTCCTGGCTTCCGTCTTGTTTGGATGATTGCGGAAACGGATCAGCTCGCCGGAGGAGACATCGACCGCGGTAATGACAAAAACGGTGCTGCTGCCGTTCAGCGCAGCGAAATCCACGTGCTTGTTCAGCGTTTCGAGCATCGGTTCGGTGTCGTAAAAGTTCTTCCAGTTAAAGAAATTCCAGACATCGCGGCGAGGTTCATAAAAGCCGGGCACCCCGAACAGCGCGAGATTACTGCGCACGGCATCCCACCAGAATTTCGGCGTCTGCAGCGACAATTCAGACCACAGCGAAGAGAGCCGTTTTCGCGCGTCGGTCCGGTCGCTGGCGCCGACCATACAGGCCGCATTGATGGCGCCGATCGAAACGCCGGTAACCGCGACCAAACGCACGGTCTTGCCCCGAACATCGATAGCATCCATCAGTTCGAGCAGCGCGTCGATTGCCCCGTACTCGTAAGCTCCAAGCGCGCCGCCGCCCTGCAGCACGACACCGATTTCGACCTTGTCTTTTGCGACCTGTGCCATGGCAGCCTTTAGAGCTTGCCCATCACGTCACCGCGGAATCCGTAGACGGTGCGTTTTCCCGCCAGCGCCACCAATTGCACGTCACGGGTCTGGCCGGGCTCGAATCGAACAGCGGTGCCGGCGGCGATATCGAGCCGCATGCCGCGGGCTTTCTTCCGCTCGAACTTCAGCGCCGGGTTGGTTTCGAAGAAATGATAATGCGAGCCGACCTGGATCGGCCGGTCGCCTGAATTGGCGACCGTCAGCGTCACCGTCTTGCGGCCGGCGTTGAGTTCGATCTCACCGTCCCTAATGAAGAGTTCGCCGGGAATCATCTTTACTGCCCTTCCTTGTCATTCCGGGGCGCGCGCAGCGCAAACCCGGAATCTCGTTTAAATAAACTCTGGAATTCCCCGATGTGCAATTGCACATCTGAGGATCGTCGCTTCGCGACGCCCCGGAATGACGTCGTTATCTGATCGGCTCATGCACGGTGACGAGCTTGGTCCCGTCTGGAAACGTCGCCTCGACCTGGATGTCGCGGATCATCTCCGCGATGCCATCCATGCACTGGGCGCGCGTGATGACCTCCGCGCCGGCCTGCATCAGCTCGGCCACGGTGCGGCCGTCGCGCGCACCCTCGACAATGAAATCGGAAATGATGGCGATGGCCTCGGGATGATTGAGCTTGACGCCGCGCTCCAGCCGCCGGCGCGCTACCATCGCCGCCATCGAGATCAGCAGTTTGTCCTTTTCGCGGGGAGACAGATTCATGCGAGCACTCTCGTCGTTGGACCTGATCTAGTTGAGCCACATTCTAGTTGAGCCAGAGCCGCGGCAGCGCCGAACCGCTGGCGCGGCCGAGCACCGCCATCATGTCGGCGCGTAGCCTTGCCGCATCTTGGGCACAGAAACGCGCCATTGCAAATCCATTCCACGAGGAGATGCCGACCTCGCCACCGAACGATTTTGACAGTTCGCGAATCCGCTCCACCAGCGCTTCGTCGCCGGGTACGATCAATGCGGTGCCGATAGCCACCCCGCCTTTGGCGACGGCCGGCCGCCTGAGCTTTTCGCCGATGTCGCCGTCGAGCCGCACGGTTTCCGCAAACACCAGCCTGCCGCCGCGCCGCAGCCGCCAGCGGTCGACGAATTCGCCATTTTGCATGCGCTCGCCCATCGCCGAGCGGCCGAACACCACTATCTCGCAGAGCAAGAGCGAGGCGTGCTCGGCAAGATCGATATCGATCCGGCGCTTAACCCGCGCCCGGTCGAACAGAATGGTTTCCTGCGGCAGCCAGGAAAGATGCGCGCCGTCCTCCGCCTTCAAGGCAATATTGAGCTGCGCCGCCGGTCCCTGGGCGCGGTAGATTTTTTCCGCCGCCGCCGTCGTCACCGCAAGGCGCGATCCCTCGCCCGCCGCGATCTCGATGTCAAAGCGATCGCCGCCGGCGATGCCGCCGGCGGTGTTGACGAACACCGCCGAAAGGCCCTCGGTTTCCGGCGAGGGAAAGCGGACCCGCAGCGAGCCGGATTCATGCAGCTGGCGGCGGCGGGTAACGCCGTCGACGTGATGTACGTCAAAGGTCACCGAACCCTGGGCGCGGTTGGCCGCGAAGATCGCCGAGGTCGCGCTGGCGCTGTCGGATCGCATTCGCCCCCAAATCCTCCCAACAAGGGCTCGCAACCGGCACCGGTCGCGGCATAAAACCCTGTTACAGCGCCATCTGGCGGCTGATTTCGCCGGGATCGAGGTTGCTGCGGTCGCAGGAATATTTCACGGCGCCCCGGTCCATGACCGCGAAATTGTCGCCGAGTTCGCAGGCAAAGTCGAGATATTGCTCGACCAGCACGATTGCGATGTTTCCGAGGCTGCGCAAGTACGAGATGGCGCGACCGATGTCCTTGATGATCGAGGGCTGAATGCCCTCGGTGGGCTCGTCGAGCAGCAGCAATTTCGGCCGCATCACCAGCGCGCGGCCGATCGCGAGCTGCTGCTGCTGGCCGCCGGACAGGTCGCCACCGCGGCGGCCCAGCATCGATTGCAGCACCGGAAACAGCGAGAACACGTCGTCCGGAATATTGCGGTCGTCGCGCTTGAGCGGCCCGAAGCCGGTTTTGAGATTTTCCTCCACCGTCAGCAGCGGAAAAATCTCGCGGCCTTGCGGCACGAAGCCGATGCCCTTGCGCGCCCGTTCATAGGGCTTCAGGCCGGAGATATCGACGCCGTCGAAATTGATCGAGCCGGAGGCGATCGGATACTGGCCGACCATGGCGCGCAACAGGCTGGTCTTGCCGACGCCGTTGCGGCCCAGCACGCAGGTCACCTTGCCCGGCTCGGCCGAGATCGAGACCCCGCGCAGCGCCTGCGCCGCGCCGTAATAGAGGTTGATGTTGTCGACCTTCAGCATCGGATACTTCGCTCCAGCCAATGGGAATTCGTCATACCCCGCGAAGGCGGGGTATCCAGTACGCCGAGACCTTGCGCCAAGAACTCACCGTCTCGGAGTACTGGATCGTCCGCCTTCGCGGACGATGACAGTTCCTTATGATGACGCCCCGCCATTCTCGTCATCTTCCCAGATACACTTCGATCACCCGTTCGTTCGACGAAACCTGATCGATGGTTCCCTCCGCCAGCACCGAGCCTTCGTGCAGGCAGGTCACCTTGACGCCGAGTTCGCGGACAAAGGTCATGTCGTGTTCGACCACCATGATGGTCTTGTCCTTGTTGATTTCCTTCAACAGCTCGGCGGTCTGATGGGTTTCGACGTCGGTCATCCCGGCGACCGGCTCGTCGACCAATAGCAGTTTCGGGTCCTGCGCCAGCAGCATGCCGATCTCGAGCCATTGCTTCTGGCCGTGCGACAGGCTTCCGGCCAGGCGATCGCGCGCGTCGGTCAGGCGGATGGTTTCCAGCACTTTCTCGATGCGCTCGGATTCGGCCTTGCTCTCGCGCCAGAACAGCGTGCCGCGCACGCGATGATCGACATTGAGCGCCAGCAAGAGGTTGTCCTCGATGGTCTGGCTTTCGAACACCGTCGGCTTCTGGAACTTGCGGCCGATGCCGAGTTCGGCGATCCGGGTCTCGTCGAGCCGGGTCAGGTCGGTGACACCGTCGAACAGCACCTCGCCCTCGTCGGGTTTGGTCTTGCCGGTGATGATGTCCATCATCGTGGTCTTGCCGGCGCCGTTGGGGCCGATGATCGCGCGCATCTCGCCGGGCGCCAGCGTCAGCGACAGATTGTTGATGGCGTGAAAGCCGTCGAACGAGACGTGCACGCCGTCGAGATAGAGCAGCGCGGAAGTGGCCCTGGTGTCCATCACGTTCATGCGCTCACTCCGCCGGGTTCGGTTCGCTGACGCCGTCTTCGCGCGCCGCACTCTCGGCGTTCGCCGAGATGCGCTGCGCCTTCCACGGCTCCCACCAGGCGTTGAAGGTGCCGATGATCCCCTTCGGCAGCAGCAAGGTCACCAGGATGAACAGCGCGCCCAGCATGAACAGCCAGTACGGCGCCAATGGACCCGAGGTGAAAACGGTTTTGGCGTAGTTCACGACTACAGCGCCAAGGGCCGCGCCGATCAGGGTGCCGCGGCCGCCGACCGCGACCCAGATCACGGCCTCGATCGAATTGCCCGGCGCGAATTCGCCGGGATTGATGATGCCGACCTGCGGCACATAAAGCGCGCCGGCGACGCCCGCCATGCAGGCCGACAGCGTGAACACGAACAGCTTGTAGGATTCCACCCGGTAGCCCAAAAATCGCGTGCGGGATTCGGCGTCACGGATCGCGATCAGCACCTTGCCGAGTTTCGAGGTCACGACCGCGCGGCAGATCAGGAAGGCCATGATCAGCGCCAGGCAGCTCAGCAGGAATAACGCCGCCCTTGTGCCGTCGGCCTGGACGTTAAATCCCAAAATGTCCTTGAAATCGGTGAGGCCGTTGTTGCCGCCGAACCCAAAATCGTTGCGGAAGAATGCCAGCAACAGCGCGTAGGTCATCGCTTGCGTGATGATCGAAAGATAAACGCCGGTGACGCGGGAGCGGAACGCCAGCCAGCCGAAGCCGAACGCCAGCAGCCCCGGCACCAGCAGCACCATCAGCGCCGCGAACCAGAACATATCAAAGCCGTGCCAGTACCAGGGCAGCTTCGGATAGTTCAGGAACACCATGAAGTCGGGCAGGATCGGATTGCCGTAGACGCCGCGGCTGCCGATCTGGCGCATCAAATACATGCCCATGGCGTAGCCGCCGAGCGCGAAGAATGCGCCATGACCGAGCGAGAGAATGCCGCAATAGCCCCAGATCAGATCGATCGAGAGCGCCAGAATGGCGTAGCAGACATATTTTCCGAACAGCGCCACCAGATAGGTCGGCACCTGGAAGATCGAGCCCGCAGGCAGCAGCAGGTTGGACAACGGGATCAGCACGCCGACCGCGGCGACCACGAGCAGGAATACCGTGGCGCTGCGATCCAGCGAGCGCGTGAGCACGTGCGGCATCATGCTTCCACCGCCCGCCCCTTCAGCGCGAACAGGCCGCGCGGGCGTTTCTGGATGAACAGGATGATCAGCACCAGAATGGCGATCTTGCCGAGCACGGCGCCCGCCACCGGCTCGAGGAACTTGTTGGCGATGCCGAGCGTGAAGGCGCCGACCAGCGTGCCCCAGAGATTTCCGACGCCGCCGAACACCACCACCATGAAGGAGTCGATGATGTAGCTCTGGCCGAGATTGGGGCTGACATTGTCGATCTGCGACAGCGCCACACCGGCGATCCCGGCGATGCCGGAGCCGAGCCCGAAGGTCAGCGCATCGACCCGCGAGGTCGCGATCCCCATCGACGCCGCCATCCGGCGGTTTTGCGTTACCGCGCGCATTTCGAGCCCGAGCGCGGTATAGCGCAGCATCGCCAGCAGGATCGCGAACACCGCCAGCGTGAAGCAGAGAATCCACAGCCGGTTATAGGTGATGGTGATCTGCCCGATCTCGAACGCGCCGCTCATCCAGGAGGGGTTGCCGACCTCGCGGTTGGTCGGACCGAACATGGTTCGTACCGCCTGCTGCAGCACCAGCGACAGGCCCCATGTCGCCAGCAGGGTTTCCAGCGGCCGGCCGTAGAGAAAGCGGATGATGCTGCGCTCGATCAGGATGCCGATCGCGCCGGCGACGATGAAGGCGAGCGGCACTGCCATCAGCAGCGAATAGTCGAACAGCTGGGGATAGCGGGTGCGGATGGTCTCCTGCACCACGAAGGTGACATAGGCGCCGATCATCACCATCTCGCCATGGGCCATGTTGATGACGCCCATCACCCCGAAGGTGATGGCAAGCCCGATCGCCGCCAGCAGCAGCACCGAGCCCAGCGACAGCCCGTACCAGGCGTTCTGCACCGTGGACCACAGCGCGAGGCTGCGCTGAATGGAGGCCGTCGCATTCGCCGCGGCGCCGACAATCGCGGGAGACTGATCCCCGGTCAGCCCGGTCAATAGCGCCAGCGCCTCCTGGTCGCCGCGCGCCTTGATGGTGGCGATGGCTTCGAGCTTTTCGACGTCGGTGGCATCGGGCTTGAACAGAAGGATCGCGGCGCGAGCTTCGCTGAAAGCCAGCTTGGCGCCCTTGTTGGTTTCCTTGGCCAGTGCGCCGTCAACCACCGGCAGCATGGTCTCGTCGTGGGTCTTGAATACCGATTGCGCGGCCTGGATCCGCTTGGCGGGATCGGGCGACAGCAACGTCAAGCCGCCGAGGGCGGCCTCGACGGTGCGGCGCAGGCGGTTGTTGAGGCGCACGGCTGCGGCGCTGTCGGGAATGGTGTCGACCGCAGCCCCGGTCGCGGCGTCGATATTCTTGCCATCAGGCTGGCTGACATAGACTTTCTTGCTGTCGGGATCGGCCATCAGGCGGCCGTCCTGCAGCGCGCTGATGATGGTGTAGGCGAGCGGATTGCCACCGATGGCGAGGACGCCCACGGCTTCCTCGGTGTCGGAATATTCGTCGTTGGCGAACTTGCCGACCGCGTCTTCGAACGGTCCCGCCATGGCGGGCAGCACCGTGGCGAAAATCAGCAGGATGGCGAAAGGCAGCGCGCGGAAGTTTCTGGCAACGTTGGCAAGCACTGGACGACCCCGGCGGGAGCAGTTGGAAGGCGGCGGATATCGCCGCCTTCCTGGTTTGTTGGGACTACAGGCAACCGATCAGGAGCCCTGACCGCCGCACTTGTTGGTCTTGGTATTGTAGTTGCCGCACTTCTTGCCGACCCAATCGCCGATCAGATCCTTGGAGCCTTCGAGTTCCTTCGACCATGCGTCGCCGGGGACGAGATCCTTGGTCTTGTACACCACGTCAAACTGGCCGTTGGCTTTGATTTCGCCAATGAACACCGGCTTGGTGATGTGATGGTTCGGAAGCATCTTCGAGGTGCCGCCGGTCAGGTTCTTGGCTTCGATGCCGGGCAGCGCGTCGATCACCTTGTCGGCGTCGACGGACTTGGCCTTCTCGACCGCCTTGACCCACATGTCGAAGCCGATGACGTGTGCTTCCATCGGATCGTTGGTCACGCGCTTCGGATTCTTGGTGTAGGCCTGCCATGCCTTGATGAACTTGTCGTTCTCGGGCGTCTTGATCGACTGGAAATAGTTCCAGGCGGCGAGATGGCCGAGCAGCGGCTTGGTGTCGATGCCGGCGAGTTCTTCTTCACCGACCGAGAACGCAACAACCGGAATGTCGGTCGCCTTGATGCCCTGGTTGCCGAGTTCCTTGTAGAAGGGAACGTTGGCGTCGCCGTTGATGGTGGAGACCACGGCGGTCTTCTTGCCGGTTGAGCCGAACTTCTTGATGTCGGCGACGATCGTCTGCCAGTCGGAGTGACCGAACGGCGTGTAATTGATCATGATATCTTCCTGCTTGACGCCTTTCGACTTCAAGTAGGCTTCGAGGATCTTGTTGGTGGTGCGCGGATAGACGTAGTCGGTGCCGGCCAGCACCCAGCGCTTCACTTTCTCGTCCTTCATCAGGTAGTCGACCGCGGGGATCGCCTGCTGGTTCGGCGCAGCGCCGGTGTAGAACACGTTGCGCTCGCTCTCTTCGCCTTCGTACTGCACCGGATAGAACAGGATCGAATTCAGTTCCTTGAATACCGGCAGCACGGATTTGCGCGACACCGAGGTCCAGCAGCCGAACACCACCGCCACCTTGTCCTTGGTGATCAACTCACGGGCTTTTTCCGCAAACAGCGGCCAGTTGGACGCGGGATCGACGACCACCGCCTCGAGCTTCTTGCCGAGTACGCCGCCCTTCTTGTTCTGCTCGTCGATCAGGAAGAGGATGGTGTCCTTCAGCGTGGTTTCGCTGATAGCCATGGTGCCGGAGAGTGAGTGGAGAACACCGACCTTGATGGTGTCGTCCGCCGCCTTGGCGGAAGTAAACGCAGCCAGGCCCAGTGCCAGTCCGGCGGTCGCCGCCAGCCAGCGACGGCGGGTCAGCGGGGTCGCTATATCGTGAGTCAATTGAGTAAGCATGAGGTATCATCTCCCTGACGCAGACGTGAAAACGCTGCGAAACGGCCCCACGGCCGCCTGCGTTAACGGAATCGCAAGAACCATGCCACCGGGTGCAAATGGTGTAACCGGATGCTATTGTTGAGGAATCGGCCGCCATTCGGCGGAACCAAGGGGGGCACTGCTCAATATTTAGACCGAAAAAATGTATGCTTTGTCGGCAATCTGCATATTTTGCAGGCAAATATAGGCCGATGTCTAAAATTCCGGCAGGTATTATTTTGCATTGCACCCTCAGAGGGGAGCCGATTGGGGCGCCAAACAGCCGTTACCGGGCTAATCTTAACCGCGCGGACGTCTCAAATCACGATTCACCTTGAAAGCGCCGCGTTCGTGTTCCATATGACCCTTACGACCTTGAGAATCATCAGGTCTTTGCGAGCCGCGTGTTCTGAGCCCGTCCAACGGTTTCTGGCTTGCCCCTTCAGCTTACCAAAACCGACGCCCCAAACACGCGGGTGTCTCCAGACACCCTCGCGCGCTCCTGGCCGATAACCGCCGGGCGCCTGCATTTTATAATGGAAAGAACCCACCTTTTGACCTCCTTTCAGGATTTCGGCCTCGCCGATCCCATCTCGCGTGCGCTTAAAGAAGAAAATTACGTCACGCCCACCCCCATCCAGGCTCAAACCATCCCGTTAGCCCTCGCCGGCCGCGACGTCGTCGGCATCGCCCAGACCGGCACCGGCAAGACCGCAGCCTTCGCGCTTCCGATCCTGCATCGTATTCTCGAGAACCGCATCAAGCCGCAGCCCAAGGCCTGCCGCGTGCTGGTACTCGCACCGACCCGTGAATTGGCGGGACAGATCCTCGACAGCTTCAACGCCTATGGCCGACACATCCGACTGACCTCGGCGCTGGCGATCGGCGGCGTGCCGATGGGCCGCCAAGTCCGCTCGATCCTGCAGGGCGTCGAAGTCATGGTGGCCACCCCCGGCCGCCTGCTCGATCTCGTGCAAAGCAACGGGCTGAAGCTCGGACAGGTCGAGTTCCTCGTGCTCGACGAGGCCGACCGCATGCTCGATATGGGCTTCATCAACGATATAAGGAAGATCGTCGCCAAAACGCCGGTCAAGCGACAGACGCTGTTCTTCTCGGCGACGATGCCCAAGGATATCGCCGAACTGGCCGACCAGATGCTGCGCGATCCGGCGCGGGTGGCGGTGACCCCGGCCGCCACGACGGTCGAGCGCATCACCCAGCGCATCATCCAGGTCGACCACTCCAACAAGCCCGCATTCCTGGCGCAGCTGCTGAAGCAGGAACCGGTCGACCGCGCTCTGATCTTTACTCGCACCAAGCACGGCGCCGACAAGGTGGTGAAGGGCCTGGCCCGGGCCGGCATCACTGCCGACGCCATTCACGGCAACAAGTCGCAGAACCACCGCGAGCGGGTGCTGGCGGCCTTCCGAACCGGCGAGATCCGCACTTTGGTCGCCACCGACATTGCCGCCCGCGGCATCGACGTCGACGGCATCAGCCATGTGGTGAATTTCGATCTGCCCAATATCCCCGAAACCTACGTCCACCGGATCGGCCGCACCGCGCGCGCCGGCGCCGATGGCGTGGCGATCTCGCTGGTCGCGGGCGCCGAGGAGTTGGCGTATCTGCGCGATATCGAAAAGCTGATCCGCATCACCCTGACCAGGGAAGACCGCCGTACCCCCGGTCATCGCGAGGCCGCACCGGCCCCTGCCCAGCATCGCGGCGCGCGGTCCGGACCGCGCGTGCACACGGCCCGGGGCAACGAAGCCGCCGCGCCCGGCTCGAAAGGGCCTCGCCGTCACCGCCGTCCCGGTGGTAACAATGGCGCTCCGCAAACCAACCGCAACGAGACCAGCCGGCACGAGCCGGCACGTCCGCCGGCGCAGGCCAGCGGCAAGGCCGAAGGGATGCAGGGGGTCGCCTTTTTGCATCGCGAAAGCCGTCCGAATACAAGACCCAACCGCACCCAACGACCGCGCTGAAGTCGATCGATCTGGAGACAAACATGGCCAAAGAAGAGCTGATCCAGTTCGAAGGACTGGTGACCGAAATCCTCCCCGATGCGCGTTATCGTGTGCAGCTCGATGCTGGACACGAGATCGTCGCCTACACCGCCGGCAAGATGAAAAAGAACCGGATCAAGACGCTGGCGGGAGACCGGGTCACCATCGAAATGTCGCCCTATGACCTCGAAAAAGGCCGGCTGATCTTCCGTCACAAGGACGAGCGACCGGGTGGCGGGGCCCCGCGCGGCGCGCCGCCGCGCGGCCAGTTCCGCCGCAGGTAAACGGCGCCAAAGCAACCGCGCATGACACTTTGGTGTCTTTGCGCGGTGACGGCGCTGCAACTGCGAAGCAGCCCTCGGAGTCAAAAGAATCCCGCACCTCAGGATTGTTTTGGGGGCTGGCTTCGCATAATGTGGTCCATCGATTTTCGGCCGGACGACATTAGCTATCCACCGGTACAGCCGGTTTAGACGCTGACGACCCTTCCAAAAATTCGATCTCACCAGCCCATCGAAAGTGGGCTTCGACTATATCTATCTTGAGAAGGGACTACCCCCGTGAGCATGGGAACCGTGAAGTGGTTTAACGCGACAAAGGGCTTCGGCTTCATTCAACCGGATGACGGTGGCAACGACGTGTTCGTGCACATCAGCGCCGTAGAGCGCGCCGGACTTGGAACGCTGCGCGAAGGCCAGAAGATCAGCTACGAGATCGTGGCGGATCGGCGATCTGGCAAGTCATCGGCCGACAATCTGCGCGCCGCCGGCTAAACGAATTTCAACCGGTCGGGCCTGCGAGGGTACGGATCGGAAAATTCCGACGCATCCAAACAAGTCAGATAAGGCCGTGCTTGCCGCGCGGCCTTTTTTGTTGGCGTCAAGCGCTTGAATTTAAAGCGTGGTGCAGGCAATGGCCGGGCTGTAGAACACGCAGGTCGACTGGCGCGGCCGTGTATAGGACACGTCGCTCAGATTGACGCCGGTCTTCGCCATCACATAGCCGATGGTCGGCACATATTGATAGCTGACTTCACTGAAAATCAGATAGGTGCCGGCAACCTTCAGCGCCGTCGGTATCGTAACGACGGAACTCGCCGCGCGCGTCGTTCCGCCTTGATACGATTTACTCCACTGCACCCGCGCCACCAGCGTACTGGGATCGACATATAACTCGGAAATCGTGGCCTTGATCGGGGTCGCGGAATACGGCGTCAGGACCCCGACGCTGGCCGCGAAGAAATTGGTCATATCGGTATCGCCCACCGAGGTCGACTGCGAGGTCAGATCGGACAGCGTGCGCGCCATCATCGTCACCTTGCGGTCGACCGCGATGCCGGATGAAAACTCGACGGTGCCGAAGAACAACACCAGCATGATCGGCACGATCACGGCGAATTCGGTCGCCGCGATCCCGTTGTTGTCCCGGGCCAGATTACGCAGCGAGCGCCGCGTGCGGAGCCAGATCCTGGAAATGGTTTTCATCACTGCCTCAATAGGGCTCGTTGCGGAATGCAACAGTGGCGGACAAAAGCCGCTTGCTGCCCGACAGATTCGCGATGTTGTAACCAAGCCCGGTGACGATCAGCGGCCATTGATAGAACAATCTCACCACCACGATATCGCCGGGACCGCCAGGGCTGTAGTTGGTGGGGGGAATGAAGTTACTGCTGGCGTCGATCTGGCTGGCGATGGCAACGTTGCTGAACGAGGGATAGCTCTGCACGTCGACATAGACGTTGCCGCAGGTGAACAGCGCAGGGATCTTGCTGCAGACAAGGGTTTTGAAATCCGCCTGGGTAAAGGCTGCGGTCTGCGCCTGCCCGGTCAGGATCTGGCGCGCCGAATCCGCGGTGATGGTCTCCAGCACCTGGCCGGCGAAGAATACCAGCGCGGTTTCAATGATCGCGAACAGAAGCGCAAAGAACACCGGCGCGACCAGCGCGAATTCAACGGCGGCCGAACCCCGGCGATTGCGGCGAAACCGGCGCAACACACTTCGCAACGTAGCCTTTGGAACAGTGGACGACGGCATCGAGAATCCCCGGTCGGCAGCATCTGTGTGGCCGCCAGATTTACCCGAAACTGATTGTTGAAGTGTTTCGTCAAATCGAGGCAGAACGGCCCGTTGCGTTAACCCTGGGTTAACCAAGTTGTGGGCGCGCCCGGTGCGAAGCGGAAAGATTCGCCTGCCCATCAACCGATCCAGCGCGGCGGCAAAGCCGGTTACCCGCCGCCAGCGCCTCGCTTGCACATCGGCGTGCAGGAGTAGACGGTGCGTTCCTCGCCACGAAACACGGTGACAAGGCCGTCGGTCGATCCTTCAACGCGCGGAGCTTCGGGCTTGCTGGCATCAACCATGCTGCGCAACGCCAGCGAGATCGTGCCGCTCTGGCGTGCCCGGGCGAGAGCCTCGGCCTGCCCGGGCTTTAATTCCAGCGTGGCGGTCTTGCCGACCACCGAATTCTGGCCATCCTTTTCCCGGGGGGCCTGGTCGATGGCGAGTACGCGGATATTGCTCAAAATGACTTCGGAATTGACGATGTCGCCGGAATTGGCGCGATCCAGATTCTTTTCGCGCTTGGAGAGGATGACGTCGACGCGATCGTTCGGCAGGATGAAGCCGCCGGCGCCGGTTTCCGGAGAAATTTCAGTCGAAACAGCGCGCATGCCGCCTGGCAATACCGCCGCCATGAATCCAGAGCCATTGGCCTTGACCAGCTTCGGTTCGCGGATCGGTTCGCCCGCGATGAACGGCGACCGCGCAATCGAGCCGGCAATCTGGCTGGTCGCATCGGGGCGATCGCTGCGGCGGATGAGGCTATTGCTCGCCGTCGCGGCGGGCCATGTCTGCCATTGCATCTCGTCGGGGCCGACCGACTGCCCAAGGCCAATGTCCGACTTCGCTACCAGAACATCGACAGTGGGCAATTGGACCACCGGTTCGGCCACAACTGTCTTGGAATCGGAGCCGCTTGCAAGATAGGCGGCAACGCCACCGGCGGCGATAGCGATGGCCAGAACCACAATGCGCGCGGTCTTCATACGCTTTACTCTCTACACGCTACTCTACAAAGTCCTGCAAATCCGGTCGATACGCGCCGAATCGCAGCCGGATACACCGATCCGGGCTTAAGGCTGAGCCATTCAGACCTGGCCAATCTGACCTTAATAGATGAACGAACTGCAAATCGGGACCCGACAAGGCGACAGATGCCTTGTCACTCGGACGCTATTGCCTGAACGGATAGACCAGCTGTCCGGCAATCTCGGTCGGGATCGTCAGATCGTCCTGGCCGTAATGGTCGGGCAGCCTGTTTTCCGGCATCCGGTAGGTCCCGAACAACAGGTCCCAGACCGGAAAAGTGCCGGCAAAATTCGTGTTGCCGCCTTCCTCAAGCAGGGTGTGATGCCAGCGGTGAAACACCGGCGTCGCCAGCAGGTATTTGAACGGACCGAGCGTCCAGTTGAGGTTGGCGTGGACGAATGCCGAGTGGAAAGTGGTGAAGGGTCCGACCCAGAGCATGACGTTCGGCGAAATCCCCGCCATCAGCAGGATGACGTCGACCATGATCGTGCCCAGGAACAGGTTGACCGGGTGGAAGCGCGCCGCCGAAATCCAGTCCAGATCCTCGGACGAATGATGGATCGCGTGATATTTCCAGAACCCGCCGCCGTGAAACATCCGGTGCAGCCAGTACAGCATGAAATCCGACAGCACCAGGAACAGCACGCCCTGGAACCACAGCGGCAGTTCCGACAGCGGGCCGTGGCCGTTGTCGTAGAACGCGATCAGTTCGTCGGCGTCGTGTATATTAAAGACAACGCCGGCGCCGAGCACCAGAAAGCCGATCCGCAGCACGCGCGCGAACAAGGGAACGAAGAACCAGTAGCAGATGTCGGTGACCAGCTCGCGCTTGCGCCACCAGGGCTTGCCGGGGTTGCAGGCCCAGAAATGGGTCAACACCGAGAACACCAGCGCAAGCCCGATGGTAATGGGCACCACCTTGACGATGGTGTTGCCGAGCATCTCGACGACTTCGAGGGGTAAATTGGACATGGCCGCCTCATTCGATCAGGGAAACCAAGGGTTACCTGCTCGGGCTTAAAGAGCCATGAAGCCGGGAACGCCGGCGGACGTTACTCTCAATAGTAGTAGTGGTTCCGGCTCGTTCGCGTTTTACGAACTGCGTTAATTTCGTATTTACTGTGCTTAAGAACAGCCGGTTCCCACGGTATTTGCGCGGTCGAATTAACTGCGCCGCAATTCTCGGTCCTTAGGGTGGCGCCATGGTCACGGTGCTGAGAACGCCGG
>Ga0302321_100002375_pt1 | contig 16167 bp, 15 predicted proteins | sample Fen_T0_1_FD_202505 | JGI IMG/M metagenome (GOLD analysis project Ga0302321, IMG submission 202505) | Peat permafrost microbial communities from Stordalen Mire near Abisko, Sweden - Fen_T0_1 | ecosystem: Environmental > Terrestrial > Soil > Wetlands > Permafrost | place: Sweden: Abisko...
CATTCCGCCGCCTTCTTCCCATTCAAATGAAAGTAATGAGAAAGAAATATTACGTTTATTTAAAGAAAAATCATTACCGTATTTGGATTTTTTACCCGTAACAGACTGGGATTGGCTGGCACTTGGACAACATCATGGCTTGCCCACGAGATTGTTAGATTGGACTAGGAATCCTCTCGTTGCCTGTTATTTTGCAGTAGAAGACGAGTGCGGCGACGATAGTGCAATTTATGCATATCATAATAAATCGTATATTTCTGTAGAAAAACATCGAGAACCCTTTCAATACAATAAAGTGGGAAAATTTATTCCTCGACATCTTACACGCCGTATTACTGCTCAATCAAGTCTATTTACTATACACCCCAACCCATACCAGCCATTTGAATCAGACGAAATTGAGAAATTGGGGATGGTTCGCTCATAATGTGAAAGTCTTGGGAGATATTTGCGGTTTGTTCAACCCGACGGCAGAGAAGAAATCGGTAGCACCCAGGTCTTCCAGGTTGATATCGGCGCGTTGAATGGCGCTGGAACCCTGATGAATACCACGGCTCTTGACATCGAAGTTTTCCATCAAAGCCACGCCTGCGAAGAAGTCCAATGCGGTTGCCAGGCGGAAAGACTTGGCGACTCTACTGAAAGGTTTGAACAAAGCGTTCTTGCTTTCCAAGCTATTGGTGGTTTTGGGCGTGCCTTCTGTGACTGCCATCTGCATTAAGGTATTGATGGCCAAGCCGTGTTTTTTGACAAAACGATCCATGCGGTTCGCCAGACGTTTTACACTTTCGGTTTGAATGATCAACTTGGGATCACGTAGCTGGGCAGCCACGCCTTCGAGCATGAGCAGACAAACGGATTCGTAGCCAGGTGCAAAAGCTTTGAAGGCAGTTGAAAGAATTGGTTTCAAGCGTTTGTTCAACAAGCGTTGTTTGAGATGTCGTTGCTTTTGACGCTCTTTTTGAGGCAGACCCTTGGGCACATCCAGCATAACTTCCTTTACGGCGTCATCAAACATGCGTGCAATCTGACGCATCAAATGCACGGTGTCACGCAGGTGGTTCATGGTCAGTTTGGCACGCGTCAGGTATTCGCCATAAGTAACGTCCAAATCGGTAAGAAAGTATTCGGGATGAAAGTGCTCACCAATTGCGTTGCGTAATTGCCTGGGAATATCCTTCGCTTTGCTTCTGATCGTACGTACGCTGCGGATCAACCCATTTTCACAAATAATCACTCCCAAACTGTAGGACCGCTTGCCAAGTTTTGGAAAAGTTTCGTCATACAACAAGAAATGCGCAACCTTCTGACGACAGGTACTAAAGCGGTCCAGAATTGCGTTCGCTCGCTTACCAACTTGCTGGGTTTGCTCTTGGATAAAACCAATCGATACTTGGCGACCGTAGACAAAAGCTACCAGGACCTGTGTTTTACGCACAGTCAGATTCAACTTGAAACGGCTCAAACCAATCATCCGTTTTACCTCCTGCCACCAAGCGATCCTGGCCTCAGCCTGTCTTTGACGTCCTACTGAAACTATTTCGTGCCCACATTTGGCGCATCTCCAACGCTGAATACTCGCTTTTTGTATATCTACCAGCCAGCCGATGCTCAATAACCAAATCCAGTTGATTACTTCGTATGTGCCATTCTTCCAAATGTGTGTATCACCACATTTTTCGCAGGCCTTGGGGCGCTCTTCTATTTTCCGATCACCTTTTGCATCCCGTTCGGTTTCAGTGCCCAGTTTACGCTCCGGTCCGGGCAGGTCATTCTTCAATATTTCACCCAAGGCTGGCTTCACTTTGTGGTTAAACCAATAATAGATTGCTTCCGGGCTCACACTGTAATTCGCTGCAATTTCTTCAACCTCGTATAAGCGTAGGCTCTCTTTCATGATATTGACTTTTGTTTCAAGTGAAAGTACTCTATTCATTGGGCCTCGCTGCTTTGGATTGGTTGGCAAACTTTATCCTATCGCAGCTTGGCCTTTTTTCAAATATCTCACTTTAGTTCACATCTCTTTGAACCATCCCGTAATTCGGTAATTCGATATTCGAGGTCTCGATGATGCAACTTCGTATAAAGGAAGTCTTGTATGAATGGTTTTAAAGACAAAGTGGTGCTGGTGACCGGGGCGGGCAAGGGGGTGGGGCGCGCCGTGGCTGAAGCCTTTGCCATGCAAGGGGCCAGTGTGGCCGCAAACGACATTTCGCCGATCAACGTGGAAGCCGTGACAGCCGGGATCAACGCTGCCGGCGGGCGGGCCAAGGCTTACGTGCACGATATCGCCAAGAAAGTGGCCGCCCAGGTGCTCATCAATGAAATTAGCGATGAATACGGGCGCATCGACATCCTGGTCAACTGCGCCAACGTGGAGCCGCATGGCCCGCTGCTCGACATGGACGAATGGGACCTGCACCGCGTCTTCGAGGTCAACAGCATCGGCACCTTCCTGATGGTGCAAAGCGTGGGACGCGTGATGCGCGCCCAGGGCAGCGGGAGCATCATCAACGTGGTGAAGCTACCAGTGGAGAGCGAGCGCGCCGCCTACGCTGCCAGCCGCATCGCGGTCGCCGGGCTGACGCAGTTGGCGGCGGCGGAACTGCTCGCGCACAAGGTCCACGTCCACACCGTGACGGTTGGGCTGCCGCAGTTCGACAACGTCGGGCAAGGCTATCCCGACGCAGTGACCGCCGTGCTCGACCTGTGTGGAGCAAAATTCGCCGGCGAGAATGGCAAGATCATCAATATCAATCCGCTCATGGGAGCAAATCATGGAAAGTAATCCGCTGGCCGAATATCGCACCCGCCTGCTCGGGCAGCTTCTAAAAAGCACCGAGGCCTTTTGTGCCGCGTGCCGCGCCGCACGGGACCCGAAAAAGTCCGCGAACAACGATCAATGGAATATTCACCAACTGGCGCAGCACGTCCGCGACGTCAATGCGCAATCGTATGTGCCGCGCATCCGGCGCACGCTGGCCGAAGATTACCCTGCATTCGTCAAGTTCGACGCGGATGCGTGGGCTGCCGGGCATTACAATGCGGACGAGCCGCTGGAAAAGATCCTGGGTGAATTGGAGAAGAACGTCCGGGACGTGGTCGCTGAGTTGAAGGCCCAACCCGACAGCGCCTGGAGCCGCCTGGGGCATCACGACATCCACGGGGACCGCACGCTGCAGATCTGGGTCGAGCGCAGCCTGGAACACATCCGGGAACACCTCGAGACGGTCAAGGCAGGGGTAAAAGAAGGCTAGGGCTCAATCATCACCCGCGCAGCGGAAACCGCGATTGCGTCCGGGAGAAGTTGGATCGTGCGCGAAGCGCGCGAAGATGGCCGATTCGGGAGCGTTATCGTCGAATGAGCTGCCGCGCAGGGATTTGAGCATGCCGGCTTGAGCTTGCGGCCCGCGCGGATTATCATAGGGCAGGTCACGGTAATAGACCGGGCTGAACCAGTCCGCGATCCATTCACGAACGTTCCCGGCCAGGTTGAGGACGCCATACGGGCTGGCCCCCTGCGGGTAAAGGCCCACCGCCAGCGGCTCGCCAATATTCATGTTGAAATTGAGATACTGCATGTCGGGCGGCGTGTTGCCCCAAGGATAGTCGCGGCCATCCGTGCCGCGCGCGGCCTTTTCCCACTCCGCTTCGCTGGGCAGGCGCCTGCCGGCCCAACTGCAGTACCCGTGCGCATCGTACCAGGTTACATAGACCACCGGGTCGTTGGCATGATCAGGTTTATCAAAATACGGGTTTAACCCGCCTTTGGCAAGCGGATCCGCGCACTTGCCGGCCTGCACACACAAGGCGTACATGGCGTTGCTGACCTCGGTCTTGTCGATCCAGTAGGCCGGGAGCAACACCTTGTGCTCCGGCCTGGAATCAGGGTAAGCAGGGTTATTGGTCCCCATCAGAAATTCACCGGCGGGGATGTACACCAGCTGCATTCCGTCTCGCGCAGACGTCTTGACTTTGGCCGGTAAGACCAGCGTTCCGCTGCCATCCGAGGAGGCTTGCAGGGCCTGCATCTTTTTTGCCTGCGTCAGCATTTGTTTATATCCCTGGCGCAGGCTTTCCGTGATTGCTTTTTGATTTGCCAGGGCCAGGATGGCGAGAAGAACGAGTAAAAAGGGAAAGACGAACTGCTTGAGGCCTCTTCGAAACGTCAACTTCATTAAGTTATCACCTATGCTTTCATAACTTCAGACCGCGCCGGTTATTTTAATCGAAAAATTCGATCCCCAAAGGAGCAGCCACGATGCTTATCTTTATCAGCGATCTCCATCTCAGCGATGGCACCTGTGCCCAAACGGTTTCGGCAAAGACATTTGCCTTGTTTGGCGAGCGCCTTCAGGAGCTGGCCTATAACGCTTCTTGGGACAACCAGGGAGTATACCGGCCGATCGACAGCATCGAACTGGTGCTGCTGGGAGATGTGCTCGACCCTTTGAATTCCACGCGCTGGCTGGATACCCCGCTCGGGGCGCCCGGCGCAATCCGCCCGTGGAGCGATCCAAAGCTGCCCGGTTTTACGGCCAAGCTGGCCGAGATCACCAGCGCCATCCTGCAGGGAAACCAGGCTGGGCTGGAAACACTGCGACAGCTCGCGCGCGCAGAACTGGTGAAACTGCCCCCGTCTCGCCACGGGCAGCCCGACTTTGGGGCAAAAGAACGCCTTTCACCACTGGTCCATGCCTACTACATGATCGGCAATCACGACTGGTACTACCATTTGCCGGGCCCGGCCTTCGACGCCATTCGCCGCGACATGATCGCCGGCCTTGGATTGAGCAACCCGGCAGGGCCTTTCCCGTGGAAATTGGATGAAAGCGCGCTGCTCGGCGACCTGTTTGCGCCATACCGCGTCTACGCCCAGCATGGGGATATGTACGATCACTTCAACTTCGACCCGGCCAGGGGACGCGACTCGGCCACCCTGTCGGACGTATTCGCCACCGAGGTGGTCAACCGTTTCCCGCTCGAAGTGGAGCGCGAGCTGGGCCGGGACCTGCCTGCAGTGTTCCTGGAGAGCCTGCGCAAGCTGCCAAACATCCGCCCGGCGTTGGCCACACCGATATGGATCAGCGGGCAGATCAACCAGCATGCCGGCAGCCGGGCCGCACAGAACAAGCTCAAAAGGATTTGGGACGACCTCACCAATCAGTTCCTGGAGGTGGACTTCGTGCGCCAGGCGAACAAAGCCTTCCAATTCGATCTGGTGGACGCGCTGGCGCTGGCCATCAAGATCTCCCAAAAGACCTCCTTCGACGCCGCCAGTAACGCCGCCATCTGGGTGCGCGAAAAGCTGGGTACGGGTGAACTGTCTTTTGCCGGTCATGCCATGCGCGAGCCGTCGATCTTAAAGAACCAGGCCCGTTTTGTCGTCTACGGGCACACCCACCACCCCGAAATTATCTCGCTGAACCGGGTCATCCAGGGCGCATCGCTGGAGAGCCAGATGTATTTCAACTCCGGCACCTGGCATTCCTATTACGATCTGGCCGTCGAGAACCCGAAACAACAGAAGTTCATCCCTTACGAGGCCATGACCTACCTGGCCTTTTATCTTGAAAGAGAGCGCGGCCAGCGCAACTTCGAAGCCTGGTCCGGCGCCTTTGGCTGAGCTGCTCTTTTCCTAGAACAGATTTTCGGATATACTCCGGCGGGGAGTAAGTCCCCCGGCTTTTTTATCCGTTTATCCGCCAGATAAGACAATTTCGGAGAATCTCATGCCTTATATTGGAGAACTTGCGGCGCTGTTTACGTCGCTATGTTGGGCAATCGCAGCAATTGGCCTGACCTTCGCATCCCAACGCATGGGCGCCGTCGTCACCAACCGCGTGCGCGTGATCATCGCTCTGCTGGCCCTGGTAGCGATCAACACCGTGCTCTACGGCCAGCCCATTCCGCTCCACGCCGGCGGTGAACGCTGGATTTGGTTGATGCTTTCGGGCGTGGTCGGCCTGGCTTTGGGCGATGCCTGCCTGTTCCGCGCCTTCGAAGACGTGGGTCCGCGCATCGGCTTGCTGCTGCTCAGCATCGCCCCGATCTTCGGCAGCATTATCGCCTGGATCTTTTTTGCCGAGACCCTGACCGTCCTGCAGATCGCCGGTATCGTAGTAACGCTGGCCGGGATTGTCTGGGTGGTGCTCGTGCAGCCCGAAGAAGGCAAAGCGCGCCCCGAGCATCACGTGCGCGGCATCATCTTCGGACTGCTGGCGGCGCTCGGCCAGGCGGTGGGCCTGGTGCTGGCCCGGCCCGGCATGAATAACGACTTTTCGCCCTTCGCCGCCACACTGATCCGCATGATCGCCGCGGTCATCTTTCTGTGGGGCATCGCCCTTTTCCAGAAGCAAGCCGGTGCGACAATCGCTGTTGTGCGCAAGGACCCCGGTGCGCTGGGCTGGACGGCTTTTGGCACGCTCTTTGCGGCGGTGATCGGCATTTCAGCATCGCTGTTTGCCGTGCAGCACGCCGAGATCGGCGTAGCCAGCACGCTGATGGCCCTGCCGCCGGTCTTCATGCTGCCCATCGGCTATTTCGTTTTCAAGGAACGTCTCAACTGGCAGGCCATCGGGGGGACATTGGTAGCTATTGTCGGGGTGGCGCTGTTCTTTTTATAAACAGGGACGCAGATGACCGTCTATCCCCTAACCGCCCTGCGCGCCCTGGCTCTGCATACCGCGCTGCTCGATACACCCAATGGGAGCGAGCCTGCCCCCAGCCTGGACAGCATCTTTGAAACCGTGGACCGGCTTGGGGCGGTGCAAATCGATACCCTGCAGATGGTGGCGCGCGCGCACTACGTCACGCTCTGGTCGCGGCATGGCGACTACGATCGGGCCCTCTTCGACACGCTGGCCAACGAACCCGCTCACCGCAAAGTATTCGAGGGCTGGTACCACGCCGCCTGCTTCATCCCCATGCATGAGTACCGCTACCAGCTGCCTCAGCAGCGCCATCTGCGCGAAACCGGTCACCGCTGGTTCACCGACTGGATCACCCAGCCCGGCAGCCGTGAGAAGCTCGATACTATTCTGGAACAAATCCGCAGCCAGGGCGGCCAGCGCGCCACCGACATTCAGGGTGAAAAACATACCCACGGCACCTGGTGGAACTGGCGCCCCGAGAAGATGGCCCTCGAGCACCTGTACTCCTTCGGCGACCTGATGATCGCGGGACGGCATAACTTCCAACGCATCTATGACCTGACCGAGCGCGTGCTGCCCGAATGGGTCGAGCGCAGCGAGCCGACCGCGGAAGAACGCGACCTGTTCTGGCTCGAACGCGGCGCCCGTGCCCTGGGCATCTGCCTGCCGCGCAACACCGCCGACTATACCTGGATGAAGCTGGGCAAGGCCCGCCCGCTGATCGCGCAGTTGATCAAGGCCGGCGTGCTGGTGGAAGTGCAGGGCCAGACCCTGCAGGGCCCCCAAACCCTGGTCGTCCAGCGCAATAACCTGGAACTGTTGGAAAAGGCCGCCGCCGGCGAGATCCGGCCACAGCGCACCACCTTTCTGAACCCCTTCGACAACTTGTGGTGGGCCCAGGGCCGCGATGAGGCCTTGTGGGGCTTCCGGCAGCGGCTGGAGGCCTATGTCCCCGCGCCCAAACGCGTCTACGGATATTTCTGTCTGCCGATCCTGCACAAGGACCGCCTGGTTGGCCGCTTCGACCCGAAAATGGAACGCAAGAGCGGCACCCTGCGGCTGAAAGCCCTGTACCTGGAACCCGGTGTGGCGCCAGATGAAGAGCTCATCGCCGGCACGGCGCGGGCCATGCACAGCTTCATGGCCTTTCACGCAGCAAAGGAATTGGTCGTCGAAAAAAGCGAACCCTTGGAGTTCGGGAAGAAATTGCTGCAAACGATCTGATATCCCATGCAGTCCCCCGTAAGCGCTCCTTCTTATCACAAAGCGACGCCCGGCAGCATCTTTGAAAAAAAGATGCTGCCGGGCGTCGAAGACTCATCTGGAAAAGTTACTTTTCCTGCACTACGATGAACATCGTAACGCTGCAAAAGATCCTCATCGCGACCTTGCTGCGCAGGCCCCAGATCGCGGAGTATAGACCGGGTTCTCGCGGCGCCTTCATCGGCACGCGCAGGTTGAGCTGGTCCCCGGGGTTGACGGGATATGGGATGAATTTCTCGCGGTAAGTGGATGGGTGGAAAGCCGTGCCGCCCAGGAAGAAAAAGGCAATGTCATCGGTTGTCCAGGCCTGCGTGCCGTTATTGAAAATATGCCAGATGCCGGGAAACTGGTGCAGCGGCCTCATGATCGTGCCAGGAACCGGGTCGCTAGATAAAAGATGGCACCGCAAAGGTCCGGGAGGGCCCGCGATCTGCGTCAGGGTAAGCACGTAAGTGGTGGGGATGGCGGTATAAATGGATGTAGGCGGGATAGGCGTGATGGAGGGGAAGCTCGTAATCGTGGCGAACAGCGCGTCGGTTGCTTTAGACGTGGGAGACGGGACGGGTGAGACCGTCAGCGTTTGTGTTTCTGCCAGCTTAACCGCTGTTGGGGCCGGGCTCGCTGGGACATCCGTCGGGGGCGCGGTCTGACTGCAGGCGATGGCCAGCACCAGGACAGCCAGGCCGGCCGAGAAGATCTGTGAATTTTTCATCGCGTTCTCCTTACCTTCCCGCTATTATACCCACCCCGCGCACAAACGCACATGGTGCTGTGCACATGGTGCTGGCCGCGCGCAACTTTCAGGCCGGCAGGGCGTATGTCCCAGTAAAGAAAGATAGGAGGCAGGAATGACTGCAAAAAAACATCATCATTTACCCTGGATATTATGGCCTTTCTACGCTCTCTGGAGCCTGCTGGCCACGATCGTCGAATTCACCGGCCGGTTGGTCGCCATGATCATCGGGTTCGTGTTCATCGTCGTGGGTGTGCTGGTCAGCCTGACCATCGTCGGCGCCATCATTGGGATACCGCTGGCAATCGTTGGGTTTATGCTGGTCCTGCGCGGGATTTTCTAGCAGGGTTTCACACACAGACAAGACGGGCGGCTATTGGCCGCCCGTCACTTTTATAGGGGGTTCTACCGGGGCAGCCTTCTTCTTTCTCAACTGCGCCGTAAACCGGTTACGCAGCCCGATCAAAGTGCTCTTGACCGGCGGGATGCGCAGGATCAGCAGCACGAGCGCAATCGAACCGTACAATACCGGCTCGGAGATGTTCCCGCGCAGGTTGAAGAGATCGCCTTTCACCGAAAGCAGGAAGTGAATGGCCACCAGCGGCGAGATCACGTAGACGATCTTGTGCAAGCGCTTCCAATCTTTGCCCAGCCGCTTCATCCAATAATTAAATGACGTAAAAGCCAGCGGCACCATCAGCAAAAAAGCCGTCAGGCCAATGATGATGTACCACTTGGTGCCCACGTCCCGCCAGATCGACCACAGATTGAAACCGTAATCCAGCCAAAGAAAAGTCAACACGTGCACGGCGGCATACAGGAAAGCATAATTTCCCAGCGCCCGGCGGCGTTGGGTCAGCGCGTGCCAGCCAAAAACGGAGCTGAGCGGCGTACAGGCCAGCGAAAGCAGCAAAAAAGTCAGCGCCTGGATGCCGGTCTGCTGTTCGATGGCCTGGATCGGGTTGGCCGTGAGGTGATGGGTGAAGAAATTATAGGTGATCAGCGCCAGCGGCGCCCACCCACCGATGTGCACCAACACCCGCAGCAAGTTGAAACGAAGCTTCTTCATCGACGTTGAAACAGACACGTGCCCCTGTCCTTCCCCAACAACAACATCCTAGTAATGGGCGCTCAGGTCCATGCCGGTATACAGGGATGCGACCTGCTCGGCATAACCGTTGAACATCAGCGTCGGACGGCGCGAAAGCTCGCCAATGCGCCGTTCGGTGGCCTGCGACCAGCGCGGGTGATCGACGTTGGGGTTGACGTTGGCATAGAAGCCGTATTCGTTCGCGGCGATGTCGTTCCACATGGTGGCCGGCTGTTTATCCACCAGCTCGATCTTGATGATGGCCTTGATGGATTTGAAGCCGTACTTCCACGGTACCACCAGGCGGAGCGGCCCACCGTCTGCGGCAGGCAGCGGACCGCCATACATCCCGGTCGCCAAAATCGCCAGATCGTTCATGGCTTCGTCCATGCGCAGCCCCTCGTGGTACGGCCAGGGGTAGAGCGGATCGCCTTCACCGGGCATCTGTTTGGTATCGAAAAGCGTCTCGAAGCGCACATACTTGGCATCCGACGTGGGCACGACCTCTTTGAGCAGCTTCGACAGCGGAAAACCGACCCAGGGGATGACCATGCTCCAGGCCTCGACGCAGCGCAAGCGATAAATGCGCTCCTCGGGCTGGAACTTCTTGATCAAATCGTCCACGCTGTAACGGCGCGCGTTCTTGACCAGCCCCGAGACCTCCACGTCCCAGGGCGACATCTTGAAGTCCCTGGAAAGGCGCGCCACCCCGTCCTTGTTGGTGGTGAACTCGTAATAATTGTTGTAATTGGTGATGTCCGCGAAAGCATTTACCGGATCGCCCAGCTCGTCCTTCTTTTTGGCGATGGACGGATCCGCCGGGCCCGGCTGCGTTGCGGATGCATCCTGCGCCGGCGCGGTTGGTGCGCAGGCCGCCAGCGCCAGGCCGCCGGCTACCAAGCCGGCAGTCTTGATGAAATCCCGGCGCGAAAGATACAGCTGTTTGGGGGTGATCTCTGAAGAAGTTACCGGTACGGATTTGAACAGTTTATTCATGACTGGCCTCCAACCATTAATACCTTACGGGGATGATATAAAGAATAGCACATTCGTCTGAATTTAGGCTTAGAGTCACGTTAAGAGCCGGCCTCGGCCAGCAGCGTATCGATGGCCGCCTCGGTCTCGGCGTAAGCGCCCTCGCCAATCGTCAGGTAGCGGATATGGCCGTTTTTATCGATCAGGTACAGCGCCGGCCAGTAACGGTTGTCATAGGCCTTCCAGGTGGCGCCATCGTTATCCTGGGCTACGGCGTAGGGGATCTCGAAGCGCGTGACGGCCGCTTTCAGATTGTCCAGGCTGGCCTCGTAGGAAAACTCGGGGGTATGGTTACCGATGATCACCAGCCCTTTGCCCGCATACTTCTGGTACCAGCCTTTCAACGCCGGCAGGACGTGCTGGCAATTGACGCAGTCGAAGGTCCACATTTCGAGCAGGACTACCTTGCCGCGCAGGTCCGCCAGGTGCAGGGGCTGGTCCACGTTCAGCCAGACCGTGTTGTTCAGCTCGGGTGCCGGGCCGTAATCTTTCAAGAGCGGCCCGCCGGTGGGTGCGTCCATCGCGGCAGCACCCGCGAGCGGCGCCGCACAAGCGGCCAGCAGGCACGTTACACCGGAAAACCAGATAAGGACGAGGAATCTTTTCATGGCAGCCTCTTGCAACCATTTTAGATAGGAATTATTACAAAAGGCTTACGTGCGGGCCACAGAAAGATTACAGAACCACGCAGAACTGTGCTACGGCAAGAAGAAGGTGAAACGCGCGCCCGCGCCCGGGTCGCTTTCGAGACGGATCTCCCCCCCGTGGGCCTCGATGATCCCCCTGGAAATAGCCAGTCCCAGCCCGGCGCCACCCGTGGCGCGGCTGCGGGATTTCTCGCCGCGGTAGAAGCGCTCGAAGACGAAGTCCATGTCCTCGGCCCGGATGCCCTCGCCGGTATCGGCCACGACCACCTCAACGCCCCGCGCCGTGCGTAGTGCACGGACTTCCACGCTGCCGCCCGACGGGGTATGCCGCAGCGCATTGTTCACCAGGTTGTTGAGCACGCGCCCGACCCGCGGCGTATCCATCAGCACCGGGTCGACATCGGCCTCGGCACTGCCTTCGAGCTTTACACCTTGGCGCGCCGCCAGGGCCGAAAAGCTCTCCAGCGTATCCGAGATCAGGTCGCTGAGCGCAGCCGGCGCGCGCTCGAGGCGCAGCCCGCCCGCATCGATCTGGGCCATCTGGAACAGGTCGTCGATCAGCAGCGAAAGCGAACGCACGTCCCGCTGGGCAGTCTCGAGATAGCGCTTGACGGAGGCCGGATCGTCCACCATGCCATCGGCCAGGGCTTCCAGGATGGCGCGGATGGAGGCCAGAGGTGTCTGCAAATCATGGCCCACCCAGGCGATCAGGTCGGAACGCAAGCGCTCCACTTCGCGCTGCTTTGCCGCAGCAGCCTCGAGTTGCAGCGCCATCTGGTTGAATGCCCCGGCCAGCGCCGCGATCTCATCCTGGCCCTGCACCTGCACGCGCACCGCCAGGTCGCCTTCGGCCAGGCTGCGCGAGGCCTGTTCGAGCCGGCGGATGCGGTTCGTCAGCGCACTGCTCAGGAACAGCCCCAACGTCATCGCCATGCCGCCCGCAAAGATCAACAACACGGTCGCCAGCAGCAAATCGTGCTCACTGGCAAACATCAGGCGCGCCGTCAGCCAGACGTTGAAGAAGGTCAGCACACTCGATATGGCGTAACTGAACAACAGCGCCGAGCGCAGGTTGGGCATGTAATTCAACCAACCCAGGCGGTAAGCGGCCGACCCGGCCAGGCTGGAAACCACGGCCGTGGCCAATAGGAAGCGGCTCATCAAACCCAGGTCGCTGGCCGCCGGGTTCATCAGCAGCTTGAAGATGACCAGGGAAACGGTGAGCACGAGCAGCACGCTCAGGAAATAGCGCAGCGCCGGCGGGAAATGGTTGATCTTGTTCATGGCTCTAACTTGTAACCCACCCCCCAGACGGTGAGTAGGTGCGCCGGGTTGGACGAGTCGGCTTCGATCTTCTCGCGCAGGCGGCGGACGTGCACGGTAACCGTGCCGGGGTCGATATACTCCGACGTGCCCCAGATGCGCTCGAGCAGTTGGTCGCGGCTGAAGACCTGGCGCGGGTGGCGCGCCAGCAGATAAAGCATGTCGAACTCCTTCACCGTCAGGTCCACCCTTTGGCCGCCCACGCTGACGGCGCGCGCCAGCGGATCGATGTTGATGTCGCCGATGCTCAGGGGGCGCTCGCCATCGACAGTCTTATCGCTCCCGCCGCGGCGCAACACGGCCCGTACCCGGCTGACCAGTTCCTGCGGGCTGAAAGGCTTGACCATGTAATCGTCGGCGCCCATCTCGAGCCCCGCAATACGGTCGGCTTCTTCGCGCCGCGAAGTCAGCATGATGATTGGCACGTCCGAGCGATCGCGCAGCCAGTGCGTCAGGGCATAACCGTCGATGCCGGGGAGCATCAAGTCGAGCACCACCAGGTCGGGGAGCTGTTTCTCCAGCCTGGCCTGGGCGGTAAGGCCATCGGCGGCGGCCCACACCTGGTAGCCCGCGCGCCGCAGGTACAGTTCCACCACTTCGGCAATGCTGGGTTCATCCTCGATGATAAAAACGGTCTTTTCTGCCATGGTTTTCTTCTACATATGATACACCACACGCACGCAGGCGGATCGTTTGTTCAGAATTCCGTAATCTTTCCACATGCTTTACGTAAGAGTCACTTGCTAACATCGAGACATACTTTTACCCAACCCGGAGGATATTATGTTGAAGACCCAGATACGGTTCGCTTTTGTTTCCCTGGCCTTGCTGCTAAGCGCTTGCGGCAACGTCACTCCCACCCCCAAGACCATGATGGAAAGCACTGCTACACCGGATACGATGATGCACGACACCGCCACGCCGGATACCATGATGCAGGCCACGGCCACGCCCGACGCCATGATGCACGACACGGCCACACCCGACGCGATGATGCACGACACCGCCACGCCGGATGCCATGATGCACGACACGGCCACGCCCGACGCGATGATGCATGATACCGCCACACCCGACGCGATGATGCATGATACCGCCACGCCGGATGCCATGATGGCGCTGCCCGGTTGGTTTGGTGCCGCCCTGACGGACGCGCGCACTGGCCGGTCTTTCTCCATCAACGATTTCAAGGGCAAGGTGGTTTTGGTAGAGACAATGGCAGTTTGGTGCACCAATTGCCTCGCGCAGCAGAACGAGATCAAGGCCCTGCACGACAAGCTGGGGATGCAGCCCGATTTCGTCAGCATCAGCCTGGACATCGACCCCAACGAGAACCGCGACACCTTGAAAGCATACCTGGACAAAACCAGCTTCGACTGGGCCTACGCCGTCGCCCCGGTAGATGTGGTCCGCGAGATCGGCAGCCTCTACACCGCCCAGTTCCTCAACCCGACGTCCACTCCCATCCTGATCGTCGACCGCCACGGGGTGGCCCATCCGCTGCCGTTCGGCATCAAGAACGCCGCGGACCTGTTCAAGGCCGTGGATATGTACCTGCGCGAAGGGGTGTAAACGGCAGGCAAAAGGGGCCGTCTATTTCAGATGGTCCCTTTTCTTTGCCACGGAGACGCGGAGTCGCTGAGAGAAAACGATAAAAAAGCTCTGTGGCTCAGTGTCTCCCCCGTAGGGGCATCGGGGCGATGTGCGGCAGGACTGCGATACATTTGTTTTCAGGATACAGAGGAATGATTCTCACATAGACCCCATATAGACCCCAGTAAGACCCCACTAAGACCCAATCCCCTCCGCAAAGAAGGCTCCGGGGACAAGATCAAGACCAAATTCAGCCGCCGCTTTCAGCGCCGGGCGTGGACGTTTCGGCCAGCAGCCCCATCTCGGCCAGCGCCGCCAGCACCTTGGGCTCGGCACCGCTCTTGACCACCACCGTTACCGGCCCCAGCACCTCGCCCAGGAAGCGGCCCGCCTTCGAGGCCCGCAATTCATTGAGAACCTCCGGCTTGCTGACCTTCAGGATGACGACGCCCTCGACGCGCGCCTCGACGCCGTTGGCTTCCCAGCGCTGCAGCGCGCGCACGAAGGGCGGCGGCAGCGGCCCGGCCGCGTGCTTGCGCAGGATGCCCAGTAGATGCTCCACCTTCAGGCCCTGCTCCCTGGCATGCGCCAGCGAGGCCGGCGTCACCCGGTAGGCATACTCATCCCCCTTTTGCCCGTCCCATTCGCAGAACCGGGCAATCTGGTAACGGGCCGCGCGCGGCGCCAGGCGCGGCACCGCGATCTGGCCGTTGGACAGGACGTTTAGCTTGCCGGTCTCGGCGTTCGAGACCGGCGCTCCATTGCCCGCGGCACGGAAGGCGCCCGGCAGGCCGCCCGGTTCGGGCGCAGCCAGGTCCACCATCCCCAGCCAGAAAAGCGGCCCGCTGACGAAATAACGCACCAGCGCGCCATCCACTTGCTCCCAGCTCGCAAAACCACGCAGGAAGACGCCATCCGCGCGGCGTTTGACGAACCAGGAATCATAATCGCCGGCAGGGCGCTGGAAGTCGGGATACCTGGTCTTCAGGTCGCGCACAAAGGCCGGCAGGCTCCACCATTGATTCTCGGGCACCTGGTTGAGCAGGTCGAGCAGGAATTCGCGCGTCACCAACGGAGCGTTCTTCCACTCGCCCTCACAGACCAGCTCGGGCAGCTGGCGCAGTTCATTGAACGAGGTCGAATCCTGCCAGGCCCCCGCCACCAACTCCAGTGCCTTTGGCCTGGGTGCTTCGAGAAAGTTCTTGGCGGGCTCCGGCTGGACTTCGCCAGCGACGATGATTTGCGCCGCCGATAGAAAGTCCATCACCACCTGGGCCGGGATGCCGGTTTCGGCAGGCGGAATGCCCATGCGTAGTGCGGCCAGCAGCGTGCAGGCATCGTCGAGCAGCCGGTCGCTGGCCAGCACAGGAAAGGCCTTCTCCGCCGGTGAAGCCGGGCGGCCCAAAGGCAGCGCATCTTTTTCTGCTGCCGCGCTGGCTGCCAGGGCCGGCAGCGCAACAGGCGCGGGCTGGGGCGGCAGCTTCTCCGCGCGCTTCTCAGGGCTCTTTACCAGACTCGCGGCCGGCTTCGCCTTGGGGGCCGGCGGGCTGGGACGTTGCGTTTCAGGTTCTTCCGCCAAGCCATCTACCGGGTCTTCCCCGTCCGGACCAAGCAGCGCCTCTCCTGCAAACTCCAGGGCCATCGACAAATCGTCGGGGATGAAGGCAAACTCCTGCGCGCCCTGCTCGGTATCGAAAAACGCCTTGGCCAGCAGCGCCCGATACCACAAGACCTCCGCGGCGCTGTTGGGCTTCAGATGCGGTTTTTCCCGGTCCCGTTTGCCGGCGCCCATCTCGCGCACTTCGCCGAAGCGCCGGGCGAAGGCCACCC
>Ga0302321_100002376_pt1 | contig 16159 bp, 12 predicted proteins | sample Fen_T0_1_FD_202505 | JGI IMG/M metagenome (GOLD analysis project Ga0302321, IMG submission 202505) | Peat permafrost microbial communities from Stordalen Mire near Abisko, Sweden - Fen_T0_1 | ecosystem: Environmental > Terrestrial > Soil > Wetlands > Permafrost | place: Sweden: Abisko...
CGGGCGCACGGCGGCGCTGTCCGCCAGCGAAAGGTGCGCCAGCTCATCGGCACTCACGCGGAGCACGGCGAGGTCGGAATCGGGATCATCACCGATCAGGGTCGCGTCGAGCTTGCGGCCGTCCGCAAGAAACACGCGCAGTTCGCGCGCCCCGTGGACGACATGGCTGTTGGTGAGCAGATAGCCATCAGGTGAAATGAAGAAGCCCGAGCCAGATCCGCCCGGAGCATCGTTGCCCCGGACCTCGATGTGGACGACGGCCGGATGAGCCGTCGATACCGCCCCGGAGACCGCCTCCGAGTAGGCATCAATCAATGTTTCGTCAGGAACTGTGGCAGGATCGGATGTGAGCGTGGTACTCATGATCCGACCAATGAGTGCTCAACCCGAAGAAATGCAAATTTCCAACCCACCAAGGCGGTCTATCCACTAGCCCGCCAAAATACACTAAGAGTAACTCGCTCACCCTTTCAACTGCGCGCTCAGATCGGGGCCGGCGAGAATACGGTCGGTGTAGCTGAATGTGCCTTTCCCTTTCACTTCCCGGGCGGCATCCAGCAGGCCGGTCATGGCTGCTCGATAGAGAGAGGCCGCGAGACTAATTCGCTTCACGCCCGCGGCGGCGAGATCTGCAACAGTGAATCCCTTGCCCGGAACCCCAGCCATCACATTCACCGGTTTGGAGACCGATGCGCAGACGCGCCGCACGGCGTCGAGATTGGGCAATCCCGGAGCGAAAAGAACATCGGCTCCGGCTTTCTCGTACGCCTGCAAACGCCGGATCGTGTCGTCGAGATTCGGATTGCCGCGAATGAAATTCTCCGCCCGGGCGGTCAGCGTGAACGGGAATGACAGGGCCCGTGCGGCCTGCACCGCGGCAGCCACCCGCTGTGTGGCCTGCTCCAGATCAAAAAGCGGCGCTGCCGGATTGCCGGTCGCATCCTCGATCGAACCACCGACGAGCCCCGTCGCCGCGGCCAGCCGGACGGTTTCGGCCACGAAATCCGGGGCTGCTCCAAAACCATTCTCCAAGTCCGCCGCCACCGGAATGTCCACCGACTCAACGATGAGACGACTATGAGCCAGCGCTTCGTCACGAGAGACACCACCGTCGCGACGCCCGAGCGTGGCCGCATGAGCCGCGCTCGACGTGGCCAAGGCGACGAAGCCTTCGGCGGCCAACAGACGCGCCGAAGCGCCGTCCCACGGATTGGGAAAAACGAACGCCCCCGGCTGTTGGTGAAGGGCGCGGAAGTGAACTGCTTTGTCGTACTGATTCATAATGCCAATTGATGCGCCTGAACGGAGATGGTCGCAACGTTGAAGCACCAACGCGATTGATCCGAAGAGTAACACCCGGACATATCGGAGTGGATTACACTTCTCGCGCAATAGTCACTCGCAGCCCGCCTATACGGCGACGCGTAAATGCACGGCGCAGAAATCATCGAGCCGTGCGAGACGAACACGCACCAAGCCGGCGTCGCTCGTAATCTCACAGGCGCCTTGGGCGCGGAGCACGCGATGCGACGCAAGCGGGCCGCCCAGTCGTAGCGTCACATCGAGATCGAAAACCGGCAACAGTTCACGGACCGGACGATGGGCACCGCCAGTTGTGTTGACGAACGAAAGGATGTATTCTCCGGGAGCGACGAGTGATCGGGTCATGCCCAAATGCACCGTCGTCGGCGCGGTGCTGGCGGCAATGGGCAAGGTATCCGCGGCCAGATAACGCACGGCACGTTCCAGGATAAATCGCATGTCGGGATGGCCCATCTCGAAATTATTCTGGTCGGGCTGGTTCGCGAAATAAAGGCAGCGGCCGGCTCCGAACGAATTGTCGACCGCGGTCGGAAATTCCCGCGACCAGGACTGGACCCATGCCTTTTCCGGCGGCTGGTTGTTAACCGTGGGCACATGCGTGCAGATGACAATGGCTCCGGGCCGTGGTTTGCAGAGCAAGGTGCGCCCATAGTTGAGCAGCAACTCGGTCTTAGCGCTATCGGGAGAGACGAGCGGATGGTCCGGCCGCGCGATGAACTGATAAGTGTCTTTCCGGGTGACAGCGCTCTTCGAGGTGAACGAACAGCCGAAAACATCCGCCAGTCCGAAATCCCCGCGCGCCGTACCGGTCAGATCGTATAGTCCCGTCGCAAACGTCGCCAATAAACCACCGCCTCCATGCACATACGCGCGGAAAATATCGAGCTCAACGTCGCCCAGACAACGCATGTTCGGCAGGATAACCACACGGTAGCGGCCGAGACGTTCGCCCGTGAGTTGATCATCTGGAATGAAATCGTAAGGAATGTGGCCCTCAAGGAGAGCTGATTCGACTCCTTGGATGGCCGCGCCAAAATTTTCACCCTCCGTCGACGGCTTGCGATACGACTGCCGGGTGGCACGCGAATAATAGATGCCGACATTCGCGACGGGCGCGTGGTGCGCCAGAACGTCTTCATTGTCCCGGACGAAGGAATAGGCCGGCACGCTGTTGAACGCAGTTCGTCGATCGTGCGTGGCATTCGGATACATCCCGGTGAATCCGCAGTTCCAAAATCGTCCACCCACGGACAAGGCCTCCCAGAGCCAGATCCGCGTTTCAACCGGTGCATCCATGATGTAGCGGTGTGACGTGCCTTTGTCCCCGTAAAGAATGACGGCTTCCTTGTCCGGTGTCATCGACTTCATGAAGCGAACTAACGTCGCGGAATGGAAGAGCTCGTCGTAACGCAGCTCCGCGTTGTTTTCCGAGATGAACGCGGTCGCAATGAGAAAATCGAAGTGGTTGCGCGCGCTGTACAGGTCGATGCCGGACCAGATCGCTCCGCCCGATTCAAACATGCTGCCAAAAACCTCCGCGGCATAAGCCTTGTCGTCGCCAAAAGATTTAACCGTAGCCCGCATGTGGGCGACATGGCGGTCCGCTTCGCCGGACTTCCATTGCATGTAGCGGTCTAGCTCGGTCGCGGTGGCAGTCGCCGGATCGGGCAACGGCGCATTAGCCGCGGCCTTGAAGCCGTCGCGGCAACTCGGGCAATAACACACGCCCGCGACGGCGATGCTATTGTGCCAGATACCATCGAGCGGATAATGCTCAAGCAGGTGGCGGATGAAGCGCTCCGCATGTTCGTTGCGATGATGCCCCGTGTAACAACTCGCGTGCAGCCTTGGTCGGGTGTAGTCGAGCATCAGCGGCTGTCCGTCCGCCATGACGCCGAACCAGTCCGGATGCGTCTGGAACACGCTTTCCTCGACTCCACGAAAATCAACCCGGGCAATCACACGGATGCCGGCCGCACGACAGGCGGTGGAAATTTCCCGCAAGGTATCGCGCCCGCCCATGTAAGGATCGATATTTGCCAGCGGCAGCGGATTTTGAAAAAAATCCACGATGCCGCCGCCATTCACGACTAGCGTGTTGCACGCTGTTGCCTTCAGGTACGCGACAACCGCTACCGCATCATAGTTGCGCGCATCGGTCTCGCGCAGGACCGTTTGCAAAATCCGGAGTGGTCGGCGAAACCAAGGCGAAACGTCGGCGCTCGCCGAAGTTTTGGCCGCCACATCGCCGGCGCGTCCGAGCAACGGCGACAGCAAGAGGCCGCCGATCAGCACGGCGCCATTGCCGAGAAAGTCACGCCGGGTAAAACAAGCGGTAGAGGGAATGGGCATGGTCGCGATGCGTCTCAAAATGCAGCAGACGGCAACGAACGCAAGTGGCCCGCGGTTCCCGGCGATGCCAGATTGAATAGCGGCTTGCCTGATTTTCCTGTGCGGCCCAGCTTACAAATTGTTTAACCGACTACTACCAAACGAAAATGCCGGCAGACTATGTAATCGACGCGGAGCACGGAGTCGTTTTTTCCCGGGGCTTCGGGGTCTTCACTCATGCTGACTATGTGAACCAGATGACGCAGCTGAAACAGGACTCCCGTTTCGATATCGACTTCAACCAGATGGTTGATTGTCGCGACATCACCCTGATGGATATTACGGCCCAGCAAATCGAAGATCTCGCCCAAACCAGTGTCTTTAGCGCCAAGTCCCGGCGCGCTTTTGTTGCTTCCGGTCCGATTCAATTCGGGCTGAGCCGCATGCTCGCCTCCTACCGGGAGGTTCGCGGTGGGCAACGAGTGGCCGTGTTCATGATGATGGACGAAGCCCTCACTTGGTTGAATCTGCCGCTCGATTCGGCATCGGTTCACAATGGCGGGGACAATGGACGGAAGGACCGCTGATCAAACATCCCATTGGACGAGTACGGGTTCGTGGCTATGGTCGGCGTCAGCCCTTACTCCAGTCCCATGAGTCTGAAAGAATTCTCCACCGTCCGTACTGCAGTATGCCTGGCGTTGTCGTTCCTCGTTCAGCCGCTGTTCGCGGTCGAGGCCCCGAAATTGGCGCCGCTGCCTGCGCCGATGGGCCTGCCCGCTCCCGGGCCCAAGACTGATGCCCCGTACGCTCCGCAGCCCATCGTTCCCGGCGGCGTGGTTGTCCCGCTGTATCCACCCGACTCTCCCTATTTAAAGGCGGATAAAATCCGGGAGCCCGAGGAATACCACAGCTACGAGCCCTCGCGTATTGGCTACATCATTCACATCCACAATCCTTCGATTGAATTTCATCCTGGCAGCGGATCGCTCAACACTGGAGCGACCATCATCCTCGCGCCCGGAGGCGGACACCAAACCCTCGGCGTTGGGAGCGAAGGCGCGGACGAGGTGAATTATTTCTACAACCATGGCATCAATACGATCATCCTGCGCTATAGGCTGCAGAGCGACGGCTATGAGCCGGCGGTCGATGGCGTCAATGACGCCCTTCAAGCAATCAAGCTCGTGCGCGCACACGCGAAGGAATGGAAGATCGATCCTCACAAGATCGGCATCATGGGATTCTCCGCGGGAGCCGAACTGGCCGCGGCCGCCACGCTTCAGTCGGAGGAATTCGACCGGAAGAATAACCTGCCCGAAAATCCGCTCGCTAAAGTTTCCTCGCGCCCGGATTTCGCTGCGCTGATTTATCTAGGCCCCTCGCCATTTGCGCGCGGCGCCACCCCGCCGATCCCCCGCGACGCGCCGCCCGTTTTCTTTGCGAGCTCGGGCTGGGGCGACCAGATCCATGCCGTGTGGGCGAATGAATATTTCACCGCGCTGCTCAACGACAGCGTGCCCAATGTAGAAATGCATATCTACGCCCGCGGCCATCACCCGGGAGACAAGGCGGGACCGGATGAGCCGCCCGCGTCCGGGGGAATCACGAATCTCGGTGGGATTGCCTTTGGCAAATGGCCCGAGCGGTTTCTCGAATGGTTTAGCGATCTTGGCTTCATGAATAAATCCGGCGTCGAGACCCAAGCGGCCAAGGACGTTGCCGCGAGTCTCAACCGCACCAAGCGGAGCGACACTTGGGCGCCCCCGCCAACTGCTCCCAAGTCTCCGGTTAACCAACCGCCGACTGCTCCAACGAAGCCGGCTCCGTAACCGGTCAGCGGAGATCAATCGGGAGACTGGATTCGCGCTCAGCCCAAGCTAGATTCGCCGATGGCCACGATCCGGCCGTTGTCCGTCACGGAATAACCAAGTTGCGTTTTTCTGATCCGTTTATCGGTGACAGCTGTTGCCGCCAACTGAGTGCCATCTGGGCCAAAAATCGCAAAGGGAACCGTACTCGTGGACCTGATCAGCAACCCGGCAGGCGAAAACAATTCTGCCGTGATGGAGAGGACGGCGGCAGCGATTCGGCGAACTTCGAACACTATTCTTCCGTCAATGATACAAACGGTCGCCCGGCTCGGGTACCGCATTTCCAATCCGGCTTTCATGCCCTCCTCCGTGCAGAACAGACAAGTACCGACCACCGTCGCCAACAGCACTCCATCGCCGTGATAAACTTTGAACCGCGTGGTGCGGCTGATTTCGTTATTCCGTACCGTTTCGATCAATGAAACGCCGTCAACCTGCAGAATCGTGGGGACGTTAATGAAACGGTTCCCGCCGTAGCTGATAACCGCACCGGAACTGAATAACAGGCTGTTGGTGGTGCAGTTCGGGCTCATTTTTAGACCGGTTCATCCAGTTTGGGTGGAGCGTGGTCACCTCCACGAATAGTTGTCTGTCTGGCCAGTGCAAACGTAGGAATGTCGGTTTTGCCAAGGAATCGTCGTTCGACCGCAGTTATTAGTTACGGCAATCAATAGGGGCCCTGAACATCGGTGGTGCCCCCGCAGATTACTCGCTTGCTCCGCGCGGACCGAAGCGTGCACTTTTGGCCCTTCCTACATGAATAAGCTCACCTGTCCTGCCTGCACCCTCGAAGATATTCTCAGCCATCCCGCCCACTGGGAGTGCGCCACCTGCGGCCACGAGTGGGCGAAGGAAGATACGGCGGACGCGGCTCGGGTGGTCAAGGATGCCAACGGGACGACGCTGGCAGAAGGCGATACCGTCGCGCTGATCAAGGATTTGAAATTGGGCAGTGGCTCGCAGGTGCTGAAAGCCGGAACCAAAGCCAAAAACATCCGCCTGCAAGACGGCGATCACGAGATCGCCTGCAAGATCGAGGGAAGTGCGATGGCGCTCAAGGCTTGTTTTGTGAAGAAAGTCTGACCGCCGCGTGGCAACAGAATGCAGGGGGGGGGAAGATAAAAGAATTCTTAACCCTCCCGTGGAGTGAAATGACTGGGCGTCCTTGACCCCTCGATCTCGCTGTTAAAACCATCACGACGGGCGACGGCATTTCTCAGATTGCGAGCGACGACGGTCTTCTTCGCGAAGGCGCGATCTTGCGCGCTAAATGATACTGATCGTCAGATCGCACCCTCACTTTAGCCCGATCTCTCGCCAGCACTTTAAAGGCGCGAACGGATGCACGGAGGGTGGCCTTACGTTCTATGGATAAACCATACAAAGGGACGTATTTTGTATTAATACACGGGGAGGAATGGCCGATTACCGGGAAGGTGCACCACACGTCTCCGAAAACCTTACCTATTTGGATTCCAACAGATTTCACTTGGTATTTTTCACCGTCGGTCGCTGCTGCCCCGCCCCATTTTGTCCCGCCTATATGCCCTCGAGCTCCCAGAGATGAAACGTAAAATAGGATTGCGCCAGGCCATGCTGCTCATGGTTGCCGCCCCACTGATTGGAGCGACACTCTTCGCCGTTCAGCAGGTCCGTCAGCTCACGCATAAAAGTGCCGAGCTTAATCGCATGGTGGATGTCATCGCCATCTCCGTCGACATTACCCGGTTCAATATCCTGATGGGTCTCGAATATAGCGACTCCTGGAACATGTTCATCGACGCGGATGGTGCGACGGTCTACCGCAAGCACATCGAGGAATGCGAACAACTGGTCGCCCGGATTCAAGCCAACCTCAAGCGGGTCGATCCGGCTTCCTACAACAAAAATTTCAGCGCGAACATCGAGAAGGCCCTCAAGATCTACGAGGAAATCCCCGCCATCCGTACTTACTATCTTGCCCGCCGGCCAGGCGACGACCGGGAGGCCAGAACGCTCAACAATCGTGCGTATACCGATATGGCCGGCCCGTTGGGAGGCGTCATCCGTTCCCTCGTCAGCGAGTCGAACGAATTGTCCATCCGCTTGCGGATTCAAACGCTCATCTGGTGCGCCGATTTGCACAACAACGCCACGACAGAAAGCGGGATGTATTGCTGGGGCCACGAACTGGGCAGTTTCAAGACCATGGACAACTGCTCCGGCCCGGAGTTCGCCACCTTGATGCGGCGCAGTATTCAAAAGCAACTCATGGCCAATACGGTGCCGGAATTGCTGCCCTATTTTGAGAAAATCTTCAACGATCCGGTTTATCTGGAGGCTGACCGGCAAGTGAACAAATTCGTACAGGCGGACACACCGGCAAAAAAAGTTTTCGATCCAGTCAATCTGGCCGCCTGGCGTGAACTGACAGAGAAGAAACGTTACCCGCTTCTGGTGCAGCTCCAACCCTACGTGCTCAACGAACTGCAGGTTTTTGCCACCGATTACGCCCAGAGCGTCAAGCACGAGCGAATCCTTATGATTTCGCTGCTCAGCGCCGTGCTCTTTGTTTCCTCTGCTGTCGCGCTGTTCATGAGCCGCAGCCTTTTCAAGACGGTAGCGGCTGCCGTAGTTTCCTTGAAACAAGGCATGCAGAATATGCTCACGGTCGTCCGCCAGACAGACGAAGCGGCCGCCTTACTCGCGGGCGCCGTCTCGCAGCAGGCGGCCTCTTTGGAAGAAACAGCCTCGTCCCTTGAGGAATTGACGGCCACCAACCGCCAAAACGCAGACAATGCAAAATCCGTCACCGAATGGATGAAGCAAAATGACGCATACGTGCGGCGCGCGACCGAGTCGATGAACCACTTGGTGGAAGCGGTTAAACACATCGCTACCACCAGCGAGCAGACCAAGCACATCGCGAGCACGATCGATGAGATTGCTTTTCAAACCAACCTTCTCGCCCTCAATGCGTCGGTCGAGGCCGCACGGGCCGGCGATGCAGGGGCTTGCTTCGCAGTGATCGCCGAGGAAGTGCGTCAGATGGCCACCCGCGCGGCCGCGGAGTCCGCCTCGATCGCCCGCCTCATCGGCGAAGCGCATAGTCTGACTGGCGAAGGCGTGGCGCTGAGCCAGCAGGTAAACGCGGGCTTTCAGCAGGTGGAAGTCCAAGCCAGAACGGCCAGCGAACGCATGACCGAGGTGCATGCCATGGCCCATGATCTCCTGACCGGCATCGATGAAATTAACGCGGCCGCCCGTAATCTGGACCAGCAAACCCAACACAACGCGGCGATTGCCGAGGAAAATGCCGCCACCGCCAACTACATTGACCAGCAGACTGCCGAATTAATGGCGAGCATCGCCCTATTGGAGAGCTTGATCACCCAGAAGCCCGCAGCCAAAGCGCCTGCGACGGTGAGTAAGAAAGTGAACATGTTCGAACCGTCGCCCGCCAAGCCAACGCCCTCCCCGTTGAACAAGCAGTCCGCACAGCGGCCCATGATCCTGCAGAAATCAGCCTAGCAAGTCAGCCCGATGAAGCTAAAACTGTCAATTGACCGCAAACTGTTGCTCCTCGTTGCCCTCCCTCTGGGCGGCGCCTTGATTTTCGCCGGCATCGGCATTGCCCGTTTGGTGCTGGATGCGAGCCGGCTGCAACGCATGGATTCTTTCGTAGAGCTCACAGGCGGGCTCGCGAAACTGAGGGCAACGTACCTCGCTGAGCAACGCGCGGCGTGGGACATCTATAGCGATCCGGTCCAGGCCTCCGTCTACCGTGACCGCGTCGACGACGCGACCCAGGCACAATCACAACTGCGATCCCAACTTGCCTCGGGAAACAACGGCGCCCTGTTTGGGAGCCAAGTCCTCAACTCCAGCAACACTCTTTTCACCGCATGTGACAACATGAGGGATGTGCGTGATTTCTTTTCCAAGCAGTCCGAGAAAAGCGATTGGTTGGTTCCGGCGGCGCGAGCCAATCGGGAGCGATACAACGAAATTTCCGAGCAAATCTTAAATTTGATCGCGCTGCTTAACCAGGAGACCAATTCGGCTCCGCTACGCGCGCGATTGGATGGGTTGGTTTGGTTTGGCCGTCTTGCCCGGGCAGCGGAAGACGAGCGCGTGATGAACGACCGCGGCTTTGTTGAAAAACAATTGTCGGTGGCCGCCTTCATTCAGTTGCTGAATGCCCGATCCCAGCGTCTCTATTTCGAATCAAACGCCATTCTGATGGCGCCGGTTGAGCTCCTCGACTACTGGAATTCATTTCTCGACAATCCCACCTACGTCCGGGCTCACACAATCACGACGCTGGCCTCCAACAGCTCGGCTCCGGAAGCCCACCCTTTCCAAGGCGAATTTCGCGACGAATGGAAAACCGTCAGTCGCGAGCGCAGTAAGTTGCTTGATAGCGTCGAGCCCTACCTCCTGAACGAACTTCGCACGTACCTGACCAACCGGCACGAGACTAACCGCCAGGAACTCTGGCGCATGAGCGCCCTCGCCGGCGTCCTGCTGGTCGCTTCCCTGGGTTTGGCGGCAGTGCTGATCGGTCGGATCAAAACCCAGCTGCGCACTGCCCTCACCAGTCTTGACAGTGGGATCAGCGCCATCGCGGATGCGGTCCACGCCTCTCGAGCTGCCGCGCACAATCTCGCGGAAGGTGCGGCCAAGGAAGCCGCCGGGTTGGAGGAAACCGCTGCCGCCCTCATCACCCTTACTTCGGTCAACGAACAAACCGTCAAGATCGCCAGTCAAACGGTCGAGCACATGAACCAGACCGGCACCCTAGTCGGCAGTTCGCTGCAAACCATGCAGGCCTTGGCGGGAAAAATGGAACGCATTTCCGATTCGAGCAATGCGACGTTCCGCATCGTCAAGACCGTCAACGAAATCTCCTTTCAAACGAATATTCTCGCCCTGAACGCCTCGATCGAGGCCGCCAGCGCCGGGGTCGCCGGCTCTGGGTTTGCCGTCGTTGCCGATGAGGTGCGCAATCTTGCGAAGCGCTCGGCTGACGCGGCAGCGGAAACCGGTCGGCTCGTGGATGAAGCCCGCAAGGCAAATGCTGAAGGCGCGATCCTGAGCAAAGGGGTCGATAGTGCCCTCCGCGATGTCGAGGAGAACGCCAGCAAATCAGGCAAGCTGATGCTCACCATCCACGCCGCCTCGCAGCAGATGCTGCTCAACATGCAGCACATGAACAACGGCAGCCACACGATGGAAGCCGTCACGCAGAAGAATGCGGAAATCGCCGACAACAATGCGTCCGCGGCCGAAGCGATTTCCAGCGAAACTGATAAGCTGCAGGCAACAATTATCGCCCTTGAGGAAACCCTGCTCGGTACGCGTCAGGTCGGCTAACGCGGCGCGACGGACGATTTCCTTGTCGTTGAGAGCGACGGCAGGTAGTCGGACCGCAACCGGTCAGATTCCCAATTCTATTTAGCGGGCTGTTTTTCAGGAGCAGTGGCGGGCGGGCGGTGCAGGGCCACCTTCACGAATTCGCCAAAGCCCGTGAGCGCGAAGCCATCGAAGCTCGTCAACATTTTTGGCCCCCATTCCGGATCAAACGCCCAAGCCATCCAGCTGATGCCGCGCTGCTCGAGAAACCGGGTGAGACGATTGCCATAGTGCGCATCGTCGACCATTTCGCCCTCCTTCAGCACGAAGCCAAATTCCGTGGCGATGATGGGATAAGTATTGGCCGCGAAAGCGAAGTTCTCCTCCCATTTTGGCTCCCAAGGTTGCGAGCGCTTGTTCGCGTAGGGGTGAGTCACATAACCGATTCCGGCGGCCCGCACGGGCTCGTAGTGGAGCGAGTTCAAATCGTATGCCCAATCGAAACCCGCCACGAGCGGTATGGTTTCCTTGTCCCAAAAGCGAATGACCCCGATCATTTCCTCGTTCAGTTCCCGCCACTCCGTCCAAGTCTCGGTGCCAAGCATGCCGTTGAAATGCGTCGGTTCGTTGAATAGCTCGTAGAATGCGACCGTGTTGTGCCCTTTGAAATGCATGGCGATGACCCGCCAAAATGCCAGGGTTTCCTCGGTGGAAGTCTCGTACATCGGCGCCTGAAACATGCCGGCCTTCAAGTTGCCAATCGAATGCCAGTCGATGATCACGTACATCCCAAGGTCGGTACACCACTCAACCGCCTGATCGAGCAGTGCTAGATACTCTTTCGGCGTGCGCTCCCGCCAGGCAATCGGATGAACTGGCAGACGTACGAGATTGGCTCCGACATCCTTCACCGCCAAAAACAGTTCCCGATTCCAACGCCCTTGGCCGGCGAGTTTGTCCGGGTCAGCGATGGACAGGCCGCGAAACAGCATGGTTTCCCCGGTTGGGTTCACGAATTTATTGCCCTTCACCGAAACCAAAGGAAGCGCTTTTGCCTTGGGATTGGCTTCTGGCCGTCGCCATGACCCGTCTGATTGCTGCCACCATTTCGCCTTGGGCGAAGCCGGTTGTTCGGCGGCAGGTAAAAGGCCGACCGCAAACACGAAGAGAAGTATACCAAGGGTGACATTTTTCATGGGGAAAAATCCGCGAAAGCAGATGCTCCCACCATGTGAACGAAATCCGCCGCCGCAAGTGCTCAGAGTGCCACCGTCACCTACGCGACAACTCAGTGGCGGAAGTGACGGATGCCGGTAAAGACCATCGCCATGCCGCGCTCGTCCGCTGCCTTGATCACTTCCTCGTCGCGGATGGCGCCGCCCGGTTGGATCGCCGCCGTCGCGCCGGCATCGCCCGCTGCAATGAGTCCATCAGGAAACGGAAAGAGCGCCTCGCTCGCGACCACTGAACCTTTGAGGTCAAGCTTCGCTTCGCCCGCTTTCCAGACGGCGATGCGCGAACTGTCCACGCGCGCCATTTGTCCGGCGCCAACGCCGAGCGTTTGTTCGCCGCGGCAATACACGATGGAATTTGATTTCACGTGTTTGCCTATCTTCCAACCAAACAGCATTGCGTCCCATTCTTCCTGGGTCGGCTGACGTTTGGTCACTACTTTAAATTCCTTCACGTTGCCGAGCGTCCGGTCGCGATCCTGCACGAGAACTCCGCCGACCACCGAACGAATTTCCTGCAAGGCATCGGCGCCGATGCCGCCTTTGGCTATCATCAGCCGCAAGTTTTTCTTCTTCGCGAAAATCGCCAGCGCCTCGTCGCTGAAACGGGGCGCGATAATCACCTCAGTAAAAATCTCCTTGATCTGTTCCGCCAGATCTTGCCCGAGCGTCTGGTTGACAATAATGATGCCGCCAAATGGAGCCTGCCGGTCGGTCGCGTACGCCTTCTCCCATGCACCGATCAGCGTGTCGGCGCTGCCTACGCCACATGGATTCGTGTGCTTGAGAATCGCCACGGTGGGACGCTCGAATTCGCCGATCAGGTAAGTGGCAGCCGTGATATCGAGAATATTGTTATAGCTGAGTTCCTTGCCCTGCAGCTGCTGAAAATGGTCGTGGAAGGTGCCGTAAAGCGCCGCTTTTTGATGGGGATTCTCCCCGTAGCGGAGGCTCTGGGCCTTCTTGAGCGAGAGCGAATACGTCGCAGGAAAACCGCTCAGCGCCTCGAGGTCAGGCTCGCTCTGTTGACCTTCAAGGTAACGCGCAATAGCGGTATCGTAGGCGCCGGTGCGTTGAAAGACCTTGAGCGCCAACTTGCGTCGGAGCGCCTGAAGTTCGGCCGGCTTGGCCAAAACTGCCAGCACCGCTCCGTAATCATCCGGATCACAAACGACGCTCACACTTTCGTGATTCTTGGCCGCGCTGCGCAACATTGACGGACCGCCGATGTCGATATTCTCGATCGCTTCCTCAAATTCCACATGCGGCTTCGCCACAGTCTGCTCAAACGGATAAAGATTCACCACCACGAGGTCGATCAACTCGATCCCGTTCTTCTGGGCCTGCGCCAGATGCTCGGCCTTGTCACGCCGGCACAGGAGCCCACCGTGAATCTTGGGATGCAGCGTCTTGACGCGCCCTTCCATAATTTCGGGAAAACCGGTGTGTGTGCCGACCTCGGTCACGGGCAGCCCCGCCTCCGCGAGCAGCTTCGCCGTGCCACCGGTCGAGAGCAGCGTGAAGCCGTGCGATTGCACCAAGACCTTGGCGAAATCGACCAGGCCGCGTTTATCACTGACGGAAAGGAGCGCGAGCTTTGCCATGCTGGTTTGTGCCGCCATGTCCAAACCTCAGGCAAGCCGGAAACTTCCCTAGCCCGGCAAAATTTTGTCATTTCTTCCCAAACCACGGCAGGATCTTGCCAAAGGTTCGCCAGCTTCTACTAGTGCTCCCTTACTCATGTCCGTCTCTCAAGAACTCCCTGGCCTAAGCGTCATTCTGGACCGGCTTGTCTATCGACACGGCGGGCCGGAATTGCCGCCTGATCAGCCTCATGCTTTTATCTACTACCTGACGATTCAAAATCGCTCGGATCGCACCGTCACTCTGCTGGGACGAAAGTGGGTCGTCGAGCACGCCGATGCGACCCGATTGGTGGTCGAAGGCGACAAGATCGTCGGGGAGACACCCAAGCTCGATCCTGGGCATGACTTCTCCTACAACAGCTATCATGTCACCCACTGCGATGCCCTGGCGCACGGCAGTTTTCACGGGGTGGATGAGCAAGGCCGGCGGATCTTTGTGCGAATTCCGAAATTCGAGCTTCGGATCCCCGCCGCTTGAATCCCGGTCGCCGGTATTTTTTGCCGGGACCAACCTTCCGCTTGCACTCCCGCGGCTTGCCCGCATCCCTAGCGCCTGACATCGCGCGGTCGATGCTGTTTGGCGGAGCGATCCTGTTGGATCAAACCGCTGCAACAATCCTCGCCATGGCCAACACTTTTAAATGAAGATTATCGATCTCAACCGCGATGGCGGTATCGGCGCCAACTCCTTTTATTGCCAGCTCGGCGACTTTCACTTTGTCGTGGACAGCGGTCTGCATCCGAAAAAATCCGGGCGGCTGGCCGCGCCCGATCTCACGCCGCTCAAGGATGTGCGCCTGGATGTAATTTTCATCACCCATTGCCATCTCGACCATATCGGATCCCTGCCGTTGTTGTTGCGCGCCCAACCGAACACGCCGGTGGTGATGACCCATCCCAGCTTCATGCTGATCGAGCGGATGCTGCACAATTCGGCGAACGTCATGATGCGCGAACGCGAGGAGAAAGGCACCCCGGATTATCCGCTGTTCACGCATGAGGAGATCGACCGGATGGCGCCTCGTCTCCATCCGCATCAATACAACCTGCCCAAGAAATTCAACGGAGCCCACGAGGAGATAGAATTCACGTTCCATCCCGCCGGGCACATTCCCGGTGCGGCCGGCTTGGAGATCATCCATAAACACCGTCGGATATTTTTTACCGGCGACGTGCTTTTCCAAACGCAGCGGATCCTCGGACCGGCGAAGTTTCCCCAAGGGCATTTCGACACGCTCATCACCGAGACCACGCACGGCGCCTCCGAAACAAACGTCGGATACTCGCGTTCCGCCGAGGTGATCCGGCTGATCGAGACCATCAATCTCACGATCCAGCGCGGCGGCTCGGTGCTCATCCCGGTGTTCGCCCTCGGGCGCATGCAGGAAATCATGGCGGTGTTGCACGATGCCCGAAAATTCAACCGGCTGGTCGACGCCCCGATTTTCGCTTCGGGCCTCGGCCTCGACATCTGCGATTACTTCGACGACATCACCAAGAAAACCGGACAGGTCCATTTCACGCGCAGCATTCTCAAGGATTTGAAAGTCAAGAAAGCTCCGCGCGAGCTGGTCGCCGGCAAGCCGCCCGGCGTGCAGGGAATTTATGTGGTGAGCTCCGGCATGGTCGTGGAGAAGACACCCTCGTACGCCCTCGCGGCCAGTCTGGCCGGCAACGCGAAAAACTCGATTTGCTTCGTGGGCTACTGCGATCCGGAAACCGCTGGTGGCCGCTTGCTGCAAGCTCGCCACGGCGACGATTTTCTTTTCGAGGCCGTCAATTTCAAAACGAAGCTTCGCGCCAACATCGTTCGCTTCGATCTCTCGGGTCATGCCGCGCGGGAAGAATTGGTGGACTTCGCCACCGCTTGTTCGCCGCGCTCGGTAGTTCTTACCCATGGCGATCCGCCCGCCCGCACGTGGTTTCTCGAGCAACTCACCGCCAAGCTACCCAAGGCCAAGATCCTCGATCCAGTTCCGCTGCAAACCTATCAGGTTTAGTCCTCGGCCGCTCAATTGGCGCCTGCGCCCAAAGCCTCGCGCAACACACGGGAAAATTCTTGGATATCGTACGGCTTCGAAACCACCGCGCAGAAGCCGTGCTCACGGTAATTGGCCAGCACCGGATCGCTCGAATAACCGCTGGAAACGATGGCTTTCACACGGGGATCCAGTTCCTTCAATTTGGCCAGCGCGGGCAATCCACCCATGCCACCCGGCACGGTGAGATCCATTACTACGAGTGAGAACGGCTGGCCCGCGGTTTGGGCGGCGCGGTATTTCTCCACCATTTCAGAGCCATCGATTGCACATACGACATCGAGGCCGAAGCGCTTCAGCAGTTTGGTCGCCATGGCTCGAATGATATCGTCGTCGTCCATGAACAGCACCCGCCCATTCATGACCGTGGAAGCCGTTAA
>Ga0302321_100002377_pt1 | contig 16154 bp, 9 predicted proteins | sample Fen_T0_1_FD_202505 | JGI IMG/M metagenome (GOLD analysis project Ga0302321, IMG submission 202505) | Peat permafrost microbial communities from Stordalen Mire near Abisko, Sweden - Fen_T0_1 | ecosystem: Environmental > Terrestrial > Soil > Wetlands > Permafrost | place: Sweden: Abisko...
TCGGGGGTGCCGATCCGGGGGAGCTGCACGCCGCGGTGGCGACGGAGGCGTCCGGCCTGGTGCGCGAGAGCACCACCCTGGCGCGTCTGGACGGCGAGCGCGCCTACACGATCGTCGCCGTCCACGGCGGGCCGGCGCCCGTCGGGACCCGCATCGAGCTGCCCCCCGACGATCGGGGCGTGGTCAGCGAGATCCTGCGCACGGGACGCCCGGCGCGGCTGGACGACTACGGGTCCGGCACCGGATCCGCGCACGCCCGGGCCTACGGGGTGCGGGCCGGCGTCGGTGTCCCGATCACCGTCGGTGACCGCGTCTGGGGCATCCTCGCCGCGACCACCAGCGGTGGCCCGCTGGCGGACGGCGTGGAGGGCCGGCTGGCGCAGTTCGCCGACCTGATGGCCGCGGCCGTGGCCGCGACGCAGGCCCGCGAGGACCTGCAGCGGCTGGCCGACGAGCAGCGCGCGTTGCGGGCCGTGGCCGAGCTCGCTGCTCGCGGCGCGTCGCCCGAGGAGGTCTTTGCCGCGGTCGCGACCGAGGCCTCGGGCCTGTTCGGCGGCCTGGCGACGACGCTGACCCGGTTCGACGGCGACCGGCACCTCGTCGTCGTCGCCTCCCACGAGGGGCCGGCGCCGGTCGGTGGACGGATCACCTTCGAGCCCGACACCCTGCCGGACCGGGTGCTGCGTGACGTCGTGGCGTCCCGGGTGGACGACTACGACCGCGAGCGGGACGCCGAGCTCGCGCGGAGCTTCGGGATCAGGGCGTCCGCGGCGGCACCGGTCGTCGTCGCCGGCAAGGTGTGGGGGATGCTGACGGCGACGTCGGGCGGCAGGCCGACACCGCGCGGCACGGAGGACCGGCTGCAGGAGTTCGCGGGCCTGGTCGCCGCGTCCCTGGCGAACGTCCAGGCGCGCACCGAGGTGCAGGCCCTGGCCGACCAGCAGGCGGCGTTGCGTCGGGTGGCCGAGTTCGCGGCGCGGGAGGCCCCGGCGGCGCAGATCCTGGATGCCGTCGCGGACGAGGCGTCGTGGTTGGCCGGGGTCGACCTGACCGCCGTGCTGCGCTTCGACGTCGACGGGTCGACGCAGATCGCCGCGGTGTCCGGGGCACCCGGAGACCTGACGGTGGGGATGCGCGCACCGGCCGACGGCGACAGCGTGACGCAGCGGGTCCGGCGGAGCGGGCGCGCGGCCCGCGTCGACGACCTCGGTGCGATGTCCGGGCACTGGCCGCGGGTCGCCCACGGGTTCGGCTTCTCCAGCAGCGCGGCGGCCCCGATCCGGATCGACGGGTCGCTGTGGGGGGTGCTCGTCGTGGTGGGCCGCCACCACCCCCTGCCGCCGGGCATCGAGGAGCACCTGTCGAACTTCAGCGAGCTCGCCGGGACGGTGATCTCCGCGGGGCAGTCGCGGCAGGCGCTGCGCCGGCTCGCGGAGGAGCAGACGGCGCTGCGACGCGTCGCGGAGGTCGTCGCCCACGGCTCGCCGCTGGAGGAGGTGTTCGCGGCGGTCGCCGCCGAGGCGTCAGCGCTGCTGGGGAACGTCGCCGCGGCCCTGCTGCGCTACGACGCGCAGGACGCCGTCGTCGTCGCGAGCTGCAACAGCCCGGTCCCGGTGGGGCTCCGGGTGCCCACGGACGGCGACACCGGGACGGCCCGGGCACGGGTCACGGGGCTGCCGGTACGGGTGGACAGCTTCGAGGGCACCACGCTGTCCGACCTGGCGCGCTCGCTCGGCGTCAACGCGGCGGTCGCCGTCCCGGTGATCGTCGAGGGACGCATCTGGGGCACGCTGAGCACCAGCAGCGCGGGGCCGCCGCCCCCAGCGGGCACCGAGGAACGCCTGGTGCCCTTCGCGCAGCTCGCGTCCGCGGCGATCGCGAACGCCGAGAACAAGGCCAAGCTCACCGCCTCACGGGCCCGGGTCGTCGCCACCGCCGACGAGACCCGCCGCCGCATCCAGCGGGACGTCCACGACGGCGCCCAGCAGCGCCTGGTCCACGCGGTCATCAGCCTGACACTGGCCAAGGAGGTGGCCCGCGCCGGTGGTGACCCGGGCGAACTGCTCGAGGAGGCGCTGCGCAACGCCGAGCGCGCCAACCGGGACCTGCGCGACGTCGTGCGGGGCATCCTGCCAGCGGCGTTGACCCGCAGCGGGCTGGCCGCCGGCCTCGAGTCGCTCGTCGACGACCTGACCGTGCCGGTCCGGCTGCAGGTCGAGGTGCCGCGCCTGGACCGCGGGCTGGAGACCACCGCGTACTTCGTCGTCGCCGAGGCCCTGACCAACGTCGTCAAGCACGCCCGCGCGAGCCGGGCGGAGGTCGAGGTGCGGTGGTCCGACGGGTTCCTGCGGCTCCAGGTCCGCGACGACGGGGTCGGCGGGGCCGATGCGGCGCGGGGCACCGGACTCACCGGGCTGCTCGACCGCGTCGAGGCCGCCGACGGGGTGCTGACGCTGCGCAGCCCGGTCGGCGGCGGCACCACGCTGCACGTCGCCCTGCCCGCCCCCGCCCCTGACTCTGCCCACGACTCCGGCGGACCACCGGACTGACGTCGGGTTGTCCGGACGTCACGGGAGGGCCTGCCCGGTGTCGATCGCGCGCCGGGCTTGGCAGCGTGGTCCGCGTCGGACCACCCGTCACGCCACCACCACGCACGCCACCACGCACGCCACCACCCGCGCCACCGCACCCGCCCGGTGGCCACCCGGAGGGACGCTCGCCATGAAGCCCACGGTCATCCTCGTTCACGGTGCGTACGCCGAGTCGTCGACCTGGAACGGCATCCTGCCGTCGCTGCGGGCGGCCGGGCACCCGGTCATCGCCTTCGCCACGCCCTTGCGTTCACCCGCGGCGGACGCCGCGCTGCTCAGTGCCCTGGTGCGAAGCATCGAGGGTCCGGTGGTGCTCGTGGGGCACTCCTACGGCGGGGCAGTGATCACCAACGTCGATGCCGGTTCGACGCCCGTGGCCGGGCTCGTCTACGTGGCCGGGTTCGCGCTGGAGGCGGGGGAGAGCTGCGTCGACGCCTCGGGCCTGGTACCCGGGTCCACGCTCGCCGAGACCCTCACACGGGTCCCCACGGCGGACGGCGGGTTCGACACCTACATCGCGCCGGAGAAGTACCACCAGCAGTTCGCCGCCGACCTGTCCGCGGAGACGGCGGAACTCATGGCGATCACCCAGCGACCCGTCACCGAGGCGGGCCTCGGCGAGCCGTCGGGCCAGAACCCGCTGTGGCGCACCGTGCCGAGCTGGTTCCTCTACGGGGAGCTGGACCGGAACATCCCTGCCGGAGCGCACGCGATCATGGCGGAGCGGGCCGGGGCGCGGCGGTCGGTCGTCGTCCCCGGTGCGTCCCACGTCGTCGGCGTCTCGCACCCGGACCAGACGGCCGCGCTCGTCCTCGAGGCCGCCGACTCACCGGCCCTCACGGACGCCCGAGCAGGGCACTGAACGCAGGAATGGATCAGCCCGCAGCGGGAGCGCCCCCGGTTCCGGGCTGCCCTCGTGCGCCGTAGGCACCGGCCTCCGCCGGCAGGGGGCGGACCGGAGGAAGCTGTCCGCACCCAGGAGCGCCGATGTCGCACTCCCACCCGATGAGCCACGAACTGCTCGGCCGGGACGTCGACGTCCGTCGTCTCGAGCAGTACCTCGCGTCACTGGCCACGGCCGGATCCGTCCTGCTGGTGACCGGGGAGCCGGGCGTGGGCAAGTCGTTGCTGCTGGACGTCGCGGAGCGGATGGCCGAGGGTCAGGCCCGGGTGCTGCGCTGTGCCGGCGTGGAGTTCGAGGCGGAGGTGGCGTACTCCGGTCTGCACCAGGCGCTGCGGCCGCTGCGGCCCGAGATCCGTCGGCTCGACGAGACGCCCCGCTCGGCGGTCCAGGTCGCCCTGGGTCTGAGTGTCGCGGCCCCGCGGGAGCCGCTGGTGGTGTCCAACGCCGTGCTGGAGCTGCTCGAGCGCGCCACCGTCGACCGCCCGCTCCTGATGATCGTGGACGACGCCCAGTGGTTGGACAGCGCCACGGCGTTCACGCTGGCCTTCGTCGCCCGGCGCCTGGGCGGCACCCGCCTGGGACTCCTGGTCGCGGCGCGCAGCGGGGCCGGCCACGTCTTCCAGTCGCTGCGGGTGGCCCGGCACGAGCTGGCGCCCTTGACCGCGCCCGCCGCGGGGGAGCTGCTGGCCGCCCACTTCCCGGACCTGGACCCGCGGGTGCGCGCCCGGTTGGCGGCCGAGGCCCGGGGCAACCCGCTCGCCCTGCTCGAGCTGCCGGTCCAGCTGGCCGGATCGCCGCCGGACGTCGGGCAGCTGCTGCCCGCCCCGTTGCTGCTGAGTGAACGACTGCAGGCGGTGTTCGCCGCCCGGTTGGACGAGCTCGACGTCCCCACGCGTGACGTGGTCCTGCTCGCCGCCCTCGCCAGCAGCGCACGCCTGGACGTGCTCGAGCGTGCCGCCACCGCGCACGGTGGCCTCCAGCGGCTGGGGGAGGCGGAACGGATCGGCCTGCTCGCGGTCGACGACGCCACGCGTTCGGTGCGGTTCCGGCATCCTCTGGTCCGCGCGGCGGTGGTCGGTGCGTCGACCCACGCCGAGCGGCGCCGAGCCCACCAGGCGCTCGCCGCGGTGTTCGCCGACGAACCGGACCGGCACGTGTGGCACCTGGCCGCGGCGGCTGCCGGCCCCGACGCGGACGTCGCCTCGCTCCTGGAGCAGGCGGCGCGCCGGGCCCTGCGCCGAGGTGACGGGATCGCCGCCGTGACGACGCTGATCCGGTCCGCGGATCTGACCCCGGAGGCGTCCGCCCGCAGCCACCGGCTGGCCGAGGCGGCCTACCTCGGTGCCAACCTGAGCGGGAGGTCGGATTCGATCGCGACGCTGATCGACGCGGCCCGGGCCGCGGATGCGACCCCGAGCGCCGGCCTGTACGCCACGCTGGCCGCGGCGACCGTGCTGTTCGACCGCGGGGAGGTCGAGACCGCCCACCGGATGCTGGTGGGCGGCATCGAGGCCCACGCCGGCAGCTGGGACGAGGACGACGACGCGGCGCAGGCCGCGCTGTTCCTGCTGTCCGGGATCTCGTCCTTCCTCGGCACGCCCCGCGCCTGGCTGCCGTTCCGGGCCGGCCTGGCGCGACTGCGGCGGCCTGCGGCGGACCTGCTGCTGGTCGCCGACCTGATCGGTGACCCGGCCCGCGCGTCGGGCGGGTCCCTGCGTCGGCTGCACGCCGAGCTGCAGGCCCTGGCCGGTGAGCCCGACCCGTGGCGGGTGGCGAAACTGTGTGCGGCCGCGATGTTCGTCGACGGACGGCACCACAGCCCGGAGCCGTTGCTGCGCATCCTGCGCCGGGGCGCCGAGGAGGACCTCGCCCCGATGATGACCCTCCACGCGCACCACTGGCTGTCGGTGCACTACTTCCGTACGGGCGAGTGGCGCCTGGCCCGCCAGCACCTCGAGGACGGTCGACGCCGGGCCGGCGCCGACGCGTTCGCCTCGCTCACCTGGCTGGTCAAGGACCTGCGGGCCCTGCTGGCGGCGGTCCAGGGGGAGGACGACGTCCTCGCCGCGCTCGACGAGGAGGGCCTGGCCTGGGCCGGCCCACGAGCTGCGCACGGCGTGCTGCACGCGCTGCACCAGGCCGCCGGGCTCGCCGCCCTGGGCCGTGGCCGCTACGACGAGGCGTTCCGGCGACTGGCCCTCATCAGCCCGCCGGGAACGCTCGCACCGCAGGCCCCGCGGGCCCTGGCCACGTGCCTGGACCTGGTCGAGGCGGCCCTCCGTTCCGGCCGGCGCACGGAGGCCAGGGCCCACGCCGCCGTCCTGCGGGCCGAGGGGATCGCCGCCCTCTCACCCCGGCTGGCGCTCCTGGTCGCCGCGAGCGGAGCCCTGGTCGAGGACGACGATGCCGTCGCCGTCGCGGCCCTGGAACGCGCGCTCGAGCTGCCCGAGATCGAGCACTGGCCCTTCGACCAGGCCCGGGTGCACCTGGCCCTGGGAGAACGGCTACGACGGAGTCCGGCCCCGGCCGAGGCACGGACCCCGTTGCGCACCGCCCTGGCGACCTTCGAGCGGCTCGGCGCCCGGCCGTGGGCCGAGCGGGCCCGGGCAGAACTGCTCGCCACCGGCCAGACCCGGGCCGGCCCCGACGACGGGCCGCACCGGGAGCTGACGGCGCAGGAACAGCAGATCGCCGAACTGGCTGCCGGCGGGCTGACGAACCGGCAGATCGGGGCCCGGCTGTACCTGTCCCACCGGACGGTGGGCTCCCACCTGCACCACGTCTTCCCCAAGCTGGGCATCAGCTCGAGGGCGGCGCTGCGCGACGCGCTCAACCGGTCCCGGATGGCCGAGCCCCGGATCGCCGGTCCCACCTCCGAGGGCTGAGCCGACGGCCCCGGGCTGCTCAGCCGGCGAGGAACGCGAGCAGGTCGGCGTTGAACTCCCGCTCGTGGTCGCCGGTGAGACCGTGCGGGGCACCCGGATACACCTTCAACGTCGCCCCCGGAACCAGCTCGACGGACCGCAGGGCCGCCGCGGCGATGGGCACGATCTGGTCGTCGTCCCCATGGGCGATGAGGGTCGGGACGTCGATGGCCCGCAGGTCCTCGGTCAGGTCGGTCTCGGAGAACGCGGCGATGCAGTCGTACGCCGACTTGATCCCCACCGTCATCGACTGCAGCCAGAACTCGTCCCGCTTGCCCTGGGAGACGGTCGACCCGGGCCGGTTGGCCCCGTAGAACGCCGCGGACAGGTCCTGGTAGTACTGGGAGCGGTCGGCGGACACCCCGGCGCGGATGGCGTCGAAGGCCGACATCGGCAGGCCCAGCGGATTGCCGTCCGTCTGCAGCATCAGCGGCGGGATGGCGCTGAGCAGCACGGCCTTCGCCACCCGGGCACTGCCGTGCCGGCCGAGGTAGCGGGTCACCTCCCCGCCGCCGGTGGAATGGCCCACCAGGACGGCGTCGTGCAGGTCGAGGTGGTCCAACAGCCCGGCGAGGTCGTCGGCGTAGGTGGTGAGGTCGTTGCCCTCCCAGGGCTGGGACGACCGACCGCCGCCGCGGCGGTCGTGCGCGACGGCCCGGTAGCCGGCGTCGGCGACCAGCTTGAGCTGCGGGTCCCAGGCGTCCGAGGTCAGCGGCCAGCCGTGGCTGAAGACCACCGGTTGCCCGCTTCCCCAGTCCTTGTAGAAGATCTCCGTGCCGTCCTTGGTGGTGAAGAAGCTCATAGGTCCTCCTGGGCCGTCGTCGCGAGCTGACGTCACGAGCGTGGCCCCGGGGCGCGGGGGACGGCGTCGGTCGGACGACGGTTCGTGACAGCTGCGTCGCGGCCCGGCCCGGATGCCGCTCTCCTGACGGGACATCCGTCAGATGACCGGTTCACGGGCGCCGGGCAGGCACGGTCAGTCGGCCCGGCGGTGCTGGTGACGCAGGTACGTCAGCACGGCCCGCACCCGGCGGTGCTCGGTGTCCGCCGACGCGATCCGGAGCTTGCGGAAGAGCGCCGTCACGTGCTTCTCCACGGCGGCCTGGCTGATGAACAGGGACCGGGCGATGCCCAGGTTGGACCGTCCCTCCGCCATCGCGGCCAGGACCGCCAGTTCGCGGTCGGTCAGCAGGTCCAGCGGGTCGCCGCGGCGCCGGCGGCCGAGCAGGCGGCCGACCACCTCGGGATCGAGCGCGCTGCCGCCTGCCGCCACGTGGGTGACCGCGTTCACGAAGGCCGCGACGTCGCAGACCCGTTCCTTGAGCAGGTAACCGACCCCTTCGGGGTGCTCGCCGATGAGACCCATCACGTAGGCGGGCTCGCAGAACTGGGACAGGATCAGGACCCCGATCCCGGGCTCGCGCCGGCGGACCTCGATGGCCGCGCGGAGCCCGTCGTCCTCGCGGCCGGGGGGCATCCGCACGTCGACGGTCATGACGTCGGGGCGGTGGGCGAGCGTGCGACGCAACAGGTCGTCGGCGTCCCCGCACCGGGCCACCACCGGCTGCGGAGCGTCGTCGAGGATCTGGGCCAGGAAGGCTTCTGCTGGGCGCACCCGCACCTCCTCCTGCGCCTCGCGACCGTGGGGCAAGATCGAAGGTACCGGCACGCCGCTGCCGGTGCGCCTCCACCTGGGTACCGTCGTCGACCGGCGTCCCGGTCATCTGACGGATGCAGCCGAGTGCTGCGGACCGGCACGCTGCGGTGGTCGCATCGGGCCCATGAGGGAGTCGCCATGCCCATCCGTCCCGCACGATCCGGTCGAGTCCGCCGCGTCGGCGCCGTGGTCGCCGCTGTCCTGCTCTGCCTGCTCGGCCTCACGGTCGGCGACCAGGCCGCAGCCTCGGCCTCGGCCCACGGGAAGCCGAGACCGACGGTGGTCCTGGTCCACGGTGCCTTCGCGGACGCCTCGAGCTGGAACGGTGTCGTGACCCGGTTGCAGAAGCGCGGCTACCGGGTCGTGGCTCCCGCCCTGGGAATGCGCGGGCTCGCCTCGGACTCCGCCTACCTGGCCAGTCTTCTGTCCCAGATCAAGGGGCCGGTGGTTCTGGCCGGGCACTCCTACGGCGGTGCGGTGATCAGCAACGCGGCGACCACGGCGCCGAACGTGCGCGCCCTGGTGTTCGTGAACGCGTTCGCCACGGAGAAGGGTGAGGTGCTGTCGACCGTCGAGAAGGGCTCGACGGACAGCGCACTGAACCCGGCCCTGCTGCAGTACACCTACCCCACCGGCCCGTCGACGACAGCCGTGGAGCTCCTCGTGGATCCCGCGAAGTTCCCCGCCATCTTCGCCGGTGACCTCCCTCGCGCCCAGGCGGCGCTCCTGGCCGCCACCCAGCGTCCCATCGCGGCGTCCGCCTTCTCCGAGGCGTCCGGCCCGCCCGCGTGGAAGTCGCTGCCGTCGTGGGCGGTCGTCGCCACCGGCGACAAGGCCGCGGGCACCGACGTCATCCTGGCGATGGCCAAGCGGGCCCACGCCCACATCACGACGGTCGACGGCTCGCACCTCATCATGGTGTCCAGGCCGGACGTGGTCACCGACGTCATCCTGAAGGCGATCCGGGGCGCCAAGGCGTGACAGCGCCACCCCTGGTTCCTCGTGTCCGGGGACGGGGACGACGGTGGTGGGGCGTCGGTCTGGTCCTGGGCGTGGCCGTGCTGCTTCTCATCGGCGCCGCGGTCCGCCTGATGACGGTTCCCGGGACGGTGCCTGCTCGGACCTCCGTGGGCGGCGTGCCCGTCGGTGGCCTCGACCGGGCCCGGGCCCGGGCCGTGATCGCCGGTGAGGTGACGGCGGAGTTCGCGCGACCGGTCCGGCTCGTGGTCGCGGACTCGTCGGTGTCCGTCGACCCACGCGCGGCCGGGATCACCGTGGATCAGGCCGCGACCGAGCAGGCACTGTTCGTGGGCGGGCCGCCGTCGCTGCTCGACCGGATCCGCTCCTGGCGCGCGGGAGGCCGTGACGTCGTCCCGGTGCTGGCCCTCGACCGGACGGCGGCCGAGAAGGTGCTCCGCGCGAAGCTGAGCCGCTTCACCCGGGAACCGGAGAACGCCGGGCTGGTACTGCCCGCGCCCTCCGCGGTGCTGCTGGCCCAGGGCGATGCCTCGTTCACCCCGGTGGACGCCGCGGCCCGGGTCACCCCCGGCCGGACGGGCGCCACGGTGGAGATCAAAGCCGCCGTGGCCGCCCTGTACGGGGCCGTCGTGGCCCGCAGCCGTGAGGCCCGCTTGAGCCTGACCGCGACCGCTCCGGTGATGACGGCGGAGCAGGCCGCCCGGATCGACCAACTGGTCGGCACCTTCACCACGCGGCACCCCTGCTGCGCACCGAGGGTCACCAACATCCACCGGATCGCCGAACTCGTGGACGGAGCGGTGATCGCCCCCGGAGCCACCTTCTCGCTGAACGCCGCCGCGGGGCGCCGGACGGCGGCGAACGGCTTCGTCGCCGCGCCGGCCATCGCCGACGGCGAACTCGTCGATCAGGTCGGCGGCGGGGTGTCGCAGTTCTCCACCACGCTCTTCAACGCCGCGTGGTTCTCCGGCCTGCCGATCGTGAAGCATCAGCCGCACAGCAAGTACATCTCCCGCTATCCGCCGGGCAGGGAGGCGACGCTCGACTTCGACACCATCGACCAGGTGATCCGCAACGACACCGACGTCCCCGTGGTGATCCGCACCGCCACCACCGACACCTCGGTCACCGTGGCCCTGTACGGGCACACCGGTGACCGCCGGGTGAACTCCACGACCGGTCCGCGGGTACCCCGCACCGAGGGCGGGTTCAGCGTCACGGTGCGCCGGGTCGTCCTCGACGCCGGATCGGTGCGACGCACGGACACCCTGCGCTGGAGCTACGACGGCGTCGACTGATCCGTCGTGTGCCCCGCCCGCCCTTGGGTGTCTCCTCGCGGCCGCCGGCCGCAGCACGTCGACGAACGATGAGGGGGCAGCGGTCGGCTCAGACTGTGGCGACCGAGTTAGACCTCACCGCCCGTCGTCCGAGGGGGCAGCTGTCCCGCGATACGCGCCGCCGGGCTGCCACCCACGGCGGTGGCCACTGCGTACTGGCCGGGTATCCAGATCGCGGCGGAACCGGGAGCGTTCCGGAGCGAGTACCCGATCACGAGGCTGTGCCGGTTGACGTCGACCGCGTAGCCCGCCGAGTCCGACGGGGTGGGCAGCACGGTCATCGTCCCGCGGTACCAGAGGCAGGGGGCGGGATCGACCCGGGTGGACACGGACGTGATCCCGACCACCCCGCCGTCGCCGTCCGCACCCAGGACCCTGCCGTAGCCGGTGCCGCCACTGGTCGGGTCGACACCGCCGTGCTCGAGCGCGCTCAGGCCCTTCGACGTCCGGATCACGCCTGCGACGCTGCCGTCGGCGGCCCGGCCGGTGCCGACGACGGCACCGTCGGCGCCGAACGCCACCGCCTCGGTCATCCGGACGGGCCCACCGACGGTTCCTCCGGCGGTGCCGCCGCCGATCCGCACCAGCCGGTTCCCGGTGAGCAGGAACGGCCCGTCGGCGTCGGTCCCGATGATGCGGCCCGCGTCGTCGATGGCGGCCACCTCCGTCCGGGGGCCCGCCCGGATCCCGTAGCGGGTCAGCGACGTCAGCCGGCCCGCGGACCAGCGATAGGCGTACGGCGCGCCCGACCGGGGAAAGGCCGTGCCCACCACGACGCCGTGATGGTTCACCGCGTCCGCCGTGCCGACGACACCGAGGTCGCGCATGTGTCCACCGGTCCACAGGAAGGCATGCGCGGCGCCGGACCGGGTGCCGGACCGGCCCACGACCTGACCGCGGTCGTTGACGGCCGAGGCCGCGCTCCAGGTGCCGCCCAACGTCCCGAGCAGCCGGACCCGCCCGCCGGACCACAGGAACGCGATCGGCACCGCCGTCGACCCCACCACGTCGCCGCGGTCGTTGACGGCGATCGCCGTCGAGTCCCCGCCGAGGCCCAGGTCGACGAACCGGTAGCCGACCACCGACCCCGGCAAGGACACGGCCGCCGGCTCGGCGCGGGCCGGGACCGTCGCCGTCCCGGCCAGCAGCAGCATCCCGGCGGCGACCAGCAGGCTCGACGACCTTCGCGGCCACCTCATGAGCGGAGATTACTCCCAGTTACCAATTCATCACAACAATGGTGCTGCGGGGTGGCGGCTGCTGGAGCCCCTGGCAGCGGACGGGCCCGGAGGAGGGCTCGACTTCCCGGGGGCTCCACGCCGGTCGACGGCAGGGCGGGAACATCGGCCGGCGATGTCAGGACCCTGGATCCAGCCCGCGGTGACTGCCTTCCACCGGCAGGCGTCTACCGCTCCGGCGCCTGCGCGGGGCTGTTGTGGTAGGCGGCGATCAGCCACTGGCCGTCGCGCTTCTCGAGCACCCAGGTGTTGTTCACCTTGGCCGCGTCCGGAACCTCGGTCTGGCTGCCGAACAGGATGCCGGACTCGCTGATGACGATCGCCGCGTCCCTGCCGACGAAGCGGATGCTGAGCTGCTTGTTGTAGGTCGAGGTGTTCTTCAGCGGTCCCGCGAAGGACAGGGCCATGTTCTCGCGGATCACGTCACGGCTGTCGCGGAGCGAGCCGGTCATGATGGCGGTCGCGTCCTGCGTGTAGTTGGCGACCATGCCGTCGGCGTCACCCGCCGACCAGGCCTTGTAGGAGTCGGCCAGGACGGCCTGGATGGCAGCCTCGTCATCGGGACGGCTGTCTGACATGGAGTTCTCCCTCATGGTTCGGTTCGCCCGGAGTGTTCCCGCGAGCTCGTCACTACCTACCGGCGCCGGAGTCGGAACTCATCGCGCCGGCGGAAGAAGGAAGGAAGTGCTCGAGGCCGTCGCCGTCGGCGTCGACGTTCTCGAGTGGCAGCGGGGGCTCTGACGGGCCCAGGCAGGCTGCTGGAGAGCGTCGTGACCCAGATACCGGATCTCGCCGGGGGGACGGCCGGGCTCCGTCCCGCCGGCCGCAGGCTCGACGACACCAGCCGCCGGCCCCGGCACCGGCGCCGACCTCGCTCCGGTCATTCCGTGCCCTCCGCGGACAAGGTCGAGCGAAACGCTCCGAGCGGCTCGCGCGTAGGCGACCGTCTGCAGGCGGACCGCGACGAAGCCGACCGTCGACACGGCCGAGACCGCGGCCAGTTGCGGCAGGGTCAGCGCCGACGTCCTGAGGAGTTGTTGCAGTGCCGGCACGTGGAGGGCCAGCACCTGCAGGCAGAAGGCGCTCGCCGTGGCCAGCAGCAGGAACGGGTTCTCCCAGGTGCGGGGCCGGGACCGGACCCCGAGCGCCACTCCCAGCTGGGTGGACGCCAGCGCGAGGAACAGCATGCTCTGCCAGGGCCCGCCGACTGCGTGCGCCCACAGCGCGACTCCCAGGCTGGTGGCGGTGATGACCACTCCCAGCTGCAGGATGCGTTGCCACAGGTGGGCGCCGAGCACGGTCTCGGCGGGAGGGCGGGGCGGGCGGGTCATGGACGCCGGGTCCGCCGGCTCTGCCCCGAGGGCGACGCCGGGCAGTCCGTGGGTGATCACGTTGATCCACAGGATCTGGGCCGGCACCAGGGGCAGCGCGAGCCCGAACAGCGGGCCGAGCAGCATGACCAGGATCTCGGCCGTGCCGCCGGCCAGGGCGTACAGCAGGAAGCGGCGGACGTTGGCGTAGACGCGCCGTCCCTCCTCGACGGCCGCCACCACGGTGGCCAGGTCGTCGTCCGCCAGCACCAGGTCGGCCGCCTGCCGGGCCACCTCGGTGCCGCGCCCGCCCATCGCCACCCCGATGTCTGCCCGGCGCAACGCAGGGCCGTCGTTGACCCCGTCGCCGATCATGGCCACCACCTGACCGGCGTCGCGCCAGGCCTGGACGACGTCGAGCTTCTGCTCGGGCGAGGTGCGCGCGAACACCCGGACGCCGGTCGGGTCCAGGGGCGAGGCGTCGTCCAGCTGGTCGCCGGCAGCCACCCGGTCGCCGGGGTCGATCAGCCCGAGCCGCTCGGCCACCCGCCGGGCCGTGGCCACGTGGTCGCCGGTGATCAGGACGGGCGTGATCCCGGCCGCCCGGCAGGCGGCGACGGCCCCGGCCGCCGCCAGCCGGGGCGGGTCGGCGATGGCCACCAGGCCGAGCAGTCGCAGCCCGGTCTCGGCCGCCACCAGGTCGGGCGGGCGTTCCTCGAGGACCGACCAGGCGACGGCGAGCACCCGGTACCCCTCGCCGGCCAGGTCGGCCGCCCGGGCCGCCGCCGCGCCGCCGGGCGATCCGGCGGTGGCCGGCATCGACTCGGGCGCGCCCTTGCCGACCAGGAGGTAGCGACCGTCCACCAGCCGGTGGAGCGTGCTCATCCGCCGCCGTCCGCTGTCGAACGGCACCTCGTCGACCCGGACGGCGCCGGCGAGGTCGACCGTCGGGGCCGGGCCGAACCTGACGGCGGCCGTCAGGAGCGCGGTCTCGGTCGGGTCGCCCACCGCCGTCCGGTCGCCGGGGCCGCTGGACCCGCCGGGTCCGCCGGGGCCGTCCGGTCCGCCCGGGTGGGCGGTGGGGGCCTCGAGGACGGCGTCGTTGCACAGGGCACCGGCGGCCAACAGGTCCCCCAAGGCGGGGGCGGCGGCCGCCGGGACCGGACCGTCGTCGACCGTCAGCCGTTGGTCGTCGTCGTGCCCGGTGACCTCGGCCTCACCGGCCGGGGTCCAGAGCCGCTCGACGACCATCAGACCCTCGGTCAGGGTGCCGGTCTTGTCGGTGGCGAGGATCGTCACCGAGCCGAGCGTCTCCACCGCGGGGAGCCGGCGGACGATCGCCCGGCGCTGGGCCATCCGGCGGGCCCCGAGCGCCAGGCTGAGGGTCACCACCGCGGGCAGCGACTCAGGCACCGCGGCGACGACGAGGCTGATCGCCGTCACCGCCATGAGCTCCAGGGGCTGCCCGCGGAGCAGGCCGAGCCCGCCGACCAGCGCGCACAGCAGGACGGCCGCCACGGCCAGCACCCGGCCCAACCCGATCAGGCGCCGCGGCAGCGGGGGCGGTCCGGGCTCGACGTCCGTCAGGGCAGCGATCCGGCCGAGCGCGCTCGTCGCACCGGTGGCGCTCACCCGGGCGACGGCACGCCCGCGCAGCACCACCGTGCCGGCGCTGAGCTGTTGCCCGGCCCGACCGGCCCCCGGGCCGACCTTGTCGACCGGCACCGACTCGCCGGTGAGGGCCGACTCGTCGACCAGCAGTGCGGCGGCGCTGAGCACGTCGGCGTCGGCGGGGACGATGTCGCCCTGACCGAGTTCGAGGACGTCGCCGGGCACCAGCCGGTCGGCGGCGACGGTCCGGGTCACCCCGTCGCGACGGACCCGGCAGGTCGGCGCCGCCATCGCCGAGAGCGCTGCCACCGCGCCGGCCGCCCGTACCTCCTGGGCGGTCCCGACCGCACTGTTCACGACCACCACGCACGCGATGATGGCGGCGTCGGCGTAGTCGCCCGTGGCCAGCGTCAGGGCGGCCGCCGCGAGCAGCACCAGGATGAGCGGGTCCCGCAACTGGCGCAGCAGGCGACGCGCGACGGACGGCGGACGGCGCCCGGCCACCCGGTTCGGTCCGTGCCGCTCCCGCAGCGCTGAAGCCTCGGCCTCGGACAGACCCCGGACGTCGGTGATGGTCGGACCTCTCGGGGCCGATGGCCCCGGAACGGGCGCAGGACGCCGGATGCCGCCCGCAGCATGGTCCGGACCGCAGCCTGAGCACATCCTCCTCCGCTCCCACGGGCGTGCATGCCGGTACGGAGGAAGGGGGCCTCGCACGGCTCGCCGGGCGCGACCGGCGGCGTCACCCGGCCGGAGCGGTGCCGGTGTGCCGGCGTGCCCGCGGGGTCGCGACAGGGTTGATGTAGACGTAGGCGATCGCGGGCCAGCCCTGACGCAGGGCTGCCGCCGCGGTGACGATCGCCGTCTCGACCGCGGGCACGTCGAGCGCGTCGTCGAAGATCACGTCGCCGTCGACCATCAGCGTGGCGGGGCCGACGAAGATCGCGAAGAGGTCGGGGACGGCTTCGACGCCTGCCTGCTGCCGGACGACGTCCTGCATCCTGGTGATCTCCGTCAGGGGCAGCCCGCGGCCGGTGAGCAGCTCGCGGTTGGTGTGCAGCTCGCGGTTGGTGTGCAGCAGCACGATCGAGGTCGCCAGCAGGACGAGCCCGATCAGGGCCCCGGCCACGGTGTCGCCCACCGCGCTGCCGGTCAGGTGGGAGACCGCCAGCCCGGCGCCGGCCAGGACGCCGCCGCTCACCCCGGCCGCGTTGGTGAGCACCACGGTGGTGGCGGCCGGGTCGGTGCCGCGCCACAGCAGGTCGACGACAGACAGTTGCCGCTCGGCCGCCCGCCGCAGCAGCGGTCGGAGCCCGGCGGTGAGCCCGACGCAGTCCAGGGCCAGGACGACCGCCAGGACGGTGTACCCGACGAGGTAGGAGTCCGGGGCGCGGTGGGACGACCAGGCGTGGACCGTCTCGGCGAGCGCCACCCCGAACCCGCCGACGAACACCCCGACCGCTGCCAGCAGCGACCAGAAGAACCGTTCCCGGCCGTAGCCCTGCGGATGGCGTTGGTCCGCGACGCGGCGGCTGCTGAAGACGCCGATGAGGAGGAACACGCTGCCCGCCACGTCCGCGAGGCCGGTGGCCGTCTGGGTGAGC
>Ga0302321_100002378_pt1 | contig 16152 bp, 12 predicted proteins | sample Fen_T0_1_FD_202505 | JGI IMG/M metagenome (GOLD analysis project Ga0302321, IMG submission 202505) | Peat permafrost microbial communities from Stordalen Mire near Abisko, Sweden - Fen_T0_1 | ecosystem: Environmental > Terrestrial > Soil > Wetlands > Permafrost | place: Sweden: Abisko...
TGCTTTGATTGTTTTGCCAGCGCGTCAACCTCATGATCCAGTTCGTCGTCACTGACGTTTACATTTTCCGTTTCCGCCACTTTTTCCAGTAACAAGGCGGCTTTTACATCGTGGATCGCCTGGTCGCGTTGACCGACCCGCAGACGGTTCAAATCCATCTTCTTCATCTGCTCCGCGGTTAATCCCTGGGCCGCTAGCGCGCGCAGTCCGCGTTCGAGACGAAGATCAACTTGCTGTTCGACTAGCGCTTCGGGAACTTCGAAGTCATTGCGGGCGATCAGATCGTCAACCAGTTTGTCTTTGGCTTTGTGCTCGGCTTCGTGCTTGCGTTCCGATTCCATCTGCTCGCGAATGCGCTTTCGGACGTCGTCCAAAGTAGCGAATTCACCCAGGCTCTTAGCGAATTCGTCGTTGAACTCGGGCAGCGACTTTTGCTTGATGCCGCTAATCTTTACCGTGTAGGTGAAAGTCTTCCCAGCTAATCGTTTGTCTTCCGCATCTTCGGGATAGTTCACATCGAAAGTGCGTTCATCCCCGGCATTCGCGCCGCGCAGATGTTCGTTGAACTCGGGCATTGTGTTCTTACCACCGATTTCGACGAGGACCTCATCCATATGGACAGGCTGGCCTTCGCCGTCTTTGGGGTTGCCATCGAGCGAGGCCTGAGCAAAGTCACCCTCGGCAAGGGCGCGGCCTTCGATCGGGTTGAAACTGGCGCGCTGCTCTCGGATATCATTCAGCGCCTGTTCGACCTCGCTGTCGGAGACGGTGATTTCCGGCTTATCGGCGCGCAATTCCTTATACCCAGCGAGATTGATTTCGGGCATTACCTCGAAGGCAGCTTTGAAGCGTAACGGTTCGCCGTCGTGCAAATGAAGGTCGGTGACGCGGGGTTGCGAAACAGGATGCAAGCCCAAGCGCTCGGCTTCCTGACGGAAATGCCGAGGGATGAGGGCTTCGACGACGTCGGTTTTGATTTCTTCGGAGAAACGCTGGCGGATGATCGAAGCCGGCACATGGCCGCGGCGGAAGCCTGGGATGCGCGCCATCTTCTGATATTTCTGGATCAGGGATTCGGTTTGGCGACCGACCTCTTCCACCGATATCTCGACCTGAATTTCGCGCTTTGTGCTCTCGTTCGTTTCGGTGGGGCTCACAATCTACCTTTCGAAAGCATACGCAATGGATGCCGGAACCGAACGGCGGCCAAGAATGCTTTGTACCTTGAACTTGAGTGTAAAGAGTAGCGGAGAGCAACGTCAAACGGCGGAAGGGGTTTTTGAACCCACCAAAGTAACGGGAGGCAGGGAAGCGCACGATTTGGTAATTTCGTAACGGGCGTCTCGCAGTATGCCCAAGTTGCGTCGAATTGCCAAACTTCCTGATTTCGAAAACACAAGCATGTCACTTCCGGCTTGGCTCAGAGTTTTGAATGACGAGGTAGTGGAGTGTCCCCGCTGCCCACGCCTTGTTGTGTATCGCGAGAACATCGCACGAGAGAAGCGGCGCGCTTATCGCGAATGGGAATATTGGGGGAAACCCGTACCAGGATTCGGCGATCCCAACGCCGCTGTCATGGTCCTGGGGCTTGCTCCGGGGGCGCATGGATCGAACCGGACGGGCCGGCCGTTTACCGGAGATGCTTCGGGAAATTTCATGTACCCGGTCCTGTATGAGACGGGGTTTGCGAATCAGCCGACGGCAACGAAACGGGATGACGGATTGGTCCTGACGAACCTCTATATTACTGCGGCAGCCCGGTGTGCGCCGCCGGACAACAAGCCTTTGCCGCAGGAACTGACAAACTGTGCCCCTTATTTGGCTCGTGAGCTGGAGGGGCTCAAGAAACTGCGAGTGATTGTCGCCCTGGGGCGAATCGGCTTCGACGCTTACCTAGGCTATTTGAAACGTCAGAGCCTGATCACGACCAAGGCTCCATACGCCTTCGGTCACGGAGCTTCCTATCAAATGCCCAACGGTGTGACGCTCTTGGCGTCCTATCATCCCTCCAATCAAAACACCAATACCGGCAAGCTGACTCGCGCGATGTTCGTGAAGATATTCGAGGAGGCGCGAAGACTCGCGGGGGATTTCGGGGTGACCAAAACCTCCATAGAAATGCCGAGTCGGGCGCGTCGAGACTGAAGAGGAACGGCGTTTGTGCCGATTCTGAAATGGGGCGGATCCTGGCGTAACAGGAGCACCACCGGGCCGGCATGGGGGTGACGACTGTTTCGGGATGATGCCGCCCTTTTCTTCGCTCTCTGCGCTCCGTTCTTCTAACGGCGTGAGCGGGCCGTTCCTGCCGTTATGCCTCGCGCCAATTTTGCTGCGCGTGGTATAACGGTGGCGCCTCGGTCTGGGACATGCATCTAGGTGACTCCAAGCAACGTTTCGGTGTGCTCTGGCTTTTCTTTGGGTACAGTCTGGCCTTGCACGTTCTGGACGAAGCTGGGCACGATTTTCTCTCCGTGTATAACCCCAATGCCTTGGCTGTGCGGCGAGCGTTGCCTTGGCTTCCTTTTCCGCAGTTCACATTCCAGTCATTCGTTGGGACTTTATTGTTGGCGCTCGTCTTGTGGCTGGGTCTGGCGCCTTTGGCGTTTCGCAGACCGACATGGATGCGACGAGTGGCGATTCCGGTTGCGGTGCTGGCTGGAATCGGGAATGGGTTGGCACATCTGGGGTCTTCGGTTTACTTTGTGCGGATGATGCCGGGCGCCTATACGGCGCCGTTGATTTTAGTGGCGGGGGGAGTATTGTTGCGCGAAGCGTTGCAGGGAACGCTGGAATCGCAGCACTGACGTTTTACGCCGCCGAACTAGAATCCAACCAACACTGGTTCGGGCTCAAGGTGTATTCCCCAAGTGCTCTGGACGCCTTGTTGGATTTCTTCTTTCAAATCAAGGATGTCGGTCGCTTTCGCCTCCCCTGTGTTGATGATGGCGAGAGCGTGTTTGCTGGAAATGCCAACTTGCCCGGAACGGAGTCCTTTGGCGAAGCCGGAATGCTCGACGAGCCATGCGGCGGATGTTTTGCGGTGACCTTCGGGGGCAGGATAGCTGGGTGCTTCCAGGCCGCGGGCTTGGGCGCGAGTGGCTAACTCCTGAAATTGCTCTTCGGTGAGCACAGGGTTTTTGAAGAACGATCCGACGCTGCGGCAGTCTTCGTCACCGGCGACAATCAACATGCCTTTGCTGCGGCGAATCTCGCGCACGGCTTCGCGCACGGCGGCTAGCGTCGGCGGTGTCTTTGCGTCCGCGAAATGTTTTTGGAGATCGGCATAGCGGAGGCTGGGACTGCCTCCGCGCTGCAGGCGATAGTTCACGCGAAGAATGATATAGCGTCCGCGCTCGGTGGTATTAAAGATGCTGGAGCGATAACGGAACCGGCAGGCAGGGCGTGGCAAGACTATGATCCGATCATCTCTTGTATCGAGGGCGCGCACGGATTCGATCGTCTCCGACACTTCCTGGCCGTAGGCGCCTACGTTTTGAACTGGTGTACCGCCGACTGTGCCGGGGATACCGCTGAGGCATTCGACTCCGCCGCAGTTTTGGGTTACGGCTTGGCCGACGAAGTTGTCCCAATCGTGGCCCGCCCCGGCGGTGAAACGGATGGCATTGCCCGAGGCTTCGGTAGTCAGGCCGCCGATTGAGATCCGGAGAATCAGTCCGGGCCAGCCTTCATCGGCGATCAATACGTTGCTGCCGCCGCCTAGAATAAAGAAAGGCAGGTTGCGGAGTTTCGCGAAAGTCACGGCTTCCATGACTTCGTCTTCCCGATGGGCTTCGGCGAAGTAGCGTGCGGGGCCGCCGACCTGTAGAGTGGTCCAAGGGGCGAGGACGACGTTTTCCTGAATCTTCATACCAAACTGCGGCTCTATATACTCAAGAGCATCTCACGTCCGCAGGGACGAAACCCATTCGAACTTTGAAGGAGCACCTTACATGTATCCAGAGATTATGGTCATACCCATGCGCGAGGAGTTGACGCGACTGGGGGTCAAGGAACTGCGGACGGCCGCGGATGTCGATCAGTCGCTGACAGGTCAACCGGGCGTGACGATGGTGGTGGTGAACTCGATCTGCGGGTGTGCGGCGGGGCGGATGCGTCCGGCAGTACGCTTGGCGCTGGGGCACTCGAAGACTCCAGACCGTAGTTTTACCGTGTTTGCCGGACAAGACAAAGAAGCGACGGAGAAGGCGCGGGCGCATTTTACGGGGTATCCGCCGTCATCGCCGTCCATTGGAATTCTGCGCGATGGGAAACTGGTTTACATGATGCAGCGACACGAGATCGAACGGCGCGAAGCACCTGCGATTGCAGCGGATCTGAAAGCGGCGTTTGATCAGTTTTGCGGAGTAGAAGCGGTCTGACGGTCGGCGCTCCGCCGACCATTTTGGGACGGAAGTTCCGACTATCACATTCATCGGTAAGCCCCATCACAGCCGGTGCCTGTCTAAGTTCCGATGATAACTATTAGCAAGATGGCTTCCGCTCCTCTCTAGTTGGAGGTGGCGGAGCCTGCCCTGGAAGCCAGCGAAGTATTTGCCGACGTTCGGAGTGGTTTTCGATGTCAGGACCGCATTTGGTATCCAATGCAGGAAGCAAATCGCTGGAGTCGCCGGCGTTTGCGGACCGTGAGGTCCTGGAGCGAGCGGTCGCGAAGGTCATCTTGTTAGGCGAGCAAGTTGGAGTGGGTACGGAGCAAATGATCCGGCTCCTTGACTCGGGTCTGACGGTACGGGAACTTCTGGAGTATCTTGCGGCCCGGGCAGGGAACTCTACTTATGGATAAGGTGGATAGAACCATGCGAGATGCGATGGTTTGAAGCCGGAGAAAGGAAATTGCGATGAGGCACAAATCGGCCTTGGTTGTTTTCGTATTGGTCATGGCAGTGGCCATGATGCAGGCACAAACAGTTGGCAAAACGGCGACGGCAGCAACTGCCGAGCCGGTTACGGGCAAGCAGTTGTTCAATTCGTATTGTGCGTTGTGCCACGGACCCGATGCTAAGGGCGGAGGACCGTTTGCGACCCAACTGAAAGTATGGCCGCCGGACCTTACGCAACTGGCGAAGAAGAATCACGGGGAATATCCGTCCATGCACGTGCAGGAAGCGATCGATGGCGAGTATGGCAAGCCATCGCACGGAACGTTCGAAATGCCAATCTGGGGGCCGGTGTTCCGGTCCATGGCACATGGGAAGAAGGATAGCGCGCAACTACGGATCAATAGCCTCGTGAAGTACATCGAGTCGATGCAAGAGAAGTAGAAAACTAGACAAGACCTCTGGGTGCTGGGAGGCCGAGGGGAGGTGTTTGCGGTCGCGACCGTGAAGCGTTAATCTCTAGCGATGCAAATACGGTCAGTGGGCACCCTTGGAACTAGACGGGTCGAAAAGCAGACATCTCACTTGCAGAAGCCGGAATGTGCGCTCTCGCAATGGATCGCGCGGGGAGTTGCGATCACCCTAATCGCGATCAGCATTTCCACATTCGCGGCAGCGCAGGAACCGCAGAAGCCCGAGACTGCTCCGGCATCGGCGCAGGTCCCTAAGGCCGAGACGCCGAAAGCGGGAGCAAAGGCGCCGGGCACGTCCCTCTTCAATTTACTGCAAAGAAAATCGCTGGTATTTCCTGACATTGCAGAAAGCACCGATCCCTTAACGTCAGGGCAGAAATTCGAGCTTTTCGTCGATAACAGCATCTCGGCGCATGCGATAGCGGCCGCTGCGGTTGGTGCCGCGATCGGTCAGGCCACTGATTCGCCCACTGGTTTCAATCAAGGCTGGGATGCCTACGGCAAGCGATTCGGAGCGTCGATGGCACGGCAGGCCTCGGGCGAATTTTTTGGAAAGTTCGTGCTGGCGAGCGCGCTTCATGAGGATCCCAGGTTTTTCCCTCAATTGAACCCGACTTTTGGGCAAAGCGTGAAATATTCGGTAAAGCGGCTTTTTGTGACCAGAAGTGATTCTGGGAGGGATGTGGCGAACATCTCCGGTCTTCTTGGCCCCGCGATGGGCGAGGGCCTTGCCAATGTCTACATGCCGGACCGCAACCGTACCGTTGGTGACACGTTGATGCGTTATGGCTTGGACCTGGCAACACGGGCAGGGGGCAACATGCTTCGAGAATACTGGCCGGTAGTGTACGGGAAGTTGCGGCATCAGACGCCTACCGATGGTAGGCAGCATTAGAAAAGAGCCTGTGAAGCGGCGTTGTGGCCGCATCTAATCGGAAAGCAACCGTAGAGCGACAACGTCGTTGCTGGCGCGGGCGGTTGGTACAATCAAAGATTCAATCCAGAGCTTAGAACACTTTAGTACGACACAGGAGAAGAGGCTTGCGGAACCGTGTGTGTTTTCTGTGGTTGGCGATTTTGGCAGTTTCGGTCGTACCGGCGCTGTCTCAAAACAGCGCCCATGACTATCCCCGATTTAACTTTGATGTGGGTGGTGGCGTAGGAATCGGGCGCGGCGCAGTGGGCGGTTTCGTCGGTAACTCCTACTTTGGCCAGGCCGGTGCAGGCGTGAACCTGGGCCGTATGTTTGGGGTCAACGCAGAGTATATGTACTACGATCTCCCCATCCGGGCGAGCGTGAGCCAGTCGCAATCCTTGAACAATGCCAGCGGATCGCTGAACGCGGTTACGCTGAACGGGATCGTGCGACCTCCCGTTCATCTGGGCAAATTGGGTTTGTACGGAATTTTTGGCATGGGGTTTTATCGGCGGAATGTTTCGGCGAGCAGTGAAATACTGCTGCCCGGAGCGGTCTGCCAGCCTGCTTGGTCGCAATGGTGGGGAATCAACTGCGTGAACGGGTTCGTACAGACGCAGCAAACGCTGTCGTCCGTGTCGCGGAGCGCTGCCGGGTACAACTATGGTGGAGGGGTGACTTATTCCTTGAAGCACCTGCACGGTGGAAAGTTATTTGTGGAATGGAGATACCACAAGGCGTATCAGAGCGATGTGCAGACGATCGTGATGCCAATCGCGGTCGGCTTGCGTTGGTGATGCAGTCGCGGTTGATCGTCGCGCGGAGTTTGACCGGCCATCTTTCGTTCTAAGTGATGGCCTGACTGCGGAAGTGCAGAAGCAAAATCGAGGCAAAGATTTTGGTCTTGGTGCGAAAAGGATTCCACACCCGAAACCAAAGACTCACAAGGCAAGCGGTTCTGTTTGACTTGACTGGTGGAGCAGGCTACCCTTGTGCCACGTTTGTGTGCTAACTGCTTGTGTCTCAACAACCTTCACAACCTGTGACCGAGTTGCTGGTGCTCTGGAAATCCGGGGATCAGCAGGCGCTTGAAGCGTTAGTTCCGCTCGTCTACAAAGAACTTCGGGAGATCGCACGGCGTCATCTCCGGCGGGAGCGCCCGGACCATACTCTCCAGAGTGCGGCGCTGGTCCATGAAGCCTACATGCGGTTGTTGGACCAACGTCCGTTCGATACGGAGAATCGTGCCCACTTTCTAGCCGTGGCCTCACGCCTGATGCGGCAAATCCTGGTGGACCATGCGCGGAACCATGGGGCAGCCAAACGCGGAGCCGATCGCAAGGTAGATCTGGACACCTCGATCATGTTGCCGCAGATGAAGAGTGCTGACGTAATTGCTTTGGACGACGCGCTGAAGGATCTCTCCAACATGGATGAACAGCAGGGCCGAGTCGTCGAGTTGCGCTTTTTCGGTGGCCTTGCCACAGAAGAGATTGCAGAAGTCCTAGGCATTTCGGCCTCAACCGTTAAACGTGACTGGAATGTGGCGAAAGCGTGGTTGACTCGAGAGATGAAAAGAGGCGGCAGTGGGGACTCCGGAGGAGTGGCAAAGAGTTAAGGAGATCGTCGGCGGAGCTCTGGAGCTTGAAGCGGGGGAGCGAGCGGCATATTTGGATTCCGCTTGCGGCAACGATTCCAGCTTACGAGCGGAGGTGGAGTCTCTCCTAGCCGCGCACGCCGACGCCGATGGCCTGTCCGAAAGTCCCTGGACGGCAACTGAAGACAATGCTGCCGCGGAAGGTCAGAGGATTGGCCCCTATCGCCTCATCAAAGTGCTAGGTGTTGGCGGCATGGGGCAGGTTTGGCTCGCAGAGCAGAGTGAGCCAGTGCGGCGCCGTGTCGCGCTGAAGTTGATCCGCGCCGGCATGTATGACACAGCGCTAATCCAGCGTTTCCAGTCGGAGCGCCAATCACTGGCAATCATGGAACACCCGGCGATTGCGAAAGTCTTTGATGCCGGTACAACTCCCGCAGGCCAACCCTACCTGGTCATGGAATTTGTGGATGGCCTCCCGATCAATGACTACTGTGATCAAAAGAAACTGGGCATTCGCGATCGCTTGAAGTTGTTCATGCAGGTTTGCGATGGCGTCCAGCATGCACACCAAAAGGCGATTATTCATCGCGATCTGAAGCCCTCCAACATTCTGGTGGTGGAAGTAGACGGTAAACCCACGCCGCGGATCATTGACTTTGGATTGGCGAAGGCGACTGTGCCACACGCTTTGGGGCAAACGCTGTTCACGCACGTAGGGGCCTTCGTGGGCACACCCGGCTACATGAGCCCAGAGCAGGCAGATCCGAACATCCACGATATTGATACCCGGACCGATGTGTATTCCCTTGGCGTCGTCTTATACGAACTTCTGACGGGCTACTTGCCGTTCGATACAACAAAGTGGAAGAAGCAGCGGCTAGATGAAGTCTTGCGTCAGTTACGGGAAACGGACCCGGAGCGTCCCAGCACGAAAGTGGGCCTGAATCGGGAGAGTTCGATATCGAGCGCGGAAGCACGAGGAACGGAACAGCAGCAACTGGTCAGCATTTTGAAAGGTGATCTGGACTGGATCGCGCTGAAGGCTCTGGAGAAAGAGAGGGATCGGCGGTACGGAACACCCTCGGCTCTGGCCGCCGATGTTGAGCGGTATCTGGAGAATCGGCCGGTGGAAGCCCGTCCCGCCAGCACGGGTTATCGCCTCAAGAAATATGTTCGCCGCAATCGAGCGCCTGTGGCTGTTGCGGTGGGTGCCGCGGCGTTGCTGATCGCGTTTGCGGTGATGCAGACCATCGAGTTGCGCCGCATTACGCGCGAGCGGGATCGCGCCGACCGCATCACCGAGTTCATGACCAACATGTTCAAGGTATCCGACCCGAGTGAAGCTCGCGGCAACAGCATTACCGCCAGAGAGATTCTGGAGAAGGCTGCGTCCGGAATTGATACGAATTTGAAGAAGGATCCGGAAGCCCGCGCGCAAATGATGGACGTGATGGGCAGGGTGTTTCGCAGCCTCGGTCTCTACGCCAAGGCGCAGCCCCTGCTGTCGCAAGCGCTCGAAATCCGGCGGCAGGCATTGGGACCCGATCATCCGGATACCCTCATGACGATGCTCACGTTGGGGAATGTGCTGAGCGACCAGGGTAAGTCTTCAGAAGCGGACAAACTCTACCATCAGGTATACGACATCTCGAGCCGTCGCTATGGTAGGACCGACCAGAGAACGGTGTTCGCCATGAACGGGATTGCGCTTGTTCTGAAGCGCCAGGGACATTTGAGCGAATCGGAGAAAATGCAACGCGATGCGGCCGAAATCGACCGTGCCACGCTCGGTCCCAACCAACCCGAAACGCTCACCATGCTGAGTAACCTGGCGCTTGTCATCCGGCGGCAGGGACGATTCGCAGAAGCCGAGAAGATTGACCGTCAAGTCTGGGCAGCACGGCGACAGACACTCGGACCGGAACACCCCGATACGTTGCGCTCCGCCGCCAATCTCGGTGTGGATCTGATGGATCAAATGAACAAAAGCGTCGAAGCGGAACAACTCGCGCGCTCCACCCTCGAAATTCAACGGCGCATCCTGGGCCCTGCTCATCCCGACACTCTTGAATCCATGGGCTTGCTGGCTACGACGTTAAATCAGCAGGGTCGGTATCCTGAGGGTGAAGCTCTGCTGCGGGAGGTATTGGACATCGAACGCAGCTCGCTTGGACCAGAGCATCCTAAGACGCAAACTGCGCTTAACAATCTCGGGGCTGCCCTGAACGGCGAGAAAAAAAGTGCGGAGGCGGTGGTGATCTTTCGCGAGTTGCTCGAAGTGCAACAGCGCCAACTGGGTCCCGAAAATGATACAACGCTGATGACGATGACCAATCTAGCCGCGTGCATGGAGGACGCCGCCCAACTTGCGAACGCGGAATCCATGGGCCAGGATGCTCTCCGAATCGAGCGTCGCAAACTGGGGAACGACAATCCCATCTCGATTGCGCAGTCATTCAATCTCGCGAATGTACTGGAAAAACTGGGACGTGACCGAGAGGCGGTCCCGCTTATGGTGGAAGCGCGGGACAGTCGAGCGCGCGTCTATGGCCCTGACCACCCCCAAACCGCACTGGCCACCTACGCTCTCGCACAATGGGCGGCACATCGTGGGGATCGGACGCAAGCATTGGAACTATTACGTCAGGCTGTCGAGCACGGCCTGGATTCCGATACCAGGGCTGGTTTAGCAAAGGATGCCCCGCTGAAATCGCTGCATGGCGACCCCGATTTTCAGTTGCTAGTTGCAGAAGCGCAGAAGGTTGCCGCTGCCATTGCTGGTCCAAAGACGAATTAGGTCAGCGAAGCGCCACCCCGGCGTAAAGGAAACACGTGCCCACACCGAATCAATGGAGCAAGATCAAGGAGATCGTTGGGGCGGCATTGGAGCGCGAACCTGCCGATCGCGCTGAGTTTCTGGATCAGGCCTGCGCGCGAGATCAGGCCTTGCGAGACGAGGTGGATTCTCTCCTCGTCGCCTATGCAAGCTCCGCTCCCCTATCGGCAAATCCTTGGGCTAACACCACGGTTGCGGAGTCTGCCACTCAGAGCAAGGTCATTGGGCCGTATCGGCTGATTCACACGCTTGGTGTGGGCGGCATGGGTCAAGTGTGGCTGGCCGAGCAGACCGAACCTGTCCGCCGGCGCGTTGCACTCAAACTCATCCGCGCTGGAATATACGACAGGGTATTGATCCAGCGATTTCAATCGGAACGGCAGTCGTTGGCAATCATGGAACACCCAGCGATTGCCAAGGTGTTCGACGCCGGGACGACGGCTGAAGGTCAGCCGTATTTTGCCATGGAGTACGTCGATGGTCCGCCCATCACCGACTATTGCGATCGCAAAAAACTGGGAATCCGCGATCGTTTAAAGCTGTTCATGCAGGTGTGCGATGGAGTGCAGCATGCCCACCAAAAAGCGATTATCCATCGCGATCTGAAACCCTCGAATATTCTGGTAGCAGAAGTGGATGGCAAGCCGACGCCGCGAATTATCGACTTCGGTTTGGCGAAGGCCGTAGCACTGGTTCCGGCGGAGAACTTATTTACGCACGTGGGAAGCCTCTTAGGGACGCCCGGCTACATGAGTCCGGAGCAGGCAGACCCGAACGTGGTTGACATCGACACGCGAACCGACGTGTATTCGCTGGGTGTCGTTCTTTACGAACTCCTGACGGGTTCCTTGCCGTTCCATCCGGCGCAATGGAAGACAAAGCGGTTGGATGAAGTATTGCGCCAACTCCGAGATGCGGAACCGGAACGACCGAGCATGAAGGTTGGTGCGAACCCAAACAGTTCCGCAGTGAGTGCAGACGCTCGCGGGACAGGGCAGCAGCAGCTATTTAGCACGCTGCGCGGAGATCTGGACTCGATCACGCTCAAGGCACTGGAGAAGGAGCGGGAACGCAGATACGGCACACCCTCAGCATTGGCCGCGGATATCGAACGATATCTCGATAATCGTCCGGTTGAAGCGCGACCAGAGAGCGTAGGGTATCGGCTCCAAAAGTATATTCGACGCCATCGAATCGCGGTTGCGGTGGCGACGGGCGCCGCGCTACTGCTGGTTGCTTTCGCTATTGCCCAGACAATCCAGTTGCGGCGGATAACGCGCGAACGCGACCGAGCCGATCGTATCACCGACTTCATGACGAACATGTTCAAGGTTTCGGACCCGAGCGAAGCTCGCGGCAACACGATCACGGCGCGAGAGATTTTAGATAAATCCGCGAAAGAGATCGATGCTGGTCTGGCCAAAGACCCTGCGCTGAAGGCGCAGATGTTATCTGTGATGGCGACGGTTTACCGTGGGCTGGGACTTGATTCTCGAGCGCAGCCTTTGTTGGATCAAGCGATCGCACTTAGCCGAAGCGAACTCGGGCCGGAACATCCGGATACGTTACGCTTGCGCGGGCAGTTAGGGCCGGTTCTAACCTCGCAAGGTCGGTATCAAGAAGCGGAAAGACTGGAGCAGACTCTATTAGACGAAGAACTGCGCGTCCTGGGACCCGAACATCGTATCACTCTTGCGACCCGGCGTGATCTTTTTTCTCTTCTGGGCGCACAGGGCCACCCGGTCGAAGCGGAGACAATAGGCCGGGAGACAGTAGACCTGGAGCGTCGTATCTTCGGGAATGAAGATCCGGAAACTTTGCTCACGATGAGGGAGTTGGCGGCCGTGATGGAGCGGGCTGACCACTTACCCGCGGCCGAGGCGCTTACCCGTCAAATTATAGGGATTCGCCAACGACGCTCGGGGAACGATGATCCCCGCACACTTATGTCGTTGTCAGACTTGGGCAGGATCCTAAACCAGGAGGAACGTGCAGCCGACGCGGAGGCCGTGTACCGTCCTGCGCTCGCCATGCAGCAACGAGTGCTCGGTCCTGACCACCCGAGCGTTGTCTCCACAATGGATGGGCTGGCTATGGCATTGCGTCGCCAGCACAAGTTGGATGAAGCTGAAAACCTTTGTCGCGGAGCACTCGACATTGCCAGTCGAAGACTCGGGCCTGAACATCCCACAACGCTTATGGAAATCGGAAACCTGGCTCTGATGCTCCAAGAACGCGGCCGTTATCAGGGTGCAGAGCGACTCCAGCGGCAAGTATTAGAGGTCAGTCGTCGGACCCTCGGTCCAGACCACTACAACACCAGCATGGCGATGAATCACGTGGCGGAACTTTTGCACCTTGAAGGGCGAAACGACGAATCTGCAGCTCTGTTTCGGGAAACTGCGGATATTCAACGACGGACCTTGGGTACAGGCCACAGATATACACTAAACACTTTGTACAATCTGGCGTGTGTGCTTGCTTCTCAACACAAATCTGATGAGGCACTTTCTATACTACGTGGAGTTGTAGACAAGGGATTCGCAAGCGCTGACGACCTTAAGACAGATCCCGATTTTAGATCGCTGCAAAGTGATGCACGATTCGAGGGATTGATCAAACAAGGAAAGCAAAGTAACACTCACAAGACAAAGAATTAGCGCTCGCGAAGGTGAAAAAGTGACAACGCGGGACAAGTGGTTAAGGGTCAAAGAGATTGTGGGGGAGGCGTTGGAGCGCGAACCCGACGACCGCGCCGCTTTTCTGGATCAGGCCTGCGCGCAAGATCTGGGTTTGCGGGCGGAGGTCGAATCCCTCGTGGCGGCGTATCAGAGTTCAAACCGGTTTTTGGATAGTCCATGGGACGCCACCACGCGGGCAGACGCTCCACCACAATTGAGGGTCATCGGCCCTTATCGACTGGTTCAGACGCTTGGTGTGGGCGGCATGGGGCAAGTGTGGCTGGCCGAGCAGACCGAACCTGTCCGCCGGCGCGTTGCACTCAAACTCATCCGCGCTGGAATATACGACAGCCTATTGATCCAACGCTTCCAATCGGAACGGCAGTCGTTGGCAATCATGGAACACCCAGCGATCGCAAAGGTCCTAGATGCTGGCACCACTCCGGACGGCCAGCCGTACTTCGCCATGGAGTATGTGGACGGTCCGCCCATCACGGACTACTGTGACCGCAAAAAACTTGGCATTCGAGACCGCCTGAAGCTGTTCATGCAGGTGTGCGACGGAGTGCAGCACGCCCACCAAAAAGCGATTATCCATCGCGATTTGAAACCCTCGAATATTCTGGTAACGGAAGTGGATGGCAAACCGACGCCGCGGATTATTGACTTCGGTTTGGCGAAGGCGGCAGTTCCGCACTCTCTTGGACAAACGCTCTTCACGCATGTGGGCGCCTTCGTGGGAACTCCTGGTTACATGAGTCCCGAGCAAGCGGATCCGAGCGTGCACGACGTTGACACGCGAACAGACGTGTATTCCCTGGGCGTCGTTCTCTATGAGTTGCTCTCAGGATCCTTGCCATTCGATTCAGAGAAGTGGACGAAGCAGCGGCTCGACGATGTGTTGCGGCAATTGCGGGAGACTGATCCAGAGCGTCCGAGCACGAAAGTCGGAGCCAATCGCGGGACTTCGACTTCGAGTGCCGAGGCGCGAGGTACAGAGATTCAGCAACTGGTTGGCACGTTGCGTGGAGATCTGGACTGGATAACGCTAAGAGCCCTCGAAAAGGATCGCGATCGACGATACAGCACGCCGTCGGCCCTGGCAGCCGACCTTGGCAATTACCTTGCGAACCGGCCAGTCGAAGCGTGTCCGGCAAGCGCCAGATATCGCTTAAGAAAATATGTCAGGCGGCACGCGGTTGGAGTTGGAGTAGCGACGGCAGCAACTGTTATCCTTATCGCGTTTGCCGTGACCCAGGCTTTGGAATTGCGACGCATTACGCGGGAACGCGACCGGGCCGATCGGATCACGGAGTTCATGACCAACATGTTCAAGGTGTCGGACCCGAGCGAAGCCCGTGGCAATACGGTCACGGCTCGCGAGATTCTGGATAGGTCGGCGAAGGAGATCGACGCGGGACTCGCCGGGGATCCGGAACTGAAAGCGCAAATGTTGCAGGTGATGGGGACGGTATACGAAAACCTCGCCCTCTATGATCGGGCAGAGGGACTCTTACGTCAGGATGCAGAAATCCGCCAGAAGGTCCTTGGGCGCGAACACGAGGCCACGTTGAACGCCGATGCACGGCTAGCTTGGATCATCTCGGAGCAAAACCGATACGCCGAAGCAGAGAAAATGGAGCGAGAACTAGTGGAATCGGAGGCCCGCATTCTTGGTCCCGATCATCGCCTCACGCTCGCTACGAAGTCCGAGTTGTGCAGGACGGTAGAGCTAACTGGTCGCTATGTCGAGGCAGAATCGCTGTGTCGACAGGCCTTGGAAGCGCAGCAACGGTTGCTGGGCACTGACGACACTGACACTCTTGACTCGCAACGGCGCTTGGCAGTTGTTCTCATACACGAGAATCACTTTCCAGAGGCTGCGGATAGTTTGCGGTCAAATCTGCAAGTTCGCCAGCGGGTTTATGGTAGAGGCCACCCCAAGACCCTCGAAATCATGGATGACCTTGCGTCGGTGCTCGTGGAACAGGGACTGTACGGCCAGGCAGAAGCGCTGTACCGCGAAACACTGGACTCGGAGACACGCGTCATGGGCTCAGATCATCCTTTGGTTCTCCGTACCACGCTGAATCTGGCAACCGTTCTCGAATCCGAGGACCGCTATTCGGAGTCGGAAAAGCTGCAACGGCAAGTCCTCGCGCAATGTCGTCGCGTACTCGGTCCGGACCATCCAACTACCGCGCTCTCCCTCTACAATATTGCCGACGTTCTCTACATGGAGCATCGATATGCCGAGGCGATACCAGTTCTTAGGGAAGCCGTCGATATCCAAAGGCGCGTGCTTGGTTCCGGACATCCAGATACCGTTGAGTCGCTTTACAAGTTGGCGCTGGATTTGGCACTCACGCACCATAGCGAAGAAGCAATTTTGCTGTTGAGCGACGCGGTTAACCATGGAGTGGATGCTGATTCGGTGAAGGAACTGAAGGACGGGGCGGCGTGGAAGGACCTGCGCGGGGACGCTCGTTTTCAGGCACTGGTTAACAAGGCGCAGGAATCTGCGGTTGCCAATCGCCAAACGCCGAATTGACAGTACCAAATTAACCACAAACACCATGTAGCCACCTACGGTCCCCAAACCAAGTTCGGGTACAAGGATTTCATTCCGCTGTTCAAGGCAGAGCACTTTGACCCGGCGGCTTAGGCTCGGCCGTTTCGGGAAGCTGGTGCGAAATATGCACTGCCTGTGGCGGAGCATCATGACGGATTTCCAATGTACAACTCGAATTTGACCGATTGGTGTGCCGGGACGATGGGCCCACATCGCGATCTGGTCGGAGATTTGGCGGCGGC
>Ga0302321_100002380_pt1 | contig 16150 bp, 10 predicted proteins | sample Fen_T0_1_FD_202505 | JGI IMG/M metagenome (GOLD analysis project Ga0302321, IMG submission 202505) | Peat permafrost microbial communities from Stordalen Mire near Abisko, Sweden - Fen_T0_1 | ecosystem: Environmental > Terrestrial > Soil > Wetlands > Permafrost | place: Sweden: Abisko...
GGCGGAGGCGCAGGTCTTAGGCGCGCAGGTCGTGCATAGGTTCGAGGTGCAAATTTCGTTGGTCAGGCAGGTGCCGCAGGTGAGCTTGTTGCCGCAACCGTCGTCCAGGGTGCCGCAGTTCTTGCCGGCGGAGGCGCAGGTCTTGGGCGTGCAGGTCGTGCACTTGTTGTTGGTGCACAGCTTGCCCCCCGTGCACGTGCCGCAATCATGCGTGATGTCCGCACTGCAGTGGTTCGCGATCTTGCCGCATTCGGCACCCGACGCGACGCACTCGCGCGGGACGGTCTTGGGCACGGTTGGGCAAGGGCAGGTGATGACCCCGCCGCAACCGTTCGACAGCGTGCCGCAGGTCGTGGCGGGATAACTAGCGCAGGTCCGCCTTTCGCACGCCCCACAGGTGCTGGTGATGGCATCGCAGACCTGGCCCGTGGCACAAGTGCCGCACGCTTGCACGACTCCGCAGCCGTCGGGAATGTTGCCGCAGCGGCCGGTGCATGCGATGGGCGCGCAGGCCTTGCACTGGTTGTTTTCGCACTTGGTCCCGAGGCCGCAGGTCTTGCCGCAGGCGAGACCGGTTCCGCAGGCATCGGCGATCATCCCGCAACCGTTGTCGCCCCCGCACGCTTCGGTTGGGGTCACACAGGTCTTGGACTTGGGGCTGCACACCTGGCCCTTGGCACAGGTACCACACTGCAGGGGGTGCCCGCAGGTGTCGTCAACGTCGCCGCAGGTTTGGCCGAGGCTGGCACAGGTGGCTGGCAAGCAGAGGGCATCCGTCAAATGACCTCTGCCGCCGTCGATGGGGGCGCCCAGTGCACCGGCCAAGCCCGTCCAGATGGGTCCTGTCCCACCCAAACCGGTGATGCCACCGTCGTCCGCCGTTCCGTCGCTTCCCGAAGCGCCACCGCTTCCCGTCGGGTCGTCGACCCCGACCGGGGCGAGCGAGGTGCTACTACAAGAAGCGAGAAGGCACAGCCAAGTGGCAACAACGAGGAGCTTGTGAGCGCGGTTCATTCCAATGCCTCCGGGGTAACTTGCGGATGTGCGGCGGGCGAGTGTCTTCCAAGGTCGCAATCGGAAGTACACACGTCTCAGAACCACAGCAAAGGTCGGGCCAGCGCTGTTGGCGCGGATGGTCTGCCCATTGATGAGGTCCTCGCCCCGGCCGTGCCCACGGAATTCCAGGAGAATCAGGCGGCTCCCACGCTTTGCAATCACGACGGACTGTGCGCTGGGATGGGCGATGAGGAGGCTGCCCATGGGGGCGGGGACCTCACCTGAGGTCGAGAGTCCCCAGACCCTTACAGCGTCCGCATTCCACGCGTTTGCATGGCGTCGGCCAGAGTCTCGGCAGCCGCTGGATCCATCGCGTCGTTCTTGCTTGTCAGGGTGGCGGCCACAGGGATTCTGTCGTGCTGGTTGGGGGCGTTGATATACAGGCCAAGTTTGGCGGCTTGCACAGCGGCCAGGCGGCGCTGCGTGTCCTGGGCCGGCCCCGGCGCGGCCAGCAATTGGGCAACGTAGGCCTGTTCGAAATTCCGATTCTCTTCCTCGAAAGTCGAGAAACGATTGGCCTCCTGCAGTTCAGCCACGGTGTGCAGTTCCCTTGTAATCAGCGCTCCGTAGCGTTTCTCCCAACCGATACGAGGTGGCGCCAGCTTGGTCTTAAGTGAAAGGTCCGAGATGTCAGCCAGCAGGGGGGCCAGGCTGTTCTGTTCCGGCTGCTCGACAAACCATGCCGCCCGCGTGTAGGTGGCATCGTTCAGCCGAAAGATTGCAAGGACGGCGCTTTTGCCCGACAGCCCAGGAACGTCCTCGAGGCCATTCTCGAACTGGCGCCACGCCAAAAGAACGCGGGTCGCGGCTTTCATGCGTCCCATGCGTGCACGGAGCAAGTCCGGCGATTCGGGTATTGGAGCAGGCTGGGCTCGCCCGCGCCGTTGTGGCGCCGACGGCGGCGCAAGGCGCACGACTTCCGCATGCGCGTTCAGCATGTCGAGGTAGGCCGGGGTCACCTCGCGGTCCAGCTTTCCCATCAGACGGTCAAGAACGAGCACAGACTCGAGAGGAAAACCATCGTGCGTCTCCATGGGCATGGCGGCCAGTACGCGTAGGTCCAGCAGACTTTCAGTATCGCGGCCATAGGGCGTGTCGGGGGCCATGTACGGGGCATGCAAGAAGGCGCGGATATAGTGGCGCGCCAGAGGCGCCAGGGCGAATCCGCCACCTGCAAGGCGAATAGCGCGGGCACTGTACGAGGCCGCCGCGTGTTCGTCGCGCTTGGACGTCCCCACTTGCCAGAGCACGAGCGCCTTCATGGTTAGTACGTCGGGGTCAGGGCGGTCACCCAGCTGGCGCTCAAGGGCTTGCACACGCTCGACGATTTGGGCCACGCCGCTATCCGTGGCAAGCAGGGCAGGGCGCATGACCAGATCGCGCAAGAGGGCGGCCTTGCCGGACATCGCCTGGTAGTACGACCCTTGCTCGGGAACAAGAATCTCTAGCTGCGAGGCGTGGAAGCGGACGCGCGAAAAATCGAAGCGGGCCAGGCTCGCTGTCATTTCCTTGCGGTGCATGGCCGCCAGCTCGGCCGCCTGGGCCCGCGCACCAAGGGGCAAACGGTCAGCGAGCGCGTAGATGACCAGCACGGCGATTCCAGCGCCTGCGATGCGCAGAAGCACGGGCTTGGCGAATCCGGCCAAGAATCCAAGCGTGCGCTGAACACCTCGCTTGCCGGCGACTGCCAACTGCACCTTGCCGTACTCCTTCCACAGGGTGAGCAGGACGAAAATCACGAACACCAGAAGTCCCAGCAGAACCCCGGTGTGAAGGGCGGTTTCCTCCAGTCCCAAGCGCTGTTTGGTTGCAATCACATCGACGTTTCCCAGGCGCAGGGCCACGGCTTCGTCGAGCTGGCTTATCCGCTGCTCAAGGGCGTGGTCGGCTTGCTGGATCGAGTCCGACATGATGCTGCCAAGCTGGGCGCTTCGTTCCTTCAGAATCTTGTCGGCCGTGTGCAGATTGCGATCCACGGCGTTGTCCAGCTTCTGCACCAACCCCGCGGCCGTGGTCTGGACCTGCAACAGGCGCTTTTCGAGGATGTGATCGACTTTGTCTAGGCTGTCGTCGAGCGCGCCCTTGGTTTCAGAGACAAGTTTGGTGGCCACGCCGCCTGCGTGATCGACCTGCCGGGTGAGCCGTGTGTCCACATCCGCCACCAGCGTTCCCGCCGCTTGCGAGGCCGTGGCGATGGTCGAGGCGAGCGCGGGCTGCAGGGCTTCGACAGCGCCTTGCCCCAGTCCTTGGCCAAGCTTGCGCCCGCCCGACTTGATGGAGTCGCCGACTGCGTTCTCGGCGGACTTGAACGGATTCCAGGCAAAGGCCGGCGCCGCCGCAAGCTGAACCGTGATCAGCAGGGTGTAGGAAAGCGCCCGAGCGCGGCTGGTCAATAGCATGGGGTCACCTCCAAGCGAGCGATGTAGTCGCGCGCGGGTGCAACGCTGTTGTCATCGAAGGCGCAGCGAAGTGCGTCCGCAAGGTTCATGCCCGCGGTTTTATAGCGTTGAACGGCCGCGGCGGCCCAGCCCAGGCAGGTCAGTTCCTGCTCGCGCTTGGGGGAGACAGCCAATTCCTGGCGCACCAAATTGAAATAGCTATCGTCATCGAGTCCGAGCACCGCCGCGTTGGGATCACAGCGATGGTCCCGACACACGCAGGCCCACAGCGCGGCAACACGGCTGTGCTGGTCGGACTGAATCTCCTCCTCATCACCGGGACCGGCCCAGCGCGAGGCCAGCTGCAAACGATCGTTCATGTTCATTGGATGTTCGATGTCGCTGCAATCGCGGCCCAGCGAGTTCGCTTCTGCGGGGCGGAAGAGCGCGGCGCAATCCTTGTGGCTGCGCAGTTCGGACATCACCTGTTGGCAGTCCTGCGACGTAATGGTGGGCACGCTCGAACTGCACGTCATCCCGGGCCTGGCAATGACTGGCAGGGTTTGCAAGCGCATGCTGACGGTGCCGTCCGCCGCCGGGCCAATGGCAAGCAGCGCGGCCTCTTGCGGCGGATCGATGGTTGACCCAACGACGATTTCCGGGATCTGTCTGCGGCCGATGCAGTGGCTGTGCTTTTGCGCCTCGTGGGTGTGGGCCGACACGATACCGAGCAGGTGGGTGCTTTCGCCGTCTAGGGCCGCCATCCAATCCTTGAGTCGGCGATTGCTGCCGGGTGAGGTCTCTTCAAAGGGATGGTGCATGAACACCACATAAAGCGGATCCTGGTAGTCGGGCCCGGCGCTGGCGCGAACCGCTTGGATGGCTTGGTTGGCCGTGTCGGCCTGCTGGCTCGAGAAGGTTCCGAACAGGCCCGCAACGCCCAGATCGAATGATTGGCCGTCCGACGTGTCGATGAAGACGCCAATAACCCCGCGGCGAACGTCATGATGACGGGCCGGACCCAGGGGCGTTGCCGTCACCAGCGCGCTGCCTCGTCGGGTTGCGACGGCCACCGGGTTCCAGCCCTGCACCGGCAACATGCTACCGTGGGCTTCGTCGATGCTCGCCCGCCAGGTTTGCCTCAACATCTCGTCTGAAACCTGCTTCTCCAGCCGTCCCGACGGACAGGCAGAATCCCAATAAGGGCTCCAGAAGAAGTTTCCGGTGAACGCCTTGTCGTGATTGCCCGGGGCCACGCCCGCGAATGCATGGGGATCGAAGCGTTCGCGCAGAAGAGCGTTGGCGCGCGCCATTTCGTTCTGACAGGAAAGATCGGCCATGTCACCAAGGTGGGACCACCACAGGCGGGATCCGGCTGGCCGATCGGCGGCCAGTCTGCGGTAGACGGTCGCGAAACGCGACAGCGGTGCTGCCGAGAGAACGTCGAGTTCGACTGGGCGCAAGGCCACGGGCACAAGCGCGTCCGCGAATTCCATCTGGCCGACAAAGCGCCGGCCGCGCAATTCGTGAAACTGACTGTCTGATACGATAAACATGGCGACGTCTGACGCAGGCGCCGGTGGCAAGTGGATGTTGCAATAGTCCACGGGCTCGCCCCGCGTTGGTATGTCCTTGGCCAAGGCCCTGTCGTAGCGGTTGCGGGCATAGATACTGGCGCCAACCAGCAGGCCAAGAATCACCAGCACAAGCCCCGGACCCAGCAGGACGTCGGTGCGGCGCCCCCATCGCTTTTGAGCCGCATGAAAGTTGTGCAAGTGCTCGACGTTTCCCGTTTCACTCGTCATGGCGCGGGCCCAGCGCCGGTGCCTGAGGTAGCGAACCAGGTCGGCAATGGCCAGGGAAAGCACACCGGGAACAAGCTTGAACCATTGTTTCGGCGCGAGCAGCGAGGTGATCATCATGCCGGCGAAGGTCGCAGCGTAGAAGATCGGGCGCCTTTTCCAGTACAGGTCAACCGCCACGTAAGCCGGATCCTTGGACCCGCGAAAGAACAGTCTGGCCGCCAGTCCGCTGAGCACAGGTTCGCCAAGGAAAAGCACGGCCGCGAGCAGCGTCAGTTGTGTGGTCAGATGATCCGCAGCCACCAAGGTCAGGACGATCCACACCGCGAGGACCTCGATGTGACCGATCTGGCGATTGACGAAGGTGAGAACCTGATGGAACGTGGCAATCCAAGGGTTCAGCTCAGACGGGAAGATGGGCCAAAGCCACCATGTAACGGCCAGGGCCAGATTGACGATGAAGACCCACCACCAGTACGAGACCGCAAGCGAGATGGCGATGAGACCCGCATATTGAAGGCCGCCGCCGAGTTGCTCGCCAAGCGGCGTGCTCGTCCAGTTCCAGCCCAGGAGCCCCGCGGTGACCACGGCGAGCAGTCGCACAGGCCAGGGCAGCACGGTGTCGGAAAGCGTGGGTGGTCGATTGGGATCAGGCTCGTAGGGGCCCACAACCAAGCATCGAACCAGACGCTGAATGACTCCGCTGCCTGCCTCGTTCATGCGCTGCCGCCTCCTTGAGGTCCCACGGACGATGCTGCCCACCGGGTGCTGCTGGAATGACGGGCCGCCATCCGTTCTGCCTTATGTAGCAAAGCGATTTCGAAGTGCAACCTGCTATGGAACCAAATCGGACGAGAAGCATCCTATTTCGGCGGAGTACGACTACCCAAGGGGAAAGATCATGGATACGAGTAGGAGCAACGCTGGCTGGGAATACAAGGTGGTCAGGCTGGGACCTTCTTCGTCCAATGCCAGCGAAGAGCTGCTGAATCAGCTGGGCGGCGAAGGCTGGGATCTGGTTTCCTTCCAGGCCAGCAGTGCGCGGGCCTATCCCGGCGAGGGCACCTACACACTCAAGCGGCCCCGCTAAGGGCGTCTCGAAAGGATCTACTGTGAGCGACGAACGTTTCAGCTCCTACATGGCACTTGATGGGGTTCACCTGGATGGCCTCATTGGCAGCGCCGGTGTGCTTCGCTTCGATTGGCCCGAGAAGAAGACCTATATCCAACATTACGAGGGCATCAGCGCGGCCCACAATGTTTCGGTCGCCCACAACGGGCAGTTGGCGTTGCTAGGGAACTTTAGCCAGCAGATCGTGGTGCTCGACACTTCCGACCCGACCAACATGCGCATCGTCGGGCGGCAGTCCACCATGCACTTCGAGGAATGCGCCTACCGCCTGCGTTCCAACACCCATCACCTATGGGAATCAGACAACAAGCATTTCATCGGCGCGATCGGCGACCATATCTACCGCTTCGACGTGGACGATCTGAAGGGGCCGGTGAATCTCGGACCGCACAGGTTGGAAAATGCGCATGAGCTGCGCTGGGACGCTGGTCACCGATACATCTTCATCGGCGACCTCGGCCCCGAGCGTTTCGATGTCCGGCAGATCTGCGTGTTCGATCTGCAAGAGCCGGATCCGAATAAGCGGGCGCGAATCATCCGCGTGCAGAACAACGTGTGGCACAATTGCGTGCACCCGACCAAGCCGCTGGGCTACGCCTTCACCTACAGCTTCATCACCGACAGCGAGGACTACGTGGCCTGGTCCCCGGCCTATGTGCGCGAGTACATTTACGAGGTCGATTTGGTGACCGCGAAGATCGTCCGGACGTGGAGCTGCGGCTCCGAGTTCCCCGCGCACCTCAACTCCGACGTCGAGGTTACCGCCGACGACCACCTGTACATTGCCAGCGGTGGCAGCCATACCGTCGTCGATATTCCACTCGATACCTTCGACAAGGCGCGGGTGGTGCGGACCATGCCCTCGCTGTTCAAGCGCTTTATCCAGTGGCCCAAACGCGGCAAGAACCTACTTGGCGCCCTTAGCCGCAAATCCATCCCCAATTCCATGCACTACATCTTGCAGACCATGCAGGTGACGGAAGGCCGTGTGGCGGACGGGATCTATGCCACGCGGGTCTCGCCGGGCGGCGGCTATGTGGTGGCCGGCAGCCGAGGTTACAACTACATCGCGGTGTTCGAGCGCGAGACCATGAAGAAGGTGTACGGGAAGGTCTTGCCCTTCCGGCGTGACGTGTATGGTAAGTCGCCCCACTACCGCTTCGGCTGGCGTGGTCACCACCTTGGCATTCACCACAGCGAGATTGTCGGGCGCTAGCGCCACTCGGTCATGACCATGACCACGCAAGCGTCGTACGACGTTGTGGTGATCGGCTCGGGATTCGGCGGTGCGGTGGTGGCTTTACGCCTGGCCGAGGCGGGGCGACGAGTGCTCGTGCTTGAACAAGGGCGGCGTTGGGAGAAGGAAGAGTTTCCGCGCACCGTAGGGCAGACCGGCAAGGGGTTCTGGCAGCCGGGGATCTCGCAGGGGTTCCTCGAATACCGTGCGTTTCGCAATATCGATGTCCTTCAGGGCGTGGGGGTAGGTGGCGGCTCGCTCCACTACTTCAACGTGAATGTGCGGGCGCCTGCCCGCGTGCTCGATCGCTGGACCAAGCCGCTCGGCCGCGCGAACTTGGACCCGTATTACGATCTCGCCCTGCAAACGCTTGAATCGAAGCCGCTCGCTCCACCGGCCGGGCGGCAAATGCCGGCGCGTACCGAAGCCTTTCTCAGGGCGGCCAAGGCGAGCGGGCTTGGTGAACCCAAGCTGCTCGATATCGCGGTCTACACCGGTCCCGAGCGCTCGAACGCTGCTGGTGTTGCGCAGGAGCCCTGCAACTACTGTGGCAATTGCATGCTGGGCTGTCAGGTTCATGCCAAGAACACCCTCGATCTAAACTACCTGGCCCTTGCCGAACGCAAACATGGGGTGGAGATTTGGCCTTTGCACAAGGTCGATTGCATCCGGCCGGCGACCGACCGCGGTGGCGGATACTACGTGGACTTCAGCCGGCTTGATCCGTCTTTGCCGGCAAGCGAGGGCAAGGGCGCTGTTCACGGATCCCTGGTTGTGGTCGCGGCAGGCGCCCTGGGAAGTACCGAACTGCTCTTGCGCTCCGCCCGGGTTCACGCGGCTTTGCCTAAACTCAGCGCGGCCTTGGGCACGCGCTTCTCGGGCAACGGCGACATGCTTCTTGCCGGTGCCATGAACACCCCAGCGGCCATCGATCCGGCTGCCGGTCCCAGCATCACCGCCATCGTGGATTGTTCGACCGAAGACCATGCCATCAGCATCGAGGACCTTGGCCTGCCCGATCCGATGCTGTGGTTTGTGGAGGCGGCCTTGCCACCTGGGCCTGGGCGCTTCCTTGAGTACCTGCGTTTGCTCGGCCGTTACATTGCAAACTCGCTGGGGTTCTCACCGCGCAGGAGTCGCATCTCGGACGAGATCGGAAGGGTCCTGCGCGGCGGTCGCACCGTGCATTTCCTTCCCTTTCTTGGCATGGGCACCGACGCCGCGGATGGGCGCATGTACCTGGACGATGGTGAACTGGAGCTGGCATGGAGTCATACCCAAAGCCGCGCCATGTTTCGCCAGATGGAAGCGTCCATGCGCAAACTCGCCGAGGCCGCGGGCGGAACGTGGAGCCCGAGTCTCTTGTGGCGTTGGCCCACCCGCAAACTGCTGACCGCCCATCCTCTTGGTGGCTGCGTGATCGGCGACGCCCCGGCGACCTCGGTCGTCAACCACGCCTGCGAGGTGTGGAATTATCCTGGCCTCTACGTCACCGACGGTGCCGCCATTCCATCGGCCCTGGCCGTGAATCCCTCGCTGACCATCGCCGCGGTCGCCGAACGCGCCGCTTTCTGGATGATCAATGGGAGAGAGAAATAGGGATGGAAGGATAGAGGTCACAGAGGAAGAAGAGGGCACAGCTCTCTGTGCCCTCCATCCCATCTGCGTTCTCTCCTAAACGTTCTCGAGATCGAAGCCGATGCGCAGCCGCAGCTGGTGCCAGGCTTCGTTCATAAGTAGGAAGTAGCCAAACTGGCCGTATTTGTAGTCGGCCGGTTGCAGCTTGGGATCCCACGGCTTGAGCCAGTCCGTCGCGTACATGAGTTGCCCTAGAAAGAGGCCGTCAGCGACTTCCACGATCTCGTCGATACAGAATCGGTCAGGCACGATGGTGCGCAGCTTGGGCCAGCGATAGTTGAACTGGTAGATGCGCTTGCCGCGGTTGCTCGGGTTGAGCGAGACGCCTTCGTGCCCGACGAAAAAGAAATTCTTGAGGTCGTAGCCGAATTGCACGGCTTCTTCTTGCGTGGCTGGCTCGCCCCAGATTTGCGCCAGCTCCATGGCCTTGCCCAGTTGCTTCTCGCGCATGGTGCGTAGAGACTGCGTGTTCGAGCCGAAGGTCGTGGGAACAGCGCCCTTCTCGAAGCCCTCGGTAAGGTCGGCTAGTCGCTCTTTGCTGATGGGATCGAAGCGCTTGCCGGTCCAGGTGGAATAGCGCGCGGAAAAGCCCCAGGCCTTGTCCAGTAGGTTGTTCTTGAACAAATCGAACAGTCCGGACCCGTGCCACGATACCAGCGCGCCACGGTAGAACCCGTTCATTTCCTTCACCACTGCGCCGCGGTTGAAGAGCTCTTGCAAGCGCTGAAAATAGGGCGATTCGTTGTCCTGCTTGTCCTGCAACTCGTCCGAGTAGGACTTGAAAAGGTGAAGAACACTTTCGTGATTGCGCAGATCTTCCTCGACTTGCGCGAAGACGGTATTGTTGCACAAGGCGGGGGCAGGCGTTTCACACTTGAAGGTCGTGAAGGTTGGCCCTGTTCCCACCGTGACGTTCGACACCAAACCCGGCGCGGTCACCGGGATCTCCAGAAATGAGAACAGGCGGCGCGCTTCCGCATTCCAGCGGTCGTCCCACAGTGCGAAGTAGCCCATGTGATCGTAGGCGAAGTCGGCGGCAGGGCGTTTGGGGTCGTAGCCCGACAGCAGCCGGCGGGTCGCGAACAGTAGCTGACCGAGGTACAGGCCGTCCCCGATCTGCACCAGCTCGTCGACCAGCCACGACAGGGGCGGGCGGTTGTGCATGCTCGGCCAGCGGTAGTTGAGCGAGAACACTTCGCGCGGCGTTTCGTCGCACATCGACGGGGCTTGCAGCGCCACGAAGTTGCCGCCGTTGCGGTCGTAGGCGTAGGTGGCGCGTTCGGCCTCGGGTGAATCGTGCAGATTCAGCCAGTAGGAAAGCGCGTGGTAGGTCACCAGATTGGCGGGGTGCCAATCGAGGCGGTTGAAATGATTGATGCCCAAGAATGCCGGTCGCGCAGGATCGGGAGCCTGTCCGGTCAGGCCCTGGTAGCGTGCGCCCTCCAGGCGTTCGAAGCTCTTGCCCACCCAGGGACTTTCTTCTTCGAGGGTGGCTCCCCACAGCAGTCCAACGATGTTGTCGATGTGGGAAAGGGCGCGCTTCTCGGGGCTGATGCGCAGACCCAGCGCTACACCGTAGAAGTGTCCCTGGACTTCCTTGGGCGTGAGTCCAAGTGAAAAGAGCTTGGCCATCTTGGCGAAGGCCGGGGCCAGATTGTCCGGGCTCTTGCGCAGGCTGCGCATGTAATCGGCAAGCAGTTCGAGCAAGGAGGCCTTGGGCAGTAAGTCCTTCTGGATATCGGCGAACACCGGATCGCTTTTGGGCGCCTTGAAGCTAAAACTGGAGGCTGCCTTGGCGGAGTTTCCCTGGCCAAGCTCGGGCGGAAGCTGGTCTTGGCGTAGCAGTCCAGCCTCGACCAGCTTGTAGCAAGAGATGGGCACATCAATGACAACATCCTTCTCGATGTCGCGCAGGTGGGTGCTGCGCGTGGACTTGAGCGTGCGCCCGTTGCCATCCTTGAGCAGAATGTAGGCATCGGGGCGCTCGTGGAAGAAGCCGACCCGAGCTTTGGTCGGCACTTCATAGTGGCCATCGTCGTCGGTTTGTGTGGTCCCCAGAAGGTCGTCGCTGAGCGCGTCGGCGTCGTAGGCCTCGACGGTCACGCCCGCGACGGGCCGGCCGGTTTCCAGTTCGCGTACCTTGCCAGATATATGTAAGATCATGTTCTCCCCTCCCTTTGACGGCTATGTCATTGCTGTCGCTTCTCGCGATGCCCCGCAGTCGCGGGAGGCACCGATTGGCCGACAAGAACTTGGGATTGGCCAATGACGTGGATTGTCAGACAGACACTCGCAACAGCGGCGCTTTGGATGAACAGAAGGCGGGGGAGGGTTCAGGTTTCGAGCACGGCGATTCCTCACACTGCGATTGCCACGGGCGCGATCATCCTTCAGCATAGAGGGTAGTGCGATTCGCCATCTCCGTCGCTCTCCTTGTGTGCCTCGATGTCTCCGCCTTGCCTGCTCTCGCTGCGCCGCGGGTTGCTGTACAGCCGTTTGGCGGACCCGAAACCGAGGCTCTGCGCAAGCAGGTTGCAAGCATTGTCGGCAAACACGGCTTTCGCGTGCTTACGTCGTTGGCCCAGGTCAGCGGAACCAGTCAGTACCCCGGACTTGCCAAGGACAAGAACCTGTCAGCCTTCGTGGTGGGTGACGTGGTCGAGAAGGGCAAGCGAGTCAGCCTGAGCTTTCTCATCTGGCAAGGCATCGACGGCAGCGTGCTGGGCCGTTGGGAAGTCGCTGGTCCCAAGAAGAAGATCGCCGGGCGACTCGCCAAGGAATTCTGGAAACGTCTTGGCCCATCCATCGAGAAGGCCATGGCGCCTCCGAGCGATGTGCTGCCGCCTGCGCCGCCCATGCGCATCAACGCCGGCACGCCCATCGCGGATTCGGCGGAACCGAGATAGATAACGATACTACTTGCGGCCGGCTTCGTACTCGCCGAACAAGCGTCCCCAGGTGGTGTCGCGCATCCACGTCTCGAAGGTCTTCTTGTCCTTCATCGGCCAGCGGTAGTAGTCGTGGTAGCTCTCGCTGCCGAACACGAACATGTGTACCAGCGGGGTGTGGAAGAAGAGCTTCTGGATGGCTTTGAGTGGGCCGAACCACAGCATGTCGCCCACGTGGCTGGCCAGGTTGTCACCCACCGAGAAGCCCCAGCTTTCGCCCGAGATGTCGTCGCCGACGATCTCGATGTCGCGCGGATCGCCGACGCCGAGCTTGTCCTCGTGGGCAACGGAGATGTATTCCAGTTTCATGGGATCGAAGCCCATCATCTTGGCTGCCACCGCGTCGATGGCGACCTGGTCAGAGCTGGCCAGCATATAGTCCTTGATGACCGGAATCATGGTGCGTGGTCCGGGGCCGTTGCCCGCCGTGGTGCCGTCCATGATGGCGAAGATGCCGGAATGGATTTCCTTCTGGATGGCCAGCAGATCGACCAGGGTGCGGTGGATCCAGCTGTGGGTGTAGTGGCGGCGCGTGTTGAGCAACCCGCCGAACGCATTCTTCATGGCGCCCGTGGTGGTGGTGTAGATGTGGCACTTGACCGTGGGCAGGTGAACGATGTTCTTGCCCTGAAAATAGTCGGGGATCATGATCCCATCGGGAAAGATCTTGTTCAGCACGTGCATGCGCGCCTTGGGCTTGTACTCGATCCAGCGCATGTCAGTCTCTTTGAAGTTGTAGAGCACCGGGATGTCGTATTTGCGGAACAGTGGCACGTAGTGGTTCAGGTCTTCGCCCTTGAAGGCGTTGGTGACCACGGTCTTGTTCTGCACACAGGTGATGTCACCCAGTCCCGCTCCGCGCAACGCCTGGATGGTTCCTTCCATCTGCCAGGGCGTGGTGTTTGCCGCCGGGAAGGGGTAGTGCCAGGAAATGTTGTCCTTGAGAATGGTGGTCTTGCCCGGCGCCAGGGCGTCCTTCATCCCCGCCAATTCGCACAGTCGCGCGATGTCGGTCATGATGGTTTCAGGCTTGCACTTGAGTACAGCAACTTTTGCTTTTGCCATGTTTTTTCCCTGACGTAACAGATACCAGTTCACCGTTCGCGCTGCCAGAGTTGCGGTTTGGAATCGTGGGCTACATCACGCCCGACCGACGGGCCCAGATGCGAAAAGGGCCTCCTGGCAAACGCCAGAAGGCCCACAGAGCTTGCTGATCTGGGCGAGAGGCTCGCCCTTCCAGCCGGCTACTTCTTTTCGGCCTTGGTCTTTTCGGCCTTCTCGACCTTTTCGTCCTTGGTCTTTTCGGCCTTCTCGACTTTGTCGGCCTTGGTCTTCTCGGCCTTCTCGACCTTTTCGTCCTTGGTCTTTTCGGCCTTGGCCTTCTCGGCTTTCTCGGTCTTTTCGGCCTTGGCCTTCTCGGCCTTCTCGGCTTTTTCAGCCTTGGCCTTCTCGGCCTTCTCGGCTTTTTCGGCCTTGGCCTTCTCGGCCTTCTCGGCTTTTTCGGCCTTGGCGGCATCGGCCTTCTCTTTGGCTTCCTTGGCCTTCTCGGCTTTTTCAGCCTTGGCCTTCTCGGCCTTCTCGGCCTTTTCGGCCTTGGCGGCATCGGCCTTCTCTTTGGCTTCCTTGGCCTTCTCGGCCTTGGCTTCCTTGGCCTTTTCGGCCTTTTCGGCCTTTTCGTCGGTCGCCGCTGGCTTCTCGGCCTTTTCGGCCTTGGCGGCGGGTGCCGCCGCGGGTGCGGCCTTGGCCGCGGCAGGTGCCGCCGCTGCCGGTGCGGCTTTGGCCGCAGGCGCGGGGGCAGGCGCTGGAGCCGCAGGAGCCTTGCCTTGTGCGAAGGCAAGCCCGGACAGCGGCAATACAGCTGAAACTGAAAGAACCATGAGTAGACGCTTCATCGATTGTCCTCCACGAGTGTAACGTTGGACTGCGGGCGCATCATACAGGTGCGCAAGAGTATTTCCAGACCTAGTCTCCGAAACTTTCTGCTCACGGGATCTTTCTGAAGCAGTGTGACGATTCGGCACGGTGGCGTGGAAAAGCCACGGCGGGGAATTCACGGCGGGTTCACCCGGAAATGCTGAGCGCGGATTTGAGGCCGAATTCCATTGGCCCGCGAATTGCGTTGGCACGCATGCGAAGGAGACGCGCCATGAAACTTTCGCACTATTCGCTTATCGCTCTTACCCTGCCCCTCGCTGCCTGCATCGCCCTGCAACCCGAGGATTGTCCCTCTTGTAGTGATCCGTCCTGTCCCACCTCGACGGGCTATTCGACGCCGTCCTTCTCATCCACTCCGCCGCCTCCTCGGACGGGCTCGGACGCGGCGCCAGCGGCGAACGCAGACATGCGAGATGCGGGGGCTGCGCCGCAGGCGATCTCCGCCGATGCGGGGGCCGCGGTTTCGCGCATGGACGCATCTGGCGCGGACGCGGTGGCCAACGCCATCTTCGACGGCGGAAGTTCTTCGGACCCAAGATCGCAACTGCCATGCACCGATGCGGGCACGTGCGGCAAGCCGGTGGTTCCGCTTTGCACGTGGAATCACGACTGCGGTGCAGGTGGCCGTTGCGCGGATGGCGAATGCCAGCGCCCGTGCACGACTACCAGCGGGTGCGGGACTGGCGACACGTGCCAGTCCGGCTTCTGCCAGCCCGGTGGGAGTTCAGGCGGGCAGTGTTTGTATGCCACGGATTGCAGCGCTGGAGCTGTGTGTATCAACGGCTACTGCCACGCAGGTTGCAAGGCCGATAGTGACTGTCCCAACCGCGCCGACGCTTGCACGGCAAACGTGTGCCAGCCAGACGCCCGACCCACGCCACAATGTCGTTCGAACAAGGACTGCGCGGCGGAGCGGGAATGCGTGAACGCCACCTGCCGTACGCTTTGTGCTTCCGATGAGAACTGCGGACCCGCTTGCTCCGGCACTTTGTGCAGGGAAGGGTACTGCGTGGAAGCGCAGGAGGCGGCACCCCAGTGCTCGCGCAATGCCACCTGCGGTGCGGGACGCAGCTGTGTCGATGCTATCTGCCTCTAAATTGATGGAATAGGCCTCGAACGAACCTAGCTTACCTTGGCCCGAGGCGAACCCGCTCGCCTCGGGCCATTGTTTTGTGCCATGGCTTTGCTTGAGTGCGAGGCCGGGTTCTGCGACCATGGGCCGCGAAAGGTAGGCAGACCATGCGCAAAGTGAAGATCGTATGCACCTTGGGGCCAGCCACGGCGGGGGTGCCTCGCTTGGTCGAACTCATCGAGGCCGGGATGGACGTTGCCCGTCTCAATTTTTCGCACGGCGAGTACGAAGGCCATCGGGCCATGTACAGCGACGTGCGCACCGCCGCGAAACAAGTCGGACGGCCCATCACCGTGTTCGCGGATCTCTGCGGACCCAAGATTCGCGTCGGCAAGATGCAGGGCGGGCAGGTGGTGCTAGAGAAAGGCAAGACCATCACTCTTTGCATCGGCGACATGCTCGGCACCGCCGAGCGCGTTCCCCACACCTACCTTCCCCTGGCGCGCGACGTGAAGCCCGGCGATCCCATTCTCCTCGACGATGGTCTTTTGCAACTGCGGGTCGAGTCGGTGAAAGGCGGCGACGTGCTCTGCCGCATCGTCGACGGGGGCGTGCTCAAGGACAAGAAGGGTATGAACCTTCCTGGCTCGGCCCTGTCGGTGCCGGCGCTGACCGAGAAAGACAAGAAGGACATCGTGTTCGGCCGAGAGCTGGGGGTGGATTGGTTCGCCCTGTCGTTCGTGCGCAATCCCAGCGACATCGAGGAAGCCAAGGCGCTGTCGGGCGGGATCCCCATCATCGCCAAGATCGAAAAGCCCGAGGCGGTGAACAACCTGGACGCCATCCTCGAAGCCGCCGATGCCGTGATGGTGGCGCGTGGCGATCTGGGCGTCGAAGCCGGGCACGAGAAGGTGCCGCTCATCCAGAAGCGCATTCTGCGCGAGATCAAGCT
>Ga0302321_100002381_pt1 | contig 16140 bp, 13 predicted proteins | sample Fen_T0_1_FD_202505 | JGI IMG/M metagenome (GOLD analysis project Ga0302321, IMG submission 202505) | Peat permafrost microbial communities from Stordalen Mire near Abisko, Sweden - Fen_T0_1 | ecosystem: Environmental > Terrestrial > Soil > Wetlands > Permafrost | place: Sweden: Abisko...
GGCGATCCAACGTGGTGGGCGCCGCCTTGCCGACGCGTCCACCGCGATGGCCATCACGGCATTGCACTGCCCCCGGCAAAGGCTTGCGCCTCTCGCGGCGCCCGCCGCAGCGACGGTGGCGCCCGGCGCGAGCGCACCAGAACGTCATCGTGCTCACCGCCAACGCGGCGCCCGAGCATCGCGAGGCGTGCGTGCTCGCCGGGATGGGCGACTTTCTGTCTAAGCTGTTTCAGCGCAACGAGCTGATCGCGGTGCTGCTGCGCCACCTGCGGGTCTCGGTGCCCGCCGCGCTCGCGAGCGTGGGGCCGCCAGCCTGACGCCGGTCGTCGCCGAGCGCCGCGTCGCTCCCGCCGCCGGGCGCGTCCGAGGTGCTCGACCGCCGCGCGCCTGTGACCCGCGTCGCCCGCGTCGTGAGCGGACGATGCCTGAACTTGCGGTCTCCTGATGAATCGGTTGGCGGCACGCAGCGCGGTTCGTTGACGAACCTGCGCCTCGCGCATCGAGCACCGCTTCAAGCAGCCGTCGCGAAGTAGTGGCCGGCGGCCAGATCGGGGATCAGCTTTGCGTGCGCGGGCTTCCAGCCGAGAAGTTCGCGGGTCTTCGCGCTCGACGTCGGATTGTTGGCCTGAACGGCCCACGCCATGAACTCGCCGAGCAGCTGCTTGGCCTCGTCTGGTGTCACGCTCTTCGCCGAGACGCCGGCGCCCTTCGCGATCGCCTCGGCGATGGCCTTGAACGCAACGCCTTCGTCGTCGACCGCGTGCAGCCGCGAGCCGGCCGGCGCCTTCTCGATCGCGAGCCGGTACAGCCGCGCGGCATCGAGCGTGTGCACCGCGGGCCAGCGGTTCGCGCCGTCACCGATGTAGGCCGCGAACCCGTGCTTGCGCGCGGCCCCGATCAGGATCGGGATGAAGCCGTGATGGTCGAGCGAGCTGTGGACCGTCGGCGACAGGCGGACGATCGAGGTCCGCACGCCCTGCTCGGCAAACGCGAGCGAGAGGTCCTCGGACCGGGTGCGCGGATTGCCACCGGCGACGCTGACATCGTCCTCGGTGCCGGCGCGACCCTGGACGCTGTGCGCGAGCAGCATCGTGCCGGTCGTGTTCGCGAACGGCTTGTTCGAGCCGGTGAGCGCCTCGCCGATCGCCTGGACCGCGTCGAGATCGGCCTTCACCGCGCCCATGAAGTCACCCGAGAACGCGATGTCGTGCTTGAACCCGAGGTGGATGACGCCGTCGGCCGCGTTGGCCGCCTCGCGCAAGACCTCGAGTTCGTCGAGCGTGCCGCGCCGGACCTCGGCGCCGGCCGCACGGACCTTGTCGGCGGACTCATCCGAGCGAGCGAGCCCGACGACGCTGTGGCCGGCGGCGATCAGATCGCGGACCGTGGGAAGACCGATATGACCGGATGCACCGGTGACGAAGATGCGCATGAAGCCCTCCTGATGTCAGTATGTGACATCACCCGTACCATGTGATGTTACGTTCCGCAATCAGCCAGCTATCATCAGCGGCGATGGCCCGATGGGAACCCGACGCGCGCGGACGGCTCGAGAAGGCCGCGATGGACCTGTTCATCGAGCGGGGCTACGAGCACACGACCGTCGGCGACATCGCGGCCCGCGCCGACCTGACCGAGCGCACGTTCTTCCGCTACTTCGCCGACAAGCGCGAGGTCTTGTTCTCCGGGTCGAAGGAGCTCGAGCGGACCGTGCTCGGCCATATCGCCGCCGCGCCGCGCGACCAGCCCGTGCTCGACGTCCTCGTCGCGGCCTACGCAGCGGTCGGCACCGCGATCGAGGACACGCGCGCGATCGAGTACGTCCGCGCGCGCTACGCGCTCGTCGCCAAGCACGCCGAGATTCAGGAGCGCGAGCTGATCAAGCTCGCGGGCCTCGCGACCGCCACGTCGAAAGCGCTGGTCGCACGGGGCGTGTCCGAACCGACCGCCGGCCTCGCCGCCGAGCTCGGAGTCGCCGTCTTCAAGCTCGGCTTCGAACGCTGGGTCACCTCCCGCAAACCGGGCGATTTTGCCGGTCACCTCCGCGCCGCCGTCGCCGACCTCAGGAACCTCGCCGCCGCCACACCGACTCCACCGGCGAAACGCGCGCCCGGCGCGTAGCCCGGCCAGGCACGCCATCGTCGAGGAGCCGACGAGCAGCCGGCGTCAGTGCCGCGCACCGAGCCCGCGATCGCCTGCTGGTAGCCCGAGCGGCCCGAGCGGCGGGGATGATGACGAGATACCGGGTCAGCCCTTCACCGCGCCCGCCGTGAGCCCCTCGACGATCTTGCGCTGGAACACGAGCACCAGCGCGATGAGGGGCACCGTGACCACCACGCTGGCGGCCATGAGGAGCGTGAACGGGCTCTCGTGCTGCGAGGCGCCGGTGAACATCCCGATGGCGACCGGCACGGTGCGCGCGGTGTTGTCGGAGGTGAACGTCAGGGCGAACAGGAACTCGTTCCAGGCATTGATGAAGGCGAGCAGGCCGGTGGTGACCAGGGCCGGGGTCATCACCGGGAGCAGCACGCGGAACAGCGTCACCAGGGGGGAGGCTCCGTCCATCACCGCCGCCTCCTCGAGCTCGGTGGGGATCTGGCGCACGAACGTGGTGAGCGTCCACACCGTGAACGGCAGCGTGAAGATGAGGTAGCTCAGGATGAGCGCACCCCAGGTGTTGTAGAGGTGCAACCACGCAACCACGGCGTAGAGGCCGGGCAGCACCGCGATCTGCGGGAACACGCTCACCGCCAGGATCACGTACAGGAGCGGGACCTTGCCCCGGAAGCGGAACTTCCCGAGCGCGTAGGCGGCGGGCGCCGAGAGCAGCAGGCTGACCAGCACGGTTCCGACAGCCACGATCAGGCTATTGAGCAGGTTCCGACCGAACGGCTGGATCCGGAACACCTCGAGGTAGTTGCTCAGCACCGGGTGGTCCGGGAACCAGTGCAGCGCGGTGCGGGCCAGCTCGCCTGGCGGGGTGAGGCTGGTCTTCACCGTCCAGTAGAACGGGAACAGCACGTAGAAGAGGATGATGGCCACCACCAGCCAGAACAAGGCGTGGAGGGCGGCGTGCCCGAACCGCTTGCCGGTGACGCCGGTCATGCGTGCGTCCCTCCGAGGTTGACGCGCGAGACCGTGACGTACGCGATCGTGAACATCGTGATCACCAGGAAGATGAGGACGCTCACGCTCGAGCCCACCCCGAACTGCGCGTTGTCGATCATCTGCTGCCGGGCGTAGATGGACATGGTCATGGTCTCGGGGGCGTTTCCCTTCAGCACGTAGGGCATGTCGAAGATCCGCAGCGCGTCCAGGGTCCGGAAGATCATCGCCACCAGCAGCGCCGGCGCGAGCAACGGCAGGGTGATGTGCCAGAACTGCTTCAGGCGGCTCGCCCCGTCCACGTGGGCCGCCTCGTAGAGATCGGCGGGGATGCTTTGCAGACCCGCCAGCAAGAGCAGCGCCATGAAGGGCGTGGTCTTCCAGACGTCGACCGCGCCGAGCGCCCACAGCGCGGTGTTTGGATTGGCCACCAGGGACTGGCCGACTTTCAAGAGCCCGAAGTGCCGGCCCCAGGCGCTCACGATGCCCAGGCTGTCTTGGAACATCCAGCTCCACATCTGCGCGCTCACCACGGTGGGGATGGCCCAGGGCACCAGGATGGCCGTGCGCAAGACGCCCCGACCCTTGATCTTGCCATGGATGACCAGCGCGAAGCCGAGCCCGAGCACGGTCTCCATGCTCACCGATGTGAGGGTGAGCAGGACCGTGTTCCACACCGCGCTCCACCAGGCAGGATCGGCGAGCAGGCCGACGTTGACGCCGTCCTCGGTGACATTCCAGTAGTTCTCGAACCCGACCCAGCGCGGCGGGTCGCCGGAGCTGATGTTGTAGTCGGTGAACGAAAGGTAGATGGTGCGAAACAGGGGATATCCGCCGACCAGCGCGATGGCCAGCAGGGCGGGGAGCAGGAGCCACCGCGCGGTGCGCGCGCGCCGGCCCTCGATGCCACGGGGGGCTCTCTGCCGGCTTCGAGGGAGAACCCCGGGGGAGCCGGGGGAGCCGGCGGGGTCCGCGCCGATCCCGACGGGCGACGCTCCGCCTGGCTCGTCGAAGGTCCTGCCCGGGCCCTGCTTCGCGGGGGTGACGTCAGCTATCTCGCGCATGTGCCACCCTCGGTCGGAAGGGGAAATCCAGGTCAGTCAGCTCGATGATTACTGCGCCCTCACCAGCTCTTGCCCTTGACGCGCGCCAGCTGCGACTGCAGCGCGGCCACGGCCTCGTCGGGAGTCTGCTTCTTGGTGAGCACGCCGTACACCGCGTTCGCGAACGCGCTGCTCGCCTGGTTGTACTTGGTCCTGGTGACGGTGGCGGGACGAGCCACCGCGTTGACGAACACGTCGTACAGCGCGCCGAAGAACGGCGCCGCGGCCAGGACCTCCGGATCCTTGTACAGGCTGACGATGGTGGGGGTGAAGCTGCCCTGGATGGCGCGGCGCTTCTGCTCGTCGGGGCCGGTCAGGTAGCGCACCAGCTCCACCGCCTCCTTGGCGTGCTTGGTCCTGGCGTTCACGGCGAGCTGCCAGCCGCCCAGCGTCGACGCGCCGTGGCCGCTCGCGCCCGCCGGGAGGGCGGACACGGTGATCTTGCCCTTGATGACGCTGCCCTCGGCCTGGCCCAGCGCGTAGGCGTAGGGCCAGTTGCGCATGAACGCTGCGTTGCCGGCCTGCCACACGTTGCGGGCCTCCTCCTCGGCGTAGGTGGTGACCGCGTCGGGGGCGATCGTGCCGACCCAGCCCTGGACCGCCTTGAGCATGGCCACCGTGTGCGGATTGTTGACGGTGATCTTGCCGCTCGGATCGAGGATGGTGCCGCCGCCGGAGCTGGTCAGCCACTCGAGGGCGACGCAGGTCAGCCCTTCGTAGTTCTTGCCCTGGAACACGAAGCCCTGGAACAGCGGATTGGCGGCGCGCTCGCCGTCCTGGATCTTCTTGGCCATGGCGGCGAGCTCGTCCCAGGTCCTGGGGGGACCCTGGAACCCGTACTTCGCGAGCAGATCGCTCCGGGAATAGAGGACGCCCGCGTCCGTGTACCAGGGGATGCCCACCAGCTTGCCATTGAAGGTGTTGTTCTGGACGATGGCGGGGAAGTGCATCGCGACTTCCTTGGCCGGCACCAGGCTACTGAGGTCCAGCAGGTGCGCGCCGATGAGCCCGGGCCAGACCACGTCGATCATGAAGATATCGACGTCGGCGCTGCCGGCAGCCAGCTGTTGCTGGTAGAGCGCGAGGCGGTCGCCGGTCTCGTTGGGGACCTGGATGATGTGGACCGTGTTACCGGTCCTGGCGGCCCACGCGTCCGCGCCGGCCTTGCAGATGTCGTAGCCCTTGCCGGTCGAGTCGCAGGCAAACGAGAGGGTGACTCCCGCTTGCGCGGGGGCGGCCGCGAACAGAGCGAGTACAGCAAGCGCAACGGTTGTCTTCATGGGCTCCTCCAGGAGGCAACGAACGACGGATATGCATGTACATGGAAACGAATCTGGGGTGATTTTCCAGATCACGTTCGATGTAGATAAATCGTTTTATCAAGCTATCATAGCTGCCGTGTCCGTCAAGCCCAGAAAGCCGCGCGCCCGGCTCAAAGATCTCGCCCGGCTGGTCAACGTCTCCCCCGCGACGATCTCGAACGCGTACCACCACCCCGAGCGACTGTCCGCGACGCTCCGCGCCAAGATCCTCGAGCACGCCGACAAGCTCGGCTACCACCCCGATCCGACCGCGCGCGGCCTCCGCATGCAGACCACCGGTACCGTGGGCGTGGTCTACGCGGACGCGCTGTCCTGGGCGTTCATCGATCCGCCGTTCTCGATGTTCCTGCAGGGCGTGGCCGAGGTGACGCAGGAAGCGCACTTGCGCCTCCTGCTCGCGGGCGCCACGTATACCGATCACGAGGTGGAGCCAGTCCGCAACGTGGCCGTGGACGGGTTCGTGTTCTACGCGCCGATGATGCACGATCCTCGCGTGGCCTACGTCGGGCAGCGCGAGCTGCCGGCGGTCCTGGTGGACGGCGAGCCCGGCTCGGGCTTCCCCTCGGTGAGCATCGAGGACGAGAGCGGCGCCTTCGCGCTGGCCGACCACCTGTTCCGCCTCGGCCACCGCACGCTCGGGATCATCTCGATGCCGCTCCGGCCCGGATACCCGATCGGCTTCGCCGAGCCCGACGAGGGGCTGGCCGCCTTCCTGGCGGTCCGGGATCGGCTGACGGGCTATGCCGCCGCCGCCCGCAAGCACGGTCTGGCCTGGCAGCAGGTCGCACGCCTGTACGTCACCTCGGTGAACAGCATCGAGCAGGGCCGCCAGGCCGCCCACGCCATCCTGAGCGGCCCGAGCGCGCCCACGGCGCTGGTCTGCCTGAGCGACCAGTTGGCGCTCGGTGCCCTGGCCGCGGCGCGCGAGCTCCGAGTTGCCGTCCCGCAGGCGCTCTCCATCGTCGGCTACGACGACATCCCCGAGGCGGCCCGCACCACGCCGTCGCTGACCACCGTGCACCAGCCCCACGTGGAGAAGGGACGGGCGGCGGCGCGCTTGCTCCTCGATCAGCTGGCGGGCCGCAAGGCCACGTCCCGCCTGCTTCCCACCCGCCTGGTGGTGCGCGGGTCCTCCGCCGCCCCGATCGACGCCACCCGGACGGGCCGCGGGAGCCGGTCGGGGCGCTCCTCGCGGAGCTGACGCGCTGCGCCCGGATCGACCGCCATGCGTGGTTCGATCGTCGCCACGGACGCTATCGCGTGATCAGGTTCGCGCGCGGACGAGTTCGCGCAGCGAACGACCGATGCGTACGAACAGCTGGCGCCTGGTCGACAGTGGTAGGTGGTCCGCCGCCCAGCGATACATCGAAAGTTCCTCGCGCACGGCATGGGCCCGCAGCGTGTCGACGAGCTGCTTCACGGTGGGCTCCCGGACGAAGTGGAGCTCGACCTCGACGCCGATCCGGAGCAGGAGCTTCCGGATCGCGGCGTGCTCGTCGCGGATCGCGCGGGCGTCCTCCGGGGCATGGTCCGCGTACGCTGGAAGGATCAGCTCCTCCTCGGCGGCGAGGTGATCGAGCGTCGAGCGCTCGAAGCCACGATACTGGAGGGCCAGCTCGCGCGGATCGTCGCCGTAGGTGGGCGCGAGCAAGGCCTGGCATGCGCGTTCCAGCTCGCGGTGATGTTCCGCGACCAGCTGCGTCGGGCCACGCTGGGAACCAGCTGCCCGCACCATCGAAGAATCGGGCGTCATGCCCACGGAATTGAGCAAGACGCGCGCCAGCGGGTTCAGCGGACGCGGTGCGGCATCCGCCGCGCGCCTTGCGGTCTCGTGCCCGATCGGCGCAATACCTGCCGATTCCGTGCGTCACGGAAAACCCACGCTCGGCGACGCGACGTGCCATGCGCCCCGCCGGGGTCCACTCGGTAGCAACGCTGGCTGATGCAGCCAAACGCGGCGCGGCGCGGCACCCGCAGGCGGGACTCGAGGTGCTGCCGGACACTGTTTCCCCGTGGAACGGCACCGCGGCGTGATCGGCGACGACGGAGGTGCACCGTGCACGCGATGATGCCCTCGGCCCTTCAGCTGTTCGCAGACGGCTGCCTGCCTCGCGTAGGTGGCGCCCCGGTTGAGGGGGTGGTCGGTGGACGCAAGCTTGGCCAGAGGGTGCTCTCGGAGCCACTGCGGCGGCGAGAATTACCATCACGACGTCGCGATCCTCGTCTTCAAACATGCATCGACGGGAGCGACGACGTGACAGCTGGATGCCGGTTACGCCGGGGCCTCGCCGAGCACCCGCGCTCGGGTGCGAGGAGCGGTCTGATCGGGCGTGGTCCAGAACTTCCGGTGCTTGCAGCGAGATCGCCGGCCGGACGCCCGGCATGACCTGATCGCGACTCGCAACGGCCCAACGCGCGCATGGTCCAGCGCAAAGCTGTCGACCCTGGCTACGGCGACATGGTCGCAGCCGCAGCAGCGCAGGGGGTTGATCCCATGGGCTCGCCAGCAGGTCGAACGGATACTGTACGCGCAGCGGGGCGCTGCGTCCTCCAAGGCGGGCGCGGTAGGAGGCTTCCTCTTGGAGCACAACCTCGAGGCGATCGGCGACCCGGCGCGAGAGCGCAACATCTTGCAGGACCAGCAGTTCGATCGCGACCACGGCGGCAACGGAGCCGGCACAGTGGCGCCGCAGTTCGAGTTCCGGTTCGGCAAATAATGATGGCACTGCTCCTCGCGCTGGGTCTGGTTGTTGCTGCGGCGTGTGGCTCCCCTTCTGCGCCGCTCGTTCCGCAAGCCCCATCTCCTCGTCCGGTGCCTTCCGCTACGCAGGTCGAAGAGATCATCCTATCCCCCGAGGGCAGCTGCGGACGTCTCGAGGGCGGCAAAGCCTTGTGCTGGGGCTCGTGGGGCGGTGCGATGCTCAAGGTGAGCGGACCGGCGGTCGAGCTCGTTGACGTCGCCGATCTTCGGATCGGTCACGACTTCCTCCAAGAGCCGCAACAGCCGTATCACGACCATCTGTGCGTGCTCGTGAACAAGGCCGTTCAGTGCTGGGGCAATGGGGAACAGCGGCAGCTCGGACCCGACAGCGGCACTAGCAGCCCGACGCCAACCATCGTGAGTGGCCTGCCGCCGGTTGCCCGGATTGCCTTGGGGGCTCGTCACTCCTGTGCGCTTACCGAGGCTGGCGATCCGTGGTGCTGGGGAGGGAACAAGTGGGGACAACTCGGAATCGGTCGTGGACGCGAAACGATCGCGCAGCCCACCAAGGTAGAGGGCCTAGGCAAGGTTACTCAGCTTGCCGCCTCCATCCTGGATACCTGCGCACTAACGGAGGACCACGAGGTCTACTGTTGGGGTGAAAACCTTCGTGGCGAGGCCGGAGCGCCGGGCGTTGAAAAAGCAGTAGTTTGGGCACGCAACCGAATTGCGATCGCCAGTGGCAGCGTTCAGATTGGCGCGGGCTACTCCACATTATGTGCGCTCAAGATGAATGGCGCGATTGCCTGCTGGGGATACATAACAGCCCAGCTCGGCATCGCCTTCGAGAAATCGACCTCGGGTATGGTGCCAGACATCGACGATGCCACGGCCATTGCGGTGGGCTACTCGCATTCCTGTGCACTACGGAAGGATCAGACGGTCTGGTGTTGGGGCAGGAATGACACAGGGCAGCTCGGCGACGGTGGCGACAGCGAGACGACAGCTGGGCCAAAGCAAGTGATCTTGCCCGGCAGAGCCACGGCTGTCGTCGCCACGGCCAAGAGCACCTGTGCCCGTCTCGAGGACCGCCGCTGGTACTGCTGGGGCGAGAACCGAAACGGCCAGATCGGCCCGCGGTCGCAGCCGCTGATCGCTACGCCGACCCTCTTGGACCTGTCGCAAGTCGACCTGGCAAGTCAGTAGCTGGGGCAGGTGCGCTCTGCCGACCGGGCCGTGTGCAGCTCGCCCGACTGGGTCTGGCCGCCGAACCCGCCGCGCTGAGCTGCTCGTCAGCTACGAGTTCAGCTGCCGCACGTCGCTCTGCGGCGACGGTTACGCCAACACCTCCGCGGGCGAGCTATGCGACCTCGGCACCGCTGACACGAGCACCTCAACGGCAACCGCGCCGGCCCCCAGAGCTGCCATGTCGCTACCTGCGGCGACGGTTACGCCAATGCCGCCGCGGGCGAGCAATGCGACCTCGGCACCGCGGACACGAGCCGCTGCAATGGTTCGACGGCAGCTGCCGCGAGCTGTCGCGTGCCGGCTCGCGGCGACGGCCATGTCAACGCGGCCGCCGGGGAACAATGCGAATCCGACGTCGATTGCCGGAGCGGCCAGGCGTGGCGTGGCTGCGTGTGTATCTGATGGCAATGTAGCGAGGTCGCGCGGAGACCTCATCGCGATCACACGCGTGCCCTGCGCAATCCCGGCCGTGAGGTGCGCGCTGGGCGGCGGTCCGCGCGGCTCGCTGCCGCGGTCGTGGGCGTACGCGAGCCATCGACCCTGGCTTGTCCGTGGTCCACGGCGATCACGACGGCTGAGACGTTGTCGTGGGCCGCTCCCTTGAGCACCCGCGCCACGAGCGCGCGCGCGATCCGCTCGGGCGTGGCGCTGGACCCAAGGACGCGCCGGATCGTCCCCAGGGGCGCGCCACCGTACAAGCCGTCCGAGCATAGCAGCAGGCGGTCGCTCGGCTGGATCGCCAGCTCCAGCAGGTCGGGGCGCACGCCGCAGGCCCGCCCCAGGTTGCGGGTGAGCAGGTTCGGCGCGGACGTGTGATCGCGCGTCAGCAACGTGAGCTGACCGTCGCGCAGCAGGTAAGCGCGGCTATCGCCGGCGTGCCCGATCACCACGCGTGTCGGATCGACGACCAGGCACGCCACGACGGTCGTGCCCATGCCTCGATAGTCCCGCCGCTCGCTGGCGGCGGTGAAGACCTGGACGGCCGCGGAGTGCAGCGCGAGCTCGAGCAACTGGTGAGGTGAGCGCCGCCGGCTCCGGGGCGTGCGCCGGATGCAGGCCACGATCTCCTGCGCTGCCAGGCGCGCGGCGACGTCGCCGGCGTTGGCGCCACCCATCCCGTCGAGCACCGCGTACAGCCCCAGGCCGGGCTCGACGATGAGCACGTCCTGATTGCTCTCCCGGACGTGGCCGCAATGGGTGCCGCCGCCGCCGGAGAGCCTCGAGCTGTTGGAGGCGCCCATCGCCACGACACTAGATCGGATCGTGGCCGTGCTCCACCTGCACCGCGCGAACTCGGCGGCGGCACGGTCACCTGCCGAGCATGGCGCCGAGATCGCGACCCATGACTCCGGCGCCGGGGCGCGAGCGCGGGCGGGGCGCGTCGCCGGCGCCATCCAGCAAGCCGAGGGAGACCAGCTCGCCGTGCGTCGACTGGTAATCCGTGTGGAGGATGCTGCGAATCCCCATGGTCCGTGCGATCTGGACGAACATCGGCGTGTTCTCGATGTAGAGCACGTTGCGCGCGGCGACCTGGGCGATGTCGAGCGCGATCCGGTACATGTCGGCGTCGGGCTTGCGCACGTGGACGAAGCACGACGAGACGAACGCGTCGATGATCCGGCCGAGCTCGAACGCGTGGATGCGATGTGCGTTGAGCTCGCGCGCCTCGTTGCTGACCGCGATGACCTTGAGCGCGTACCGGACGCGCAGCCGCGCGATCAGATCGATCATCCTCGCGTGCGGCCTGGATTGCGCGAACATGAAGCGCCGAAACCGAGCCCGCGTGAACGCCCGCTTCTCGTAGAACACGACGCGCTCCAGGTAGTCCGCGAGGGTGAGCTTGCCCTCCTCGTAGGTATCGAACATCAGCCGGTGGCGCGGTTCGAACTCGGTCCATGCGAGCCCGAACGCCTTCGCCGCGCGCCTGCGGGCGTGGCGATCCCAGCCGTCGGTGAGCAAGACCCCGCCGATGTCGAGGAACAGGCAGGTGACCGCCGGCGCGGTCATCGCGGGGTCGCCGCGTGGCCGAGCGCGTGATCGACGACCTGCTGCGCCTCCCGCAGGATGCGGTGGAGGTGGTCGTCGCCGCGAAAGCTCTCGCCGTAGATCTTGTAGATGTCCTCGGTGCCCGACGGCCGCGCGGCGAACCAGCCGCTCGCCGTGACGACCTTGACGCCGCCGATCGGCGCGGCGTTGCCCGGGGCTCGATCGAGCGCGCGCAGGATCGGCTCGCCGGCGAGCTCGGACAGGTCCAGCTGCCGGGCCGTGAGCGTGCCGAGCGCGGCCTTCTGGGCGGGCGTCGCGGGGGCCTCGACGCGCGTCGCGACGGGCTCGCCGAGCTCAGCGGCGAGCTCGCGAAACCGCGCGCCCGGGTCTCGGCCCGTGGCGGTGATCTCGGCGGACAGGAGGCCTAGCACGATGCCGTCCTTGTCGGTCGTCCACACCGTCCCGTCGCGGCGCAGCAGGCACGCGCCCGCGCTCTCCTCGCCGCAGAACCCGAGCGAGCCGTCGTGAAGGCCCGCGACGAACCACTTGAAGCCGACCGGGACCTCGTAGAGTCTCCGATCCAGCCGGGCGGCCACGCGATCGATCAGCTGGGTGGTCACCACGGTCTTGCCCACGGCGGCGTGCGCGGGCCACCCGGTGCGCGCGGCGAACAGGTAGTCGATCGCGACCGCCAGATAGTGGTTGGGCGCCAGCAGGCCGGCGGCCCGGCACACGATGCCGTGTCGATCGTGGTCGGCATCGCACGCGAACGCGATGTCGAACTGGTCCTTGACCGCGACCAGGCGCTGCATCGCGTAGGGCGACGATGGATCCGTGCGGATCCGGCCGTCCCAGTCGAGCGTCATGAACCCGAACTGCGGGTCGACCACGTCGCTTATCACGGCGAGCTCGAGCCCGTAGCGTTCGGCGATGCGCGGCCAGTAGCGGACGCCGGCGCCGCCGAGCGGGTCGACACCGATCCGGACGCCCGCGCTGCGGATCGCGTCGAGATCGAGCACGCTCGCGAGGTCGTCGACGTAGCTCGTCACGAAGTCGTGTTCGCGCGTGGTCTTTGCGCGCCGCGCCCGCTCGTACGGCGTGCGCTCCACGTCCGCGAGCTGGCCCTCGAGCAACGCGTTGGCCTGGGCCTGGATCCAGTCGGTGACGTCGGTGCCCGCCGGACCGCCGTGCGGCGGGTTGTACTTGAAGCCGCCATCCTCGGGCGGGTTGTGCGAGGGCGTCACGACGATCCCGTCGGCGAGGCCCGAGGTGCGCCCGCGGTTGTGGACGAGGATCGCGTGCGACACGGCCGGTGTCGGTGTGTACGCGCCGCCCTGCGCGATCCGGACCTCCACGCCGCCTGCGGCCAGCACCTCGAGCGCGGTCTCGAACGCGGGCACCGACAGCGCGTGCGTGTCGATGCCGAGGAACAGCGGGCCATCGATGTGGTGGCTGCGGCGATACATGCAGATCGCCCGGGTCACCGCGAGGATGTGAGCCTCGTTGAAGCTGGCGTCGAGCGACGAACCACGATGCCCGGAGGTGCCGAAGATGACCCGCTGGGCCCCAACGCACGGATCCGGCCGTAGGTGATAGTACGTGGCGACCAGCTTGGTGAGGTCGACGAGCTCCGCGGGTTGCGCTGGCTGACCCGCGCGTGCATGGATCCGTGTCACGGATCCGCGCAGTGCATGGATCGATCCGGCCCGCCGGTGCGTCGCGGCACATCGCTTGCTGCACCCGCTTCATGCCCATCGCCTCCGTGGAGCTCGCACGACCGACCGCGCTCGTGGCCTGTCAACGCCGGTCGCGACACGGCCGGGCCTCGAAGGGCTCGGTCGCGGTCATCGCGGCGCTGGCGGTGTGCGGGATCGGCTACGTCGGAGTCATGGGTGCGATCCTCGCCGTGAGCAGCCTCTTTGTCCTGTGTTTCGCCGCGACCGGTTCGCGCTGGGTGCACCGCGCGCTCGATCGGCAGTCGGTGCGGCGGGCGCGCGCCCGGCGCGAAGCGGCGCGTCAACGCGCGCTCGGCGCGGCGCCCCCGGCGCGGCACCACCAGTACCGCGAGCTGCGCGCGCTCGTCGAAGGCATCGAGCGATCCGAGCCGATCGCGGCGCGGCGCCTCGAGCTCCAGGAGCTGCTCGACCACTTCGTGCAGCTCACGGTCGGTCATGCGCGCGGCCTGGAGGCGCTGCGCGTCGCCGGAGGCGGCGAGTCGCCGGAGCCGCCGAGCGGCGATCCGCCAACGACGGCGCGGCGCCGCGACATCGCGGCGCGAAGGCTCCGCCACCGCGAGGACACCACGGCGCGGCTCGGCGCGATCGCGGACGAGATCGACTCCGCGGACGACTTGATCCGGCTCGTCGCGCAGCGCGCCGCGTGCGCGAACCTCGACGCGTTGCTCGAGGGTGAGGGCGAGGTCGACCGACGGCTGGCAGAGCTCGACGAGGTCGAGGCTGCGCTCGTGCAGGTCTCCGCCTGACTGAGCGCGGCGCCGCGCACCGTGCGCGGGCGCTCGCCCGTCGATCAGTGGCAGCCGTCGCATGGGCGATCTCGGCACGTTCAACCGGCGATCATGCGGCGATGGCGGGGTTCTTGCTTCGCGTCCGGGGATGCACGCCGCTCCCGTCCTCCTCCCGGTAACCGAGCGCGCGATGCACGAGCATCGCATCCTCGTCTGCGTCGATCGCTCGGCGTCCGGCGACGTCTGCGTGCGCCACGCGATCTCGCTCGCACGCGCGCTGCGCAGCGAGCTCACCCTGGTGCACGTGATGGAGCCAGCGCAGCGCGCGAAGCCGCATGTCGACGCGCTCGACTGGGAGATCGCTCGACAGGAAGCGCGCAGCTACCTCGAGCGGCTGCAAGGTGAGGCCGCGGGCGCGCTCGGGTGGGCCGTGAACGCCCGGCTCGAGCAAGGCCATCCGCCCGAGCGCATCGTCGCGCTGGCCCAGGAGATCGATGCCGACCTCACGGTGCTCGGCAGTCACGGTGAGGGCGGCGTCACGCCGTGGAACCTCGGCAGCACCGCGCATCACGTGATCGCGGTGTCGCGCGGCTCGGTGTTCATCGCGCCGATCTCGGGGACCGCGGACGTCGCGGCGCCGCGGCGGATCCTCGCCCCGCTCGATGGTTCGCGGCGCACCGAGGGCGTCCTGCCGACGGCCGCGCGGATCGCGCGCGCCTACGGCGCCGAGCTGATCCTCGTGCACGTCGTCCACGAGCTGCTCCCGACGCTGGTGCTGTACGCGACCGAAGATCTCGACCGCGCGCGCGAGCTGACCGCGCATCTGGCGATCTGCGCGAAGGCGTACCTCGAGGGCCTCCGCATCGGCCTGGTGCGGGAGGGCACGCCAGTCCGGACGGTGGTCGCGTGCCACGCCAACGAGCGCCACGCGATCCTCGAGATCTCGAAGCGCGAGCACGCCGACCTGGTGGTGGTCGCGGCGCACGGCACCGCCTGCGATCCGGAGCGGACGTTCGGGACCGTGACCGAGTACCTGCTCGCCCACGCGCGCGCGCCGCTGCTGGTGCTGCAAGACCTCCCCGAGTCCGAGCTTCACGCGCCCGAGCTCGTCGAGACCGCCGCGCCCGCGCTGCGCGCGAGCTTTCCGCCGGAGTGGGCGTGACCGGCGCCGCGGCCGCCGCGGCACCAGCCATCCCGGGAGAGGAGATCGCGCTCGCGCCCCGGGCCCGCGCGCTCGCGGCGCGCCAGCGCGACCTCCAGCGCTGCACGAGCTCGCGTTCGTGCCTGGGTGAGCGGGGCGGGCTGGCCCGCGCGCTCGAGGACGCGCAGCGCTACCTCGGGTCGATGCCCAGCGACGACGCGACGCTGCCGCGGGCGGCCGAGTGGTTCCTCGACAACTACTATTTGCTCCGGCGGGTCGCGCGACAGGTCGAGGACGACTTGCCACGGGGCTTCGTCCTCCACCTGCCGCAGCTGGCGACCGGTCCGGACCGGGGGAGATGCCGGATCGACGTGCTCGCCCGCGAGCTGGTCCAGGCCACGAGCATCGAGCTCGACGCGACCGCGCTGCGGGGGTTCGTCGACGCGTACCAGGAAGTGGAGCCGCTCGCGACCGCCGAGCTGTGGGCGCTTCCCGCGGTGCTGCGGATCTGGGTCTTGCGCCACCTCGTGGGTTTTCTCGACGAGCTCCACATCCCGGTCGGGCCGGTCCGGCCGGTCCGGGGCGCGGCAGACCGCCGCGATCCTCCGGTCTCCCCGGAGGTCCGGATCCCCCTCGATCCCGGCGTCGGTGTCGAGCGATCGATCCGTGCGTTGCGCGTGCTCGACGTGATCGACTGGAAGGCGCTGTTCGCCAGCACCAGTCGCGTCGAGGCCGTGCTGCGCGCCGATCCGGCCGGGGTCTACGCGCGGATGGACTTCGCGACCTGCGATGGCTATCGCCGCGCCGTGGAGACCCTGGCGTGGGACACCGGCCACGCCGAGCACGCGGTCGCCGCGCTCGCGATCGCGCTCGCGGCCGAGGCCGAACCCGGCAACCGCGCCCGCCACGTCGGTCACTATCTCCTCGGCGGCGGGCGCTCGCGGCTCGAGCAGCGCCTCGGGTATCGCCCGGCAGGCATGGCGCGGGTGCGCCGCCAGCTGACGCGCTGGCCGACCCTGGCGTACCTGGCGCCGCTCGCGGTCTTGACCGTGATCCCGCTGGTCGGGCTC
>Ga0302321_100002383_pt1 | contig 16128 bp, 8 predicted proteins | sample Fen_T0_1_FD_202505 | JGI IMG/M metagenome (GOLD analysis project Ga0302321, IMG submission 202505) | Peat permafrost microbial communities from Stordalen Mire near Abisko, Sweden - Fen_T0_1 | ecosystem: Environmental > Terrestrial > Soil > Wetlands > Permafrost | place: Sweden: Abisko...
GCTTATGCGAGCCCCGATGATCTGCGCAAACTCGAGGCCTATGAGTTCACGGTTCCATTGGGACCCGTCAGCTTGGTCCTGGGCATCGACGTGAACAAAGTGCTCGGCTCGCTCGCGCAGGAGCTCGGTACCGAGCCCGCCGAGCTCCTGCGCCACGGCAGCTTTCGACGCTTCGCGGTGGTCAGTGACGCAGCTTACCCGCGAAAAGTCAGCGAAGCCGACGTGACGATGGAGGTCGTCAGGAACTCCGTAGAGAGCGCGGCGCGCTACTTGGCGCGCAACCAGCGCGCTGACGGCTCATTCCGCTACGAGCTCAACGCAGTCACCGCTGGCGAGTCGCAAGAATACAATTACCCCCGCCACGCCGGCGCCAGCTACTTCCTCGCCCGCGCCGGCAATCAATTCCACGACGCGCAACTATTGCGCGCAGGACAACGCGCGGGTGCGTTCATCAAAGACCGCGCCACGCTGCGCTGCGGGGCGCACGCATGCATCGGCGAGGGCGACCAAGTCGACATCGGCTCTTCTGCGCTGGCAGTCCTCGCGTACGTGGAGTTGGTCGCCGGCGGCAACGAAGAATTTCGCGCCCCCGCCGTGGAATTGGCTGAATTTCTGCGCTCCCAACAACGGCCGGACGGCGAATTCCAACACTTCTACTCGGTCAGCGAGCGGCACCCGATCGACATCCAAACCGAGTACTACACGGGCGAAGCCGCCTTCGCCTTGTCTCGGGCGCAGCGCGTGACCAACGACGCGCTCGACCTGGAAGCGGCGCGCCGCGCGCTTTCCTTCCTCGTCACGCGCTCGCCGTGGTTCCTCGGTTCACACTACTTCTGGGGGGCCGAACACTGGACCTGCCAAGTCCTGGCCGATCTCTGGCAACGCGCCCCCGACCCCGTAGCGCTCAGGTTTTGTCTCGACTGGCAAGCCGTCAATCGCAACCTACAATTCGAATCCCCACCAGCGCCTGCCAGCTACGACGGCAGCATCAGCCGCGGCCCGTTCATGGCCCCCCGCCTGACACCCACCGCCAGCCGCCTCGAGGCCGCCGTCTCAACGCTCGAAGTCGCACGCGCCGCAGCCGTTCCGGCCGCGCAGCGCGAGCCCTTGGAGCACCAGATCAAGCGCGCGTTTGCGTTTCTCCTTCGCTATCAATTCACGCCAGGGCCGACGCACTTGATGCCGAACGCGCGGCTTTTGAACGGCGGGTTTCCGGGCAGTGCGCTCGATCTACATGTACGTATCGATTATCCGCAGCATGCGGGGGGGGCGTTGCTCAGGTATTGGGAGTTGGAGAATTCTCACTGACAAATCCCAGCCGCTGAACACGTCTTCGGCGATCCGCAGGCAAGATTGCTGCTTTGACTGTACGCCTTGTTCCAGCCTGACGCCGCGAGCACGGTTTTCAGCGCTTCCGGCTGGCAACTGTAGAGCAAAGCGTTGCTCTGCACGGTCATGTAGTTCCCGAGGGTGGCAAGCTTGCCGTTTGGCTTGATCAGGTTGAGCATCGAGGTGAGCTTCGCGTTGGCGACGACGTACAGGTAATCGCCGATGGTCGTCAGGTTCAACAGACCGTCCAAGTTGGCGAGCTGCGGGTTGGCGTAGATGTTCAAGTAGCCGCCGATGGTCGCGAGGTTGGTCAGTCCGCTGACATTGGCCAGCGCAGTGTTGTTATAGACGTACAGATTGCTCGTGACGCCCGCCAAACTTGAAAGCCCGCTGATGTTGGTCAGCGCTGCGTTGCTTTGAATGCTGATGCTCCCGGTCACGCTTTGTAACCCGGACAGGCCGGCGACGTTGGAGAGTGTGGCGTTGTTGTTGATCGTCAGATCGCCGCCGATCGTGGTCAAGCTGCTGAGTCCGCTGACGCCCGGCAAGGCGCTCGAGTCGATGTGCAGCGCACCGTTCAGGTTCACTACGTTCTTCAGCCAGGCCAAATCGGCTGCGTTCAGCACGTTGGCATCACCGTCGAACGTACCGCTTTGAAGCGCAGTGCCGCCGGGTGTGCCGCTACAGACGGCACCAGTACACGCGGTGCAACCCAGGTTGGCCCCACTGCGGTCGTTGTAGCCGGCGACGCCGAGTGTGTTCTTGAGCGCCAGCACCTCGCAATAGAGCAGATTCGGGTTGCCAGAGATGTCGTAGGTGCTGCCGAGGCCATTGAGCTTCAATGTGCCGGAGCGCAAGCCGCTGATGCTCGCTAGCAGGGGGTTGGACTTGACCAGCAGGTTCCCGCCGATCTTGAGCAAGCTCTTCAGTCCGTCGAACTGAGTCAGCGCGTCGCTATCTCTGATCGTGAGGTTGCCACCGATTTGACTCAGCTTGGGGAAGCCCGTGATCGTTTGCAGCGCGGTGTTGTTGGTCAGGTTCAGCTCGCCCACGACGTCGGTGAGATTCGGGAAGCCGGACAGGGTCTGCAGCCCGTTGTCGTGGATCGAGATGTTCGCGTTGGCCGCGGTCAATGCGGTGAACCCACCCATGCTAGTGAGCGAGGGATTGCTGTAAATCGAGAGCTGGCTGCCGAGCCCCGTCAGCGCCTCGAAGCCGTTCGACGCGTCGAGTGAGGCGAGCGCAGGATTACCATAAATCTCCAGCGTCGAGCCGATCGTTGCTAGCTTGGAGAAGCCGGAAATCGTGGTCAGCGCGGTGTCGTTGAAGATCTTGACGCCGCCGTTGCCAGTCACCGAGGTCATGGTGTCGAAACCGCTGATCGTTACCAGCGCGGTGTCGTTGTCGATCTTCAGGTCGCCATTGACCGAGTTCAGTAGTCCGAAGCCGTTGATTGTAGCGAGCGCGGCGTTCGACTCGATCGTGAGATACGCGCCCACCGACGTGAGGGCGGACAAACCGTTCAGATCGGTTAGCTTGGCGTTGCTCGAAACCAAGAAATACCCGCCAACGGTTTTCAGCGCGGTGAGCCCGTTCATGTTCTGCAAGTTGCCGTTGGCGACCACGTACAAGTAGTCCCCAATCGAGCTCAGCGCCCCCATGCCGTTGAGGGTGCTCAGGGCGCCGTTAGCGTAAATGTTCAGATATTTGCCGATAGTCGCAAGCTTCGCCAAAGCGTTGACGTTGCCCATCGTGCTGTTGTTGTAGAGGTAGAAATAACCGCCGATAGTCGTCAAATTGTTCAGCCCCGTGAGACTCGTCAGGGCTTGGTTGCTCTGGATACTCACATAGCCGTCGACCGTCGTGAGTTGGTTGAGGCCGGAGAGGCTGGTCATCGCTGCATTGCTGTTGATGATCAGGTTGCCAGTGATGTGCGTCAGATTGAGGTTACTCGAACCGATTTGTAGGTTGTTCAGCGCCGTCCCGGAGATGGTCAGGTCGCCCGTGATTTGGGTTACATTGGCGATCGACGCCAGGTCGGTCGCATTTTGCAGCACCACGTCACCGGCGAACGAGCCAGGCTGGCCGTTCGTCGGCCCGCCTGAGCTGCAGTTGCCCGCCACGCACGCGCTGCAGCCGCTGTTGCAACAGCTGTGGTCGACACCTGCCCATGTCGAGGGCGGAGTTTGCAGCGCGTTCCTCAACTGATCGACCTGGCACACGGACAGAGCTGGATTTTGGGACACTGCAAAGTCATTGCCCAAGCTCTTGAGTGTGGAGAGCAGTCCCCCGATCGAGGCCAAAGTCAGATTGCTCTGAATCAGCAGATCCGTACCGACTGCGTTCAACTTGGAAATGCCATTGAAGTCAGTCAGCTTGGGGTGACGAATGATTGCCAGGTATCCCCCGATGTTATCGAGGAAGCCGAAGCCGCCGATGTTCTCGAGCGCCAAGTTACTGCGAATGTCGACGTGACCGATGACGCTGGTGAGTTTGGTAAAGCCGCTCAGGGAGCCGAGCGCGTTGTTGTCGTGGATCTCCAGGTGGCGGTTGACGGTGGTCAGGGAGGAGAAGCCAGGCAACGTCTTCAACCCGTCGTTGCCGTAGATGAGCACATCGCTGCCCGTGTATTGCAGGCCGTTGAAATGGTCGAGCGTGCTCAGAGACGGGTTACCGTGAATGTTCGTCAAGCCCGTCACGTTCGTGAGCGAATCGAAGCCCGAGATCCCGCCTAGAATCGCGTTGGTATCGATCAGAATCCCGCCCGCGTCGGTGAGCTTGGAGAAGCCTGCCAATGTCGCCAACTTGGCATTGTTGTTGATCGCGATGTTGCCCCCAACATTGAGCAGCGCGCCGAACCCGCCCAAGGAAGCCAGGCCGCCGTTGGAAGCGATGGTGATCGTCGTGCCGACCGTTCGCAACGCCGCAAACCCGTCGACGCTCTGAAGGCCACTATTGCTGTTGATTGTCACGTAGCTGCCGACGCTCGTGAGCGCGGCCAGGCCTTTGAGGTCGACCAGCGCGGTATTGCTCACCACGTAAACGAAATCGCCGACCTCGGTCAACGCGGGGAAGCCGTCCAAATTGAGCAGCGCGCCATTCGCGTACAGGTTGAGAGCCCCGTACACCTTCACCAAATTGGTGAAGCCATTCACGTTCAGTAGCGCAGCGTTGTTGTACAGGTAGAGCTGCTTGCCGACGGTCGTGAGCGAGCCGAGTGCCGTGAGATCGGTGAGCTTGGAGTTGGACTGAATCGAGAAATTGCCGACCACCGTCTTCAGCCCCGAGAGGCCCTTCAGGCTAGTCAGGGCAGCGCCGGACGAGATGTTGACGTCTCCGCCTACCCATTGCAGCGCACTGAGGCCTGTGAGGTCGGCTTGGGCTGAACCGGTCGTGATCGTCAGGTTGCCTGCGATACACGTCGTCCCTGCGCTCGTGAAGGTGGTCAGATCGGCGGCGGTGGAAATCGTGACGTCGCCTGGAGTCACCGTGCCGCTGCACCCGATGGGCTGGGGCTGAACGCCGCACGTTCCTGCGAGGCACGTGGCAGGGCCCGCAGTCGTTGGGCAGACGAGCTTGTTGGCGCAGGTCGTACCGCAGGAGTTCACCAGGTTGAGGTTGACCTCGCAGCCATTGCCCGTGGCACCGTCGCAATTCTTGGTGCCCGACGCGCAAGGCACACACCCGCTGTTGGTCACGCACGTCTGGGCTTCGTCGGTGCAACTCGTGGGCGTGCCCCACTGGCCGTCTGCTCCGCAGGTCTGCGAAACGTTGGTCGTGCCGATGCAGCGCTTCTGGTTGGGGATGCACACGGTCCCGGGTGCACCGCCCGAGCCGCCACTACCTGGCGCGCCACCTGCGCCAGTGCCGCCACTGGACGTCCCGCCGGACGCATTGCTGCTGCCGGCCGTGCCCGTCGCGCCGGCCGTGCCCGTCGTTCCGGTCCCTCCGCCACCGATCGGACCGGAACCAGCTCCGCCACCGACGATGATCCCGCCCTTGCACAGGTAGTCCTCGCAAGTGGCCCCGTATTGGCAGTCGGCGTCCGACATACACTGATAGACGCAGTGGTTGGCGCGGCAGACCAGGGGTGCTGTGCAATCCAGGCTGTAGTTGCAGCTGTTTCCCCAGTCGGGCGGTGCGTTGCCCGGCGGTTCGAGCACGCAGCTGCGCTCGAGGCAGGCTTGGCCCGCCGGGCAGTCGACGGTCTTGCGGCATTCATCGGTGCACTGCCCGGAGCGACAGACCAACGGCTCTTCGCAGTCCGAATTGCGCAGGCACGGCGGCCCGGCTTCGTTACCGGTGCAACGGTTGTCGGTACAGTTGAGGCCCGCGGGGCAATCGGCCTTGCCCAGGCACTCGAACGCGCACAACTTGTTGCGGCAGATCAGTGGCTCGTCGCACTCCGAATTGTACACGCAGGGTTGCCCGGGGCTGACGCCGCCGGCGCCGGCCGAACCTGCGTCGCGGACGGGCAGATTGCCCGCGTCGTCGAGCTCCGCTGCGTCGGCGCAGTTGCCTTTTTTGCACAGCTGGCCGGTCACGCAGTCGCGGTCACTCGCGCACTGGTCGCGGCACTGGCCGTCATAGCCGCAAACCTGGCCGTCAGGGCACTGGCTGTTGTAAGCGCAGGCTTGCTCTTGCTCGAGCTGGCAAACATGGAACGGGCGGTCGCTCGCCATGCAACGCTGACCCGGATCACAGTCGCGCGAGGTCTCGCAGGCGCTGTGGCAGCGTTGAAACGCGCACACCAACGGTGAGTCGCAGTCGGTGTTGATTGCGCAACCGGCTGCCAGCTTGGCGCTCTTGGCGTGTTCGCTGTCCGAGCAGGCCGAAGCGACCAAGAGCCCCATAACCAGCCAGAGCAGCAAGAGCGGTGACTTAAGCAGTTTGCCCATTGTTCCCGAATCAGCCCTTCCTAGTCCAGGGAGTCAAGTGTTTGCCGCCCCTCGCGTTTGTTCTTGGATTTTAAAGGTGTTACAGTCACTATCGGATTCTGAGACACTGTTAATGTCCGAAGGCGCGCTCGCACCTGGCACCCTACTGGCGGGAAAGTTTCGCGTCGTGTCGCGCTTGGGTGAAGGCGGCATGGGTTCGGTCTACGAGATCGAGCACGAGCTCACCAAGCATCGCCGCGCGCTGAAGCTCCTCCACACGTCGATGGCTGCCATGCCCAGCGTGGTCGAGCGCTTTTTGCGTGAGGCGTCTGCTGCAGGTCGCGTGGGCAATCCGCACATCGTCGAAACCTTCGACGCGGGCGTGCTCGATACTGGTGAGCCCTACCTGGTGATGGAGATTCTGCGCGGGGAGCCGCTGTCTTCCCGCATCGCGTCCGGAAAAATGCGAGTTTTGGAGGTGGTCGACTTGATCGGCCAAGCGGCTGCGGGCGTGCACGCTGCGCACAACGCAGGCATCGTGCACCGCGACCTCAAGCCGGACAATTTGTTCATCACCGAGGGCCCGGACGGTCGTCCCTTCGTCAAAATCCTGGATTTCGGGATTTCGAAGTTCGATCCTCAGAAGATCGGCGGCTTGCAGCTCACGCAAGAAGGCGCGGCTCTGGGCACACCCTACTACATGCCGCCCGAGCAGATCCGAGGTGAGGGCAGTTTGGACGCGCGCGCGGACGTGTATGCGCTGGGAGTGATCTTGTACGAATGTTTGGCGGGCGTCCGTCCTTTCGAAGCAGAAACACTCGCGCACTTGGCGATCCTGATCCACACCGGCCAACCCGTGCCGATCGCCCAGCACCGTCCGGATCTGCCGCCCGGTTTCGCAGACCTGGTGCACAGCGCGATGGCGACGGATCGCGGGCAACGCACGCAAACGGCGGGTGAATTGCGGAGCAAGCTCGAGGCCTACGGTCCAGTGGGCTTTCGCAGTCAGATCAGAAATAGCCCGTTGCCGCCGCCGTCGATCGTGCCGGCCCGAGCGCTGTCGACCAGCGCAGGGGTCTCGCTGCGCCCGTCCGCGCCGACCAAGGCACCGACCAAGCCGCCCAAATCGGTGCTGCTCGTGGTTTCCGCGCTCGGGCTGGCTGCAGTGTCCACTCTGGGTGGCGGCTTGTGGTGGTGGCACGGGCGCTCGGTCGCCGCCGAGGTTTCCAGCGCGGTCCCCTCGCAACAGCCAACGCCAGGGGTGCTTGTGCCGCCGCCCGGCGTTGCGCGCGAGCCGGCCCCGCCGACCAACGCGGCACTGGCTCCCGGCCCGAGCGTCGCTCCCGCGCCCGCCGATTCGGCGCCGCCGGTGGCAGCCGGGAGTTCGGCGCGTGCCGCCCAATCCGCGCTAGGCTCTGCCGCACCTCGCGTAGCGCCCCCGCGTTCGGCGGGTCGCGCCGACGAGCGCGGGCTGGCTAAAGACAATCCATTCAAATGATCAGGCCGATATCCTGGCTGGCCCTGTCCAGCGCGCTGTACTTCTCCACTTCGCTCGCTCTTGCAGCCGGTCCCGCGCCAGCCCAAGCCAAGGGTCCACCGCCGGCCCCACCCAAGGATCCCGCGCCGGCCCCGCCCAAGACCGAGGCCGAGCTAAACAAAGCGCAAGCGGCGCAGCGCTTCGATCGCGGTTTGCAGCTCTTCAACGAGGGTGACAACGCCGGCGCGCTGGCAGAGTTCAAGCAGACGTACGCGTTGATGCCGAACCCGATTGTGCTGTTCAACATCGGTCTGGTGTACGCCGCGATGAGCCGCCCGGTGGACGCCGTGGACGCGCTCACGCCGGTGATCGACTCGGCCACGCTCTCGCCCGAACAGCGTGAACGCGCACAGAAGACGCTCGCCGACCAGCAGCAGCGCATCGCCCGCGTGTCGGTCACGACAGTGCCCGCTGGCGCACGCATCGATGTCGACGGCGTCGAGATCGCGAGCACGCCGCTGACTGGCCCGTTGCGCGTCGCGGAGGGCAGCCACGTGATCGGCGCGGTCGCCGAGGGCTACGCACACGCCCGCAAAGAGATCATCGTGGCCGGCAATGCCGACGCCTCGGTCAGTTTCGAACTGGTTCTGGGCGTCGCCAAGCGCCCCGCCAATTTGACGATTCGCTCGCGCATCGTGGACGCCGAAGTGCTGCTCGACCAGCAATCGATCGGTAAGACGCCCCTTTCGTCTTCGCTGGCCGTCCCCGCTGGTCAACACGCGGTCGAGCTGCGTCGAGCTGGCTATCAATCGAGCAAACAGCAAGTCCAGGTGGGGGAGAGCTCGACCGCCGAGGTCACGCTCGACCTCGCCATCGATAGCCAAGCGCTGGCCAAAGAAGGCGCCGATCTGACGATTTCCGTGCGCGAGCCAAACCTCAACCTGAGCATCGATCAGGAACCACTGCGGCTGTACACCGGCACGCTGCGTTTGCCGAAAGGCGCGCACCACCTGCACCTCGAGCAAGCCGGCTACGAGCCCTTCGATCAAGACGTCACGCTCGACAGCAACCAGCCACTGCTGCTGAGACCGTATCTGATGCCGACGCCCGAGGCGCGCAAAGCGCACAACGACAACGTGCGGCTGCACCGCACCTGGGGCTGGATCCTGGCCGGAGCCGGCGCGGCGGTGGCAGGCGGCGGCGTGGCCTGGCTCGCGGTCAATAGCTCCAAGAAAAGCGACGCGCTCAGCACCTACAATCATTGGCTCGATCAGATCCCCGATCCACAGCTCCCGCCGGCACAAGTCCCGCAACCCACGGAACCCGTGTGTCGTACCTCTTCCACCGGTAGCGCCGAGCAGTGCAACGCCGAAGTCGCGGCCGCCAAAGACGCTTACGACAGCGCCAAGGCCCGCGACATCCCCGGCTACATCGCGCTGGGAGTAGGCGTCGCGGCTCTGGGCACCGGAGTCGTGCTGTTGCTCACCGGTGAAAGCTCACATCGCTACGAACCGCCTGAAAAACAGGCTAAATCCAACGCGCCGAGTTGGGCACTCACGCCCGGTCCAGGGCGCTTCGGCTTGGGTCTGAGTGCGGCCTTCTAGCGTGTTTGGTTCTTCAGTAGCCCAGCGGTTGGCGATCTTACCAAGCAATCGAGGACCTTCTCGGATACGAGCTGTAGTTTGAATTCCAACTGCATCTTTCGTTGCTGAGCCACGCCCTGGTGCAAGCGAGAAGATAGCTGGCGTTTCTGACCGGCCGAGCCCGAATGAGCGGAGAACGGTGCGCGTCTCGAGCTGCGCTGCTGGATCGCGATCGCCCCCACGGCAGCGCCAATCAGCCGAAATACGATGAGTTTTGATGCGCGAGCGCGAACGCGGCCAAGGTGGCGTTGGTGGCCGCGTGCGCGAGTACGGCGTCTCTCAAACGACCGCCGCGGATCTGGATCAGCGCGTAGCCCAACCCCGCCACGGTGCCGGCCAGCCAGCGCTCGTGAAGCGCGCCGAACACGAGCGATGAGATGGCGATTGCCCACCACGGCCCGGAGCGATAGGAGACCTGCTCGAAGTGGCGATTCTGCAAGACGCGCAGCAGGTAGCCCCGGAATGCAAGCTCTTCGGCCAACGGCACCACCGTCGAGAAGCCCAGCGCGCGCACGGCCAACCACACGCCATCCGAGTCGCTGGAGCCGTGCGAGCCGGTCGCCGGAAATGGCCAACCCGAACCGAGCCAAATCAGCCCAAGGGCAAGCCCGAATAAACACGCCGTGAGCGAGCCTGGTTCGCGCCAACGCAAATCGTCGTACTTGGTCCAGAGCACGGCTAGGGTGAGCCCACCGAACGCCATGCGCAGCGCATAGCCGCCGCGATCACTGTGCCCCACCATGCCGCTGACCAGTGCAATCGCGAGCAGCACCGTGAGCGGCAATAAAAACGCAGTCGTCAGCTGCTGGTCGGGTTCAGCGCTTTCATGCGCGGGCGCCTTTGCGAACCAGGGCGAATGGTGACCGATGAAGGCGATGCCCAGGCTGATGCTGGAGAACAGCACCCAGCCGGCCTTGGAATGAAAGCCGCCAAGTGCTAGCGCCGGGTCGATGCGCGCGCCGATCCACATCATGAGCGCGAGGCGCAGTCCGTTGCAGAGCCAGCTGAGCGTCAGCCCCATGGGCAACAGCAAGAACGCGCGTGGGAAGCGCAGCTCGCCTCGAAAGATCCCGAGATAGACGAGCGTGAGCAGCAGCACCATGCCCATGCTCTCGAGGCCGCTGCAGCCGGCTTCCACGTGCACGGCGAAGCCGTCCAGACGGAGCACGTAGTGCGCCGACTCGACCTCGACGTTCGGGAAGGCCAACTCGAGCAGAAACGCGGCCATCGTCAGCGCGGCGCCCGAGAATGGACGCCACAGATTTTGCGCCCACTTGCCGAACTCGAACATCACCCAGGCCAAAGCCAGGCCCGTGCCGAGTGCGCCCAGCAACGCGACCGGGCGAACCCGCGGCACGCCGATCAACCCGACGCAAAGCGTGACAGCGCTTGCTGCGCCGACCACACCCCAGCCTGCGAGCCAGAGCAATGCGGGGCCGCGCGGCGGCGCGTCGTTTTGGAACATGGCGCGCGTCATCGCCCAGAACAGGGCGAAGATCAGCGCGTGGCCGAACCACAGCCTGCGCTCGGCCGACGCCCCGAGTCGGCGTAGTTCGGCGTGGCTCGGGCGCATCAGGACCAGCGCGCACGTCGCGCAAAGGAACGCGGCGCGTGCGATCAGCTCGAAGTTGACGAGGGCCGACCACCAACCGCCACGTGCGTAAGCAACGAGTTGTGCGTCGACGCTGCCGCTGATCGCGTAATATTCGAACGTGAAGGCGAAGAAGAGGGCCGCCCAGCGACCCCAACGCATTCTTCCCACACTCCCTGAAACGGTCGTGGGTAGTTCGCTGTGCAAGAGCGCTCGTCCTGTAGAAGGCTGCAGATCAGCTTTGGCGACGGCGGCGCGAGACCACGATCGCGGCTCCGCCGGCGATCAGCGCGAGGGCCGCCGCCGCACCCTTGCCGGCTAGCTCGGGCGCGGCAGCCGGTTTATCTCCGCCTTTGGGCCCGTCATGCCCGTGCCCCTTGCCGTCGGCTAAGGCGGCGGTCGAGGTCAGGAGCACACCAGCGGCGAGGAAGGACCCGAGGACGTTCTTGAGTACAGTCATTGTCGATCTCCTAAATCGGCAAATTGGCCGATCCTCCAAACGTATCTCGAAGCGCACCTCCAATTCAATATCTATCCGCACGAAAGCCGCCGAAACTTGGCACTTTGGTGCAGTATTCCAGCTCGGCGCTCTCGCTCTCGCTCTCGCTCTCGCTCTCGCTCTCGCTCTCGCTCTCGCTCTCGCTCTCGCTCTCGCTCTCGCTCAAGCTCCTCGACTGTTTCGCGTTCCGTTTGCGTTCCGCGTCTCGATTTTGGACCATTTTTCGGGAGCGCTTGGTTCGAGAACCGAGCGGCTCAGGACAACGGGCCTTTGGCCGACGGCATCATCCGGCAACCTCCCGGAAAAATAGCTCGGGGATTCCGCTAGTTGTTGCTGAATCCGTGGTGGCAAAAGGCCCCAATCTCGATTGCCAGCCTGCGGCCACTGGAGTACGCCGACAGGCGAGGAATTGCATATGACCGACCGCTCCCTTGATTCTTTTGGCACGCGTTCCGAGCTGGACGTAAACGGCAAGAAATACACGTATTTCAGCCTCCCGAAGTTTTCCGCGGCGAGCGGCAAGGACGCCGCTCGGCTGCCTTTCTCGCTCCGAATTTTGCTGGAGAACCTGCTCCGATGCGAGGACGGCAAGGCGGTCGTCAAAAAGGACATCGAGGCGCTCGCCGCGTGGGACCCCAAAGCGGTCCCTGATACCGAGATCGCCTTCCACCCCGCACGCGTCGTTTTGCAGGACTTTACGGGTGTGCCAGCCGTGGTCGACTTGGCCGCGATGCGCGACGCAATGGCGAAGATGGGGGGCGACCCATCCAAAATCAATCCGCTGTTCCCCTCTGAGCTAGTGATCGACCACTCGGTGCAAGTGGATTTCTACGGCGCCGCTGACTCACTTCTCAAGAACACGAAACGCGAGTACGAGCGCAACGAGGAGCGCTACGTACTGCTCCGCTGGGCGCAAACCGCATTCAATAACTTCCAGGTGGTGCCGCCCTCGACCGGCATCGTGCACCAGGTGAATCTGGAGTACTTGGCGCGCGTCATCTTCGACAAGGATGGCCTGGCTTACCCGGACACGATCGTCGGCACCGACAGTCATACCACGATGATCAATGGCATCGGTGTGCTCGGTTGGGGCGTGGGCGGCATCGAGGCCGAGGCCGCCATGCTCGGCCAGCCCATCAATCTACTGATTCCGCAGGTAATTGGCTTCCGTCTGTTCGGCACCATGCCGGAGGGCGCGACCGCGACCGACTTGGTGCTGACCATCACCCGCAAGTTGCGCGACAAAGGCGTGGTCGGTAAATTCGTGGAATTCTTCGGTGAGGGTCTGGACCATCTGCCGCTCGCCGATCGTGCGACGATCGGCAATATGGCGCCGGAGTTCGGCTCCACCTGCGGCATCTTTCCGATCGACGCCGAGACCATCAACTACGTGCGTTTGTCGGGTCGCAGCGAAGAGCGCGCGCTGCTTATCGAAGCCTACGCCAAGGCGCAAGGCTTGTTCCGCGAGAAGGGCACGCCCGATCCGGTGTTCAGCGATACGCTGGAACTCGATCTTTCGACGATCGTCCCGACCATGGCAGGGCCGCGTCGCCCGCACGACAAGGTAGCGCTCAAAGACGTCGGTGCCGGCTTCGCCAAGAACCTGGGCGAGATGGTGGCGCTCGCCAAGAACAAGGGCAAAGGCGCGCCCGCACCGGCCAAGCCCGAAGATCTGATCACGCGCGTGAAGACCTCGCTCGACGGCGCAAACTTCGACGTCGGTCACGGCTCGGTCGTGATCGCGGCGATCACGTCCTGCACCAACACTTCCAACCCGTACGTCATGCTGGGCGCCGGCCTCTTGGCGAAGAACGCGGTGGCCAAGGGCTTGACGGTCAAGCCTTGGGTCAAGACCAGCCTCGCACCGGGGTCCAAAGTGGTCACGCAATACTTGAAGGCCGCGGGCGTGCTGCCGAGTCTCGAGTCCTTGCACTTCAATGTGGTGGGCTACGGTTGCACGACCTGCATTGGCAACAGCGGGCCACTCCCGGAGCCCATCAGCGCGGCCATCCACGAGGGCGATTTGGTGGCGGTGAGCGTGCTCAGTGGCAACCGCAACTTCGAAGGCCGCGTCAGCCCCGACGTGCGCGCCAACTACCTCGCGAGCCCACCGCTGGTGGTCGCCTACGCGCTTGCCGGACGGATCGACATCGACTTCAGCACTGAGCCGCTCGGTCAATCGCCAGATGGCACGAATGTCTTCCTCAAAGATATTTGGCCTTCCACGAAGGACATCTCCGAGACGGTGCAAACGCACGTCACCTCGAAAATGTACCGTGAAGAGTACGCCAATGTGTTCGTCGGCGACGACGCTTGGCGCGCTTTGCCCGTGCCCGAAGGCAGCCGGTTCTCGTGGTCGGAAGACAGCACCTACGTGCGAAAGCCCACGTTCTTCGAGAACATGAGCCGCGAACCTGCGCCGATCAAAGACATCTCGAACGCGCGCGTGCTGGCAGTGCTCGGCGACTCGGTGACTACCGATCACATCTCGCCCGCGGGCAACATCGCCAAGAACTCGGCAGCCGCTGCCTACCTGGTGGAGCACGGCGTGAAGCCCGCGGACTTCAACCAGTACGGCGCGCGCCGCGGCAATCACGAGGTGATGATGCGCGGCACGTTCGCCAACGTACGTCTGCGCAATCAACTCGTGCCCGGCGTCGAGGGCAGCGTCACCCGCTATCTTCCGACCAACGAGCAAACTTCGATCTTCGACGCCTCGGTCAAGTACAAGGCTGACAATACGCCGCTCTTGATCTTGGCAGGCAAGGAGTACGGCTCCGGCTCGTCGCGTGACTGGGCGGCCAAGGGCACGTTCATGCTCGGCGTCCGCGCGGTGATCGCCGAGTCGTACGAGCGCATCCACCGCAGTAACCTGATCGGCATGGGCTTACTCCCTCTACAATACCTAGACGGCCAGAACCGGGAGAGCCTCGGCCTTTCGGGCGAAGAAACTTACGCTATCGCTGGCGTGGCCTCTGGCCTGGCGCCCGGCGTGAAGTTGACCGTCACGGCCGGCTTGCCAGACGGCTCCAAGAAAGAATTCCAGGTTTTGGCCCGGATCGACACCTTGGTCGAGCTCGACTACTACAAGCACGGTGGCATCCTTCAGTTCGTGCTCCGGCAGCTGCTAAAAGGTGCCGCGTAACGCGCTCGGGCCCTAAAACGGTGGGGCCCCAAAAACCGCTCGTCTCAGCAATGCAGAATCAAAAAACCCTCACGCTGTTCGACACCACCGTTGGCAAGAAAGCCGCGCTGGCCGTCAGCGGCGTGATTCTGTTTGGGTTCGTCATCGGCCACATGCTCGGTAACCTGCAGGTCCTGCTCGGCCCGGAGGTTTACAACGCGTACGGCGAAGGCATCAAGCACAACAAGATCCTGCTCTGGGGCACGCGTACTGTGTTGCTCGTCGCCCTTCTCGTGCACACAGTGATTGTGCTCGAGCTGTACGGCAAGAGCATCGCCGCGCGCCCCGTGGCATACAAGGTCAAGAAGAACGTCGCCACGACCTACGCCGGGCTGATGATGAAGTACACCGGGCCGATCCTGCTCGCGTACATCGTCTTTCACCTCGCGCACTTCACCTTCCCAGGAACCGCGCTCGGCGACTACCAGCATGTTCCGGAGGATGTGTACTCGAACTTCGTGCACGCTTTTTCGATCCCCTGGGTCGTCGTGCTGTACGTGTTCGCGAACCTGATGCTCAGCATGCATCTCTATCACGGCGCTTTCAGCATGCTGCAGTCGATCGGCTTCAACCACCCGCGCTACAACCGGCGCCTCAAGCTGATAGCCCGCGGCTTGGCGTTTTTGGTGACCGCGGGCAACGTGTTCTTGCCGCTCACGGTGCTGCTCGGCCTCGTGAAGTGAGCCGAGCGCCGCTCCGCTCGCGCCTTCGAACTCGAAAGTGATTTCCCAATGGAACTAGACGCTCGTGCACCCACAGGTCCGATAGAAGCGCGCTGGAACGAGGCTCGCTTCAAGGCCAAGTTGGTCAACCCTGCCAACCGTCGAAAATACAAGATCATCGTAGTCGGCTCTGGTTTGGCGGGCGGGGCTGCGGCAGCCACGCTGGGCGAGCTCGGCTACAACGTGTCTTGCTTCTGTTACCAGGACAGCCCGCGGCGCGCACATAGCATCGCCGCCCAGGGCGGCATCAACGCCGCCAAGAACTATCAAAACGACGGCGATAGCGTGTATCGCCTGTTCTACGACACCGTGAAGGGCGGGGACTTTCGCGCGCGCGAGTCGAACGTGTACCGTTTGGCCGAGCTGAGCGTGAACATCATCGATCAATGCGTTGCGCAGGGCGTACCCTTCGCCCGCGAATACAGCGGTTTGCTCGGTAACCGCAGCTTCGGCGGCGCGCAAGTCGCCCGCACTTTCTACGCACGCGGGCAAACCGGTCAGCAGCTCCTGCTCGGCGCGTATCAGTCTTTGGCCAAACAGATCGAAGCCAAGACCGTGAAGATGTATCCGCGAACCGAGATGCTGGATCTGATCACGGTGGACGGGGTGGCTCGCGGCATCGTCACGCGTAACCTAGTAACGGGCAAGATCGAAGCCCACACAGCGGACGTGGTCGTGCTGTGCAGTGGTGGCTATGGCAACGTGTTCTACCTGTCAACGAACGCCAAGGGCTGCAACACCACCGCGACTTGGCGCTCGCATCGGCGCGGCGCATACTTCGCGAACCCGTGCTTCACGCAGATCCA
>Ga0302321_100002384_pt1 | contig 16128 bp, 8 predicted proteins | sample Fen_T0_1_FD_202505 | JGI IMG/M metagenome (GOLD analysis project Ga0302321, IMG submission 202505) | Peat permafrost microbial communities from Stordalen Mire near Abisko, Sweden - Fen_T0_1 | ecosystem: Environmental > Terrestrial > Soil > Wetlands > Permafrost | place: Sweden: Abisko...
GGGATACCCGGTGGTTAAAGTTTTTTGGTCAAGCAATACTGTTATTTTTTTATTTGCAGGAATGGTCCAGCTGGTTTTTCCTTCAAGAAGACCATCCGGAACAGAGTCCCCCGAAGTTCGCCGGACTGTCCCAAACCGCTGAGACACCTGCTCCATTAGAGGAATCCTGCGTGGCGTCAATTCCCAGTTTATATCGGTTCCAACTCCTCTCGGATGAGCACCATCCAGTGTACGTGGTATCAGCCAGGAATTATCATTATAGCCAATTGTCTCCCAGTTCCAGGGATAAAGAGCTGCGTCTAATCTGTCGCAGGGTCCGACTACCACAAACTGTCCGCTTGTTTCCTTCGAACTTGCAGGAGCGGGGGAATAAGCTGAATCCTTGATGACTTTCCATGATGTATTTGTATTCACAATCTCTTCAGACTGTGAGTTCCCCTGGACGATAAAAGCTGTTTTAATGGAGAACTGGGCCCATGGTTTTAAATCTCCGAAATTCCAGACAATTGCAGCCAGTACATTTTTCCCTTGTTTGAGGAACGGTGCAATATCGATTGTCTCATAATGCCAATGTTCCAGATCGGATCTCTCAGGTCCGAAACAGGCAGCTTTTCCATTTACAAAAAGACGGTACCTGTTGTCTGCAGAAACATTAATAATAAATTCATCGGGTTTGGTCTCAAGTTCAAAAGATTTACGGAAATGAAAAACGCCATAGTCGACAAGAGAGGCTGATGGATGGGATATCCATTGCGCCTTCCAATGCGAATTAAGAAGAACCGGATTAATCTTTTCAGGAGCTAACTGTTCAACTTTCTGAGCATTCAGATTAGCACAGAAAAAGATAAAAGCAAAAAGATAGATTTTTGGGTGCATGTTATCAGAATTTATATAATGTCCATTTTCCCCATTATTCTTAGTACTCTAAAGTAATAAAAATATCTTTTATATTTTTTTGTATCTTACATTAATCATTAATCATTAATCATGTATCATATTAATCAAAGTAAAACCATAAATTCTCAAAAATGAAAAGTCAACTTGTTTTCCTGAATTTGATCAGGTACTCATTTTCGTTAATTGCAGCAATTATTATTGCAACCATAACAGGATTTGGGCAATCGTCCAATACCGAACCTGTTGCTTGTGCGAGCTTCATTCCCTCTCCTGAATTCAAAGTCATGGTTGATGGGAAAGATGTTCTGGTATATTCTTCTCCGATACCATTGGCATTCTGTAGTTTTGAGATGTCGAAACCAGTTGAAGTAGTTGTCATATCACTCAGACGCGACATTAAATGGGCCGACATAAGACCTCTTTCATCAGGTATCAGACCGGTAATAAAAAGTGACAGCACAATAGCATTCCACATTACAAACCCGGGACAATTCAGCATAGAGCTGAACGGAATTTTCAAGATCCCTCTATTTATTTTTGCCAACAAACCGGAAATTGAAAAACCACTAAGGACAGATAAAAATGTGCTTTATTTTGAGTCAGGAAAAATTCATTACCCCGGGACTATTGTTTTAAAAGACAACCAGCAGGTGTTTATTGAATGCGGAGCAATTGTCGCGGGATGTATCAAAGCAAGAAATGTAAACCACATAAAAATATTTGGTGGAGGAATACTTGATGGTTCCTTTAGCAGGCACTTTATGGATTCATGTGCAACAGTATTTAATAAAGTTTTAACAAGGGAACCTGTCCCGGGAGGTATTGATGGCTTAATTTCAATATCTGAATCGGGGGACGTGACTATAGAAGGAATTACCTTGTTCAACAGTAAAACCTGGGATGTAGTCCCATCATTATGCAATAATGTGAATATTAACAATATAAAAATCATAAGCGATAATAATTCAGATGATGGAATAGACATTGTAAGCACACTGAATATCCAGGTTAAGAATAGTTTTATACGCACAAAAGATGATTGTATTGCAATTAAAAGCTTTGCAAAACCTCAGTCACTTTCGGGTAAGAAAAGCTCAGAACAGGTTTTTGGGCAACTTGAAGATGGACCATTTTATCCTGTTGACAGCGTTTCAGTTAAAAACTGCGTATTCTGGAATGCAGCCTGGGGCAATGCGCTGGAGATAGGTTTTGAACTATCTGGCGATATAAGGAATGTCAGTTTTACAAATAATGATATAATTCGGGTTGAAGGGGGAGCAGCCTTCAGTATTCACAATGCAAGAAGAGGAGTTGTAAGTAAAATTCTTATAGATGGACTGAGGGTGGAGAATGCCGACCAGAAGCTGTTTGACCTGGCAATATTCCGTTCAATTTATTCTGAAGACGGAACAGGAGATAACAGGGAAGTCCGTCGTCTCTACTTAAACGGAATATGGGATAATGTGCTAAGTGTTACTGAAAGGGAAAAAGAAACTCATTCGAAATTCAGAGGGCACATTCATGATGTCACTATTAAAAATGTAAGTATCGTTGACGGGCCTATACCTTTTTCAGTTTTCTATGGTTCAGATAAAACTCATCTGGTGGAAAATGTGACGATAGAAGGATTATCTTTCTATGGGAAAAACATGAAGGATATCTTAGCAGCTAAACTTTATCTTGAAAACACTAAAAATATAATAATCAGGTAATTCAATAAACAAGTTATCAAAATGAGAAAGTTATTTTTCCTTATTCTTTCGGCAATTCCGGTATTGCTAATATCTGGATGCCATTCTGGTAAACTATCCGCCCCGAATGCTATTGACACGGTACTTACAAGCGATACAATTCAGTATCACACTGTTCGCATCAGTAAAGCTGACGGTTCCATACTACCCTGGTATTCATCCGACTTAGGAACATCCTATGATACAACACTTTTGCTTGTATGGAATTTCTGGAAAAACATGCCTGCAGATTCTACAGGTGAAAAGCACTATCTGCATCACCAGGTTTACAAACCCGGAGACAGACGCGGTTTAGGAGGTGACCAGCTGATGATGGCCCTGTCATCATGGGATTTGCTCTATAATTATACCGGAGATCAATCTGTTCTTGACAATATGAAGTATATAGCTGATTATTATATTAAGAACTCATTATCATCGCCAACCAGTAAATGGCCTTATCTCCCTTTTCCATATAATATGAAATTGCTTTCAGAGAAATATGATGGTGATATGAGGGCCGGGAAAGGCTTTCTCCAACCAGATAAAGCCGGATCTTTCGGGTTCGAACTGATTAAACTTTATAAAAAGACGGGTAATGAAAAATACCTGGATGCTGCTGAGAAAATTGCAAATACTCTGGCAGCTCATGTGCAACCAGGAGATAATGATCATTCTCCCTGGCCATTTAAAGTAAATGCTGAAACAGGCGAACCCGGGACACTTGTTGAATCGGGTTTCCAATACACAGGTAAACCGGAAAATGGAAAAAACGCCCAGCCTAAAATTCAAAAATCGCTTTATACAACTAACTGGACAGGGGCTTTAAACTTGTTTTCCGAATTGAGAAATCTGAAAAAAGGCGATACATTAGCATATAAGAAAGCATTTGAAACAGGAGTGAACTGGTTAAAAACATATCCTCTGAAAAGCAATAAGTGGGGACCATTTTTTGAGGACATTATGGGATGGTCTGATACGCAGATTAACGCAATTACTTTTGCCATGTACATGCTTCAGAATCCCGGATTGTTTCCCGACTGGCAGAAAGATGTGAAAGGAATAATTGAATGGACTCATAAAGAACTGGGCGATAAGGAATATTCCAAATATAAAGTCGAGGTTATGAACGAACAGACAGCTTATCGTGTTCCAGGCAACAGCCATTCTTCACGTCAGGCTTCAGTGGAACTTATGTATACCCAATTGTCAGGCGATACAGCATATAAAAACAATTCAATAAAAACTTTAAACTGGGCAACTTATACAGTAGCCAATGATGGACGGAACCGTTATATCAGGGATGACATCTGGCTCACAGACGGATATGGTGATTATGTTCGTCACTATCTGAGAGCCATGGCAGCAATGCCTGAACTTGCACCTGCCCGCAAAAACAGATTCCTTAGCTCAACCTCGGTTGTTACTTCAATTAAATACGGAAAAGAAGATATAAATTACACCACTTTTGACAAATCTTCGGATATTCTAAGGCTGAGGCAGAAACCCTTGAAAGTCACATGCGATGCGGTTGAATTAAAAGAGTCTGCTGATAATCAGCCGGATGGCTATTCATGGAAGAATCTGCAAATGGGAGGAGTGTTGCAAATAAAGCATCCCGGGAAAAAAGTAAATATTTTTTTCAAAAAGTAATTTGCTTAGCAGGATTTAGTTTGAGATACAAAAATTCGGTTTACCGTAAATTGAATTTGTAACTATCTTTTTCGAAGCGGTTTTAAGGAACTTATTTGAAAGTTTCTGATATTTTTATACTCCTGTAATATTGTTGGTTATGAAAAAGTCATACCTGTTTCTCATATTGGCTCTCCTGATGATAAATCCGGCGTATTCGCTGAAGAAAGAACATTTGAACAGTTCGGTCAGACTTGAATCACCCGATAAGCATCTGGTTTTTTCTTTCGACATTAATAATAATTATCCTTCTTATTCTGTGTCCTATAAAGGTAAATCACTGATTGAAGATTCAAGGTTAAGTATGATATTTAAAGAAACAGGTGAATTTGGAAGGGATCTGACAATATCTGATCCTGTGTACCGATTGATTGATGAAACTTATCAGCTTATCGTTGGAAAAATAAAAAATGCCAGAAACTTCTGCCGTGAAGCAAAAATACCATTGATTGAGAAAAATGCACCATTCAGGACAGTAATCCTGACTGTGAGGATCTTCAACGATGGTCTTGCATTCAGATATGAATTTCCGGAACAGAAAAATTGGAAATCAATTTTACTGACAAGCGAAAACTCGACATTTAATTTATCTGGTGATCCGGATGTCCTGGCCCTTTTTCGTCCAAACTTCATTACATCCCATGAAGGATTGTACACTCATCTTCAATACAATAAAATTATTGCAGATACCCTGATGGATATGCCTGTCCTTTTTGACTTTCATGGAATTTACATGGCAATAACAGAGGCAGAACTCGTTGATTATGCCGGGATGTATCTGACAAAAAGAAATGGGGCGCTTATGAGCAGATTATCACCTTTGCCTAAACAACAGGAAATATGCGTTAAAGCCAATCTGCCACATAAAAGTCCATGGCGGGTACTGATGATAAGCGACAGGATTGAAGATTTGTTTGAATCAGATATACTTACAAGTCTTAATGAACCATGTAAAATAAAAGATACATCGTGGATAAAACCCGGTAAAGCTACCTGGCCATGGTGGAACGGAACGATTGTCGGAGATTCATCAATAACTCCGGGGAATAATTTCGAAACCAATAAATATTACATAGATTTTTGTGCCCGCAATGGCCTGGAATACCATTCCGTTGTGGAATTTGGAGGTCATGAATGGTATCAGAATAATAGTACAAACGGTTATGCTCCGGGTACGGTTTTCGATGTTACAAAACCGGTTGATGGGCTTGATATGCAAAAGGTTTGTGATTATGCAAAAACAAAGGGAGTTGGTATTCGTGTATGGGTGCATTGGGCAGCATTGTATCCAAAACTTGAGGAAGCTTTTACTCTTTATGAAAAATGGGGAATAAAAGGACTGATGGTTGATTTTATGGACCGCGACGATCAGGAGATGGTAAATATCCAGAACGAGATCCTTCAGAGAGCAGCTAACCATCATCTGCACATACAGTTCCATGGCGCTTACAAGCCTACAGGTCTTCAGCGTACATATCCGAATGAATTTACGCGTGAAGGAACTTTAAACTACGAAGTGGATAAATGGGACAAAACAGTTACCCCAGCTCATGATCTGAATATAGTTTTTACAAGGTTGCTTGCCGGCGCTACTGATTATCATCTTGGAGGATTCAGGGCTATGCCGGAAAATAAGTTCGAAATCCGTTACAGTAAGCCATTTGTGATGGGAACACGTTGTCATATGCTGGCAATGTATGTGGTACTCGAGAGTTATCTCGGTCTTGTATGCGATTATCCTGAGGCATATGAAGGTCAGCCAGGGTTTGAATTCATTAAGAAGGTCCCGACAGTCTGGGACAAAACAAAAGTCCTGGATGCTGAGATTTCTGAGTATATTACTTTTGCCCGTGAAAAAGAAGATGACTGGTATGTAGGTTCGATTACCAATACACCAAGAGATGAAACTATACCGTTCAGTTTTCTTCCTGAGGGTAAATTTTCAGCAGAAATTTATACTGATGTCCTGGATAATGCAAACGGATTAGCAAAAGACATACAGGAAGTAACATCAGAAAGCAAAATCACTGTTCATCTGGAAAATGGAGGTGGTATGGTAATGCATATCAGGAAAAGGCAAAAACCTTAGTGACTATCATTGTTTTTCCGTGTCATGATAATCACTGGAAAAGTCTTCTTTTGTCACTTAGAAATGGTTTAAGGCAGCCAATCCTAATAGCTAAATAGTAATTACCCAATGCTTTCTGAATTATAACTTTTCTTCACGAAGGATGTGCGTTTCAGTTTTGCAGAAAAGAAAGGTATATTAGATTTTTCTTAGAAGGAACTTTTGAGTTAGTTAACTTTTATGGCTCTTACGGCCATCCAAAGGGTACCAGGTAACTTTATTTCGACAGATCCTGAATATATACTGTCAATCTGAGTAATAGTCATATTCCATGTATCAATCAATTCCAATCTGAATTTCACATCTTTGGGAAGATTAAGGCGGGCCGATTTTTGCTGGGCATTACCATAATAGAACAGGTAGTAATCTTTGTCTTTTATTAATTGCATTTCTTTATTCCATAGATTGTGAAGAGGATACACTCCATCAGCAGGACGGTCATTCATTATTTTATGAAGAAAAGCAATACGTTCAGGACTCTTACCATAAAGCACTCCGCCTTTTGCCCACCAAAGAATGTTCTGCGGATGCATATATGTCTCTCCATGGGTACAGTATCCGCCTCTGCAGTACACCTGCCAGAAACGGTTTGTCATCTCTTCCGGTGTAAGGTTTCCCCAATCATTCGGAATATCGCCTTCATAAACACATTCATCAATCATCACAGGTTTCTTAAAAGTTTCCCGCCATTCCTGGATATGGAAAAAATCTGTTGTCTGGACGCTCAGATGAGTGATATACCCTTTAGATACATCATACCATTTCATTCCATTATGTATTGAGCGCAAATGATGATAAGGGTCATTTTCCTCGATTATCCTGAAAAGACTTTCCCACTCTTCAACAGTTTTGCTGCGAACCATATCCCATTCATTTGCCATGCTCCACCAGATATTCCGAAAGGCTGCAAGTCTGGCTGTGAGATAATGCATATACCTCTCATTTGCCTCACGTGGCATCTTATCGAAACCCCATTTGCCTCCGTCATACGGATGGAAAATGATTACGTCAGCTTCAATACCAAGTTCAGCAAGTCGAGCTATTTTATCTTCAAAATATTGAAAATACATGGGATTGAATCTTGAGAAGTCCCATCCCTTTTCTTTGGAACCCTCAAACGGATAACAGAAGGGTTCATTCTGAATATATACATCGTACTGCTTGGGAAAGACACACATTCTTATTTTATTAAAAGCTGATTTCTTTAAAGTCTCCAGTGTCTTATTCACCATATCATCACCCTGCCAGACCCATGCATAGCATGTGGTTCCGACCGGATAAAAGGGTGTGCCGTCAGCATAGCCAAAATCATAAGTATTGCGCACATATACAGGTCCGTGTATACCCTCTTGAGCAGCTGTGCATAAAAATTTTCCGGTTTTGCCATTAAGTTCTTTAATATTGCTTTTTGTGACATAAGTCCATTCTCCTGCAGCATTTGGCATAAAACGTATTATATACTCTCCATTTCCGTTATAAAATCCTTCAGGTTCGATGGTAATATTTTTATATTGAAATACTGCTGAAAGTTTTACATCGGTAAAAGGATTGTTGGCAGAGGTTCCTTTTAATGAGATTTCATATATACCCCATTGAGGAACTTCTTTTCCATATACATTATTCAATGATATACTGATGGCCATCATCAGCATTAATCGTACCCTAATCTTTGTTCTCATATTATTTCACAATATGTTCAACTTAATCTCATTGATGTCTTAAATTTAAGTTAAATCCTGGTTAGAACAAATTCTTAGGTCAGAATACGATATTATTTCTTTCTTCTCAGTCTCAACCTGAATTCACTGACTATAATAATAAATGTTTATTTTTAACATGAAATGACAAATTTTGATACCCCTCAAAACTGATCAAAATGAAAAAATCCATAAAGGCCATCTTTTTGCTTTTATTTATCCCTTTACTTGTTACTCTGGCCCAAAATCAGAAATCTCCAGTTAAACTTAAAAGAGCAGACTGCTTTTTCGGAATACACTTCGACCTTCATGCCAGCGAGGATATAACCGATGCAGGAAAAACACTCACTGCTGAGATGATAGATACATTTCTACTAAAAGTTCGTCCCGATTTTATTCAGATTGACTGCAAGGGTCACCCGGGTATTTCCAGTTATCCGACAAAAGTAGGGTACCATGTAAAAGGTTTCGAAAAAGATCCTCTGAAACTCTGGCGTGAAATAACAGAAAAAGATAAAGTCGCATTATTTATGCACTTTTCAGGAGTAATTGATTATAAAGTAGTTAAGGAACATCCCGCCTGGGCAATAATTAAAGCAAATGGAGAAGCCAGCAAAGAAAAAACTTCTTTCTTCAGCCCCTACCTCGATACATATATGATTCCGCAGCTGAAAGAACTGAGCGATTATAAGGTCGACGGAGCATGGATTGACGGTGAATGCTGGGCTGTGGAACCCGATTATGGCAAAGCCTCCCTGGACAGGTTTACAAAGGAAACTGGTATCACTGAAATTCCGAGAAAACAGACTGATAAATATTATCCTGAATTTATGGAATATACGCGGCGTTTATTCCGGGAGCATCTGAATAAATACATTAATGCGATACACAAGTATAATCCTGATTTTCAGATTACCAGCAACTGGTCATATTCATCAATGATGCCCGAAAAAGTAACAATTAATGTTGATTATTTATCAGGCGACGTTACGCCCCAGAATGGTGTCTACCGGTCAGCTTTCGAGGCTCGCTGCCTGGCTCCACAGGGAAAACCATGGGACCTGATGGCCTGGGGGTTTTCGTGGGATGGAGGCAAGATGCCAATGAGTGTTAAATCTTCTGTCCAGCTTGAGCAGGAAGCTGCCCAGATTATGGCAATGGGAGGCGGAGTCCAGTTTTATTTTCAGCAGAACCGCGATTTATCACTGAAGCCCTGGCTTGCAACAACGTTATCAGAAATTGCTGCATTCTGCCGGGCAAGGCAGCCATACTGTCAGAAAGCCAGGGCAATACCACAGATAGCTTTGCTTTATCCGACTATATCTTATCAGAAAAACGCACAACACCCATATTCAAATCCTTTGGGTAAACTGGAAGGAACCTTGAACCTGGTACTCGATAACCAGCATCCTGTTGAAATTCTTATGGAACACACACTTACTGGTAAAATGGATAAATATCCGCTTATTATTATTCCCGAGTGCGATTATCTTGAGCCGGCATTTATTGAAGAATTACGGAGTTATGTTAATGGTGGAGGGAACCTTATGATCATAGGCGTCGAAACAACTAAAATGTTTCAGAATGAACTTGGTATTAAATCACTTAGGACCATTAATGAAACTCAGGCATTTATAGCTGTATCAGATAAAATCGGAGCCATACGCTCACCACTTGATTCGGTTGTTTTGAATCCGGGAGTAAAAGCTGCTTCAACTTTTTATGAAGGGAGTGATTTCAGGCTCAAAGGTAAAATGATAGCTTCATCAGTTAATAATGTAGGAAAAGGAAAGATTGCTGCAGTCTATTTCAATGCAGGATCAGATTATAAAGAATATAAGTCTCCGGTACTTCGTGATTTTGTCAACAATACAATAAATGAACTGTTTCCTGATCAGCTGGTAAAGGTTTCCGGAACTCATATGGTACATGTAACTTTAAACCGGCTTAATGACAGAATGTATGTGAATCTTATAAATGTTGCTGGCGAACATACAAATCAGAATGCAATAGGGTATGATGAAATCCCTTCTCTGAGAGATTTTAAAGTAAGTATTGATACAAAAAAGAAGCCTTCTAAGATAATTTTGCAGCCTGAAGGACGGGAACTGGAAATTGATTATCAGAATGGGCTATCAAAGGTTGTAGTTCCGGAGCTGATGATACATTCAATCCTGGAAGTAATCCTTTAATCCTGAGAGATCCAAAAAAGTGGTACAGACATTGAAATTCTGAAATACCGTGAAAGCAAGTTGTCTCTTATCAAAAACTTTGTTTGTAATATTCTTTATGATTCAGGCTTGTCTTTTATACAGTCAGAGGAAGCATGTCGATATCATATTAAAGCCAAATGGCAGTGAATTGATAACTGATTCCATACAGGCTGCAATAGACAAGTGCTCTGCTGAAGGGGAAGGAATCATACATTTTGCGAAAGGTGTATTTAATTCAGGCACTTTGCAATTGAAGAGTAACGTTGTCTTGCAATTAGAGGCAGGCGCTCTTCTACGAGGAAGTGATAAGTATGGTGATTATAAATACGATGCATTTATTTTTGGAAAGGACATTTCGGATTTCGCTATTCAGGGAGAAGGAACAATTGACGGTGTTGATTGCTACAACCCTGAAGGAGAGGAAGGGTTCCGCGGGCCTCATTGTATCCGGCTGATAAACTGTAAAAACTTCGCTCTTAAGGAATTTACTATTATCAATTCTGCAAACTGGGCTATTAATTGCAGATATTGTTCATATGCATCTGTTGACAGCATCTCAATTCGTGGAGGTCATGATGGTCTTCACACAAGATTCTGTGACAATTTCAGGGTGGATGGCTGTGATTTTCGTACCGGAGATGATGCTTTTGCCGGAAATGATAATCGCGATTTTGTTGTAACTAATTGTAATGTAAATACTTCCTGCAATGGCTTCAGAATAGGATGTTTAAATTTCAAAGTTAATCATTGCAGATTGTGGGGCCCTGGAGAATATATTCATAAAAGTCAGAAAAGAAATAATATGCTCTCCGCTTTTGTGCATTTTTCACCTAAAGATGAAAATCCGGAATTGAATAGCGGAAACTGGCTTATTCAGGATATAACTGTTGAAAATGTCGATCATTTTTATATGTATAATTATCAAAACGGTTTGTGGCAAACCGGCAGGCCCGTAACAACAATAAGGTTCGAAGGAATTAAGGCAAAAGGTCTTCTCAGCGCTTTTTACATAAGAGGCGATACTTTGCGTAACTTCAACTTATTTATTGACAACTCATCATTTATTTTCAGGGAAGGAACTGAACAAAATTCAGATATATTTGAAGGGGTAAAACTATTCACAACCAGTTTCTTCAATGCAACTAACTTTAATAAAGTTGACCTTCTTGAAGTGACATTCAAGAAAAAAGGAATTAACCCTGTCTTAAATTGCAGTTCAGGAAATTCCATTTTTTTTAAAAAGGTTGAGTTTAAAACCGGAAATAGTTCAATTCCTTATTTATTAGAAAAGATAACGGAAGTAAGAAAAGAAGACATGAAATTAAATTCTTTGATAATTAATTGACCCAAATCCGGCGCTTGTGATATAAAAGTAAATTCAGAATATATTATGCGAAATCTGCTGATTCTAATTCTTACAGTTGCATTTATTTCGGGATGCAATAAGCAACAATCATTTATTGTTACTAATAATAATCTGATAAAAATCGGGGTTCCCCATTCAGGTAAAGCATTATGGGAATACACAATTGTAAAAACAGGGAAAACATTTTCATTTCAACCTCCTGAATTTGAAATTGACGGGAAAAACTACACTGCTGTGTTGTCATCAGTCAAAATAGATAAAGCACCTCAACTTTTAAAAAATGGTGTGAATTTATTCACTGTTGAAGGTAAATTGTCTCAGCTGCCTGATATTTCACTGGTAATCTCATTTCAGATTTCGGAAAAGAATCCTGTTGTAAAATTCAGGTATGAACTGGCCACGAATGCTGAACATCAGCTTACCAAAACTGAAGGACGTGATAAGATCAGTTATTTTAAGGTGTCGCTTGACGGATTATCATCGGTAAAGGAAATCAGATTTTCAGAGTTTAACGAAATGGTTCATAGTTTTTGCCTTTCTGAGAAGCTGATTGAGCCAAAGCATTTTGAAGACAGTATGCGCCTTATGGGACCGGTAGTAATTGCTTCTGACAATGCAACTTCATTTATTATAGGTTATGAGCATGGGTCACAGGTACCGGATAAGTTCCTTGAATATGAACTGGGATCTGAAAGATCAGTTAAGCTCCAGGCATATAAAGGCAATTATTATAATGGTTATAAGATAAACAAAACCCAGTCATTTCAATCCATCTGGTTTGAAACCGGTGGTGTTGCCGGAGATGAAACTCTGATGGCTTCAACTTACCGCGATTTCATTTTACATTATATGAGTGAGAACACAGAAAGCCGGAAGCCATACATCTTCTATAATACATGGAATTTCCAGGAAAGAAACAGGAACTGGTACAAAAAGCCTTATCTGGCTGATATGACTCTTGAGAGAATGTTAAAGGAGATCGATGTAGCTCATCAGATGGGTATAGAAGTTTTTGTAATCGATGCAGGCTGGTTTGAAAAAACCGGTGACTGGACTCCAAGTCTGAAAAGATTCCCTGATGGAATGAAAAGTATCAGTAAGAAACTGAAAGAAAATGGGATGAAACTTGGTTTATGGTTTAACCCTACAGTTGCGGCTGTCTCGAGCAATATGCTTAAAAACCATCGTGATTGTGTCCGCACTATGAATGGCAGCGAGGGTAAGCCATTTAAAGTATGGGAAACTGAGGAAAGTTATGGGATGTGTCTGGTAAGTTCTTACCGCGATGCATTTGCTGATGAGCTGATTCGCCTTAACAAAGAACTTGGTGTTACCTATTTCAAGTGGGACGCTGTCGGTCAATACGAGTGTAATGATCCTCGTCATTTTCATGGAAATGCAGATAATACACCACAGGAAAGACTGGAATCATATGCCTTTGAAGTAGGACGTTCAATGAGCTATGTGGTTGACAAACTGACAAAAGAATGTCCCGACGCAATTGTTGATTTTGATATCACTGAAGGCGGAAGGGCTGTCGGTCTTGGTTTTCTTTCTTCAGGGAAATATTTTCTCATTAATAACGGGCCTTACTTTTTCAATTACGATATCCCATTTGATCGTGAAAACGGACAGTGGAACATATTCTTTTATCCCGGACCAGCCCGCACCTGGATTTGCCGTACACCCTTAACCTTTGACAAATGGATTCCCACTTCTCTTTTTCTTACTCACTACTTGCCTGACGATCCTTATGAGAATCAGTCAATAGCCATGGCATCACTGATTTTAGGACAAGACGGTATATGGGGCGATCTGCCAAAAATATCAGAAAAAGGCGTCGGTTTCTTCCATAAATCGCTGGGATTATATAAACAGGTAAGGGATGATATGACAGAGACAGCATTGACTCGTGATGGAACAGTAGGAGGAAGCCCGGAGGTTTATGAGAAAATTCATCCGGTAACCGGGAGAGGTGCAGTTGTAGTTTTTTCTAGCCATTCAGGTACATATTCCTACATTACAAACATGAAAACAGAACAAAAAATATGGAAGACTAAAGGCGTCGACATTTCATTTGATAAAGAAGGACGCGCAGTTATTAATACAACATTTTCAGGAGCTGAAGCAAAAATAATTTTCTTTGGAGTGGACACTATTATGAAATAATTGATTTTACTGCTCATTTATTGAACCTGAGCAGCAATAAAGTTATATATAACTCATTAAACTAAACATTAATTTGAATTGCTATGCCATTACTTAAAAACTTCAAAAATCGGTCCAGAATACTTTTGACAATTACTGTGTCATTGATCGCTCTGGTTGGTATAAATGCTCAGTCTCAAAAATTCAACACTGTTTTATATGGTGTTGCTTATTATCATGAATATATGCCATATGACCGGCTTGAAAAGGATGTTCAGCTGATGCAGGATGCAGGAATATCAGTTGTTCGTCTGGGAGAATCGACATGGAGCCTTTTTGAACCGGAAGAGGGCCGTTTTGAATTTGCCTGGATGGATCGAATAATCGACCGTATGCAAAAAGCGGGCATTAGGGTCATCTTTGGAACTCCAACGTATTCCATTCCGGCATGGATGGCAACAAAACACCCTGAATTATTAGTCGAAAGGCTCGACGGATCGAGGTCAGGATATGGTATACGTCAGAATTTTGATATCACAAACCCGACCTACCTCTTTTATTCCGAACGGATCATCAGAAAATTGATGGAGCATTATGCAAAGCATCCCGCTATCATTGGTTATCAGGTTGATAACGAAACTCACGATTACGGCACTGCCAATTATGACTATTTCAGGGGTTTTGTTGACTATATGAAAAAGAAATTTAAAACAACCGATACGATAAATAAGTTATGGGGACTTAACTACTGGGGAATGACACTTAATGGCTGGGATGAGTTCCCCACCAGAACAAGTGCCACTAATCCCTCTTATAAACTTGAATGGGACAGGTATACCGTTAAAACCGTAGCCGATTTTATTACCTGGCAGGCTGGAATAGTAGCGGAATACAAACGTCCTGATCAGTTCATCACACACGATTTCATGCCATGGATAAGCAGTGTTGATCAGTTAGCTGCGTGCCAGAAACTTGATATGCCTTCTTTAAATGTTTATCATGGTAGCCAGAATGATGTTACAGGTGAAGATGTGATGTGGGCAGATGATTTTTACAGGAGTGTGAAAAAAACCAATCATCTGATTACAGAAACAAATGCTCAGACAATCGGCTGGGATTCAAAAGGACAGTATCCTCCATTCGATGGTCAGGGAAGATTATTTGTTTATTCCCATTTCGCAGGTGGCGCAAATATGGTTGAATACTGGCACTGGCATTCAATTCATTATGGTCAGGAGACTTATTGGAAAGGAGTCCTGTCACACGATCTGGAACCCAACAGGTTCTATGGGGAAGTCAGTCAGACGGCTCATGAGCTTAAAAAAATAGGATCTAAACTGGTAAACCTGAAAATCAAAAACAAAACTGCTATCCTGTATAGCCGCGATTCGGAATTTGGATTGGGCTACATGCCATTCAAAGACGGAAATGCCTATATGGAGGTTTTAAGACAGATGCACAGGGCTGCTTTCAGACAAAACATCGGTGTTGATTTTATAATGGCAGAAAATGCTGATTTTACAGGTTATTCACTCTTGCTTGTTCCACCATTATATGTTGCAAGTGATGCATTACTGAATAAGATTTCTGATTTCGTTAAAAATGGTGGTCATGTAATTATGTCTGTAAAAAGCGGATTCTGTGATGAAAACTCGGTAGTCCGGCACGTAAAAGCCCCCGGACCATTGAAAGAAGCTGCCGGGTTCTATTACCAGGAGTTTTCAAACATACATCCGATTCCTCTCCGTGGTGATCCTTTCAAAGTTGGAAATAACAAGAACAGCGCAAGGGATTGGGCAGAATTTTTAATACCCGAAACAGCAAAACCACTGGCAATCTATGATGACATTTTTTTCTCAAAATATCCCGCAATAACAGAAAACAAATTTGGCAAAGGAAGCTTTATTTATGAAGGCTGCCTGTTAACTGATGAAGTACAGTCAAAAATTGTATCAAACAAAGCTCTGGAAATTGGATTAATTGACAAAGACACCGAATTATCTTATCCGTTAGTAATGAAATACGGAACCAACGATCAGGGAAAAACTATTCGTTATTTTCTGAACTATTCAAATACTGAACAATCTTTTGTTTTGGGTTATTCAAACGGAACAGATCTGCTGACAAATAAACAATTAAAGAAAGGTGACAATGTAACCCTTAAACCATGGGATATTCTGATTTTGGAAGAATAGTATTTCGTTGGGATAATATTACAATTATTTAATTAATTTTATAGAAAGGGAAAAAAACAGCA
>Ga0302321_100002387_pt1 | contig 16123 bp, 11 predicted proteins | sample Fen_T0_1_FD_202505 | JGI IMG/M metagenome (GOLD analysis project Ga0302321, IMG submission 202505) | Peat permafrost microbial communities from Stordalen Mire near Abisko, Sweden - Fen_T0_1 | ecosystem: Environmental > Terrestrial > Soil > Wetlands > Permafrost | place: Sweden: Abisko...
CGCGAACGGCGCGATCGGCGCCGACACGGTCGCCAAGGCCGCACCCGACGGCTACACGATCCTGCTCACGGACCGCGGCTCGCTCACGGTGAATCCCGCCCTCTATGCGAAGTTGTCGTACGATCCGCTCAAGGACTTCAGCTACATCGGGATCGCCACGGATGGGCCGTATGTACTGGTGGCCAATCCGAAGCTCAATGTGACTACGCTCGCGGAGCTTGTAGCCCTAGCTAAGGCGAAGCCGGGCACGCTCTACTATTCGAGCTTCGGCATCGGCAGCATGGCGCAATTGAATCTCGAAGCGCTCAACCAGAAGATGGGCATCGATCTCACGCATGTGCCATACAAGGGTGCATCGCCGGCCGCGCAAGCCGTGGTCGCTGGCGAGGTCGGTGTAACCATCGCCGCCGTGCCGGCGGTGCAGGGCTTCATCAAGGACGGTCGCCTGCGTGCCCTCGCGGTCGGGTCGGAAAAGCGTTTTTCCGTGTTGCCGGATGTACCTACTATGACCGAAGCCGGCGCTTCGAACGACATCCTGTTACCCACGTATTTCGCTCTCCTCGCGCCACCGAAAACGTCGCCGGCGATCATTGCGAAGCTCAACGACGCCATGAAGACGGCGCTGGCGGATCCCGTCGTTGCGGAACGACTCGCTGCGGCGGGCCTTGTTTCCGTGGGCAGCACGCCGGAAGCGATGGCGGCCAGCATCAAGCAAGACCTGCCACGCTTTTCCGCGCTGGTGAAGTCGATCGGGATCAAGCCGGAATAGATCCCTGCCGCAGTTATCGCGTCTATCCATGCAGTTCCATCTCAACGGTTTCCGCGCCGGGGACCCACAATCGCTTCCGGCCGCGCCGGACGCGATGGAGGCGTCGGAGGGGCTTGCGGACGAGGTGGACGTCCTGATCGTCGGTTGCGGACCCGCCGGCCTGGTGCTCGCCGCACAGCTCGCTGCCTTTCCAGACATTAGGACACGCATCGTCGACAGGAGGCCCGGCCCGCTCGAACTTGGCCAGGCCGACGGCATTGCGTGCCGTACCGTCGAGATGTTCAACGCCTTTGGATTCGCCGAGCGCCTGCTCAAGGAGGCGTACTGGGTCAACGAAACGGTCTTCTGGAAGCCGGATCCAGCGGACCGGTCGAAGATCGTCCGCAGCGGAAGGATCCAGGACACCGAGGATGGCTTGTCCGAATTTCCGCATGTGATCGTCAACCAGGCACGTGTCCACGATTACCTGCTGGGCGTCATGCGCGAGTCCTCCGCCAGGCTCGTGCCGCACTACAACCTTCACGTCCGAACGGTCGAGGTCGCCGATTCGGAAGACTACCCGGTGAAGGTCTCGCTGCAGCGAATGGAGCCCGATCGCCAAGGGCAAGAGGTAGCCGTCCAAGCCCGCTATGTCGTCGGCTGCGATGGCGCACGCAGCAGCGTCCGGCAATCGATCGGCCGCTCCTTGGTGGGTGACGCGGCCAATCAGGCGTGGGGCGTGATGGACGTGCTGGCGGTCACCGATTTCCCCGACATCCGCTTGAAGTCGGTGATCCAATCCGCCCACGAGGGAAACGTCCTCATCATTCCGCGCGAAGGCGGCTACCTGGTCCGCTTCTACATCGAGCTCGACAAGCTCGATCCCGATCAGCACCTGACGACCGGGGACATCACTACCGGGCAGCTGATCGCGGCCGCCAATCGAATCATTCGTCCCTACACCGTCGACGTCAAGGATATCGCCTGGTGGTCCGTTTACGAGATTGGCCAGCGGCTCTGTGCCAAGTTCGACGACGTGCAGCAAGAGGCGATGAGTTCTCGCTTCCCGCGCGTCTTCATCGCCGGGGACGCCTGTCACACGCACAGCGCGAAGGCCGGGCAGGGGATGAACGTGTCGATGCAGGACACCTTCAACCTGGGGTGGAAGCTGGCGGCGGTCCTGCAAGGCAGGAGCGCGCCGTCGCTGCTGCACACCTATTCGGCCGAACGACAGGCGATCGCCAAGGAGCTGATCGACTTCGATCGCGAGTTTGCGAAGATGTTCAGCGCGCCGCCAAAAGAGTCGGGCGCGGAAGGCGAAGGTGTCGACCCCAGGGAATTTCAGTCACGCTTCGTCGCACAGGGCCGCTTCACCGCGGGCACTGCCACCCGATACAAGCCTTCTTTGATCTGTGCGGAACCCGCGTTCCAGCACCTCGCGCCCGGATTTCCCATTGGCATGCGCTTCCACTCGGCACCCGTCATCCGGCTGGTGGATGCCAAACCGGTGCAGCTTGGACACGCCGCCGTCGCGGACGGTGCCTGGCGGATTTATGCATTCGCGGATTTGCGCAACCCGCAACATCCCGCGTCACGCATGGGTGCGCTGTGCAGGTTCCTCGCTGCTGACGAGTCTCCGATCACGCGGTTTACGGCCGGCGGCGCCGACATTGACTCGGTGATCGACGTGCGCGCGACCTTCCAGCAGGGGCATCGTGACCTCGACATCAACGGCATGCCGAAGGTCTTGCTGCCCAGGAAGGGGCGCTTCGGCCTGATCGACTACGAAAAGATGTACTGCCCGGATCTGAAGGGCGGCACCGACATCTTCGCGATGCGCGGCGTCGACCGCGAGCAGGGCTGCATGGTCGTCGTCCGCCCGGACCAGTACGTCGCGCACGTGCTCCCGCTGGACGGCTTCCATGCGATTGCCGAGTTCTTCGCGGGATTCATGATCGAGATGAATGGTCGCTGACAATCCCGCAGCAAGAGAACTGCGCCTGGCGCGAGTTCCCGTGGGAAGAAGACATCGCCTTGCCGCTTGCCACTGAGCAGCCCCCACACCGCAATTTCGCTGGTACGGCATTGGTGGCCCCGCAAATCCACGCAGGAATCGCCCGTCGTTTGATCAGGCGCAACGGAAGCGAATCTCGCGGGTTCAAATCCTGCCTGCGCATCCTGCCCAAGGTTAGAATCCTTCCGATCCGCCGGCACTGCGCGGCGTCCATACCGATACAGGCGAGGTTCGATGAAGGTCACGCTGGTGGGATCCCGATATTTCGGTGCGCTGGTTTTCGAGGCGCTGCGCAAGGACGGTGTCGAATTCGCGGGCGTCGTCGCGCCGGCGGCGGATGACCGGCTCGCGCAGGCGGCAAAAAGCGCAGGCGTGCCGCTTCACGTTCTTGAGAATCCGAAGCACGTGCCCGGCGAGGCTATTCCTCTGGGCACCGACCTCATCGTCGCGGCGCACACGCACGCACGCGTCAGCAACGAGGCACTGGCGCGATCGCGTCTAGGCGGCGTTGGCTACCATCCGTCGCTGCTGCCGCGACACCGCGGCATCGCCGCCGTCGAGTGGACGATCATGGAAGGCGACCCGATTGCGGGCGGATCGGTCTATCACCTGGCCGATGGCTGGGATGCGGGTGCAGTCGCCGCACAGGACTGGTGCTTCGTAGCCAAGGGCGAGACCGCGCGCGAACTCTGGGAGCGCGCGCTGGCGCCGATGGGATTGGCGCTGCTGACGCGCGTCGTTCGCCATGCGGCCGAGCAGGGTGAACTTCCGGCCCATAAGCAGGACCCGCGCTTCGCGACGCGTGCGCCGCTCGTGCGCCGGACGGTGTCGCTGACCGACGAGCACAAGCCGGAGGACGTTTCGCTGGTGGTCACCGCGATCGGCGCAGACCGCCCCGGGCTGGTCCGCCAACTGTCCGAGCGCGCGCAGGGCTTCGGCGCAAATTGGGCGGGGAGCCGGATGGCCAACATTGCCGGCCAGTTCGCCGGCATGGTGCATTTCGAGGTTCCTGCGGCGAACGCCGACGCGCTGGCCGCCGCATTGCAAGGCTTGGAGTCCGCGGGATTGCGCATCGTCATCGCGAAAACATCGCCTCCCGTCGCGCCGGCAGGGGGCAGGATGGTCACGCTGGAACTGGAAGGACCGGACCGTCCGGGAATCGTCCGCGATCTTTCACGCAGTCTCGCCGATCGCGGCGTCAGCATCGAGGAGCTGCACACGGAACTTGTCGACGCCGCCGCCGATGGTCACACTTTCAGGGTGAAGGCGCTGCTTGCCGTGCCGGAAGCACTCACCAACGATGAACTCAAGCGTGGCCTGGACGCGTTGGCAAGCGAAATGCTTATCGACCTCGACGCCTTCGAGCGCGCGGGCGGCATCGGACCCGTTGGAGTCTAGACGGAGCCACCACGCTGGCACGCGAGACCATCTCGTCCGTCGTCGTGAACGACGAATACGCCCGATGCCGCGCCTACCGCGTATGGCCCGGCAGCGCGGGCGCCGGGCGGCGTCCGTCCAGCACGTGGCGCACGGCAAGCACCGGGTGGCGGCACATCATTCGCGGGCCAGCGTAGCGCATCACCGCGCGAACGTCTTCCCGCTTCTCGGCGCTGTAGCAGTGCACCGTGCATTTCGCGCACGTCGGTTTGTTGTCGCCGAACACGCAGCGGTCGAGCCTTCGCGTCGCATAGACCAGCAGCGCCGCACAATCGTCGCACAGTCCAACGCGTTCGCCGTGCAACTCGCGACAGTTGATGGCGAACATCGCCGCCAGCGTCGCGAGCTCGCGCGCGAGGCGTGGGTGGCGCCTTGCATCGTGGACGCGGCGCGTCGCGGGGGACTGACTCGGGATTTCCGGAACCGTGCTCATGGAGGACGGATTTTCCCGCACCGCGCCATGCCACCCCATGACCTGCGTCAATTCACCCTGGGTTGATCGCCGTCACGATCCACGCCGATCCGACGAGCCTTACCTCGCCGTTCGGCGCGGCAAGCTGCGCAAACGCGCGCTCGACCGCGTCGACAATGAGAGGTCGATACACTTCGCCCATATCGCGCGCAAACCGGGATGCCGGACCGACCCGCAATGCGCGTTCGGCCGCCGCGCGTGGCGTTGGTCCGTAGGTCACCGGCGCATCGTGACGAGCGAGGACGATGTCCGCGAAACCGGCGTCCTCCATGATTCCCTGTACCCGTGCGTCGTCGGCAAAGGCAAAGGGGCCGGGCGCGTTGGGATCGGCCGGCGGCGGCGTCACGCTCATCGCGGCGCGCGCTGCGGCCAGCGGCGCCATCGCCCAGGCGTTGTCGCGCGGCGTCCGCCAGCAGACGAAGACGCAGCGCCCTCCAGCCTTGAGCGACCTTCGCATGTGTCTGAACGCCGCCGAAGGCTCGCTGAAGAACATGACGCCGAACCGCGAGAACAGCAGATCGATGGCGGCCGGCAATTCCGCCACGGACGCATCCGATTTGCGGAATTCGAGGTGGCGCAGACGGGCTTCTCGCGCGTGTTCCTGCGCCACGTCGAGCATCGGCTGCGAAACGTCGACGCCCAAAACGGCGCCGCGGGCGCCAATGACGCGTGCGATCGCGATCGTGGTGTCCCCGCACCCGCAACCGATGTCCAGCACCCGCTCGCCCGGCCGCGGCGCGGCGACCTTCAACGCCGCGTCGCCGAAGACCGCGACGACCGGGTCAATGTCCTGCCGCATCGTCGCCCACGTCTGTCCCAGCACGCCGTTCCATTCGGCGATTTGGTCTGCATTGTCAGTCGGCATGAAGCGCTTCCTTGGCTGCGTTGGTGGACCGGTGCCGATGTCGTTGCAGCGCCGCCCGTATAAGCTGGCGTGTGAAGCCGACGTGGCCTTCCGGATCGTTCGCGAGACAAAGGTCAGCGCTGCCGGCATCCGCGAGCGGATAGTAGACGCCGCAGTTCGGATTGATTTCCAGCATGAACGGCGTGCCACTCCTGTCGACGCGCACGTCGCAGCGGCCAAAGCTTGCGCCCTTGAGTGCGACGAAGAAACGCGCGCAGTCGTCGCGCAAGCGGGCATCGAGGACCGGATCAGCAACAGGTACGGCCAGCATGCTGTCGTAGTTCACCCACTTGATTTCTGCGTGCTTGAACGTCTCGCCTTCCGGAAACCGGTACTGCATCGGCGTGTAGCTTCTAGCTCCCGACGGCGCGTCCGGATCCTCGACCACCAGGACCGTGCACTCGATTCCTGCGATGAATTCCTCGATCAGCGCCGCCCCGTGACGCCCCATGATCTTGCGCGCCTGCTGGCGCAGCCCCGCGGGCGTGCGCACGCGCGAACGCCGGGAGAGGTCGACGCTCGAATAGCTGCTGTAGTGTTTCACGAACAACGGAAAGCGCAACTCCTGCGCGGCCCGCTCGACATCCGCCTCGGTGCGCGCCAGCACGTGAGCCGGCGTCGCGATGCCTTCGGCCCGGCACGCCTGCTTCATCGCCTCGCGCGAGGGTTCGTAGAACTCCGATGTCGCGCCGGTGAAGGCGACGCCATGCCGCTCCAGCGTCCTGACAACCTCGATGCCGGGAATGTCCTGGTCGGCCGCGCCGTCGCAGAGATTGAAAAAAAGATCGAAGCGTTCGCCTATCCTGCGCTCGACCTGCGCGACCGACGTCCCATACTTCAGGTACTCCACCTCCCACTGCGCCTCCGGAAAGTACGGGCGTGGATCGCATGGCCAGTCGTCGGCGGGAAATGGATCGGCGAGCAGGTCCTGGTTGGTGAGCAGGCAGAGGCGCATCGTTCACTTTTCTCGACCGCGGGATATCGCCGGAGCGTACGACCGGCGAAGTCTCGCATGGTAGGTCACAATGTGATCGCTATCAATGGCACATTCGGTATGTGGTCCGGCAGCGCAAGGATAGAATGCCGGTCGCGTTTCGCGATTCGATGTCACCCGACGGCAAACCGAAGGCGACGTTCTACAACTCGTTCGCAGGCGAGCAGCCACGATCCCCGGCCGCGTATCGGCCGGGGCACAACCAGAAGAGCCCGTCCCTCGGAGGAGTATGGATGTCTAGTCGCGTCATTGGTCGTCGTATCACGTCGCTCGCGGCATTCGCCGCAATCGCGACGCTTGCGGGATGTGGCGGTGGGGGCTTCACGCCGGAAGTGGCGGTCAAGCCTGCCTTCATCGTCGGCGCGATCAGCACCATCGTCTACGACGGCGCAAGCGACGACCTGCTGACGGCGGGCCTGGGCAAGACCGGTCTGGGCGGTGCCGCGCCGACCGTGGCGGTGCCGACGGCGCCCACCGCTCCTGAATTGCGCAAGCTCGCGATCTTCAACAACTACCGCGCGATCCTCGACATCTCCCCGAACGGCGGCTACGGCGTGCTGTACGGACCGAACATCGACATCAACGGCGGCAACACGCTCGGCGAAGGAAAAATCGGCGGATTCGAGTACATCGCCTATGCCGATGATGGCAGCGGCAAGCTGAATGTCACGTTGATGGTGCAGGTTCCTACGACGTTCGATCGGGACCGCGCCTGCATCGTGACCGCCACGTCGTCGGGCTCCCGCGGCATCTATGGCGCGATCGGCAGCGCCGGCGAATGGGGTTTGAAGCACGGGTGTGCCGTTGCGTATTCCGACAAGGGCACCGGCATCGGCGTCCACGACCTCGCTACCAATACGGTCAATCTGCAGAACGGAACGCGCACTGATGTGGCCAGCGCCGGAATCAAGTCCGACTTCACGGCGGCGTTTCCGGGAACCGACCTGGCTTCGTTCAATGCCGCGAACCCGACGCGCATCGCGATCAAGCACGCGCATTCGCAGCAAAATGGCGAAAAGGACTGGGGCCGCAACACGCTGGACGCCGTGACGTTCGCGTTTTACGTCCTGAACACGCAGTTCGCGGAAAAGCTTTCGGACGGCGGCAGCGCGCGCGAGATCCGGCCCGACAACACGATCGTCATCGCGTCGTCGGTTTCGAATGGTGGCGCAGCGGCGATCGCCGCCGCGGAGCAAGACACCGAAGGCCTGATCGACGGCATCGCTGTGGCCGGGCCCGTTCTCGAACTCATGCCCAATCCGGCACTGACAGTCACGCGCGGGTCGACTTCCATCGTCGGCGGCGCGAAGCCGTTGTACGACTACTTCACGTTCGCGAACCTGTACCAGCCATGCGCTGCATTGTCCTCGCGCGCGGCCGGATCCCCAGGGGCGGGCCTGCTGCCGGCGACGTCGTCGACCAACCGGTGCAGCTCGCTCCATGTCAAGGGCCTGCTGACCGCGACGTCGACCGCCGCGCAGGCCGACGAGGCGCTCGACAAACTGATCGCCGCGGGCTGGCAGCCGGAATCCAATCTGCTACAGTCGTCGCACTACCGGCTCGCCACGCCACCGGTCGCCGGCACCTATGCCAACGCCTATGGCCGGTTTGCGGTCTCCGACAATCTCTGCGGTTATTCGTACGCGGCGACCGATGCAACCGGCAAGCTGACCGCTCTGGCGGCCGCTTCACTCGCGCAAATCTTCGGTCCGTTCAACGGCGTGGGACTGAGCTCGGGAATCAACATCGTCAACAACTTGAGCCCGGGCGGCCCGTTGGTGGACCTTGCGTCGTCCTCGCCGTCGACGGCGCTGGCCGACCTCAACATCGATGGCGCGATCTGCATGCGCAATCTCTGGACCGCCGCCGACGCCAATGCGGTACGTGTGCAGAAGGGCGTGGCGGAAACGCTGCGGTCAGCCAATCTTCACGGCAAGCCCGCGATCATCGTCGCCGGCCGCGCGGACACGCTGGTGCCGGTCAACATGAACGCCCGGCCGTACTTCGGCCAGAACCGGATCGTCGAAGGGGGCGCCAGCAAGCTGTCCTACATCGAGGTGACCAACGCGCAACATTTCGACGCGTTCATCGACAACGCGCTGCTACCCGGGTACGACTCGATGCTGGTGCCCCTGCACGTCTACTTCGTCCGTGCGATGGACAGCATGTGGGCCCACCTCACGCAGAACGTGCCGTTGCCGCCGTCGCAGCTGGTGCGTACATTCCCGCGCGGCGGAACACCGGGCAAGGCACCGGCGATCACTCCCGCCAACGTGCCGCCGATCAGCGCCACGCCGGCCGCCGGCGACGCGATCACCTTTAGCGGCAATGTCGTGACGATTCCGGACTGAAGCCAGTCGGACGACGCGGTGGCCTCAGGTTGCTGAGGGTAGCCCCAGGCAGGAAAATGAACGCCCCTTTGCACGCGCAGCGGGGCGTTCGGCTTTGGCTATGCGACACGCGCTACCTGAACACTCGACGTGAACGGCAGACTGGAACTCTTGAGACCGATGGGAATGCAACCGGCCAGTAACAGAACTAGGGACAGGCAGACCAGCGTCTTCAATTGTATTTCCCGAGGGGTGGTCATAAAGCGCCTATCGTTCGCGCAAACGACGGCCGGGTCAAGGCCCCGTTGCCTGAGGCTCAAGGTCCGGACGCCACACCGCAACGGTCGCCAGGAATCCTTCCGGCATGTCCACGGCGTGCAGCGCCCAGTCGGCAGGCGTGTAGGGCGCGGGGCCGGCAGCCAGCGCAAGTCCGCCAGACTGCGACACCTCCAAGTGCCGGAACGGAGCGGCGAGGGCGTCGCCGGTCGCCTTGCTCATCGCCTCCTTGCATGTCCAAAGGCGCAGGAATCCCCGCCGGCGTTCCTCCGCGGATAGCGGCGTTAGCCACGACTGCTCGCGCAACGAAAGGAATTTGCGGGATAGCCCGTCGGCGTTCACGCGCCGCTCTCGGTGCTCGACGTCGACGCCGATGCGCATGCGGGTGTGTGGCGTGGCGGCGATGCCGACCAGAGCCATGCCGCAGGTATGGGAGACGTTGAAGTCGAGCGTCGGCACCGCCAGTTGCGGGCGGCCGCGCCGTCCGCGCACCAAGGCGACCGCGGTTGGCGCGATGCCGAGTGCATGTCCCAGCAGCCCACGCAGCGTGGCGCGCCCGACGATCCAGCGCCGGCGGAGTGGTTCTGTCCCGAAGCGATCCGCGCGCGCGATCTCCTCAGGCGTAAGATCGGCTGCGAGCGCTGCGGCCTCGTCGTGGTCCCGTTCTAGCGCGAACCACCACAAGTCGATCGGCGCGGCGACAGGCGGCAGGGAAATCGCGTTTCCTGCGGCGCCCGGCCTGTCAAGTTTGCCCCGTGGCGGGAAGTCGTCTACGCTCACGCCGTTTTCCATGATCTGCCGGCGCGCGAAGGTGGTGCGCCGTACCGCGTCGATCCCGTGCAATTTCTGCTCAAGTTCCTCACCCGACTCCCGCTGCCTGTTCTCTACGAACTGAGCCGGGCGCTGTTTCGCGGTGCGTATTACGTGTTCCGCTGGCGCCGCCCGCTCGCGGCGACCAACCTGCGCAACGCGTTTCCCGAAAAATCCGAGCCGGAGCGCGCCGCGATCCTCAAGCAATCGTACCGCAATCTCGCGGACCTGATTGTCGAGACGCTCTACGGCTACGGCGCGAGCGCGGCCGACATGCAGCGCCGCGTGCGCGTCGAGAATCCCGAATTGATCCGGGAATACACGGAGCGCGGACAGTCCGTTGTGCTGCTCGCCGCGCATTTCTGCAACTGGGAATGGCTACTGCTGACCGCCGGAACGCAGCTCGGCGTCCCCATCGACGCCGTCTACAAGCCCCAGAAGGTCGCGTTCTTCGACCGCTTCCTGCGCGAAGGGCGATCGCGCCTCGGTGGCAATCCCATTCCGGCGGATAACTTCCTTCTGGAGATGATGAAGCGCAAGGGCGAAGTGCGCGCCTATGCGCTGGTCGCCGACCAGACGCCGCTGAAGCGCGAGGAAAAGCACTGGTCGCACTTCCTGAACCAGGACACGGCCTTCTTCGTCGGTGCCGAAAAGATTGCACGGATACTGAAGGCGCCGGTGCTGTTCGTCGCGATGCGGCGCGAGAGCAAGGGCTTCTATTCCGCCCGGCTCAACCTGCTGGCAGCGCCACCGTATCTGCCACATTCGGAGCTGGGACCCGACGGAGACGGCGGCGCGGAGATCATCGAACGCTATGCGAGGGCGCTGGAGCATGAAATTCGCGCCAGTCCCGCAGACTGGTTGTGGATTCACCGCAAGTGGAAGTACCCAAAACCGCTGTACGCCTGAACCGGACGAATGATGCCGATGCGTATCGCATGAAATTCCTGCTCAAAGCTCTGACGTATTTTCCGCTGCCGCTGGTGTACCCGTGGGGCTGGATCATGTATTTCGTCGCGTTCCGCGTTCTGCGGTGGCGGCGCCGCCGCGTGCTTGACGACATCGCCCGCGCATTCCCCGGCAAGAGCGCGGCCGAGTGTTTCGAAATTGCCCGGCAGATGTACCGCAACCTGGGCGACGGCCTCATCGAGGCGCTGTGGGGCTACGGCGCGAGCGCCGAGGAATTCAGGCGACGCGTCGTAATGGAGAATCCGGAGCTGGTCCGTTACTATGCGGATGCCGGCAAGACAGTGCTGCTGCTGGCTTCGCACGTTTGCAACTGGGAGTGGCTGTTCCTGGGCGCTGGCGCGCACTTCGGCATCCCAATCGACGTCGTGTACCGGCGGCAGGGGCTCGCGTCCGTGGACGGATATGTGCGCGATGCCCGCGCGCGGTTTGGCGGTCGCGTCATAGAGAGAGAAGAATTCATTTTCGAGATCATGAAGTGGTCGGGCGAGCCGCGCGCCTATGCGCTGGTCGCCGACCAGACGCCCAAGCGGCACGAGTCGAAACACTGGACGCGCTTTCTCGATCAGGACACGGCCTTCTTCCTTGGTGCCGGCAAGATTGCCAATTTCCTGCAGGCGCCCGTGTTATATGCCGCGATGCGGCGGACTCGCCGCGGGCATTACAGCGTGCGCCTCACGGTCCTCGCGGCACCGCCCTATGACGTCGGTTCGGACGTGCTCATCTCCGAGCGTTATGCGCGCACATTGGAAAGTGAGATCCTGGCCAATCCGGCGGACTGGTTGTGGCTGCAAAAGAAGTGGAAGTATCCGAAGCTGCCCGAGGAGTAGCGCGCATCTTCGCGATGCCAAAAGTCAGCGTGCCGTGGCGAGCTTCCCGGAAAGGTATGCGGCCATCGCACGGACCGTCGGATATTCGAAGAAATCGGTGACCTCGAGGCGCCCGGGGTACATCGCCTCGACCTTCTCGTAAATCTGCGCGAGTGTCAGCGAACCGGTACCGAGCTCGAACAGGTTGTCGTCTGCGGTCAGCTTGCGCCCGGGCATGGCGGCCTGGCAAATCGCGAGCAGCGAGTGCTCGACGTCGTCCCTGGCCGCGCTGGCGTGGTCCGGATTCGCGCCTTCCTGGGCCTTCAGCCGGCCGAGAAAGTCATCGAATCGGCCGGCCTCGAAGTCGCGTGCCAGCGCAAATCGCTGGACCTTGCCGCTGGTGGTCTTTGGAAATTGGCGGACGGGGACCACCGCGGCGACAGGCACGCCGGTGTGCTCGTTGACGACGCGCTTCACCTTGCGCGCCTGTGCGGCGAACGCCGCGATGTCGTCGTCCTTGGTCAGCAGGAACACCAGGACGTCGTCGGTGGTCGCGTGCGCGGCGCGCACGCCCGCGGCGGCCGCACGACCCAGCTCGATGCCCGCCGCTTGCGCGAGCACCAATTCGATGTCCTGCGGGAAATGGTTCTGGCCCGCGACGAAGATGATCTCCTTGATGCGGCCGGTGATGACGAGCTCGCCATCGACGATCGTGCCCAGATCGCCGGTATCGAGGTAACCGTCCGCGGTTCGCGACTGCTCGGTCAGTGCCGTGTCGTTGTAATAGCCTGCACTCACGTTGTCGCCGCGAATGAGGATGCGCCCGACCGTCCCCGGCGCGGAGGCCGCGCCGGCCTCGTCGGCGATGCGGACTTCGCAATGCCGCACCGGGCGGCCGACGCATACCAGTTCGACGGCGCCATCGGCGCCCGAGGAAACGGAACGGACCGTGTCGCCCGGTCCGAGCGAATCGCGCGCCAGTGAAATCGTCGCCAGCGGCATGCCGACCTCGGGAAACGTGACGGCCAGGCTGGCCTCGGCCAGGCCGTAGACGGGGAACATGACGTCGGCCGCCAACCGCGCGGGCGCCAGCGCCGACGTGAATTGACGACACAGGTCCGCCGCGATGGGCTCCGCGCCGTTGAAGATGACGCGAATGGCGGAGAGATCGAGCGCGGCCGCCTTGGCCGCGTCGTGCGACCGCAGGTAATGCATGTAGCCGAAATTCGGCGAACAGGTGATCGTGACGCGATGCTCGCTCGCCTTGGCCATCCACAGCCCGGGCCGACGCACGAACAGCGCCGTCGGCATCAACCAGTGCTCGGCGCCGGCCACGAGCGGCACCAGGTGGAAGCCGATCAACCCCATGTCGTGTGTCAAGGGCATCCACGACAGACTGGAATCATTTTCGGTGGCGCCGATGCCGGTGGCGATGGCGTCGATGTTGGTCATCAGGTTGCGATGCGTGAGCACGACGCCCTTCGGTTCGCTGGTCGACCCCGACGAATACTGGACGAACGCGATGTCGTCCGGCGCGGCCGCATGGAGGACGCCGGAACGGGTGATCTCGGTGATCTCGTCCAGGAACACGACGTGCCCGTCGAGGCGGGCGAGCGAAGTCGCGAGGTCGTTGGCGAGCGCGAAGGCCTTGAGCCGGTCGTAGACCTTGCGTTCGGTGGCGAGGCGGGGGGAGTGCAGGCGGTCGACGATGCGGAAGAACTTGGCCTTGTGTTCGTCCGCGTTGCCCGGGGCCAGCGGGACCGCGACGATCCTGCCCAGCACGCAGCCCCAGAACGCATCGACGAAGGGTTCCACCCCATCGACCAGGATGATGGCTTCCGTTCCAGGCGCCGCGCCGGCCTTCTGGAGGTGTCCCAGGAGACCCGCGGCGCGCTCGCGCAATTTCGAATAGGGCAGGCGCCGTTCGCTCGCTTCGCCGGCAATGAAGTTGACACCTCGCGTAGTGGCGGCAGCGGCCGCGAGGGCATCGGTCAGCGTGGATGGAAAGGCGGTCATGGTTCGCGAGGAGAAGGGTGGCGCAAGCGTGGAATCATACGCAATGGATGGCGCGTGCGCAGGTTGACCTGGGGTTCGCGTTCGACGGACTGTCCCGGCACAAGTTCCAGGTCGAAGCGGCGCGCGAGCGTGGCGACATGCGTGTGCATTTCGACCAGGGCCAGATGTTCACCGATGCAAGCCCGCGCCCCGAGGCCGAACGGAAGATAGGCGAAGCGAATCCTGCGATCGGTATCGCCATCGCCGCCACCGAAGCGTCCAGGATCGAAGCGTTCAGGGTCCGCCCAGAGCGCCGGATGCCGATGCACGAGATACGGAGAGATCAAGACGTCGGCACCTGCAGGCAGCGTGATCCCGCCTACGCTGTCGGCGGCAATGGCCCGCCGCGTCAGCAGCCAGCCCGGTGGATAGAGACGCAATGTTTCGTCGACGGCCGCGCGCGTGAAGGGAAGCCGCTCGAGATCGCTGTAGCCGGGGACATTCATCCCGCCGGCATCGACCTCGGCGTGGATGCGGGACGCGATGCGAGGCGCCTGGCTGAGCAGATACCAGAGCCAGTTGAGGGAACTCGCCGTCGTCTCATGGCCGGCGACGATCAGCGTCAGGATCTCGTCCTGCAACTGCTTATCTTCCATCGGCGCGCCGGTGCGGCGGTCGCGGGCATCGATCAGTTGCGAAACGATGTCGTCGTGGCGCACGCCGTCGCGGCGCCTGCGTCGCACCTCCTCCATGATCAGTGCCCCCAGCTGGCGGAATTTGTAGGCGAAGGCGAGGTTGCGCGCGGTGTCGTCGGTCAGCAGCGCAAACGGATTGCCGTCGCGCCCCTCCGTCAGCCGCGGGAGATCCGCACCGAACAGCGCACGCAACACGACCTCGAGCGTGACCTCGCTCATGTCCTGCGTCACGTTGACGGCTGCGCCGTCGGCGGCTGCACCCGCCCATTTCGTCGTGAGCGCCGCGTTCGCGGCATGCAGGTGCGGCATCCACGTTGCGATGACGCTGCGATGGAACGAGGGCTGCATCAGCCTGCGCTGCGCGCGCCACGTTTCGCCTTCGCTCGTCATCAGGCCGTTCCCGAGCAGGATGGCCACGCGATCGATGCCGATGCCCTTGGTAAAGTTAGCGCTGCGGTCGACGAGCACGTGGCGGACGTGGTCCGGATGCGACAGCACCCATATCTGGCGCTCGAGGAGGGGCGAAAAGATGCGGAACGCGTCGCCGTGCAATGCGAAATTGCGTTCCAGTACCGTGAGGCCGTCCGATTCGAAGCTGATGTCGAGCGGCTCCGAAGCCAGCGGTGGCTCGGGGCGGGATCTTTCCACGGACTTCTCCTTAAGCACGCAATCGTGCCAGAAAAGCCCGGCTGACGCCTTGTCCGCGCGCGGGGGCTTGAGTCCCCGCACGCATTTACCGGTCAGTTACCCCATGCCTCGATCTCGGTGATCCGCGAGTAATTGGCCAGGGCGCCGGTGACGTTGATGCGGATGCGGTCGGTGGCGGTGGCGGCGAAGCTCACCGTGCGCTTGACCAGGTTGTTGCCGGCGACGCTGCCCAGCGTGACCCACGCCGAGCCGTTCCAGCCCTGCACCTGGAAGTCGGTGATGCCGTACAGGGTGAAGGTGAGCGAGTTGGACGGTTCGACCGGGCTCTGCCAGTTGTCCTGCATTGAGTAGACGATGACGTGGTCGATGGTCTTCGCGCCGTTGAAGTTGATCTGGACCCAGTCCGGGTACGCATTGGCAGTGGCGTCTTTCCAGCCGCCGCCGGTGCCCCAATTCAGCCCGGTGCGGTCGCCATTATTGGCCGCGCTGGGAAGATAACCCGTGCCGAGGCTGCTCGACGCCGACGCCACGCCACCGTTGGCCGCCAGCGCGACATTGATGGACGTGCCGCCGCCAGCGCTGACCACTTGGGATAGCGGCGTGCTCGTCGACGCGAGGTTGCCGGCATCACCGGCATACGCGGCGACGATGCTGTGCGTGGCCGCGGTCAGCGCCGTCGCGGCGCACGCCGCGGTGCGCGCGTTGCCGCTGCCGGAAAGGGCTACCGCGGAGCAGCCGGCGATCGACGTGCCGCCGTCGGTGAAGGCGACGGTGCCCGTGGGTGCCGCGCCGGTGACGGTCGCGGTGAAGGTGACGCTTGCGCCCGCCGGCGACGGGTTCTGGGAGCTGACCGTCGTGGTGGAAGTGGCCGTTGCGCCTCCGCCGCCATTCGTCCATGCCTCGATCTCGGTGATCCGCGAGTAACCGGCCAGGGCGCCGGTGACGTTGATGCGGATGCGGTCGGTGGCGGTGGCGGCGAAGCTCACCGTGCGCTTGACCAGGTTGTTGCCGGCGACGCTGCCCAG
>Ga0302321_100002388_pt1 | contig 16123 bp, 13 predicted proteins | sample Fen_T0_1_FD_202505 | JGI IMG/M metagenome (GOLD analysis project Ga0302321, IMG submission 202505) | Peat permafrost microbial communities from Stordalen Mire near Abisko, Sweden - Fen_T0_1 | ecosystem: Environmental > Terrestrial > Soil > Wetlands > Permafrost | place: Sweden: Abisko...
TACCCGAGGTCAGATCCACGGCGCGAAAAATGCTTCCCATGCCGCCTGCGGCGACTTGCGCTTCGAGCTCGAAGCGCCCGGCGATGAGCTGACCTTTGTGCATCGAATTATCGGGAAATCCGCGACCGAACCTGCGTTTGGAAGTATAGTGTTGCAGTGGCTCGCGCGAACGACAATCGACAGCGACGAACGTGCTGGCTCGACCTCTTTCGCTTCCACCGCTCGCACTTTCCGCTCACGCCGTTGCTGATTGCTCCGTTGACGGGCTGCGGGGCTGATTCGCGCCCGCCGACGGTCCAGATTTGGGTGGGCGAGGTCGAAGACTCCGACGTCGCGGTGGGCATTGTCGCTTCCTCGACACGCTCCACCTTGTTTTTTTGCGGCGGCAATCGTTCGTTCGCCGATCACACGCATTGGTTCGTAGGCAAAGCTCCGCTGGCCGAAGCAAGGCCGATTGAAGACGGAACTTGGCAGGTGACGCTGAGCTCACTGAGTGAGCGGATCGTCGGTAACGTGACGATCAACGGCTCGGCCCCCGTGCCCTTCTCGGCCGTCACCGTCGCGGCAGGAACGCTGGCCGGTTTGTACGATGCTTCTGCTCCCTGCGGCCACGCTGGGCTCGTCGTGAGACAAGCCAGCAGCGACGAGTCACCCGCGGCGCAAGGCGCTTGCCTCGGCGTTGCGGCGGACGCGGCGGTCGTCGAGCAGGTCAACCCGGTGATGCCCATCGCGCGCGGGGCTGATTCCGGCATTCCGGCATCGCTGACCGTCGACGAGAGTCAACGGTTCACTCTACATCCCCTGGTTTTGGAGCCGAACTGAGTGGATGTTTGGTCAGCCAGCGGCGTAATTGGTTCCGGTGGAGGCCGAGTAGCCGCGCGGCTTGCGTCACGTTGCCGTCACTGTCCGACAACGCGCGTGCGATTCGTTCGTCGCTCGGGAAGGCCGTCGGCGGCTGCTCTTCCGCGGCCGGCACCCGGTCCGACAGGCGAAGCCCGGCATCGGGGTCGAGCTCTTCGACATCGACCTCGCGTTTGCCTAGACGCAGCGCGCGGTGTGCCGTTCGGCGCGCCTCTCCGCTGAGCTCACGCACGTTGCCCGGCCAGGGACGAACGGCGCACGCCTCGATCAGCCGCGCGCTCGGGCGTAGCTCGTCATCGACCGCTGCGAGCAGCGTCGTGATCAACCAAGGCAGCTCGTCGAGTCGTTGCCGAAGGGGCGCGAGCATCACTTCTGGGCGCCCAATACGGTAGTAGAGATCTTCACGAAAACGCCCTGCGGTCACTTCCTCCCGCAGATCGGCGTGCGCCGCCGCGCAAATGCGTACATCGACCGATTCGGGCCGGGTCGCGCCCAGGGGCAGGACTTCTTTGGTTTCCAGAACTCTGAGCAATTTGGCTTGGGTGCGAAGCTCGAGCTCCGCGATCTCGTCCAGGAACAGCGTGCCTCGGTGCGCGGCTTGCAGGTAGCCCGACACGTCCGTGGTGGCGCCGGAATACGCGCCGCGTCGCGCGCCGAACAACAGGCGCTCGGCTAGCCCCTCCGGAATTGCGGCACAGTTGACGCCCACGAAAGGGGAGGCTCGGTTTGCGAAGGACGCTTCGTGGAACGCGCGCGCCGCCCGCTCCTTGCCCGCACCGCTCTCACCACGTAGGCACAGCGTGCTTCCAGCGTGGGCCGCGAGCTCAATCTCCGCCCAGGCGCGGCGGAGCGAGCCACCGATGACCAAGCCGTCCTCCCGCAACAGGACGCCGTTGCGATAGAGTCGGACGTCCTCGACTGCCCACAACAGCGTGCGCCCCACTCGCACCACGAGCTGACTACCGAGCGTGGTGCGAGGGGCGGTAACCGCCTCGCCGCGCAGGAACGTGCCGTTTCTGCTACCCAAGTCAGCGATTGTCCAGAGCGTGCCGTCGAAGCTGACCCGGCAATGTTCGCGTGAAACGCGGTCGTCATCCGCAAATAGCTCCTCCTGAACGCCGCGCCCGAGCACCAGCTCGCCGTTGGAAAGTGGCAGGGGCGAACAGGCCGGCGCTCCCTGTGCCCAGATCGCGACCACGCCGGCAGTGCCTCGTTGCACGAGGTCGGGCGCGCGTTGACTCTCTTCGCTGGTCTCCTCGATCGGCATCGACGCCGTTGAGTCTAACACGCCTTGCGCCGGAGCTCGCGGCGCTCCCCAGCCGACCGGACCAGCTGAGCGCGCCCGCTTTTCAGCGAGCACGCCCAGGGAGCTTCGGAAGCTCAGCTCACGGCGAGCAGTGCGCCGGGGTCGTCGAGGTGTCCGGCTTGGTGCACAGCGGGCCGAGCCCGGTCTCGGCATTGGGCAAGCTGATCATCGCCAAGGGACCCGCCTGGTGTTCGCCATTGAACGGCGTCGGCTTGCTGACGTCGAAGCCGCACGCCGCGGCGTCAGCAGGGTCGTTGAACCAAAATCCTACTTGAAAAGTTCCGGTCGGCGGTAGCTGCACGGTGGGATCGAAGCCGAAGATTTGGTCGAGTAAGATGGTGCGGATCGAGGCGCGCATGACCCCGCGCGAGTTCGCTTCGAGGTCGCTTTGGTACCAGGCGAGGCCAAAGTTCTTGAACTGCGGGTTGGCGGTTCCGTCCGCGAGCAAGGAGCTGTTTTCGACCGTGAACATATCGAACTTGAGCCCGGGTTTGACGTTCTGACCGTAGAGGAACAAGCCGTCGTTCGAGTCACCGCGAACCACCAGCGCTTGGACCTGCGGCGCGCGCGCGGCATCGCCTGGATACGCCGCCAGGCAGTTGAGGAACTTGGGATTCGGAGCAAAGTCGAACCTAACGACTTCGGTTTCATTGGGCGGCTTCACGCCCGCGCCCACGCCGTTCAGCTCGCTCAGCTCCACCGTGACCGAGCCTTCGGAGCTTTCGACCTGCGCCTGCTGCCCCCACTTGCCGTCTCGGATCGCCCAGACCAGCACCTGATCGTCGAAGCGATAGTTACCCGTGACCGTCTTCTCGTCGAAAGGCAAGGTCAGGCTAGCCGCTGCGCCGAGCTTGAGCCCGGCAGGTTGGATTTGGAATTCTGGGCCACACCCGACGGCACCGCTCGGCAGCGGTTTGAGCCCCGAGGCCTTTGCAAGATCGATCTCGGTTGGCTCGGCGAGCGCGCCCGCGGGAATGGAGAGCTGAACCCCAGCGAACGCGGTGCCTGGCTGGCCGACGAGCTCGCCGCCTTCGGGTCCGATCGTCTTGTGCAGGCTCTCCTGACTCACGGCCTCCGGGCTCGCCCCACCCGACGAGCAGGCGGCCATCAAGAGAAGCGTCGTGACCCCAGCCAGGGCTCGCGTGGCGAGCACGCTTCGAGCTTGAACGGTACGACGGGACGTGGATGCGGTGGTCATTTGAAGTACTCCTTGAAGTGGAATGGGTTGAGCGAGCGAAGGTCAGGTCCCTTCGTCGCGGTCTTGACCCCCCTTCAGCAACTCGCGTGCCGCCGGATTCGAGCGCCGCCACGCGCGGCACAGCGGGCGATTCGCCGTTTTGTCGGGAGTTTTGCGTGCCCGTCCCAGGCCAGACGCGGGCACTGTGCCCGGCACGTGCCGGCCGCCACGCCGAGACGGTGTGCCGCGGGATTAGGGGGCAAGCGGGCACGAGCGGCGGAGGGCCGCGCGTAGCTCGGAGTGCGTGCCCGAGCATCGAGTCGCGAGCGCGTCGATGCGCTCGGAGCGCCACGACCCGCGCCAGGCGAACCGCCAATGCAATGCACGCCTTTCCGAGGTGGTTCGCTCAGACGAAAGTCGGCGGCGGGCGAGCATGAGCTCACTCGAATTGCGCAGCGAGTGCCCGATAATCCTTCCGTCGGCGCGATCGGTCAGGCGACGGCACGCCGCTCGCCTTCATCGCCAGTAGGCTCGCCCACCTGCCCGCCAACGCTGTCGGACAGCGCACACAAGACGAAGAACAGTGCCTTCGCGAACATCGATCGCTCTTGGTGCGTGAGCTCCAACGCGCGCTCTAGGGAAAGGCCGGAGCCCCGCGCTAGCTTCGTGACGATCAACCAGCACTCGGCGACATCCAAGTCCTCTGGCTCGAACTTGGGAGCCAAGCGAACAATGTCGAAAGCTTTGGCTAGGTCATCCACCGCCGAGCGGAAGACAAGCGCTTCGGTCGCCGCCAGCACTCGAAGCCAAACTTCAGCCTTGACAGTCATGTGCGAAGAAGCTGCGTCCATCCGTGTGCTTTATCAAGGCTGATCCGAGTGTCATAGCGATGTGCGCGCATTCGAGCGATCGAAGAGCAGCCCCCGAAGTCCTCGATGCCTGGCGGGAGGGAAGACCGCGGCACCAGGTCGTATCAGACCGACAATCGAACGACATCGAGATTGCTGCGCCACCAGGGAGCATCGTTGGTTCACGAGTGCGGCGCCGGGCCAAAACGCAGCAGCGTGCAGCCCTGCGGAAGAGTCTCCGTGCCCAGCGGCGCGAGCTCGAGCTGCAGGCCGGCCTCGAAGTACGGGGTGCCGCTGCCCAGCACGACGGGCATGACGTACAGCCGAAATTCGTCCACCAAACCCCACCGTATCAAGCTTGCGGCCAGGGCTGCACCGTTGACCTCGATTTGGCCGGTCGTCTCCGCCTTCAATTGCCTGACCTCGCGCTCCACGTTCGTCTTCACGAGGCGCGCGTTGGGGCCCACGCTGTCCAGGGTCGTGGAGACCACGACCTTGGGAGTCGCCTGCCAGGCGCGCGCGAAGTCCAGCTCATGGGGCGGGCTGCCCGCGGGAGGATTGTCCCAATAGCTCATGACCTCGTACATGCGCCGGCCATACAGGCTGAGCGCCGTGCGCTCCAGTAGTTCGTTGAAGTAGCGATGCAGCGCCTCACCCGGGACCGGCAAGCCGATCTCACCCTGGGAATTGGAGATGTAGCCATCCGCCGAAACGGCCAAACTGTAGCAAATGTGTGCCGCCATGCCTGAGCTCCTAACTGATTGCTATATGCAACTGGTTGCAGTGTGCCATCAGAAGAGCTGCCCCCGCAACTAGGATTCGTTCCCGCTACGACCGACCGCCATCGCCCCGGCTGCCCCATCACTCTGAGGCGAGGCGTTGGGCGATCCTGAAGTCCAAACGTCGTGCGCGACGTCCTGTTCGGGGCCCGGCGACGCTTTCGACTGCTGCTAGCGGCGTCCAGGAAAGGCATCGCGTCCAACCGCCGCCGGCACTTCCGCATCGTAGAACAACGTGCCTGGCTGAGCCGCGTGTTCGAGAGGGCACTATTTGTACTACGGAGTGCCAACCAACCAAGCGTTGGCTCTGTTCGAGCGGTGTGATTGAGATCTGGCATCGATCGCTGCAGCGGCTCTGGCCCCCGCCAACGCTTCGCGCAAGGCGATCACGCTCTAGACCCCGATCGGTTTGAAGCCATGGAATTTCCGTCGGAATTCCATGGTCGCCAACTAGCGTCCCTGGGCACTCCAGCTCGGAGTGTAACTGGCCGTAATGGTGTTGGTGGCTGACGGTCGCTATGCCCTCTCGTACGCCTCAGCACCTCGCTGAGGTCGGGACCGGGCAGTCGAATGTAGGGCTGCATGGGCGCGACAACAGACGTCGTTTCAGCGATTGGAGATTTCCCATGTCTGAACTCGTTGTGAGAAAGGCCGAGTCCTCGAGAATCGAACGTGATTTCATGGAAAGGGCAATCCTCGCCGATTCCATCACCAAAACGGCGGTTCCCCTGCGCAAGCTGTGGGACGATCTATGCTCTAGAAAATCCCGTGTGGTCACGAGTTTCAACACCGGCACGCGCGGTTTTCTCGTCCTGAGTGAACGTCCGCACGCAAATTCTCACGTAGCGCCGCCCCCCATCGATAGCCGAAACGTAGAAATCTTACGCAGGGTCATGTTCGGTGATGCGCAAAAGGTCGCGGCCAGTGATCTGCGATTGAGCCCATCCTCCATCAATACTTTTGCCGGGCAAGCCTTGCGTGAGATGGGGCTTCGGTGCGTGCCCACTCGTGTTCCAGTCGTCATCGTGATGGCCGCACACGCCCACTACCGAGAGATCGATAGCCTGGTCGCTCGACAGAGCCTCGTCGAAGCGACTGACTGCGTCCAGCGAGTGCTGAGCGTGCCGCTACCGGATCCATCCGATCTGACCCTTCTCTCCATTGCCGAGCGTTCTATCGTCGGATTGTTGCTGGATCGACGCAGCAATGCCGAAATTGCCCGACTGAGAGCCACCTCGCCTCGAACGGTCGCGAATCAGTTGGCCAGCGTCATGCACAAGCTTCAGGTCGGTGGTCGGTGTGGTGTCGTCCACTGGCTGGTCACCAAGGCGAGCCGCCGCGCGCATCAAATAGACGTTGGCAGTGAGCCCACCCGGACCACGTTCGAAACGGACGCGAATCTTGGCGGCAACGTCTCGAGCTGGGCCTAGCTCGAGTCCCGGCCAGATCGTGTAATCGCGTGTAATTCCCGACTCGATCGGAGCCGGCTAAGTTGATTCTCGAAGGAAAGCGATAGTCATGATTTCAGCGGAGTTCCCGAACTTGCCGCGCGCGCCTGGCGACGCTGACGATCGACTTCCGGTGAGTTTGACTACGCAACGAGCCTCGAGCATCGCAGAAGTGAAACCAGGCTGTCGCAGCGCCCACGCAAACGGCAAGAGACCGTACCGCCGCATCGAGTCGAACAGTGCGAGGAGGCCACCCCCCAGACGGTTGCGCGACTCGGGTGCCTTGACCCGGGATGCGAAATTTGATTTCGTTAGTCTGGTAGAGGCTAGTTTGCGACAGATTGGTGCATACACCGTGATGGGCGAGCTCGGCCAGGGCGGCATGGGTGTCGTCTATCGTGCGCGCCATGTCAGCACGAACCGCATCGTCGCGCTCAAGACGGTGCGCGTTCCCGATCCGCGATGGCTTGCCAGCATCCGGCGTGAAGTCCAAGCGCTGACTCGTGTGCGTCATCCTGGAGTCGTGCGGATCCTCGATCATGGCCTGCACGAGGGGCGTCCTTGGTATGCCATGGATCTCCTGGAAGGCGAAACGCTGCGTCACTACTGCCGCCGCATCTGGAGCCCCTTCCAACGCGTATCGTCCGTCCCTCCGCAACCCACCGAGGCTGCGACCCCGACTGAAGCCGTTCGCGAAAGCGCATCCGTTGCTTCGGGTTTCAGCGGGGCTACCGCCGGTTGGTCGAGGCAACCATCGGCCTGCGCGGGCGAGGTCGAGTACATCGTGCGCATGTTTCATGCCCTGTGTACGACGCTCGCCTTTTTACACGGTGAAGGCCTCGTCAATTGCGACCTCAAGCCGGAGAACGTCTTGCTCGTCGACGGCGAGCCCGTGCTGATCGACTTCGGGCTGACTGCTCACGGTCCGCGCGCCGGTCGCGAGCTACTCGAGTCGCAGCGCTCGCCAATCGGCACGGTTCCGTACATGTCTCCGGAGCAAATCAGAGGCGAGTTCGTGGATGCTCGCAGTGATCTGTATTCCTTGGGCTGCATGCTCTACGAATTGGTGACGGGTGAACCGCCATTTTCGGGCCCGGGTTTGATGGCGAAGCATTTGGAATCGCCCGTACGCGCGCCCTCGAGCGTAGTCCCTGGCGTTCCGGATGGGTTGGACCGGCTCATCATCAAGCTGCTCGACAAGGACCTGGCTGGTCGATTCGGCTTCGCCGACGAGGTGGCGACGGACCTGGGAGCGCTGATCGACTACTCACCGCGCGTCAGCCATTTGCCACCGGCGGCCCCTTATCTGTATCGGCCGCAATTCGTTGGGCGAGAAGCGTTACTGTCTCGCATCCTTCGCGACCGGGACCGAACTTTGGATGGCGCGGGCGCGTTCGTCATGCTCGGCGGCGAGAGTGGCTCGGGTAAGACTCGCCTGGCCATGGAGGCGACCCGAGTGCCCGCCTTTCCGATGCGTGTGATCACCAGCGAAGTGACCTCGCCGCTGACCGGGAGTCGAGAGCAGGGGCGCACCGAGCCGCTGCACGTGTTGCGGCCCGTGTTGCAAGCCGTGGCCGACCAATGCCAGCACGGTGGTGAGGAAGTGACTGCGCGCTTGCTCGGCCCAGGCCGCTCCGTGCTAGCGCTCTACGAACCGATGCTGGCCGACGTCCCAGCACCGCGCGACTCGACGTTCCCGATGCCCGCCACGGCGGAGGCGTTTCGAAAGCAGCTGTTTGGCTTTCTTGCCGCGACGTTGCGCGCGTTCTCGCGCGATTTGCCGATTCTATGGGTCATAGACGATCTCGGCTGGGCTGACGAGCTGTCGCTGGCTTTCCTGCTCTCGCTCGATCGCGAGTTCTTCGCCGAAACTCCGCTGTTCATCCTGAGCACCTACCGGACTGAAGAGGATTGTCCCCAAGTCGAGCAGCTGACACGACTCGCGCACGTCCAGTGCCATCGGCTCGCCCGACTCGACCAATCGGCGGTCCGCTCGATGGTCGGAGACATGTTGGCTTTGCCACGGCCTTCCGACAATCTCGTGGAGTTCGTCACTCGAGAGGCCGAGGGCAATCCTTTTTTCGTCTCCGAGTATGTGCGCGCGGCGGTCGATGCGCGCTTGCTGACCCGCAGCGCCGAGCACAGCTGGAGCTTTTCCGGCAGTACGTCGAACGGTCCTTCCCTCGAGACGCTGCTCTTGCCGGCCACGTTGCGTGAGCTCGTCGGCCAGCGCCTACTTCAATTGACGCCTGCCGCGCGTGACCTATGCTTCTCGGCGGCTCTGCTCGGTCGTGAATCCGAAACGGAGGTGCTGCGCACGGTCTCCGCGTTCTCGGATGAAGGCGCGCTCGCCGCATTGGACGAGTTGCTGCGTCGCGAGGTGCTCGTGCAAGCGGCACCCGAAACCGTACGCTTCGCACACGACAAGCTGCGCGAGGTGGCTTATGAACAGATCGACGTTGCGAAGCGAAAAGCGCTTCACGGACGCGCCGCAAGCGTGCTCGAAAAACGCTGGCAAGGCCAAACGGGCGCACAACGAATTTGGCCCGCGCTCGGCCAGCACTTCGCCGAAGCGGGAAGCCCGGACAGCGCGGCGCGCTATCTGCGAATGGCGGCGGACCACGCGCGCACGACCTTCGCGAATCACGACGCAATTGGTTTGTACCGACAGGCAATCCAGCAGGCACAGACTCATTTGGAGCGGGTCCCCCAAGCGCACGAATGGCTATCCGCGCTGGGTGATATGCATGAATCGCTTGCCGACGTCATGGCGCTCAGTGCGCAGCGTCCAGAGGCCCGTACTGCCTATGACCGCGCGATGACGTTCTCAGCGGGTCCCGTCGCCACGGCTCGGTTGTTTCGAAAGCTCGGAAAAACCTGGGAAATCGAGCACAATCATGCCGAGGCGTTGCGACACTACGCCGTCGCCCAGACGGCAGCGGCAAGCCACGCGCGCGATGACGACCCCAAGCTGCGTGACGAATGGATTCAAACCCACATCGAGCAGATGTGGGTCTATTACTGGTTGGCTCGGACCAGCGATATGGACGAGCTCGTCGAGACGCTCGAGCCACAGCTGCGTTCCTACGGCTCTCCGCTTCAGCACGCGCGCTTCTTCCAGGCTCGCGTGCTGGCAGATCTGCGTCGGAATCGCTTCTTACCAGACGAAGCAACGCTGGCGAACGCGCGCGCGGCTCTACATGCCGCGCGCGATCGCAGCGCTTTTGCCGAGCTGCCCATGGCTCAGTTTCTGCACGCGTTCGCGTTGTTGCTGGGTGACTCGGTGGCCGCCGCCGACTCGGAGTTGCTCAACGCCGAGATATTGGCACGGCGAGCGGGCGACAGCGGTCTCCTTTCGCGCTGCCTGACCTACCTCACGTTGAGCGCCCGGCGGCTCGGGCGCGTTTCGGAGACGAAGCTTCGCGCGGAAGCCAGCCTGGTCGTGGCGACGGCCGGAAATTTGCGCGAATACATCGCGGCCGCGCAAGCAAACAGAGCTTGGGTGCTGCTCAAAAACGGGCAAGTCTACGAGGCGCGCAGCCTGGCCCAAGAAGCGCTCGATGTTTGGGCGGAGCTTGCGTTGGTCTTTCCATTTCAGGCAATGGCCCTGGTGCCGCTCATTCAAGTCGAGCTCGATCGCGACCAGCTCGACGCGGCAGTTGGCCACGCGCAGGCCCTGCTTTCGCCCAAACAGCAGGTACTGCGCGGCGCAGCCAGCGACGCGCTGACCCGCGCGATTCGGGCCTTCAGCGCTCGCGACCACGCGGCAACGCGCCGTGAGCTCAGCCGCGCACTCGCTCACCTCGACACGATTCAATCCAATCAATAGGGGCCAAATCCGATGTTGTTGACCAATCAATTCTTGCAGGTCGAGCTGATCGTTCATCAAGACGACCAACCCGAGTTCGAGCGGCGGGTGAAGGAGTTTCTAGATAACGATGGTTTCGATCGGTTCGACGAGGATTCGAACAAGCACTTGGTGCTCGCGCTGCGTACTCCAGAGCCGATTGTATACAGCGGCTATCTACGCCGTCAGTCGAGCGTTCTCCAGCGCAAGGACGAGTTCGTCACACGCGGGAAGCAAGTTCCGGACAGCGAGCCGTGCTTCTTTCGATATGTTCACCTGTGGCGTTTGGGGCAGATCACCGACTTGGACCTGGCTCGCCTGATGCGATTGAGCGCAGACGACAAGGAATACCGAGCCATCGACAATCTCGTCGTGCGCGAAACGCAGGACGTCGTGTTCCGCGTGCCGTGGTTGAGCGATCTGCCCGAAATTTCCGGGGAGGGAAGACTCAACTTGGTTCGCATTACGCGTCAGCTCTCGCCCCGAGAGTTGGGGACTTACTTATTCAGCCTCGGCGCTCTAATCCCGACCTTGGAAAGGGATGGCTACCACACGATGGGCCTATTCCAGAACATCACCGGGTTACTCAATACGGTGACGGAGTACTGGAAGACCGATGATTCGGATCTCACGCCGCTCCACCGAACTCCGGGAGAAGTGTCCAAGCTCGTCTTCGGAAATTCTCCGCTCGAAAAGGAGATCGATGACCTTCATCGTAAGGTCACCTTCAGCCAGGAACGGTATCAGTCTTACCTTCCTCTCGAGCGTCTGCACGTCAACCACGTCGGGCGTCGTTGGTTCGCGGCTGCGCTGGAAACTGCGGCAGGGCAGGGATGGTAAGGTGACGCAATGCTAGCACAATCCAAGATCCTGTTGGTCGGCGGGACCGGCTCGCTCGGTGGGGCAATCACTCGTCTTCTCAGTGAGTCCGGGCATGACGTTCGCGTCTTGGTTCGGCCATCGACGGACTCCGCCAAGCGCGAGACGCTCAAGGCATTGAAGGGCGTCGAGCTCGTAACGGGCGACCTCAAGGACCCCGCTTCTCTCGACGCCGCGTGCGCGGGCGTCGAGGTCGTGGTCTCGACCGCGAGCGCGATACCGCCGCACCAAGCAGAGGATTCGATCGCTGCCGTCGACGAACGAGGCCAACTCGCGCTCGTGGCTGCGGCAGAGCGCGCGCGTTTGAAACGCTTCGTCTTCGTTTCGTTCGCGCCGCAGCCGGCCACGTTCGCATTGCAGAACGCCAAGCGAAAGGTCGAGGCAGCGCTCGCACGTAGCAGTCTCGACTATACCGTATTGCAGCCTACCTTTTTCATCGAGTTCTGGCTGAGCTCGCACGCAAAGTTCGACCCCATGAAGGGTGAGGTGCAAATCCTGGGGGATGGCAACCAGCGCGTCAGCTGGGTTTCCATGCTCGACGTGTCACGCTTCGCCGTCGCGGCCTGCGATAGTCCGGGGTTCTCGCGCGTCACGCTTCAACTCGGTGGACCGGATGCGCTGAGCCCATTCGAGGTGCTGAAAATTTTCGAAGAGCTCGGCGCACCCGCTCGCAAGCCCGAAGAGCCGGTGACGGTCGACACGCTGTTGGCCAATGTCTCGGCGGCGCCAAATCCGGTCGCCGAAGCATTCGCGGCACTCATGCATGGCGTGGCATCCGGGCAGACCATCGATATCCGTCCCGAACTCGAGCTGCTCAGTGGCAGGCTCGTGACGGTCCGGGACTACGCACGATCAATCCAGCAAGCCACCAAGGGATAATCATGAACGCTTCTCTAGAAACTCAAACCACCAGCAACAACCTCGTCGTCACGTCCGACCCAGACCGCACGTTGATCATCGTCAGCGACGATGACAAAGTCTATCGCTTGAACAAAGGTGATTGGCAGAAACCGGAGTTCATTCTCGGTTCCGAAGATCCCGGTTCGCTCGGCATCGTGAAGCAGCTCACGGCCTTTGGGTCCTACCTGGCGTTCGTCGACAAGAATTTGGCGATCGGCATTGGTGCGTGTTGCGCCGTGGTCAATCTGCGTTCGGTCCTGAAGGGCGCGGGAGTCCCGTTGCAATCAGAACTGGCTGCACAAGGCGCAAAACCAGCCCAGTCGAAGGCGGCCGCCGCCGTGCAATCGACATAGGCAGGGTCGAGACGTGGCTACTTCGCCTCCCACTCAGGCCGCGGCTTCCGCCGGTGCGACTCGGAAGCCGGCGGCCGGGCGCGCCGAGCGGCTGCTTTCCGCCGAGGCGACTTTCGCCAAGGCGCAGAAGTTGTTCGAACCGCTCCGCATCACCCGCGTAGCGGACGTCACCGGTCTGGATTGCATCGGCATCCCCGTGGTCACCGTGTGCCGCCCAAACGCGCGATCCCTGGCGTTGTCGCAAGGGAAAGGTCCGACGCTCGAGGCGGCTCGAGCTTCCGGCGTGATGGAGGCAATCGAGCTGTATCATGCGGAGCGCATCAGCCTGCCGCTGAGGCTCTGCTCTTGGAACGAGCTACGCTTCGCGGAGCCCACCGTCGACGTCGCGCGCCTGCCGAGGATCGGCCTCAGCCAGTTCACTCCAAATGTGCCCCTGCTCTGGATTCAAGGCGTCGATCTGATCGCTCAGACGGGCAAGTGGTTGCCGTTCGAGTTGGTGCACATCAACATGACACTACCGTTTCCCACGGGCACTGGCTGCTTCGTCTTGAGCTCCAACGGGCTCGCTTCGGGAAATCACCTGCTCGAAGCCACGATTCATGGTCTGTGCGAGGTAATCGAACGTGACAGCGCGGTGCTGTTGTTGAGCGTCACCGAGGCACAACAGCTCGCGCGTCAGGTCGATTTGGCCACGGTAAACGATCCCGAGTGCTCGCGGCTCTTGGGAATGTACGAAAAGGCGGGGGTGGCAGTCGCGGTGTGGGACATGACCAGCGACGTCGGCATCGCAGCGTTCCGATGCATCATCATGGATCGCGAGCACAACCCGTTTCGTCCGCTGCCCGCAGTGGAAGGCTTCGGCTGTCACCTGCTGCCCGAGGCCGCGCTGTCGCGCGCATTGACCGAAGCGGCGCAGGCGCGGCTCACCCTCATTACCGGATCGCGGGACGACAACCTGCCGCACGTCTATGAAGCGGGACGGGACCCAGAATTCTTGGAGCGCTCCCGCCAAGGTATCTTGCGTCCAGGCGAGCGGGCTTTTCAGACGGCCCCGCGCTACGAGAGGGACACGCTCGAAGAGGACCTTGCCCTCATCTTGCAGAACTTGGTCGATGCGGGCCTGGGCGAAGCCTTGGCCGTCGATTTGACCAAGCCGGGAATCGACATCCCGGTAGTGAGGGTCGTCGTGCCCGGGCTGGAGCCCTATCACGGTGTAAGCGGTGGCCGCGCGGGCGAACGCGCGCTGCGCGCCACGGCGATCTTGGGGAGCCGGGAATGACGATCTTCGTATTCATCGGTCCGACCATTTCGGAAGCCGAAGCGAAGCAGGAGCTCGACGCGGTTTACCTGCCGCCTGCGCAGGTGGGCGACGTCTACCGCGCCGCGCTCGAGGGCCCGACCGTGATTGGCATCGTAGACGGCTACTTCGAGCGCGTGCCCTCCGTCTGGCACAAGGAAGTGTTATGGGCGATGAGGCGCGGCGTCCACGTCTTCGGCGCCGCCAGTATGGGCGCGCTTCGCGCGGCCGAGCTGAGCGTTTTCGGCATGGAGGGCGTCGGGGACATCTTCCGGGCCTTTCAATCGGGGGATTTGCACGACGATGACGAGGTCGCGATCGCTCATGGGGATGCGAGCACCGGCTACCGCGCGAGCTCGGAGGCACTGGTGAACATCCGCGCCACCCTCACGCTCGCCGAGCGCGAGCACGTGATCTCGGGTGAGCTGCGGACGCGAATCGAACGCTTGGCGAAGCAAACGTTTTACCCGGAGCGCAACTACGCCGACCTGCTGGCAAACGCCGCAAATTTGGCTGACAGTTTCGAGCTAGAGGCTTTGAAAAACTTCATTGCCACGCGTCGTGTCGACGCCAAGCGCGCGGACGCACTCGCGCTTCTGCGTCGGATTCGAGAGTGCGAAGCGAGCGCCGAACCAGCCCCCGAGTGCAGATACGAGCTCGCGAACTCCGAGCCATGGACTCAGCTGCGCGCGTGGGCGCGCAACCAGCCCCGTTTGGGAAAGACCGGCCAGGAAATAGACGTGTCGTTGGTCGCCGCCGAAGCGCGCTGCCAAGGCCAGCGCGGCAGATCCGTGATCGCCGGTGCGTTTGCGCGAGCGCTCGAGGCTGCCGCCTTCGACCTATGCACGAGTTCGCGTCTCGACGAGTACATCGTCGCGGAAGCGCGGGACGCTGGCATTTACGACCAGCTCGCTCGGCGCGCCGCCGACAAGCAGAGAACGCTCGCACGCAATGGTTTGGCGAGCCCTACCTTTCAGGATGCCGCACTGCCGGTCAGCTATGTCGTCGACTGGTACTTGAGCCAACTCGACATCGAGCACGGTGCTGAAGCTGCGGTGCCCGAGCGAATCCTACGCACGCTCGGGGTGCGTCAGGGGGCCGAGCTCGAACGCGAAGCGCTGCGCGAATACCTCTATTCGCGCTTGGTCCCACAGGTAGCGGGTGAGTTTTGAATGGCAACGATCACCCAGCTCAAGAATGGCCGCCCCGTGGTTCTGGAGCAATACCATAGTGTTGGTCGCGCCTCCAATAGTTCACTCCGCGTCGGTGACGACATGCGCTACGTGTCCCTTCACCACGCGCTCTTGTATTGGACTGGAGCGCAGTGGGAGCTCAAGGACCTCGCCAGCCGCAACGGTAGCTTCTTGAACGACGAGCGGATGGCACCCGGTGAGGTGAGGCCTCTCGAAATTGGGATGCGGATCGCGTTCGGCAAAACCGAAAACCAATGGCAAGTAAACGACCTGTCCGCGCCTTCGACCATGGTCGTTCCGCTCGGGGAGGGCGAGCCCGTATTCGCGGAAAATGACCTGATTGCGATTCCGTCATCCCAGGACCCGAGCGTAACCGTGTACCGCTCGGTGGATGGCTCGTGGGTACTCGAGCAAGACATAGCGGTCACGCCAATCACGAATCAGCAGACATTTGCCTTCGGAGGAAAGACCTTCAAATTTTGCGCCGTGCAGGACGATTCGAAGACCTCACTGGCGACCGCCGCTGCCTTGGAAGTCAGGCATCTGCTTCTGGAGTTCTCCGTATCCAAAGACGAGGAACATGTTTGCTTGCGTGCCAGGAGCGGGGCGTACCACTTCGACCTCGGGGAGCGCAACCATCACTACCTGCTCCTCACCCTGGCCCGTCAACGCCTTCAAGACGCCAGCGAGGGTCTACAAGAGAGCGCCTGCGGTTGGGTCTACCAAGATGACTTTGCGCATGACCCTTCGATGGCACCGCAGCAGCTCAGTGTCGACGTGTTCCGCATTCGCAAACAGTTCGCTGCGGCGGGCGTCACGGATGCCGCGAGCATCATCGAGCGCCGACCTCGTACGAAGCAACTTCGAATCGGTGTGCCGCGAATTTCCATCATAACCGTCTGATTCGGCGCGTAACCGTGACCGCCCGCCCCGCGGCCAGTTCGCGTATTCGTCAGCGGATTGCGCCCGCGCGCACCTTTCGGCGACGAGTGAGCTGCAGAGTGCGCCCTCGGAGCGCCCCCCATCTCTGAAAAATTCCAAGCGCGCCCACGCGCCGCGCACGGGGCGCGCGCGGTCTCGATTCGGGGCGGCCCGCGCGCGTCGACTCGAGCGGAATGCCCGGTCCGGCCTCGGACCGCTGAAATTGCCGCAGCTCGCGCGATCTCGGCCGCGCGCGTGTCTATGGCACCGGTTCCAGTCGTTCGCGAGTTTTACCAGCAACACGGACTTCCTCG
>Ga0302321_100002390_pt1 | contig 16110 bp, 16 predicted proteins | sample Fen_T0_1_FD_202505 | JGI IMG/M metagenome (GOLD analysis project Ga0302321, IMG submission 202505) | Peat permafrost microbial communities from Stordalen Mire near Abisko, Sweden - Fen_T0_1 | ecosystem: Environmental > Terrestrial > Soil > Wetlands > Permafrost | place: Sweden: Abisko...
TCATGACCCTGGCGGTCGCGACTAACTACAACGACCGCATCTGTTGCTCGGTGGATGTGGTCGGCATCTCGAACCTGGTGTCATTCCTGCAGAACACCTCGGGATACCGGCAGGACCTGCGCCGCGTCGAGTACGGCGACGAGCGGGATCCGGAGGTGCGGACGTTCCTGGGCAGCATTTCACCTCTGGGCAAGGCAAAGAATGTCACCAAGCCCCTGTTCGTCATCCAGGGGAAGAACGATCCGCGGGTTCCGATGACCGAGTCCGAGCAGATGGTGAAGACGGTGCGCGCAAACGGCGGTCCCGTGTGGTACTTGCTGGCGAAGGACGAAGGGCACGGATTTCAGAAGAAGAAGAACCAGGATTTCCAGTTCTATGCGACCGTCATGTTTGTGAAGGAGTTCCTGCTGAAGTGACCCAAAGGCTTTACCACGGGGGTCACAGAGGAGCACAGGGGCAATCAGAATCCTGATGCCACGCCTGCTCTCAGCGGGCGTGGCGGCCGTTTGCGACCAGGTCCAGGAAATATTGATGGACCTTCGGATCGTCGCTTAGTTCCGGATGAAAAGTCGCGGCCAGGGTCTTGCCCTTGCGCACCATCACAGGATCGCAGCCTTCCGTTGCGACGACTTCCACGCCTTCTCCGATACGTTCGATCTTCGGGGCGCGAATGAAAACCATCTCAATGGGATCCTTACCGAGGTGGCCTTCGCGGATGGAGCTATCCAACTGGCGTCCGTAGGCGTTGCGGCGAATCGTGATGTCGAGCGCGCCGAGTCCGGCCTGCTTTGGATTTTCCACTTCCGCAGCGAGCAAGATCGCTCCGGCGCAGGTACCGAAGACCGGCTTCACGCGGACATAGTCTCTTAGTTTCGCGAAGCCTTCTTCGCCGAGGAGTTTGAGAAACGTGCTCGACTCGCCGCCAGGGATGACGAGACCGTCAATGCCGTCAAGCTGCTCCGGCTTCTTCACGAGCACCACTTCCGCGCCGAGTTCCTCGATACGGCGGCGGTGGGCGTCGAAGTCGCCCTGGAGGGCTAGAACACCGATTTTCATAATGGTCGATAGTCGCTAGTCGTTCGTCGTTAGAGTTCCCGTGCATTGCCCGTTCAACAATCTGCGAACGACGAGCGACTAACGACCAGCGACCGTTTGTGTCACCATCCTCGCGTTTGCAGCAATTGCGCTTCATCGAGTCCGGAGATAGCCAGACCCTTCATGGCGCCGACGAGGTCCTCACTGACTTCAAGCAACACTTTAGGATCGTTGAAATGCGTAGCGGCCTTCACGATGGCACGGGCACGGCGCTCGGCTTCTGCGGGGGGAGCGAACGCGCAGTTCTCATCGTACGAATGTGGGTCCTTCTTCGGATCTTCCTTCGGTTCACAATGCACACAAGAGGTGCGTTTTCCCATGAAGATGCCGGAACCAACGAACACAGCCTCGGCCCCGAGTTGCATGACGAGCGCAGCGTCGGCGGGCGTGGCAATTCCGCCCGCGGAGAAGTTCGGCACGGGCAGCTTGCCGTCGCGCGCGACCATCCGGATGAGCTCATACGGTGCCTGATGCTCTTTGGCCTTGGCGTAGAGTTCTTCTTCGCCGAGAACAGTCAGAATCCTCATCTCCTGCACAATCTGGCGAATGTGCTTCACGGCGTGCACGACGTCGCCCGTGCCGGCTTCGCCCTTGGTACGGATCATGCACGCGCCTTCGGCAATTCTGCGCAGGGCTTCGCCCAGATTGCGCGCACCGCAGACGAATGGAACGGTGAAGGCGTGCTTGTCGACGTGATGAGCTTCGTCCGCGGGTGTAAGGACTTCGGACTCGTCAATGTAGTCAACGCCCAGTTCCTGCAGAATCTGCGCCTCGGCGAAATGGCCGATACGGCACTTGGCCATGACCGGGATGTCCACGGTCGCCATAATCTCGCGAATTATCTTCGGCGAAGCCATACGGGCGACCCCACCTTCGGCCCGAATCTGCGCCGGGACGCGTTCCAGGGCCATGACCGCCACGGCTCCCGCTTTTTCGGCGATCTCGGCCTGGCGGGCGTTGGTGACGTCCATAATGACGCCGCCCTTGAGCATTTCGGCGAGGCCGGTTTTCAGGCGAAGGCTGGTGGTGTTGTGTCCGTTGTTCTGCGACATGGATTGGTCTCCGTTACTGAGACAAAGGCTACAACAATATTGGTATTGCCGCGATATCCATTTATGATAGGTCAGCCATACCACTTATCATGCCGCGCGAAACCACGTCCCTGCCCTTGAGTCTGCCCGCGCCGCCGAGCGGAACCCCTCTCTACCGCTGGCTCTACGAGCAGCTACGGGCAGCGATCCTCGCAGGACGGCTACGGCCGGGGGCACGACTGCCCGCCACCCGCGACCTGGCGGACGCGTACAGACTTTCACGCGCCACCATCATTGCCGCATTTGAGCAGTTGAAGTCGGAAGGCTACGTCGAGGGACGCACCGGTTCCGGCACTTACGTCAGCAAGGTTTTGCCGGAACAGTTGCTGCAAGCGGGGCGCGCCCGCGAGGAACGGCGCCTGCCTCACCGGCGAATTTCCCTTTCTTCTTATGCCCGGCGCCTGCCGCCGTTTCGTTCGCGGCGGGCGCATCCGGTGCGGGCGTTTCGTCCGAATCAGGCGGCTCTGGATTTGTTTCCCACCACGCTCTGGGCGCAGGTTGCGGCGCGGCGGTTGCGGCGCGTTTCCACCAAGCTTCTGGCGGGCGGTGAGACGCTGGGGTATCGTCCGTTACGCGAAGCGGTCGCCGAGTACCTGAATACTTCACGTGGTGTGAAGTGTAGTGCCGACCAGGTGCTCATTGTTTCGGGCGCGCAGGAAGGCCTCGATCGCACGGCGCGACTGCTTCTTAATCCAGGGGACCCCGCTTGGATGGAAGAACCGGGATACCCAGGCGCCGCCGCGGTATTGCGCGCAATTGGAGCCAAGATCTGTGGCGTTTCGGTGGATGCCGAAGGACTGGATCTGGAACGCGGGATACGGCGCTGGCCGCGTCCTAAGCTGGTGTATGTGACGCCGGCGCACCAGTTCCCACTTGGAGTAACGATGAGCTTGCGGCGGCGGCTGGCGCTGCTGGAATGGGCGCGCAAGGCTGGCGTACTCATTTTTGAAGACGACTACGACAGCGAGTATCGATATTCGGGGAGGCCGGTTCCTGCCTTACAGGGACTGGATCGCGCGGGCGTGGTGATCTTTGGCGGCAGCTTCAGTGCGGTGATGTTTCCGGCCATGCGGCTCGGGTACCTCGTCGTGCCTGCGGAGATGGTGGATGTGTTTGCGGCGGCGCAGTCGGTCAGCACGCACCATCCGCCGCTGCTGGGGCAGGCGGTGCTGTGCGACTTCATCAGCGAGGGGCATTTCGCGCGACACATCCGGCGGATGCGGGAAGTCTATGCGGAGCGACTCGGTGTTCTGTTGAAAGGTGCGCGAGAGAAACTGGATGGACTGATCGAGATTTCGAATGTCGAGGCCGGGCTGCAAACGGTCGGCTGGCTGCAACAAGGCCAAGATGCGGAAGTCACGGCGCAGGCGGCTGCCGAACGCGATGTCGAACTCGTACCACTCCGGCGGTATGCATTTGGACGAACCAGCAGTCGAGGCATTGTGTTGGGGTTTGCGGCCGTGGAACCTAAAGAGTTGAGGCGAGGAGTCGAGGAACTGGCGGCGGTGCTGCGAATTTAAGTGTGGGGCGGACACTCTTGTCCGCCAACCGTGTACGCTGAAAATCCCGCCGCAGTTTTTTGCCGCAGTCGGCAGGCGGACAGGAGTGTCCGCCCCACACCAGCCTATCGCTCCACAAATTTCCCAAACATCTTGTGCGGATCTATGGCGATGAACAAGCCTTGGCTTCGGGCCATGACTTCGTCGTTCTTGTTCAGAATCTCGGCCATGTTGATGTGGCGGCGTCCTTTCACTTTCACCTCGCGGGACTCGACGCGCAGCGGCTTGTTCAGCGGCACGGGCTTCAGGTAGTTCACGGTAATTTCCGCCGTCACTGCGACCACGTGGCGCAACTTATTCACCTTGCCCATGGCTTCGTCGAGGATGGTGGCGATAATACCGCCGTGGCAGTGTCCGGGAGGGCCGGTGTAGCGCGTCCCGAGGCGGAAGCGGCTGATGAAACAGTCACGGTCTTCATCGTAAGTGAAGCGCAGGCGCATGCCGTCGGGATTGTTCTTGCCGCAGGCGAAGCAATAATTCTTCTGGAGGCGGACGTAGGCGGTGCTGTGTCCGCGGGCGGATTTCCTGGTGGCCATCGGAACGATTCTATCGTGAGTCTCTTGCCAAACTTGGATAGCATTTCCGCTTCGGGAGGTAAGAATGCCTATTTACTGAACTACCTTGCTTTGAACGTGGACTCAGGCGAGCAACTCGGTCTCTACGAACTTCCAAAGGAACTGCATCTTGCCGATGTGGCATGCCACACGCGGAATGAAGGACTGACATTTGTAGAGGTTGACTCTCAATCGCGCCCGAAAATACTTGATGTACCTCTCCCGTGAGAGCAGAAGCGGGGCAGGAAGCACATTGGATAGGGCGGACGGGCGAGGACGCCCGTCCCTCCATGATCCTCTCCCTAGTCGTAGTATTCCAACCCCAAGTGCGTAATCAACTCTTCGCCCTTCAAGTGGCGCAACGTGTTTTTCAGCTTCATCAACTGGATGAACAGATCATGCTCGGGATATAGGCCGGGCGCGGTCATCGGCGACTTGAAGTAGAAGCTTAGCCACTCCTGGATGCCCAGGCCACGGAGTTTCGGCGTGCGCTGTGCGAGATCGAGGAAGAGCACGAGGTCGAGCACGATGGGCGCGGCGAGAATCGAGTCTCGGCAGAGGAAGTCGACCTTGATCTGCATCGGATAGCCGAGCCAGCCGAAGATGTCGATGTTGTCCCAACCTTCTTTATTGTCACCGCGCGGTGGGTAATAGTTAATGCGGACCTTGTGGAAGATGTTGCCGTAGAGTTCAGGGTAGATGCTGGGCTGCAGAATGTGTTCCAGCGCGCCGAGCTTCGATTCTTCCTTGGTCTTGAATGACCCGGGATCGTCGAGCACTTCCCCGTCGCGGTTGCCGAGAATGTTGGTGGAATACCATCCGCTGAGGCCGAGCAGGCGCGCCTTGAAGGCGGGGGCCAGCACGGTCTTGATCAGAGTTTGGCCGGTCTTGTAATCCTTGCCGCAGATCGGAGCTTCGTGCTCGCGCGAGAGTTCGAGCATGCAAGGCACGTCCACGGTCAGGTTCGGCGCCCCGTTGGCGAAGGGAACGCCTTCCATCAGCGAGGCGTAGGCATAGACCATCGAGGGCGCGATGTTGTCGTCATTTTCCTTCAGCCCCTTCTCGAAGGCCTTCACGCTCTGGTGAGCGGCGGAGGGTTCGATGAAGGTCTCGGTGGACGCGCACCAGATGGTGATCAGGCGGCTGGCGCCGCTGGATTTGCGGAAGTCGCGGATGTCCTGGCGAAGCTGCTCGGCCAGTTCCATCTTGTTCTTGCCCTTCTTGATGTTCGGGCCGTCGATCCTCTTGACATAGTTGTGGTCGAAAACGGCTTTCATCGGCTTGATGGCCTCGAGGCGAGGCTTCACCTGGCTAAGCAGTTCGCGATCGAGCACGCCCGCTTTGGAGGCGGCGGCGTACATGTCGTCTTCGAAAATGTCCCAGCCGGTGAAGACCAGATCATTGAGGCTGGCCAGCGGGAGGAACTCCTTGATCTTCGGAGACCGGCCGTCGGTGCGCTTCCCGAGTCGGATGGTACCCATCTGCGTGAGCGAGCCGATGGGATGGGCAATTCCCTTGCGGACGGCTTCGACGCCGGCAACGAAGGTGGTGGCGACCGCGCCCATGCCGGGGATCATCACCCCGAGCTTGCCCTTGGCGGACTGGATGCCTGAGCTTCCGGAGCGGTTGTCGGAACTGGCATCAGACCTCGCTTCGGACTTCACTTCGGCGCGGGCTGCCTTGTTTCTTGCCGTCTTTGCGGACTGCTTCCGTGTCGCCATAGTTTAGGCTGCTTCCTTATGAGACTGGGGAGATGTGTGCAAACCAAGTATGTTCTCGTATCCGGTAGGAGTTTTGCAAACGCTCGTTGCCAAACGCGATGAAAATCACCTAAATGGCGCCCTCGGATCATTGAGCGGAGTGCGGCCGGCATGGATCGGCAGGAGCGGCTATCATAGAAAACCATGTCGGACAAGATTGCAGTCATTACGGGTTCTTCGAGCGGATTCGGCCTGCTAACAGCCGTGGAACTGGCGCAGGCGGGATTCCGTGTAGTGGCGTCGATGCGCGACCTGGGGCGCCGGGCAAAACTGGACGAAGCGGTCGGGGCTGCCGGGGTGGCGCCAAGGATTGATGCGCGCCGGCTGGATGTGACCGAGTTCGATGCGATCCCGGGATTCGTGGAGTCGGTGGTGCGCGATTACGGGCGCATTGACGTGCTGGTGAATAACGCCGGGTTCGCGGTGGCTGGATTCGCGGAGGATCTGAAGCTGGAAGAAATCCGCACGCAGTTCGAGACGAACTTCTTTGGCCAGGTCGCCATGACGCAAGCGGCAATACCGGTAATGCGGCGCCAGCGTTCGGGGCACATCATCATGGTGTCTTCGATCGCCGGTCTGCATGGGACGATGACGCTCTCCAGCTACTCGGCGTCGAAGCACGCGCTTGAGGGCTGGACGGAATCGTTGAGGCTGGAAGTAAATTCGCTGGGCATCAAGGTTGTGCTCGTCGAACCGGGCTCGTTCCAGACCGACATCTGGACGCGTGGCGCGGTGATGGGGGAGAAGGCTACGAAAGAGACATCGCCCAACTTCCAGCGCAGCCTGCGCATGCGCGATCGGGTGGGGACGATCCCCAAAGCCGACCCGGCGGAGGTTGCCAGGCTAATTGCGGCCGTGGCGCAAGACCCGAATCCGAGGCTGCGTTACCTGATCGGCCGCGATGCGAAGATCCAGTTGGCGACGAAGCGAATCCTGCCATGGAAGTGGCATGAGAGGATGATTGCCAACTTCTTGAAGATTGACGGCGAGTAGCCTCTACTTCCCTTCCAGGTCCATGGTGCGGACCGGCAGATCCCAATGCGAGAGCAGGATCTCGAAGCGGCGCTGCTCTTCTTTCAGGTAGGACGCCTGGTCGGGATAGAGCTGTTTCTTCAGCGTGTCTTCGTCGAACGGCTCGTTCGCCACAGTTGAATTCTTGAAGACGATGGTCACGCGGTAATCCCAGCGGCCGTCTTCGGTGGCGTGGTAGCGCGGCTGGTCCATCCAGACCTTGAGCATGCGTCCCATTTCTACCTGCTTCTTGAGGAGCGGGTAGTGGTTCTTCTTGAAGAGCTGGAGAAACTCGTCCGCGGAACCCCATTTGGCTTTGTAGTAGTACTCGACCACGAAGGGCTTGCCCGAAGTGTCGGTGGTCTGGGCGGGCAGAGATGCCGGGAGCAGTGCCAGGAACAGAAGCAGGAAGCGCAGTTTCATGGATGGTCTCCGAGAGCTGACAATTGTCGCACAGCCGTTGGCGGACCGGAGTGTCCGCCCCACACTCAATGTTAAAATCGAGTGTGACCGCCGCTCCCATCCGCTTAATTGCCGTTGATATTGACGGCACCCTGTTAAATCCCGAGTTTGAGATTTCCGAGGTCGATCTCGCTGCGCTGCGTCATGCGCGTCAGAGAGGGATCGAGGTGATCGTGGTCACCGGGCGGCGCCACACCTTTGCGCTGCCAATTGTGCAGCAACTGGGCTTCGATTTGTGGCTGATCTGCTCGAATGGCGCCGTTACGCGCTCGCTTACAGGCGAGACATTCCATCGCGACCTGCTTCCCGAGAAAACCAGCCGGGATCTCTGCGGCGTGATGCAAGAATTTCGGGGCCAGACTGTTCTAACCTTTGACAAGGATGGCAAGGGAGCGATCGTGCTCGAGCATCTCCGGGAACTGGAAGGCAGCATCCAACGCTGGCTGGGGAAGAACCTGGAATACATTGAGTTCGTGGTTCCGATTGAGAACGCGCTCACCACGGACCCGGTGCAGGTGATGTTTTGCGGACCGGTCGCGCGGATGCAACAGGCGTTGCGGGCGCTCGAGAGTTCGGGACTGCCGATCACAGTTTTGCGCACGGAATATCCGGGACGAGATCTTTCGATTGTGGATGTGCTGAACGCAGGCTGTTCCAAGGGGCACGCGCTCGAGCGTTGGGCCAATTACCGGGGGATTGCCCGCGAACAGGTCATGGCCATCGGTGATAACTACAACGACATTGAAATGCTTGCCTTCGCCGGACGGCCCTTTATCATGGGGAATGCGTCGGAAGAATTACTGGGGCGGGGATGGCCGATCACCCGCTCGAACGCGGAAGGCGGAGTTGCGGCGGCGATCGAGCATGTCCTGAACGGGACTGCACTGGATGCGGCGATCATCGCCAAATAAGGCTGCCAGATAAGAATGAGTTGGATGCGACCAATACGGGTGGCGGCAGGTGCGGCGTTTCTTTCCGCGGCTGCTTTGACTGCGCTGTCAACCCCGGCTTCGGCGGCCGATCTCGCCCGCCTTCGCAACGGCTTCACGATCCGCCATGAGCATCGTCAGACTGATGGAGCCAACACGCGTCTATTCCTGAGCGCGGGCGACACCAGCTTCATTGACGTCCCTACGACGGAGATTGAAGGCTTCGAAAAAGATCTGTCACCTGCGCCGTCGCAAGCGGGATCTTCGCCGAGTCCAGACGTAAACCGTGTAGTGACCTCAGCCAGCGCCACGTACCACCTCGATCCCGACCTGGTGAACAGCGTGATTCATGCCGAGAGTGGATTTAACTCGCGCGCGGTATCTCGCAAAGGCGCGCAAGGACTGATGCAGTTGATGCCGGGGACCGCAGGGCGGCTCGGGGTAACGAACCCGTTTGACCCCGAAGCAAACGTCGGAGGCGGAACACGCTACCTGCGGCAGCTTCTGGAGCGCTACAACTTCGATTTAGTGAAAGCGCTTGCAGCCTACAACGCCGGGCCCAAGAAAGTGGAGCAGTATCGCGGCGTCCCTCCGTATCGCGAAACGCGTGCGTATGTGGCCAGGATTGTGCATGACTACAACCAGAAGAAGATTGCCGAAGAAAAACAGGCGGCGGATGCTTCCAAGGCGCGCCTTCACATGAAGACAGCGAAGCCCTCGGGGGCTAAAGCCCTCAACTAAGAGATTTCTTATCGCAACGCTAAAGCGCTGCGCCACCCAATAGCAGAGTTGGCTGTGCCCTCAACGTTGACCCTTCCTGCTCGCTCATATACCTTCATTTGGGGGCGTGCCCGGCGCAGCTGCGCCCCTTCCAAGTTTTGCACCGCATGATCAAGAAAAAACACGTCCTCTATGCCGTGGTGTTCCTCGTACTCGTGGTGCTGGTCTATCTCCAGTTCCGCACCTGGAAGAATTTCGATTGGGCGCGTTTCCGGGAGACGCGCCCCCGGAATTGGCTTCACATCGCGCATGGAGTGGCCCTGATTTATCTGGCCTACGTGGTGCGGGCGATCCGCTGGAAGATTTTCTTGCGTCCCGTGCGGCCGAAAGCGTCATGGCTGACCCTTGTGGCACCTACCATGATTGGATTTGCCGGGCTAGCTCTGCTGGGGCGTCCCGGCGAACTGACGCGTCCTTATCTGATTGCGCGGCGTCAGAACTTGTCATTTTCTTCGCAGCTGGGAGTCTGGACGGTCGAACGCATTTTTGACTTCGCGGCCTATGCGGTGCTGCTCGTGGGGGCAATTTTTGGCGGGGCGGAGCTAAGGCACGATCCGCATTACACCTATTTTCAGAAGATTGGATTCGGCGTAGTTCTATTTGTATTGGCAACTGCCGTGGCCGCAATTGCCGTCCATTGGAAGGGCAATGGCATTGCAGATTGGACCGAGTTCCGTTTTGCACACTTGCCTGCTGGCTTGGGCCAAAAGGCGGCCGCGCGGATTCGCGAGTTCCGAAGTGGCTTGAACACCATTCATGGACCACTGTCGTTGTTTGCGGTCGCTGCTCTCTCTCTTCTGATGTGGTTCATGATCGTGGTTGCCTACCAGGAAGTGGCTCATTCCTATCAGGTGGCTGACGGTTCGGTTATCAATTCGCTGGAAATTCCCAGGGAGAAGATCCTCATCCTGATGGGGGCGAGCATGGTCGGTTCTTTCGTGCAGCTTCCGGGCGTGGGAGGTGGATCGCAACTGGCCACCATCGCGACGCTGGAGCGGGTGTTTGACGTACCCAAGGAACTCGCGGCGAGTTGCGGCATCATGTTGTGGCTGGTGACGTTCGTGGCCATCGTGCCGCTGGGGTTGTTCCTGGCGCACCGGGAACGATTGTCGCTGCGGAAGCTATCGGAAGAAACGGCCCAGGCGGAAGAGGTTGTGCCCGCCGCGAACGCAACCTGAGGTAGTGAAATTCCCCGCCTGCTACAATTAGCGGTACTCCTGAGCTAACCGAAGCCCCATGAAGTGTCCCTTCTGCGGATTTGAAAATGACAAGGTGGTGGATTCGCGCGAGAGCAAGGAAGCGGATTCGATCCGCCGACGCCGCGAATGCCTGAAGTGCCACAAGCGCTTCACTACGTACGAGCGCATTGATGAAATCCCCTACATGGTGGTTAAGAAAGACGGGCGCCGTGAGCGCTTCGACCGCCAGAAAATCCTGACCGGGCTGATGCACGCCTGCGAGAAGCGTCCGGTGCCGATCGGCAAACTGGAGCAGATCGTCAATGAGTCCGAGGCCTTCGTGATCGAATCGCCGGAGCGCGAGCGCAAGACCAGCGAACTGGGCGAGCTGATCATGAACCGCCTGCGGCGATATGACAAAGTCGCGTACGTGCGCTTTGCCTCGGTGTACCTGGACTTCAAGGACGTTCAGGAATTCATGGCGGAGTTGAAGGACCTGCTGAAGGCGAAGGAAGCTCCGGAGCCCAAGGGCAAGACGGCGGCCAAGAGCTAGCCCGGGGAGCTTCGTTTCGCTGGACAGCCGGGGGCGGCTGTCCCTACGGGATCATCTATGGCTCACAAAATTACTCTCATTCCCGGCGACGGGATCGGACCAGAAGTCACCCGGGCCGCGATCCGCATCATGGAAGCTACCGGCGTGAAGTTTGAATGGGAGAGCTACGCCGCGGGCGCCGAGGCCTTCGAGAAATACAAGGAATACATTCCCAGGGAACTCACCGAATCCATTGAACGCACGCGCGTTGGGCTGAAGGGGCCGGTCACGACTCCGATAGGCGGCGGGTTTTCCAGCATCAACGTGGAACTGCGCAAGCGCTTTGAGCTGTTCGCGAACTTCCGGCCGATCCGCAATCTGCCCCATATCCCGACGCGCTATCCCGATGTGGACCTGATTATCATGCGCGAGAACACGGAAGGGCTCTACTCCGGAATCGAGCATGAAGTCGTCCCGGGGGTGGTCGAGAGCCTGAAGATCATCACCGAAAAAGCTTCCACGCGTATCTCCCGGTTTGCGTTCGAGTATGCGCGCAAAAACAAGCGGCGGAAGGTCCACTCGATCCACAAAGCCAACATCATGAAGATGTCGGACGGACTGTTCCTGCGGTGTTCGCGCACCGTGTCCAAGGAATACCCCGAGATCACCTATGGCGAACACATCGTGGACAACACCTGCATGCAACTGGTGATGAACCCATATCAATACGACATTCTGCTCATGGAGAATCTGTACGGCGACATTGTTTCCGATCTGTGCGCGGGTCTGGTCGGCGGACTGGGCCTGGTGCCGGGCGCGAATTTCGGGCACGAGTGCGCGATCTTCGAAGCCGTGCACGGCTCTGCGCCGGATATTGCCGGCAGAAATATAGCGAACCCTACGGCCGTGTTGCGCTCAGGCCTGCTAATGCTGCGCCACCTGGGCGAGCACGATGCCGCGCAGAAAATCCGGCAGGCCCTCGATCATGTGTACCGCGACCGCAGCAAGCTGACGCGGGATGTGGGTGGAAGCGCGGGCACGTCGGAGTTTGCCGACGCCATTATTGAGGCGATTGAAAATCCGAGTTCCGCCGCGCCGGTAACAGTCTCTTCAGGAGGGCCGCGGTAAGCCGCCTCTCTACCCTTCTGCTAGAATGGCCTGTTTGCGATCACTAGCAGAGGCGGCGTGCAGCGCTGCGGGGCCAGGTTTGTCGTGGGGACCGATCTGAAATCAATCGCAGTTCCATATCATGGCGGGCTTCACCGTTTCGCCATCTTCACTGCCAGCGTTACGCTCCTGCTGATTGTGGCGGGAGCGCTGGTGACCAGCAATGACGCCGGCCTTTCGGTTCCGGACTGGCCCACCACCTTCGGGTCCTTCTACAAGATTCCGCGCATGGTCGGCGGGATCAAGTACGAGCACGGCCACCGCATGGTGGCGGAGTTCGTTGGCCTGTTGACCATCATCTTGGCGGTTTGGACCTGGCGGGTCGAGAAACGGCGCTGGCTGCGCATGTTGGGCCTCGCGGCACTCGGAACTGTGATCGCGCAAGGCATCCTGGGTGGAATTACGGTGTTGTTTTTCCTGCCTCCGGCGGTCTCGAGTGCTCATGCCGCGATGGCGCAGACTTTTTTCTGTATCGCGGTGGCGATTGCCGTCTTTACCGGGCGCCGGTGGATTGAGGAGCAACCCCGGGTGGAACTCGATGCGCGCCGCCCGTCATTGTTCACGCTGACCTTGCTTTCGATCTTTGTGCTGTATGTGCAATTGCTTCTGGGTGCGATGTTCCGTCATAACGGACTGAGCTGGTGGCCGCATGTGATTCACGCCGGCGTGGTGGCGGTCGTGTTGTCGTGGACAGCGGTCCGCGCCATTTCCGTCTATTCCCACATCGAGGCGGTTCGCCGCCCTGCCATCATCATGCTCAGCCTGATGGTCGGCCAATTGTGCCTCGGCTTCCTCGCCTTCATCACCCGCGTCATGTGGGGCAAAGACGCCGCACAACCCGAACTGCCCATGGTCACCTCGACCGTGATCCATGTCGCGGTGGGAGCTTTGCTGCTGGCTACAACCGTAGTTCTCGCCATTCAGGTCTGGCGCCACGTTCCGGTTTCGTTCGAGGAACGCGTCCCTGGAAGCGAGCGGAAACCGGTGGCCGCGTGAGCCTCTCCTACCGCTTTCCTGACATTTCCCGCAGCTGGATTCAAGCGCTGCTGCGCGACTACGCCGAACTCACCAAACTGCGCGTGACAACACTCATCGTCATGACCGCGTGGTGTGGCTTCTATTTCGGGGCGATGCGGAGCGGCGTCTCTTCCCTTTCGTGGAGCCTGTTGCACGCTCTGCTGGGAATTGGCCTGGTTTCGGGAGGAACAGCCGCGCTCAACGAAGTCATGGAATGCCAGGTGGATGCCCGGATGCGCCGCACGGCGAGGCGTCCGTTGCCTTCGGGACGCATGAGCCTGCTCCATGGAACGATCGCAGGAGTGCTGCTGACAGTAGGCGGCGCCTTTTACCTGGCGTTCACGACCAACGCATTAACCGGGTTGCTGACGCTGGCAACCGCCTTCGTGTACCTGGCAGCTTATACCCCGCTGAAGCGCGTGCATCCGATTTGCACTTTCGTCGGAGCCATTCCCGGAGCGATGCCCGGCGTCCTGGGCTGGACGGCCGCACGCGGCCGGCTCGAACTAGGCGCTTTGGTCATGTTTGCGATCGTGTTCTTCTGGCAGTTCCCGCATTTCTATTCCATTGCCTGGATGTATCGCGAGGATTACGCAGCCGGTGATATCCAGATGTTGCCGGTGCTCGAAGAGACGGGCGCTATTACCGGCCGCCAGATTCTGCTCTATTCGCTCGGCCTGATTCCAGTAAGCCTGGCCCCGGTGTTTCTGGGAATGTCGGGGAGGATTTATTTCGTAGGTGCGATCGTGATGGGCATCGCGCTCTGCTATTTCGGGGCGCGGCTGGCGACGCTTGGACTTCCCATGAACGCACCACGCTCCAAGCAACGGGCCCGCCAACTTCTGCAGGCGAGCGTAATCTACCTTCCTCTGCTGTTCGCCTTGATGATGCTCAACGGCGTAAACTAACCTGTGACCCCGAATACCAGTGCGATCGAGCATGCCGCGCCGGAGCCGCAGTCCCTCGCCGCCAACCCGATTATTTCTGTGCGCGATCTGGTACACCGGTATCAGAACCGGACTGCGCTCGGTGGAATTTCCTTTGACGTTCGTCCGGCGGAACTGTTCGGGCTTCTCGGGCCGAATGGTAGCGGGAAGACCACTCTGTTTCGGATTCTCTCCACACTCATGGCCCCAAGCGCTGGAACGGCGGTGATCGCGGGGCTGAACGTGGTGCGTGATCCGGCCGAGTTGCGGCGGCATATCGGCGTGGTATTCCAGGCTCAGAGTGTGGATCCGAAGCTGACCGCCTACGAAAACCTCTGGCACCAGGGACACCTCTATGGGTTGCACGGGCCTGCCTTGAAAGCGCGCATTGAAGAAATCCTGACCAGGGTGGGGTTGCTCGACCGCGCCCAGGACCGGGTGGAATCCTTTTCCGGCGGAATGCAGAGACGCGTTGAACTGGCGAAAGGGCTGCTGCATCATCCGGAGGTGCTGTTGTTGGACGAACCGACGACCGGGCTCGATCCAGGCGCGCGTCGGGACCTCTGGCAGTACCTGCGGGTCCTGCGCGATCAGGAACACGTCTCGGTGATTGTGACGACCCACCTGATGGAGGAAGCGGAGCGCTGCGACCGGCTGGCCATCCTGAATGAAGGCAAACTGGTTGCGCTCGGCACGCCGGAAGAGTTGACCCGCGAGATCGGCGGCGACGTGATCTTGCTGGAGGCGCGCGATCCCGAGGCCCTGGCGGAGCAGATTCGCACCAGGTTTCATGTGGACGCGACCGTCATGGATGCAAACGTCCGGCTGGAGATCGAGAATGGACATCGTTTCATTCCGGATGTGGTCGAAGCTTTTCCGGGCGAGATTCACGCCTTGAGCGTGAGGAAACCTACCCTGGAGGACGTGTTCATTCACCGCACCGGACACAGGTTCTGGAACGAGGAGCCAGCGGACGAGAAGAAGAGCAAGAAGAAGAAGAAGAAGAAACACTGACGAATTGGCAATTGGTAATTTCAAGCCGAGGCGAGTCGAAATTACAAATTACCAATCACAAATTACAAATATTCCTATGGCGACCGCGGCAATCCCGGCAAGTCGTGCTCCATCGGTGGGGGTTTTGCTGCCTGCCTTCACGCTCTGGTGGCGTGAGGTGGTGCGCTTTTACCGGCAGCGCGGGCGGGTGGCGGGCGTGATTTTGTCCCCGCTATTGTTCTGGATTGTGATCGGGTCGGGTTTCGGAACTTCATTTCGTTCTGGGCAGGCGGCCGGTCAGCAACACTACCTCGACTATTTTTATCCGGGCGCGCTGGTGATGATCGTGCTCTTCACGGCCATCTTCACCATGATGTCGGTAATTGAAGATCGAAATGAAGGCTTCCTGCTTTCGGTACTGGTGGCGCCGGTGCCCCGGGCGGCCATCGTACTTGGAAAAGTGCTGGGCGGAACTACGCTGGCCACCATACAGGGACTGATCTTTCTGGTGTTCGCGCCGCTCGTCGGTGTACACATGACGCTGGCGTCGTTTGGGTTGATCGTCCTGACGGTGTTCTTGACGTCGTTCGCGCTGACCGCTCTGGGATTCGCCATCGCCTGGCCGATGGACTCGAGCCAGTCGTTTCACGCCATCATCAATCTATTCCTGATCCCGCTCTGGCTGCTGTCGGGCGCGCTCTTCCCTCTTTCCGGCGCTTCGCGATGGATTCGCGCCGTGATGTACATCAACCCGCTGACATACGGGGTGGAAGCGTTGCGGACGCTGATGTATCCGCTGGCGCCAAGTTCTTTGTCCTTTACGCTGACCGCGTCGATCCTGACGCTGGTGCTGTTTACGATGTTCATGTTCGGCCTGGCATTTGCGGTGGCGAATCGGAGAACCGTCGGCAGTCGCTAGTCGTTGGTCGTTGGCGATTGGCAATTGGCAGTGGGCCTTGGACTGATACTCTTCGGGAAACGCACAGGCGTTGAAATCGGCGATACCGCCCCAACGACTAACGAGTACCGACCATTGACTACGAACTAACGACCAAA